>Ga0315278_10001513_pt1 | contig 20453 bp, 14 predicted proteins | sample YL17G06_0_MG_FD_203880 | JGI IMG/M metagenome (GOLD analysis project Ga0315278, IMG submission 203880) | Sediment microbial communities from Yellowstone Lake, YNP, Wyoming, USA - YL17G06_0 | ecosystem: Environmental > Aquatic > Freshwater > Lake > Sediment | place: USA: Wyoming | collected... | reverse complement strand
TCGCGGGCACCTCCGCATGACTCGGGGCCGCTGTGGCCCGCTACGCCTTCAACGTATGACTCTTTCATTCACTACACCTTGCCGGTTTATCCCGGCGCACAGGAGAACGTGTCATGAAGAAGGACCAGATCAGAATCAGCGGCGTCTACATCGCCAAGATCAGCGACAAGCTGACGCGGGTGCGGATCGACGGCCAGAACGCCCACGGCGGGTGGGATGCGACCAACCTGAGCACCAACAAGAAGGTGCGGATCAAGAGCCCGGCCAAGCTGCGTGGCCCGGCCCCGGAGAAGGCTGCCGCCGCCAAGGCCGATGTGCCCACTGCTCCCGCGCCCGAGGCCAAGCCCACCACGGCGACCAAGGCGAAGAAGGCCCCGGCAGAACCGAAGGCGAAGAAGCCCAGCGGCCTGGACGCCGCCGCCCAGGTCCTCAAGGACGCCGGCCAGCCGATGCGATGCAAGGACATCGTCGACACCATGCTGGCCAAGGGCCTGTGGACGACCAACGGCCGGACCCCGGCCGCCACGATTTACTCGGCCATCCTCAGGGAGGCGGCCAAGAAGGGCGAGAAGGCCCGCTTCAGGAAAACCGACCGCGGGCTGTTCGCCTACAATGGCTGACATCACGTGCCCTCCGCTTCACTCACCCCGGCCAACTCAGCTTGCTGTTACCCACATCTCGTTGTCGATAATCAAAGCACGAACTGATTTGCCGCCCCGGCACGGATGCTGGGGCGTGGAGTCGGTTCTTGCTTTGAGGTCTCTGTCATGGAAGACACATTGGCGTTGGCGGACCGGGAACAATGGGCCCAATCGCAGTTTGCCGCGGCAGATCTTGGCGATTGCCGCCGGACACGCCGCTTGGTGAAGCTGGCGGCGATGATGGCTGGCAACACCAGCGGCAGCATTCCCCAGCAGACCGGCGGCGGCGCGGACATGAAGGCCGCCTACCGGCTTTTCGATGCCGAAGGGGTCACGCACGCGGTGGTCTGCCAGCCACACTTTGACCAGACGCACGTGGCGGCCGGGCAGGTTCCGATGGTCTTCCTGTTGCAGGACACCACGGTGCTGAACTTCACCACCCACCGCGTTTGCCAGGGACTCGGACCGATTGGTGAAGGAGGAGCGTTGCGGGGCCTGCATCAACAGAACGTGCTGGCAGCCGATCCGGCCACGCGCCGGCCGTTGGGTTTGATGTATCAGCGGCATCATCGCCGCACGGATCGCCCCAAAGGCTCGCATGCGAATCGGAGCGGACGGCGGGCCGTGCCGCTGGAAGAACGCGAATCGTACTGGTGGATCGCCGCCATCCGCTCCATCGGCAAGCCGCCGTCGGGCGTGCAATGGGTGCATGTGGGAGATCGCGGCGAGGACCTGTTCGGTGTGTATGACGAGGCGCGGCGGCAGGGCACGGATTGGCTGATTCGGGTGTGTCAGGATCGGCGCATCCTCACCCCCGCCGGAGAAGATCGGTTGCTGCCTTACGCCCGGAGTCTGCCGGTGCGTATCCGGCAAACGGTCACGATTCGCCGGCGGCCGGCGGGCATTCCCGAAAAGGTGACGGTGTGCGTCAGCGGCGGCCCGGTCAAGCTGTGCCCATCGCGGAACGAACCGTGCTACCGCAAGAGCGAGCCGGTGGAATGCTGGGTGGTGCGGGTGTGGGAGGACAATCCGCCAGCGGGAAGCGAGCCGCTGGAATGGGTGCTCTGCACCAGCCTGGCCTGTGACACGGATCGAATGTTGGGCTTTGCGGCCCAGGGCTACGGCCTGCGTTGGATGATCGAGGAGTTCCACAAATGCGAGAAGACGGGTTGCCAAGTCGAAATGCGGCGGCTGGAAAACGCCGAGCGGCTCGAGCCGCTGATCGGCCTGCTGAGCGTGTTGGCGATCTGGCTGCTGCAATTGAAGTTCGTAGCGCGGGATCAGCCCGACATGCCGGCGTGCCAGATGTTCGAGGAACCGATGGTGCGGGTGATGGCCCGTTATCTCCAACGGCCCGCGCGCACGCTGAGCGTCGGCGACTTCTGGCGCGGCATCGGCCGCTTGGGCGGCCATCCCGGCCGCAAAGGCGACGGCCCCGTCGGCTGGCTGCGTGCATGGCGTGGTTGGCAGAGCTTCCAATTGATCATGCTCGGCGCTCATTTGGCCTCCGGGTAAAAATCCAGAGGATGTGGGTAACAGCAAGTCAACAATCCCGGGGTGAAAGGCGACCACGGTTTCGCGGGCGACTGCCTGCAGTTCCGCACGGTGACGACTGATGCGGCGGGCAAAGAGCGCACGGCCCATTGGGACTGCTGGAAGTACCGCGACGGCGGGGATGTGGTGAGCGTCCAATTCGGCCAGCGGTTCAACGAAGGCGGCATCCCCAACGGCAAGTTGCAGGGCGCGCAACAGGCTTTCGCGGTGGATGCCGACGGCAAGGGCTACGTGCAGGAGCTGGCGGTTCCCTGGAACCTCCTGACCGCCGACAAGCAGCCGCTCAAGCCTGGAGCCCGGATGGTGATGACGGTCGAGCCGAACTTCACGGCGGGCATGCACGGCCGCATCACCATCAAGGACATCTTCAAGCCCGGCGTTCCGATTGACCGCGTCTTCACCTTCCAGGGCCCGGGGCCCTGGGGGTATGGCACACTGGAGAAGACGGGCAAGCTGAAGCCCCGGTCCATCCGTCTCTCCGACGGCCGCGAGTTCGCCGTGACGATGGAGGCGGGCCTGCCGGTCGTGAACTGGACGGGGCTGATCCAGAGCAAGGAGTTGCCCGGGTTCAAGCCGCTGCGCTTCGCCATGCCCTTCGACGGCTACGTGTCGCTGAACCTCTTCGCCCCCGATGGTACGGTCGCCCGCCAGCTCCTGACCTACGCCTTCTTCGCCAAGGGCGAGCACGAGGTCAAGTGGGATGGGCTGACCACGCCCTACTGGCGCACGCCCGGCAAGCCGGTCGACGCGGGCGATTTCACCTGGAAGGCCATTGCGCACAAGGGTATCGGCCTGCGGTTGCGCGGCTGGGCCTGCAACGGCGGCAGTGCGCCCTGGGACAGCTCGCTCACCTCCAACTGGGGCGGCGATCACGGCGTGCCCATCTCCTGCACCACCGACGGCGAAAAGGTCTATCTCGGCTGGACCGCTGCGGAAGCCGGCAAAGCCTTGGTGGCCTGCGATCTCCAGGGCAACGTCCAGTGGCGGCATCACTACGGCGGCTTCGGCAGCTGCCAGGCCGTGGCCGTGGATAACGGCATCGTCTATGTCAACCATGGAGGCGAACTGATCTACCGGCTCGACGCCAAGAAAGGTATTTACAACTCCTGGAAGGGCAAGGACACGGCCGACCTGCCGATCAAGGCCCTCTTGGAGGCGACCGCCAAGGCGAAAGGGGCGAAAGTGCCCGAGCGCATCGAAGGCATGGATGCCCGGGGCGGCAAGGTCTACATCAGCGTGCCCATGGGTGCCGGCTTCGTGGCGGTCCTGGACGGCGCCACCGGCGCGATCCAGAAGCTCATCGACCTCGAGAAGCCGGGCTTCATCCGCGCCGTGAACGACAAACTCGTGTACGTGGTTCAGGATCGGCGCAACGTGGTCACGCTCAACCCGCAGTCCGGCGCCGTCAAGACGGTCCTCGAGGGGCTGGACGGGGTGGGCGGCGTGACCCCCGACGAGCAGGGCCGGCTCTACGTGAGCGTGCAAGGCAAGGTCCAGCGGGTGCAGGTTTTCACGGCCGACGGGAAGCCGGCGGGTTCGATCGGCCGCAAGGGCGGACGCCCGGCGCTCGGGGCCTGGGTCCAGGACGGGGTGCTGAATCCGGCCGGCCTGGTGGTGGACAAGGAAGGCAAACTCTGGGTGGCGGAAGCGAACGAGACGCCGAAACGCTTCAGCGTGTGGCAGGCCCGCCCCGGGGCGGACAAGAAAGAGGGCGCCTTCCTCAAGGAGTTCTTCGGCCCCACGCACTACGGCGCCAGCGGCGGCGCGATCAACCCGCGCGACCCGAACGTCATGTTCGGCGAGGGCTGCGAGTGGCGGATCGACCCCAAGACCGGCCGCGATGTTTGCCTGGGGACTTTCGCCACCAGAGACGACAAGGAAAACGATCTCTATTCCGATAGCGCCGCGCTCTATGCCGAGGGCGGCAACGGCAAGCTGTACCTGGTGACGATGCGGGCCGGGCTCGGGCGCAACGACTCCCGCCTGACCATCCGGGAGCGGCTGGGCGACGCGAAGTTCGCCCTGCGCGGGAGCATCGTGACCAACCCCAAGGAGAAGAAGACGGTCTTCTGGGCCGACGCCAACGGCGACGAAAAACAGCAGGCCGACGAACTGGCGACGTATCCGGCGGCGCTGGCGATGGTCGGCTACCTGGGCTGGTCGCTCAACATGAACAGCGACCTGACCCTCTACGCCAGCGGCCTGCAGTTCAAGGTTGCGGACTTCACGAAGTGCGGGGCGCCCCGGTATGACGTCGCGGCGGCGCGCAAGATCGCGCGCATGGACGGCGGCGCGCTGTCCACACCCGATAACCGGAAGGTCGTGGCGACGGACGAGAGGTACTTCGAGTGCTATGACGCAGCCGACGGGCGACTGCTCTGGAAGTATCCTAATACCTTCTCCGGCGTGCATGGCTCGCATGCGGCGCCGCCGCCGGAAGTCGGCCTCATCCGCGGCGCCTTCGGACTGGTCGGCAACGCGTTGCTGCCCAAACCGGTCGGCGGCATCTGGGCCATCAATGGGAACATCGGCGAGTGGCACGTGCTGACCGAGGACGGCTTCTACCTCACGCGCCTGTTCCAGGGCGACGGGTTCAAGATCCAGTGGCCCGACCAAGCGGTGCCGGGCGCCATCCTGGACAACGTGCCGTCGGGCTCCGGCGGCGAGGATTTCGGCGGGTCCATGCGCCAGGGCGCCGATGGCAAGGTCTACATCCAGACCGGCAAGACCGCGCTCTGGAATGTGGAGGTCGCAGGACTGGACGCGATCCAGGAAATCCCCGGCGGCAAGGTGACGATGGGCGCCGACGACGTGAAGACGGCCCAGACGTTCCGCGAGAAGCAGTTGCAGGCCGCGGTGGGCAACAAGAAGTACATGGTCCGGAAGGCCACGGTGGCTTTCACCGGCAACCTCGACACCGACTTCAACGGCTTCCAGGATGCCGAGAAGCCGGCGTTCGAGAAGCAGCCGGGCTCGCGCGTGCGGGTCGCCATGGCGCGCGACGATGCCAACCTCTACGTGGGCTGGGAGGTGCAGGACGAAACGCCGTGGGTCAACGGCGCGGATGCCCCCGAGTTTATGTACGCGCGCGGCGACACCGTGGACCTCCAGCTCGGGACCGACCCCGCGGCGGATCCCAAACGCACGGAGCCCGTGAAGGGCGACCTGCGCCTGTCCATCGGCAACTTCCAGGGCCAGCCCACGGCCGTGGTCTACCGCAAGGTGGCGGACGAGAAGAAGCGCAAGGCCTTCAGTTCCGGCGTGGTGAAGGAATACGTGATGGACAGTGTCGCGGTTCTGGCCGAGGCCAAGGTGTCCGTGAAGGTGGATGCGCAAGGCAAGCGCTACGTGGTCGAAGCTGCGATCCCGCTCGCCTCCCTCGGGCTGAAGGTCACAGACGGCCTGATCCTACGCGGCGACTTTGGCGCCACGCACGGCGACAAGTCCGGCGCCGACACCGCCCTGCGCACCCACTGGAACAACCAGAAGACCGGCATCGTGAACGACGAGGTCTTCGAACTCCGGATGGAGCCGTCAAACTGGGGCGAGATCACCTTCCAGCCGTGACTGTGAAAGCAAGTGACGCATGCCGGGGGAAAGCGGCGAACCAGCCGTGACGCTCGTTCGACTTCCGGCCGGTCTTCGACCGCAAGCCGATGACGGCGAATCGAAACGACGATCTGAGCGGGGCACCGTCCCCCATGGCGCCGAGCCACTGACCGGCGCGCAGCCCCCGGAATCCGGAGAGCACAATGAACCGTGGGCCACCCCTGAAGCAAGCTCTCGTGATCGCGGCGGTCTTGTTCGTCGCGTTGGCAGCCCCACCGCCCGGTCCGCCGAGACGGCCTTCTTGCGCCCGGGCGACGTGATCGTCTGCGTCGGGGACTACCGCCGCCTGCTCACCAAATCTGAGAGCGGCGAACAGCAATTGCGGGCCGCATTCCAGGCCAGTGGCCCGGCCATGGCCACGCATTCGCGGCTATCTGGCACCACGCTCTTCAAGGGCGACCCTGACGTGAACGCGTTCGTTCGTTTCTATCCCTTTCTGCCGCAGCACTTTGAGTTGCTGCTGGAGCTGATCCGCACACTTGCGCGATCCACCGGCGGCGTGGGCCTGCGCTCGGCCAACGCCTGTGCGTCGATGGCAAGCTCATCGCCACCGGCAAGCTCGCCAGACGCACGAAGACCAGTAACCGGCTCGGCCTCGACATTGGACCGGGCAGCGGCAGAGCAGTCATCGCTGTCGATGAGCTAAAGATCTTTGGAAGAGCCCTCACAACTGCAGAGATAGGGCAGCTTGTTAGACAACCGTGAAAGCCGCAGCGATAGGCGAGCCACAAGGCAACTGCCTGTCTATCCATACAAAGGTGCAGTGGTTGCGACGAGAAGTTCAAATCCGGTTACCAGTCCCCATGCACCGGCAAGACCTCGGCGAATACGCCATCGCTATAACCCCTTATCTGACAGAGAGAAAGAGGTGATGACACAAGCCGCGGAGCTTCTCGTCTTCGCAATCGGAGTGACTGGACACCATTAGAACTAATTTGTTCGTACTGCGTACGGTCTTGAGCCAACCATCCAAACGCTCCTCATGGCGGCATGATGAGTCGTTCTGGCAGCCGCGTGCGCTTGCTGGCACAATCTGGCCCACACCGAGATCTCTATTCTTATCACGAAATCGTTTCGTGATAAGATTATCGCATCAGCCTCCGGTACGTTCCCATACCGCGTCCGGGCCGCGCCCCAGACACCGAACAGCCTTCGCCCGCCGCAGGTCAGCCAAGGCCCGTTGCAGGGTCGGATAGCTCACGCCGGGGCAGGCATTCTTCAGGTCGCCAATCGAGAATCGCTGCGGAAGCCTGCGCACGGCGTTTCGCACCATCTCACGCTTGGCGCCCTTGGCCGAGGTGAGCGTGCCGACGCGAGACTCGAATTCCTTGTATGCGGCCGTCAGCGTACCCAAGAAGTATTCCCACCAGGGGCGCAGATCGTGCTCCGCCTGATGCCATCGCTGTGAACTCTGGTACAGGGCGTCGTAATAGGTTTCCTTGCTCTCTTCAACGATTCGCTCAAGGCTGATATATCTGCCCGCTTCATAACCGCACTGATAGAGCAGCAGCAACGTCAAGAGACGCCCGATGCGTCCGTTGCCATCCTTGAACGGGTGAATGCACTCAAAATCCAGGATGACGCTGGCGACGAGCACGAGTGGATCGGTCTTCGCTTCGGCCATCGCGTCGTGGAAGAGATGCACCAGTCGATCCATGAACTCCGGCGTGCCCACGGCCGACACCGGCTTGAATCGCACCACTTGCCGCCCGTCCGGCCGCGTTTCCAGAATAGCGTTGTCGGTCTTCTTCCAGGCACCACCTTTTTCGCTCGTGTACCGGTAGATCATGCGATGCCAGTCGAGAATGAGGTCCGTTGAGAGCCGCATCCGGGCATGGTTGGCATGGATTGATGCGAGCACATCCCGATAGCCAGCCACTTCCTGCTCCGATCGGTCGCGGGGCTGCAACTTCTTTGTCACCAGGCCGGCCAGGCGTTCGGGGACGACGTTGATCCCCTCGATACGGTTGGATGATTCGGTGCTTTGAATGACTGCGACTTGACGAAGCGTGTTGAGCACTTCTGGAAACTGCTCCGTGTAGAGATTCTGTCGGCCACGATACTCGCCCAACAGGCGCATCGTCATCAGCAGGGAGTGGGATATCCCGGTCTCCAACAGGTAGCCATGTTCAAACGACCTCATAGATCACCTTTCGCCAGTGTGCCCATGCCGGTTTGGCCGTCTCGGCAAGAATCGCCTGCATCGAGTCTGTTCGCACAGTTGCCGCCCACCATTGCTCCCCGGTGCCACCCGGTCTGTCCGTAGCAGTACACGGGGCGCGGCTCTGATAAGCGTTCCGGCACAGCACACCAGAATCCTCGTTTCCCTCACCAAGATCAAGGGATGGTCCGGAGCTTATCGTGCCTGCGTGGCAGCACTTGGAGGCACCAACTCCATCTTTCAGCCCGGAGCATTTGACGAATGAACCAGCCCCAACGCAACACTCCGAGATGGAAACCCAGGCTCAGCATTCTCCCAGATACTTTCATCACGCCCCCCAATACGGCGTTCGTCGCTTTGCTCCTCACCAGGGTTACTGGGGCTTCCCCTCCGGGTTCCCGCTCCGCGGGAGACCCTGCGGGAAATCCCAATTCGCCTGCGCATTCCCGACCGCTCTCGCGGTCGGGAGATGCTTCGGCTCACCCAGCGCCAGCGGCCGGCTCGCTTATTCCGCTCCGCGGAAAACGCTCTCCACCCTGCCCACGCGCGGATGCCTCTTCCGCACGCTCTGGTTGCCCGGAAATGCAACTGCCCCGCCAGGCTCCGCTTCGCTCCGGCCTGTCATGTCAATTGCATCACCGGGCCGCCCGGCGCTCTAAGCGGAAGAGGCGGTCTTTGCTTTCCCAAAGGGCTTGTTTTCACCGGCCAGGGGTGAAATGAAAACAAGCCCTTCGGGAAAGCAATTTGTTTCCCGGAGGGAGTACCCGGCCGGCGTAACTGGTGGGCAACAACGGGAGAGAGTTAAGCATGAGCATCGAGACTGAAAACGAAGAATACGAGCGAGAAATGACCTGGCTGTGCGAGTTGGAAAGCAACCAGCGGCTGAGCATGCAGTTCAAAGAACTGGATGACATCTTGAATCAATTACGGCGGGTGGTCGGGAGTTATCCCAGATGTTATCCAAGGGAAGATGTGCTGCATCATGTGTTTGAGTTGAAGCTGAGGCTGGGATGGTTTCATGAAGGCATCAAGGAGTTGCATCTGTATGTGGGAAGGATGCAGCCCAAGCCAGACAAGAACCAGAAACCAGGGTAGGAGGATAGAGGCATGGCCGGCCATCGTGCCGGCCCGGCCAAGCGCGTTCGTCGCTTCGCTTCTCACACTGGGTCACTGATTCCTGCTGGTTTCCCGCTTCGCGGGAGAACCAGCAGGAATAATCCCCGCCTCCGCATTCCCGACCGCTGCGCGGTCAGGAGATGCTCCGGCGGGGATATGTGCTCGCCGGCCCTGTACGGGCCGGGGGCCGCCGAGCGGCCTTCGGGGGGAAACCGGCTGGGGCCGGTTGTCCCCCGGATCGGCTCCGCTGAACGCTACGCCGAGCCGGCTGCCCTGTACGGGCAGCCGGAGGCCATCGCCGCTGGACGCGACTCGGCCAAACCGCTCCATGGCGCGGGCCGACCACTGGCCCGGCCACCTGTCGGCGGCCGGGGAGGGTGACCCCGGCTAAAGCCGGATGTCACCGGCGGCTCTGCTGAACGCATCGCCGCACCGGCTGCCCTGAACGGGCAGCCGGAGGCCATTGCCGCTGAACGCGGCTCGGCCAAATACTCCCGGAGAGGGGACTCCCTCTTTTTCGGCCGCCTCTCGGCGGCCGGCGCGCTCTCGCCGCAAAGAGCGACTCTACACTTACCTCAACGGGCATTGCCCGGAGTACCTGGCCTGCCCAGCGAGCGGAGCACTTGCTCCACCAAATCGCGAACCTCCGTCTGCAGCGGGCCTTTCTGTTCGCCTGCCGGCATGCTGGTGCTGATCTCGAACCGCAGGCACCGTCTTGCCGCGTCCTCATCGGCTTGGGTGATGTACTCCCACCGCCGATGCTGCACCAACCACACGAACAGGCCTGGCGGGTTATCCCGCCCGCTTCGCCGGGCGTGTTCCGCGGCGGCCAAGACGTTCAGTCGATCGCATTCGGCAAGGCTTACCCAACCGGCCGCCGCGGCCTGGGCGTGCAGACTGTCCAACCGCTGTGGGTCCGCCAAGTCTGCCAGGGAGATATTCCGGAGTGACGCATTCGCTGGCACTGTTGCGGCACTTCTCGGCGCTACTTGCCGCAGCACTCCACGGGCACCAGCGAGTTCCTGTTTCTTGAGTCTCGAAGAGAGTTGAATGTTCTTCATAGGCAGTGGCGTTTGGGTTTCGGTTTTCGCGAGCAGGGGTGGTGATTCAAGCATCGACTCCGTCGCCTCCAGGTTCCAGATCACGGCTGCGCCGCCCCGGTTCAGCACCATCTGGCTCACTGGGCTGATGATAATCCAGCCCTCCAGCACCAGTCGTCGGCGTGCGGCCTTGACGTTCCGCTCGTGGACTCCAAACGTCTCGGCAACCCAGGATGCCTTGCAGTAACCCCCGGAGACGCACTGCCCATTGCGGTAGTGCAGGCACCGCAGCATGTGGCCCAGCGTCGTCGCCAGCATGGCCCGGCTGGTTCCCGCCGCGATGCGGCGGATCACGCGCCGCGGCACCGGCACCGGGCGGTTCGGAACGCCGGCGACCGGCGTATCCAGCGAATCTGCCGCCACGCGGCCCCCAAAGTCAATTCCCGACTCAGACCACCGCAGAATCCCGGCCGATTCCAGCCGATGCAGCGACTGCCGCAGATGCCGGCCGCCACGACCGCCGACCAGTGAATGCAGTTCTTCAATTCGGTAGCGCGCCGGGCAGCCCTCCTGGAGGCCGCATCGCCTCGCCACAAGCTCAAAGCAGCCCAGCCAGACCCGCAGGTCCAATAGCCGGATTATTTTGCTGTCATAGGCCGCCCAGGCCCTCAGAATCGTCATCGAGTTGATGAAACAGAATCCCCCGGCCGGCTTTCGGGCCATCTGCTCAAAGGCACACCATTTTCGTCGGGAATTCCCTGTGTGTCCTGCCATGTCGCGTCCCCCTCGCCGCTACGCGGCTCATGCAGGCATTCGCCGCTGGGCGGTTCCCGCCTGCGGCTGAGGATGGATCAGAGGGACGTTGACTCCGACGCCAGCTTGCGCTACGTTCGGATACACATGCTGCTGCGGCCGCCAATGTGCGGCCTCCATGGGCACGCCGAATGCCGCGATTTGCCTCGCGGCTTCGGCCCCTCTTTTCCGTCAATGCCTGGTGTTCATTCCTTACTCTTACAACCGAGGTCCGCTGACGCGGACCATCGGCCTTCTCTGCCATCCTACTGATTCTCGATTGACCGCGCAAGATTCGACCGTCAGAGCACGCCGGCAACCACGCATGCCGGAGTGCGGGCATGCCCGCTGGCGGCGTCAATTACCGAAAAAGCCCTTCTGAAAAGGAAATGCTTGCCTTGTCCGGCGAGCTCGTGTTAGGACGCTTGCATGCGGCCATGCGGGAACGCCGGAGTAACGGAACGATTAACCACCACCGGCTACGGCATCCTATCCGTGTGGCCGCATTCGATGAACCAGGGGAGTTTGAACGGTCATGCAGAACGAACATTCGTCAGAGGGCGTCGTCATCGCCGTCGGCAATCAGAAGGGTGGAGTGGGGAAGACAACCAACACGGTGCATCTGGCCGCGGCGCTCGGGCTGTTCGGGTTCCGCTCGCTGATCATCGATCTCGACCCTTCCGCCGGCGCTACCAAACATCTGGGCGTCTTGGAGAACGCCTACGCCGGCACGCTGGAATTGTTGACGGACGAGGACCAACTGGCCCCGCTGGCCATCACCGAGGATCTGCCCATCGGCGTTCACCTCATCCCGGCCCGCCCCCAGCTCTCGGAATTGGATGCCCAGCTCAGCCGTTTCGTCGACCGCAGCCGGATTCTTCAGCGCCCGCTGGCCGAGGCCCGGGCCGAGTACGATTACATCTTCCTCGACACCTCGCCGCACCCGGCCGACATCACGACACTGGCGGCCTACGCCAACGCCGACTGGTTTCTACTGTCGGCACTCCCGCACTATTTGTCGCTGGCCGGGCTCAACGAGGCGTTTCGCGATATCGTGGATGCCCGCACACACCGAAATCCGGCCCTGGAAATTCTGGGGATCGTCTTCTGTTGCGTCGATGAGCGGGCCATGCGGATGCGCCGGCACCTGGAGAACGCCCTGCGTTCAACGCTGCCGGGCCGGTGTTTTGACACATCCATTTCCCAGGCGGTCGCATTGCCCGAATGCTCGGGCATGGGCCGCACGCTGTTTCAGGTTCCCCGATTCCGCAATCACAAAGTCGCCGTGCAGTACCTGCGGCTTGCCCTGGAAATCGAGCACCGCGTCAGCCATCGGAAGCTCTTCCTGGCCGGGACACTGCGCTATCCCGACTTTGATGATCAGGCCCTGTTGAGGGTCGCCGACCGGCAACGCTCCATGGTTCAACTGCACGTCGTTGATGGCCGCGCTGCCCCTAATTGAAAATGCCCAAACCCCTGAGCACGTGCCCGCCGAGCAGTGCCATCGCCCGCTTTCTGGACGGCAACACCGCCTTGCGAACCCTCGCACCGCCCCAGGAGCCCCCGATTGCGATCGAGCCCTTTCGCCCCAAGCCAACGGTAACGGCCGTGACCCGCGCCACGGCAACCGGCGAGCCGGCCAACATCAAGCGTGAACTGGTGCTGACTCGTTCCGCCGACCAGACCCTCACGGCCCTGGTTACACTCTTTCGCAATCAGACCGGTGCCAAACTCACGCACAGTCATGTCGCCCGTGCCATTCTCCGCCTGCTGTCGCAACGGATGCACGCAGTTCAGCACCAGGCCGAGCGGATGCCGCCGTTGCGTCTGCCCAGCAATGCCCGGGGCTGCGAAGCCGAACGCGACCAGTTTGAGCAGGCCATCACCAACGTCCTCGCCGCCGCCTGTTCGATACCGCCGCCCTGATCGGTCCCCGCCATCCCGTCCAGGTTGCCGACCGGCTGCACCGGCCGCCGGATTATCGCTCGCAACACGCCCTTTGCCCCACCGGCCCGCATCCACCATGCCCCAAGGTCAGCCACACCGACCCCCATACCCACGCAGCCAAAGCCGCCTGCCACCAGCACCAGTCGATGCAGTCTGATACACGCCACCGTATACCGCATGCTCGTTCTCCCGCTGCCTCATTTGTTGACTGCTCGTCAGATTCCCTGTCCGGGTACTCTTTCCCAGGGGGAGTGGACCCGCACCTCTCGCGCCGGCTCTGGTTGCTCCCTGCATTCCGCACGCCAGGCATCGCAAGCTCAGACCTGTCATGCGATCTGCGACCCGTCGCCGCCCGCCGCCGGCGGTTCGGTGCGGCTTTCCTCCTGACGGGGTTTTCGTTCTCTCCCCAATCGGGTGTAAGAGAACAAAAACCCCTAAACAGGAGGAAATCATCATGGCAAAGAGCAAACCCGTACACGAAATCCGACTCGGCAGCATCAAGGCAGCCATCTGGGAGAACGAGACGGCCAACGGCACCCGGCACAACGCCACCATCCAGCGGATCTACCGCCAGGAGGACAAGTGGCAGAGCACGGACAGCTTCGGCCGCGACGATCTGCTGGTGGTCGCCAAGGTGGCCGACATGGCTCACAGTTGGATTTACGAGCAGAGTTGCAAGGAAGAGGCCAAGGAAGTGACTGACGAGCAATGACAATCACGCCGGCCGGTGCAACCGGCCGGCCTTCTCTCATCGGGAGGACGCCGCATGAACCGCAACAGCACCATCGAACACCCCGCCGCCCAATGCCAGGAAATGACCCCACCCACCGGTGACCCGGTGGCCACCCGCTTCCCTCTGGGCCAACTCCTCATCACGCCCAATGCCCAAAGCCGACTGCATCCGACGGATGTCTTTTCAGCACTGTCTCGCCACGCAGCAGGAAACTGGGGCCAACTGGGCAAGCAAGACCGACAGGAGAATGACTTGTCGCTGGAACAGGGGTTTCGACTTCTCTCCGCCTACCGTGACCGCTTCGGTATCCGCTTCTGGATTATCACCGACGCCGAACGTTGCGCCACAACGATCCTGCTCCCCGAAGACTACTGACCGTTTCCTTCCTCTTCATGGCGACGGCCTTCGGGCCGCCGTCCCTCTCTACCTCCTCGCTCCCTTCGGATTCCCGCCTTGGGCCGGCGGGAAATCCTCAGTCGCTCGCCGCGAGCCGGCCACACCGGCCTTCCGCTCGCGCCCCTCCCTCCAGGCCGGTGCGGACGCCGTGAGTGCAAGGGTGCCAGCCCGTGCCACTCCGGAAACGCTCACGACCACGCACATGCGGCTTCGCCGCGGCCCCCGTAAAGCGCGTTCGTCGCTTCGCTCCTCACATCGAATCGTCCGATTGCCCCAGCCCGATTCCCGCTCCAGCCCGAGCGGGAGATCGGTAAAGGCAATCCAACTCGCCTCCGGCATTCCCGACCGTCCATCCGGTCAGGACATGCCTCGCTCGCTCCCGCCCCGCCCGGCGCTCGCTCTTTCCGCCATCGCGGAAAAGGCGCTCGCCGCCGTCTCCTGGCGGTACTTGTCCGTCAGGCATGCCTTGCCAACCGCACCCCGCCGACCGCTCCGCCACCTCGCAGTTGGCACGTCATGCAGTGCCGGCCAAGGGCATCGTTTCGAGGGAATCTTTGCTCGCTGAACGCTCGCTCCCCTGGACGGGGATGCCGAGCCTGATCGGCTCGGCCGCCGCTGGGGCGGCGTGGCGTTCCGGAGCCGGCTGGGGCCGGCTGCCGGAACCCGCTCCGCTGGGCGCTCCGCGTCCGGCTCGATTCCCTGGACGGGAATCGACCGGGCGGGGGAGGGGAAAGAGGGCGAGTCGATGGCACCTTGCCTCACTCTGACGATCCTCGACGGGCCATCGCCTCACCTGCATGTAACCCCTTGTCTCACAACACGCTCATGGACCGGACGACCGCGAAGTTACCTGTGTGGGTTCGGCGGCAACTTGGCGGGTGAACTTTGCGGATGGGATGCCACAGCGGTAGAATCCTGCCAACAGGAGCGGCGTGTGCATCTTACCCCTCGCGATAACGCTATCCTGAGCGCATTGACCACCAAGATACGACTGCTGACGCTGGCTCAGATGGTTGAGGCTTGGTGGCCCGCCAGTTCGTCGGCACGGATAGGAAATTTGATTCCACGGGGATGGCCGTTGCCTGGGGTGGGGGTGTGGGGTTAAATCGCCAGCAGGCCAAGAACTGTGCGGTTCCCGTCTCCCCAGACTCTTGCCCAGCGAATGCTCCCAATTACGGCATTCATCACGCTGCCTCAATCGTGAATGCACAGTCCTACGGTTTGGCAGCCGGGCGACGACGCATCCAGATGCAGATCGCAGCAGCCACAACCAGAACACTCGCCAATGCTGCAATTACTCTGCCGTATGACCACTGCTGAGGTGGCGTGCCAACCGGGGGTTCAAGCGAAAGAGGCCGCGTTGTGTACAGCTTTGCCGCGCTCGAATCGACGCGATCCGTGATTTTGGCTTGGGGTGGTACATGCAGGATGTGCGCCTCTGGATTTGCCAACGGGAGGAGTTTGTACTTCCCGTCCGGCAACACCACATACGAGATGTTCTGAACTGTATCCACGACGTGCGAGCCAACCGGGAATATAACGTCCACGTCTGAGTCCGTGACCTTGCCAACACTGAACTGTTCGACGTCGATGGTCGTCTCGGTCCGTTCCTGACCGGCATATGTCCCACTCTGACGGATGGCCTTCTTCGGAACCCATAGACCGTCCACCTGTTCTGATGTCACAACCTCCAGTGTGCCCTTCATGAACTCCTTGGTCTCTCCGTAGACGTGTTCTGCGCGTACCGTCATGAAACCGTGTTTTGGATCGAGCCAAAGCCATCGGCGCCACTCGCCCTGGCGCACCAGCACGCTCAGGGTGCGCACGCCCCGGACGTCGGCTTCGGTTATCTCGATTTTTGCATGATGATCGATGGCATCCCGCAACCACACTGTGACAGGCCGGCGTCCGGAATCCGCCTCGATACGAAAGCCAAGCAGCTCGCCCAATCTGTGAAACGCAAAATTCTCGCTCTCTTTGGCGTCGATTCGGCACTGGTGGTTGGGAGCGCCCAGGTAGGGCGGAAAGCCGATCCCTTTTGCCACTTTACCGTCCCAGTTCATGATCGACTCGGCTCGCACCGCGCCGTTCGGGTCATAGAATTTGTGGTCGACCCGATGCATCCAGCATTTGTCGCCAATCCGCCGAAGCTCATAATCGTGTCGCGTCATGAATCGCCGCGCCCCGTTGTCCTTGCGTACGTTGACGTATGTTTCTCGGACCTTATAAGCCACATTTTCAAGAGACCGGTCGCGCGCATCGAGGACTGCCAGTACGAAGTTGAGCTTATCAGCATCCGCCAGCGCGCCAAACGCCCCGAAGTCGAAGACGTCCGGCTCGACCTGCGCTGCCAATGCTTGAGCCGACACAGCAGCAACGACAGCCGCAAGCCACCACCAATGTGCAACGACGCCTCTCATGGATGACCTCACTTTCGGGCAACTCACACGTGCGTATGAAATCCACACGCATGGCGGAGCGCCAGACTCCAGAGCGGTCCTCGGTTCCTCGCAGCATCGCCCGGCAGCACCGTCCGTCCGGCAAGGCGACGGAAGCCATCCGAGGCGCTCTGGCGATATGGCAACCGCACCCTCTGCGAATCCGACGACCCGCACTGCAAGCGGGCAAGTTGCCACGCACGGCGACGGAAAACCGTTGCTCTCACTGAACGCCGAGCGGTCATGGGCGAATCTGCGCTGCCTGCCTTGTTCACCACCAGTAATCACTACAGAGACGGATAGGAAATTTGATTCCACGGGGATGGCCGTTGCCTGGGGTGGGGGTGTGGGGTTAACCGGGCAGCCGTCGAACGCCGGGAGGGCGCCGCCGTCGCGCGACCTCGCATATGGATCAAGTGTACGATGCCATGAGGCGCTCGGCAATGGAGGGGGGTCGAGGGCGATTGTCATATGGCCCTGTGGCTCTTAACATCCGAGGTCATGCCGACCGCAACCCTTTCCGAGTTCCTGGCGTATCTCGAGCAGAACGGCGAGCTGGCCCGGGTCAGGGCGCGTGTTTCGCCGATCCTGGAGATCGCCGAAATCACCAACCGGGTCTGCAAGTCTCCCGCGCCGCACGCGGGCCAGGAGATGGACCGGAGCTTCGCGGCCAAGCTGGGCGGCAAGGCGATGCTGTTCGAGAACGTGGAGGGTTCGAGGATTCCGGTTGCGATCAACACGTTTGGCTCGTATTGGCGGCTGAATCAGGCTCTGGGGACGGATGGGCTGGAGTCGCTGGCCGCCCGGGTGCAGCAGCTCTTGAAGCCTGAGATTCCGAGCACGCTTCTGGAGAAGATGAAGAAGCTGCCGGAGCTGATGCGGATGGCGAACTACGCACCCCGGAGCGTGCGCAGCGGGATGTGCCAGCAGGTTGTTCTGGAGGGTGAAGAGGCGGACCTGACGCGGTTGCCGATCATCCAATGCTGGCCGCTGGACGGCGACCTCGACAGCCGGCAGGTGGCGGACGCCGCGGCGACGGGCAAAGTGACCCATCGCGGCACGGGGCGGTATATCACGCTCGGCTCGATCTGCACGAGGAATCCTGTGGACGGCACGCGGAATATCGGGATGTACCGCGTGCAACTGTATGGGCCGCGTCTATGTGCGATGCACTGCCACGTGCATCATGACGGTGCGCGGAATCTTCGGCTATGGAAGGCCCGTGGCGAGAAGATGCCGACGGCGATCGTTCTTGGTGGGCCTTCGGTTCTGCCGTACGCGGCGAGCGCTCCGCTGCCTCCGAGCATGGAGGAAATCCTGTTCGCGGGCTTCCTCAACGGGTCGGGGATCGAGTTGGTGAAGTGCCGCACGATCGACATGGAGGTCCCCGCGACGGCGGAGATTGTGATCGAAGGGTATGTGGATGCGGACGAGCGGCTGATGGAAGGCCCGTTCGGCGACCATACGGGCTATTACTCGCTGGCCGACTGGTACCACGCCTTCCACGTGACAGCGATCACGTCTCGCAAGGAGCCGATCTATCCGACGACGCTTGTGGGGCGGATCCCGATGGAGGACTACTACCTTGGCAAGGCGACGGAGCGGATTTTTCTGCCGGTTCTGCGGATGATCATCCCGGAGATGATCGACTACTGTCTGCCGGCGAGCGGGGTGTTCCACAATTGCACGTTCGTGAGAATCCGGAAGGAGTATGCGTACCAGGCCCGCCGGGTGATGCACGCGATCTGGGGCGCCGGGCAGCTTGCCCTGACGAAGTTCATCATCGTTGTCGATGAGGATGTGGACGTACACGATGAGCAGGAGGTGCTCTTCCGGCTGTTCGCGAACTGCGACCCTGAGCGCGACGCCGAGATTGTACACGGCCCGGTGGACATTCTGGACCACGCGTCGCCGGAACTTGGGGCGGGGAGCAAGATCGGCTTTGACGCGACGATCAAGATTCCTGGGGAAGGCCGAGTGCGCCCGTGGCCCAAAGACCTTGTGATGGAGGAGGCGGTCAAAGAGCTCGTGACGCGTAAATGGAGCGAGTACGGGCTTGGGTGAAGGTGCCGCGTTTGGGCGGGGGCGTTTCAGTTGACGTCGACGGCGAGGTCGCCCTTTGCCCAGTCGGCGACGGTATCTCGGATTCCCTTGTTCGTGTTGAAGAAGAAGGCGTCGGCGTCGGCGCAGCCGCTCAGGAGGTCGGTATACCGATCCATGCGGACGGTGGATTTGGTGAGGAGGATCGCGGCGTTGAGGCCGCCGCTGGCCGTCCCGCGGAGATGGGCCAGGCGCTGCGTGGTGGTCTGATCGGTCCGTGACCATTCCTTCATGATCGACACGAGTGCGGCGACATCGGTTTCGTGCGCGGTCCAGTCGGCTATGAGCAGGTCCTCGCCATCGCCCGCGACGAGTTTGTCGATGCCGACTGAGCCGATCATCACGTCACGACCGGCCTGGCCATTCAGGCGATCATTGCCCGCCCCTCCGACGAGAATGTCGTCCTTGATGCCGCCCGTGAGAGTGTCCTTGCCGTCTTCCCCGTAGAACTCGACGGGCCATGGGAGCTTGGGGTCGGCGATGATCGAATCGTTACCGGCCCGGCCGTACACACGTATCCTGCCGCTGGGCGCGAAAGTGCCGGCGGAGGTGCTGCCGAGGAATACGGTGACGCGACACTTCTTACCGGGCGTGATGCGGATCTGGTCGTTGCCGGTTGTTCCGACGACGATGAGCGACATTTTTCCGGGGGCAGTCGGATCGGGTTGCAGGGCCGCGGCGGTGATGGTGATGGGCCAGACCTTGGTCGTGCCCTGGAGAGCATCCTTGTCGAGGGGGGTGACGGCGACCTGGTACTGCCCGATGGTGGCGAAGGTATGAGTGGCAGTGGTGGCACCTGCCGGAAGGGTCTGGATCGGCGAGCCATCCTTCCAGTCGACGAGGTACGCAATGCCGGCGTCTGCGTCTGCGGGACTGGGGTCGGTTCCGGCGAGGCTGATGGAGCGGAGCTGTCCGCGGAGGCCGGTTGCATCGCCGGCCACGGTCACGCTGGGCGGAGCGCTGTTGACCGTCACGACGAGGGAATCGCTCATGGAGCCATCGAGGTCATCGGTGACCGTGACGGTCGCGGTGTACGTGCCGTTGTCCCGGTACTGGTGGTTCAGGGTGAACGTGTGCTCGGCGGTGAGGTCGAGGTTTTCGGGGGCTGAGCCGTCGCCCCAGTCGGCCGTCGCGGTCCAGGTCGAGCCTTGCGCCGGGACAAATGATCGCTCTGCCAGGAGGCTGGAACCCTCGGCGATGGTCACGTTTTGGCCAACGTTGACGCCGGCGGCGACGATCGTGGACCGCACCTGAGCGGTCGCGCCCGCTGTTCCTCGGATGAGGACGGTGGCCACATAACTGCCTGGCGCCGGATAGGTATGGGCGGCTGTCACGGCGAACCCGCCTGCGTCATCCGGCGCGATCGAGCCTGGGGACTTGCTCCCGTCGGCCCAGTGAATTTCCGCGGAGTACTCGGTGCTGGTCCCCGCGGGGTCTGCATCGGTGAAGGTGGCCACGTGCAAGGTTGCCGCGGTGCGGGCTGATGCGGTGGCGTGTACGCCGGTGGCGCTGATGGTCTCATCTCCGACGCCGATGGTGATCAACTGCGAGTCATAGTCATCCAGACTGTACTGATAGACCCCAAGGTATAGCCGCAAGGGTCCGGCGAAACCGTCGGCGGGCGTGACGGTGATATCGGGGCTGCCGGGGGTTGGCTGGGAGAACGTGGCGCCAGTGTCGCCGAGCAATTGGGCGGAGAAGAACAGCTCGCCGGCGCTGATGTTCGTGGCCGACAGATGGATGGGCACGGGGGTGTCGACGGGCGTGAGCAGGTCGGCCACGGGATTCAGATAAGCCGGATCGGTGGTGGTGTCTGCAACGCCGGTGGCGGTGAAGGTGGTGCTGGTCTGGCCGCCGTGGGCGTCGGACGCGGTGACCGTCACGGCGCCGGTGGCCGTTCCCTTGGCCCGGACCGTGAGGACGGCA
>Ga0315278_10001512_pt1 | contig 20454 bp, 12 predicted proteins | sample YL17G06_0_MG_FD_203880 | JGI IMG/M metagenome (GOLD analysis project Ga0315278, IMG submission 203880) | Sediment microbial communities from Yellowstone Lake, YNP, Wyoming, USA - YL17G06_0 | ecosystem: Environmental > Aquatic > Freshwater > Lake > Sediment | place: USA: Wyoming | collected... | reverse complement strand
AGAGAAGGATTTGAGGCCGAGAGCGCGCGTGCTTTTTTTCTTCTTTTTTTTTTCTCGCTCCTTTTTTCTCGCTCCCACTCAACACACACGCCCCGCTCATTATCCCCGGGTCGCGCACATCTCGGGCCCACATCGTCACGCCTGCATGCTGCCAGAGCAAATTCGCTGGTATGGAAAATCGCTAGGAAGGCGGCAAAGACGGCGAGGCGGGACATTTGCTCTCTCCCCCACTCCCTTTTGCCCGGAGGCGCGAGTGCGGGGAGGGGGCGCCCCTTCCTCTTCTCCCCCACTTTCTCCACATCCTCTCTTTCCTCCCCTCCGATGACGACGCCGCCCCCGCCCACCATCGCCCTCCTCGCCTTCACCCCGACCGCCGAGGCCGGACCACCCACGCCCCTGTACCCGGGCCTGCCCCCACCACCCCCCCCGCCACGCTGCCTGGCCGCGCTGGCCCGGGTCGGCGGCGGCAGGGGTGGCGGACCGGGCGCGGCCGCCACGCCGGCCGGCCTGTGGGCCGCCCGGGCGGCCAGGGCCTCCCCCGCGCCGCTCCTGGTCGTCACCCGGGCGGGCGGGGATGAAGAGGCAGTGCGCCAGTGGGTGCGCCTGGCGGGCGAGGCCCGGCCGCCCACGCTGGTGGTAGCGGGTCTGGTGGAGGGGGTGGACAGGGAGGGAGGAGGGGCCGGGAGCAGCGGCAGCCTGGTGGGCGGCGCCGCGCGCGCGGCTGCCGCGCGCGCGCCGCCCGGCGCGCCCGTGCTCCTCATCGGGGCCGGGTCGGTGCCCATGCCCTGGGTGGACCTGGCGCGCTTGGTTGCGGCCGGGCGCGTGCTCGGGTGCCCGGCGGTGCCCGTGTCGACCGCCCGCCCGCCGGCCGCCCTGGCGGCCGGCGGCGCGCTCTGCGGTGGGGGCGGGTGGTGGGAGGGGATGGACGCCGGCGCCGCCGCCGGGGCCGCCGCCTGCCCAGCCCTAGGCGAGGCGTCGAGCGCCGCCTCCCCCTCCGCCCGCCCCTCCCTGCCCATCCTGTACCTGCCTGCGGGCACGGTGGCGGCGTTTGCGGCCGCCGCGGACGGCGTGGGCGCGGAGAGCCTGGGGGCGGCCCTGGCCGCGTTTCAAAAAAAGAAAAAAAGCGCGGCGGCCGTGGCGGCCACCCCCCTGGCCGGGCTGCCCCTGCCCGCGCCCTTGCCGACCGCCGCCACCCGGGCGGGGCGGGCCCTGGCGGCGGCCCTGCTGGCCAAGCCCCCGTCCCATCTGGCCGACCGGGCCACCATCGCGGACGCCCTGGACGGCGCCCACCCGGCCGCGGCCGCCTTTGCCGACGCACTCATGGCCTCGGCGGGGGTGGCCGAGGTCCCCGGCACGCACGCCACGCACGCGCCGCCGCCGCCTCCTGCCACCACTCCGCCACCCGCAAAGGCCCGGTACGCCCCACCCCCGCGCACCACCCACCCGGCCTACACGACCACCAACGCCGATTATGGCGCCCGCCCGCCCGCCCCGCACGAGGTGGCGCTGCCGGGGCCCGCCATTGCGGCCCGGGCGGCCGCGCGGGCGGCCCTGCCGCCCTTGAACCCGCCCGCCTTGGGGGCGGGCAAGGAGCGGGGGATGCGGCTGGCGGGGGCGGGGCAGTGGCTGGCGAATTGAATCATGAATGGAAAGAGACAGAAGGGTGTGTAGTGTGTGTGTGTGTGTGTGTGTGTGTGTGTGTGTGTGTGTGCCTGGGTGAAACGTGCAAAATCAACAAATAATCGACAAATTCTTCTCTCTCTCTCTCGCGCGCGCGCTCTCTCTGTCAACTCTCAACAAATTCCTTCTCTCTCGCGCGCGCGCTCTCTCTGTCTCTCCTCTGTAAATCTACCACCCGCCCATCCATTCCGCCACGACGTCCGGGTCCACATCCAGGCGCAGGGAGACCGCATTGCCGACGACGGGGCGCCCCGGCAGCCCTCTTTTACTGCGGGGGGGCTCCCCAAAGAAGGACCGCACCGCGCCCGCACATCCCCAGGCGGTCAGGGCGGACGCCAGCGCGTCGCACTTGTCGGCGTACGCGTCGGGGGTCAGGCTGAGAGATTTCTGGCCCACGTGCTGCCACATGACGTTCAGGGCGACCACCCGGATGCCCGCCAGGTTGCGGCGCACGATGGTCAGGTCGTATGGGCGGTCGTACTTGCCCAGCACGGCGGCGGCCAGCTCCGGGCCTGTGAGGGGTGGGGCCGCGGCGGCGGACGCGGCCGCGGCGGCGGACGCGGCTTCCTCCTCCTCCGCGGCGGAGGAGAGGGGGGACGGGGTGGTGGACGCGCGGCGGGCGGCCAGGGAGGCGGCCAGGGCCGCATCATCGGTGGAGGACGTGCCTGGCGCGTCGCCGCCTCTCTCCCCATCGCTCTCCTCCTCGCTCATCGAGGCGCGCGCGTCGGCGCGAGCAGACGCCGACCCCGGGCCGCTGAGCGCCGCGTTGAGTCCGTCCACGAACGCCGCGTCCGCCGCCGCCTGGGCGGCCTGGGCGGCCTCAAAGCCCTTGGGCGGGACCTGGAGGCGCCAGACCCGGGAGGAGCGCGGGGCCCACGCCTCAAAGTCAAAGATGGAGGCGAGGCCGGCGGCCAGGCGGGCGGCGGGGGTGGGCGCGGGGTCGGCGTCGGCCCCGTCGGGGCGCTCTTCGCCCTCAATCGGCGCTGCCCGACACGGCACGACGCGGACCTGCGCCGCCCCACGCCGCCGACTGGGCAGGCCTGGGAGGTGTGCGTGTCCAGAGTTTGACGAGGCGCACAAAGGAGGGCGCATGGCGGGTGGGAGAGGGCGCGTGAGATGAAAGAGAAGTAATAGCGTGTGGCTTTTGCACTGCACACACTCTATTACAGACTCCAATGGCCCTCCCCGCCTGCGAGGGCACCCTCTTCAAGTACGGTCCCGCCGCCGCGCACGTGGCGTTCCAGCCGGCCTCCGCACCCGCTCGGGCCAACGTCATCGTCGCATTGGGCGGCCTCACGGACGGCTTTTTCGCGACCCCCTACCTAGAACCGCTGGCCGCCCGCGCCGCAGCTCTCGGCTGGGGCCTCGTCACCCCGCTCCTCCGCTCCTCGCACACGGGGTGGGGCGTGGCCAGCCTGGCCCAGGACGTGGAAGACCTGGCCCGCCTCTCGGACCACCTGGGCGGGGAGCGCGGCGCGGCGGCGCTCGCCCTGGTCGGCCACTCCACGGGCTGCCAGGACGCTGTGGCCTACGCGGGCAGCCAGTCGGCGGCGCCCGGGCCGCCGCACAGGCCGGCCCTGGCAGCCATCGTCCTGCAGGCCCCCGTGTCGGACAAGGAATGGCTGGCCGGGCGGGAGAGCACGGCCGCGCGCCTGGAGGCGGCGGCGGCGGCTGTGGCTGCTGGGGAGCCAGAGGCACTCATTGGCCGGGCGGCCGAATGGGACGGGGCGCCCCTGTCCGCGGCCCGCTGGCTCAGCCTGGCGGGCGACCGCGGGGCGGACGACTTGTTTTCCTCGGACCTGACGGGCGGCGACCTGGAGGAACGCCTGTGCAAGCCCCTGGCGCGCGTGGCGAGGGTGCTGGTGCTGGGGTCGAGCCGGGAGCAGTACGCGCCGCCCGGGGCGGACGCCCAGGCCAGCGCGCGGCGGCTGGCGGCAGCGATCGGGCCGGCTGCCCAAGCAATCGTCCTGGACGGGGATCACAGCCTCGCGGGCGTGGAGGAGGAGGCTGCTCGGGTGATCGCGGACTTTGTGTGTGCGGGGGCGTAGGGAAGGGGGGAGGGCGTAGGCAGGGGGTGGTTGAAAACAAGCATAACTCACAGGTCTCTCTCTACCCCTACTCTCCGCGCCCCACCCACGGCGGCGGCCGCACCAGGCCCGCCTGGCCAGCACCGTCCCTGGATGCCTGGCGAGCTGCCAGGCGGGCCCGCAGGGCGAGGCGGGCGGCCTCTGCCTCCTCCGCGGCGCGGCGCCCGCCACCCTCCCCTCCATTACCGCCCAGCAGCAAAAAGGCACGGCGGGCGGCCGCCGCCGCTGCGGCCGGGCCCACCGGAGTGGACACCGCGTCCAGGCGGGAACCTGACACGGTGGCTTGCCCCATGCCACGCCCACCCTGCCCTCCTCCTGCCTCTGCGTCGTCCAGGCCGCCCACCAGGGGCCGCACGTGGTGGCTGGCCTTGGCCGGCGCGGGCCCGCGCGCGGCCTCCGCCTCCCGGGCCGCCTGGGTCCGCATCGCCGCCAGGACGTCGTACACCCGCCACGCGGTCTCCGGGTCGCCTGAGACGCTCCGTAAACACGCCTCCAGGTAGGCCAGCACGGCTGGCGATAGGCGCGGGATGATCCGGTCGGGGCGGGTGGTGGCAAAGGCGGCCGCCGCGTCGGCCGCGCCCCGCCAGTCATCAAACGCTTGAAGCGCGTCGGCGGGCCTGTCCGCGCGGCAGGCGGCCTCGATTATGGCTTCCCAGGCGCCCGTCGGAGGGTGAGACAATAGGCGGGCCCCGGTGGAGGAGGACAGGCCGCGGCGGCTCAGGGCCTCGTACAGGCGGAGCGCGCCGTCCAGGTCGCCCGCGGTCGCCAGGGCGGCGACCAGGGCGGCCAGCGCGGGCGCGGCCGCCACAGACCCGGCCGCCCGGCGGGTGCGGGTGGAGGCAGCGGGCCGGACGCGAGGGGTGGTGTGCGTCGTGCGGGCAGGCAGCTGTGGAATGGGCGCGGCCGGCGCCGCCGCCGCGGTCGACGACGATGCCCACCGGGCGAGGGAGGTCGAGGCGGGGGGCGCGCCCGCCGGCCCGCCGCCCACACCCGCCACCCCGCCACCCACCTCCACCGCCGCCAGCAAAGCCTCCCCACGCACCAGGCGCGCGTACACGGCCAGCGCATCCTTTAGGCGCCCCGCCCCGCACAGGGCGACGATGAGGTCGGAGGCGGCCCCTCGGGAGGGGGCCACCCCGCGGCCCGCCAGCTCCGCGGCGAAGGCTTCCGCGGTGGCCAGGCGCCCGCCCCGGGCGGCCGCGGCCATGACCGCGGACAGCGTGTCCGGGGTGGGTGCGCCCGGGCCGGCCGACGCGCGCAAGAGCGCCGTCACCCGCACCGCCCGGTCAATGAACCCGGCCCCCGCCAGCGCGCGCGCGGCCGAGTTGAGGGCGTCCCCCCGGACGGCCGCGTCGGCGGGGTGGGCGGCCGCGTCGGCACTGCCCGCCGACACGAGCGATTTGACCAGGTCCAGGGCGTCCCCGAACCGGCCCGCCCCCGCGCAGACGGCCATCAGGTTGTTGTGGGCCTCATCCGTGGGGCGGACCCGGTCCGCGATGGCCCGCCGGTACAGGGTGAGCGCGGTGTCGACGTCCCCCCTGGCCTCGCACGCGGCCAGGAGCACGCCATAGGTCGGCCCGGTGGGGGCCAGGCCGTCGGCGGCCAGTTCCTCCACCGCCGCGAACGCGCGGTCCGTGTCGCCCGCCGCGACGGCGGCGGCGGCGAGCGAGGTGTACAGCTGGACGGTCGGCGGGACGCCGGCCGCCCTGGCCGCCGCCAGCACCGCCTCCGCGTCCGCCGCCCGCCCGGACCGGGCACAGGCGTGCATGAGCGCGCCGTACGTCTCAATGTCCGGGACGATGGGTGAGGCGGAGGATGCGGCCTCCCCACCGCCTGCCGCCTCGAAGCACATGGCCGTGTACAGGTCGAAGGCGGCATCCGCGTCCCCGACCTGGGCCGCGGCGTCGATGGCGGCATTAAAGGTGATGAGGTCCGGGCGGGGGCCGTGCGTGAGCATGCCGCCAAAGAGGGCCTTCGCGGAGGAGGCCCGCCCGCAGGATGCGAGGGCGTGGAGCAGCGCGTTGTGGGCGACGCGGTAATCGTGCTCCAAGGACGCCGCCGCCGCTTTCGCCGCCTCCAAAGTCGCCTGGGCGCGGAGGAGGGCGGCAGGTGGAGGAGTGGAGGTCGCCTCCGGACCGCCACGCCACCCCGCCCGCGCGCGGTGGAGGGCTTCGCGCGCGGCGCGGTCGACTTTCGCGGCCTGGCGCCGGGCGGCCCGCCGCCACTGGGCTGCCAGGCTGCGGCGGGCGGCGTCACCTAGGTCCAGCAGCTCCGGCGTGCCGCCCGCCGCCACGCACTTGGCCAGGGCGCTGTAGAGGTGGGGGTCGGGGTCGCCCAGGCCGGCCTCCCTGCTGATGGCTGTGGCGTAGAGCGGGACCGCTCGGTCCGCCTCGCCCGCGGCCGCGGCCAGGTGCATCAGCTCCGCGTACACCCACCGGTCCGGCAGTTGCTGGGTGGTGGTGGTTGAGGAAGGGGCGCCCCCGCCGCCGGTGGCCGCCGCCCAGGGCAGCACCGCGCCGTCGCCGCTGCTGCCTGCGCTCACGCTCCTCAGCTCGGCCGCCGCCGCAAAGACGGCGGCAACGTGCTCTGGCGCCCGCCCCGCCGCCCCGCGCATGGCGTAGGCCAGCGCGGCGACGCCCAAGGGACAGGGCGGCAAGCCCAACAAGAGGGCGCCGTCCGCGTAGACGGATAGGAGCCAGGCGGCGGAGGGCGGCGGTGGCGGGGGGGTGGGGGTGGGGGAGGTTCCAGGCGCGGCGCTGTCGTCCGCGCCGGCCGCCGCCGCGCCGGCGGCCGCCAGCACCGCCGCCCGCGTGTACCTGTCAGGCAGTGGTAAGTTCCCACTCACCGCTCCCGGCGCAACCAGGGCCCGCGCCCACAGGCGGCGCACCCGGTCAAACCGACCGGCCGCGCGCGCGGCGCGGATGAGGGCGTTGAGGGTGCGAGAGTCTGGCCGCGCTCCAGCGCGGCGGCAGGCGACGTACGCGGTAAATGCGGCCTCGCCATCCCCGACACGCACCCAGGCTGCCAGGGTTGCATTCATGACGGAGGTCGTCGCGGGGGCCGGGGTGGGCGACGCCACCAGCGTGGCCGCGACCGACGCGACGGACGCTGCGTCGCCTGCCCGGGCCGCGACCTTGAGGAGGGCGGCCGCACCGTCGGCCGCTGCGTCGCCGTCCCCGCCGCCGCCGCCGCCGCCGCCCATCCACTCCACGACGGCTTGTGTTTGAGCCAACGTGCCGACCGCGGAGCACGCGCCCAGGATGACCCGCCGCGTGCGTTCGCCGGCTGGCAGCGCAGATGCAAAGGCAAGCAGCAGGCCGGCCGTGTCTGCCTCCGCACTCGCCTGGCCGGCCCGCAGGAGCGCCTCCACAGCGCGCCGGTCCCGCTTGTCCCGCCGCAGGACGCGGGCCAGGGCGGACGTCGGGTCGGCAGCCGTATCGTTGCGGGCCGCGACGGAGGGCACGCGCCCGCGCCCGATGCCGGGGCCGCCGACCGAGAGCGTCGCGGCGGCCCGGGTCGGGGCGGCCGCGTCCGCGACAAGCGCGGCAGAAAGCGCGCGCGTGGCGTCGATGATGGCCGCCGGGTCGCCATGTCGCAGGGCAGCATCAAAGGCGTGCAGGGCGGGCCAGGCGGTGAGGCCCAGGGCCAGGCCCCAGTCCACCTCGGCGCGGGCCGCCGAGGAGCCGGCAAGGGGTGGTCGGCGGGGGCGCGCCCCCCGTGCCGAGGTCGACGGCGCCGGCGGGAGGTCGTCGGATGACACCCACTCGGTGGTCGGCCGGGGGGGGCTGTTTTTGCTGTTGCCACTGTTGATAGCGCATGGGGTGGCAGGTCGCCGTCGGGATGAGCCAGGGCCCGGCCCGGCCGGGGCGGGCGGGCCGCGGAGAGCGTGCATTGGAGAGAATGAAGCTCGCTGGCGTCGAAGCCGCTTCACACACACATGTCGCTAGCCAAAACAAAAAGAGGATGAAGAAGAAGCGCGCGTTGGCGGGGGCGACAGGCCCGCCCACGCACAAGCACAAACCCTCCGCCCACAACCCTGTCACACCAGACTCCCGGAGGCAGGGCGGGCCGGACCGTCAAAAAGGAAGGCTCGGCCCGTCTTCTAAACGAGAGGCGGCCGCGCAAGGCGGCGGCGGCCGACCTGCTGCCCCGTCCCTCCCCTGGCCTGCCCTGCAACGCCCGCTCACAGGCGCGTGGTGGCCGGGGCCCACCGACTTCGAGCCGTCGCCTGACGAGGAGGAGGCAGGCGAGGACCCAGGCAGCACGCCACCCCCACCCCCACCCCCACCCCAAGCCCTGACCGTGGCGGCACCGCCCGACCCGAGGAAGCCGTTCCCCTGCCTGGCCACCCTGGCGACGGGCGCGGGCCCACCCGGCGGGCCGACCGCGGGGCGAGCCGTGCTGGCGGCCCTCATCGCACCCGTCTCGGTCGACACTTTCTTGGCCTCCGTCTTTGAGGGGCGACCCCTGCTGGTGCGCGGGCGGGGACCGACCGCGGCGGCCGCTTATGCGGACCTCTTTTCCTCGGCCGACCTGGCCGCCTGGGTGGATACGGGGGCGCTGCCCTACGGCTCCGCCCTGGACGTCGTCCGCTATGACGGCACGGTCCGCCATACGCTCAACTACAATGTCGAAGACGAGGGCGATGCCGCGGTGAACGCGTGTGCGGACCCGGCCGTCTTTGTGCGACGCCTGGGCGGCGAGGGCTGCTCCGCGCGCGTGCTCCACCCCCAGCGCCGCTCGCCCGCGCTGGCCTCCGTTTTGTGCGCGCTGGAAGGCTTTTTCGGGTGCCTGGTCGGGTGCAACGCGTACCTGACCCCACCGGGTGGCGCCCAGGGCTTTGCCCCGCACGCGGATGGGGTGGGCGTGTTCATTCTCCAGGCGGAGGGGCGCAAGCGGTGGCGGCTGCACGGCGCGCGCTGCCCTGGCGAGGTCCTCCCGCTCGCGTCGTCACCTGACTTCGGGCCGGGCGAGGTCGGGCCCCTGGTCCTGGACACGGTGCTGGAGGCGGGCGACCTCCTCTACCTGCCCCGCGGCATGGTGCACCAGGCGGAGACGCCGCCAGCCACCACCACCACCACCACCCCTCCCACCCCATCCCTCCACCTCACAATCAGCGTCTCGGACGGGCTGACGGGCGGCGGCACGTGGGCGGAGCTGCTGGCGACGGCCCTGCCCCGGGCCCTGGAACTGGCGGCGGGGCGGTGCGCGGGCCTGCGACGGGCCTTGCCGCCGGGCGTGGTGGGGGGCGCGCTGGGCGTGGCGGTGGAGGACAGCGCCGTGCGGGCGGCAGGGCTGGTGGCCAGTGGGAAGGCCGCCGGAGCCGCCGCACGGGCGCGTCCGCCGCCGCCATACGCCGCCCGGGTCGCCGTCCGGGCGACCGCCCAGGCCACCGCCGCCCGCGCCCTCGCCGCCGTCATGGACGCCTTCCCGCTGGACGCGGCGGCGGACGCGATGGCCGCCGACTTTATCCGGCGCCGGCTGCCACCGCCCATGCCCGCTGGTGGTGGTGGTGGGGCGCCGGGCCGCCCCCTCCCGCCGTCGGTGCGCCCCGTCGCGGAAGGAACGGCGGGCCGCCTGGTCATTGAGGGCGACGTTGCGGCGGTATATCATTGCATGGCCAACGACGTGGCCGCGCACGCGGCGCTGGACGTGAGGGGAGGAGCAGGGGAAGAAGACCGCGGCCGCCTGGCGCTGCCGCTCGAGTGCGCGCCCGCGGTGGAGGCCCTGTTGGGCCTGCACTCGCCCACGCCGAGCAGTCCCGTCGTGTTGGCGGATCTCATAGAAGAACTTGGAGGCGCGACGGAGGCGGTGGGGATGGCGGCAGGCGAGATGTGGCGGGCGGGGCTACTTTATTGAAAAATAAATAAATGGGGAGGTTGTCCACCTCCATTTTATTTTCTCTCAGCAAAACACACACGCCGCCGCCGCCCGCCTCATATGTCTCCTCCTCACCTGACCACCCTCCTCCTACGCTCGCCCACCCCGCTCATCCCTGGCCTGGCCCGCATCACCATCCACCCGTCGGCCGAGGCCCTTGCGGCCTGGCGGCGGGGCGTCACCGCCCGCCCGCCCGGTGCGCCGCCCAGCCACAGCCCAGCTGTCGAGGCCGCGGCGCGGGTGGCCACCCTCATGCCGCCCGGCGCCGGCGTGCCCGTCCCATCCGGGTCGACCACGGTGGTCATCTACTGCCTCAAGGTGAGGGGCCGAGGGTGTGAAAGTAGCGGACGAGGGGAGGCGGGCGGGCGTGCGTGCGCGTCTCTCTTCGTCTCCTCATTCGCTCTCATTTGTTTGGACAGCCGCACGTCGCGTCCGTTTACAAGGCCCTCGCCACGGGCGCCTCAGCCGCCGGGCTGGCCATCGGGGACGTCAAAACTAGTGTCACCCTTACCCCGCCACCGCTGCCTGAGGCGGGGCGGGCGGTGCTGGCGGCGGTCGCGGCGGGGCTGACGCAAGGCGGGGCTTGGACGAGCACGGCTGGAGAGGAGAGTGGGAGTGGCCCATTTTTTTTCCCCACCCTCCTGCTGGACTCCCCCCCGCTGGCCTCGCCCTCGCCCCTGACCTGCACCGTCCTCCGCCTCGTGGCCGCCGCCCCTCGCCCGCCGATGGATATTGCCCTCACCTTCTCCGTCGCGGCGGGGCGGGCCCGGCGCCTGGCGGCCATGTCTCTCCTGGGCGAGGCGCCCGACCCGGCCACGGTCCGGGCTGAGCTGGCGGGGATCCGCTGCTGCGTGCTGCCTGCATTCGAGGAATTCATCATCACAGACGTGCAGGCGCGGTGGGATGGCGATGGCGCTCTGGTGGGCGCGTGGGAGGCCGCGCTGGGCGGGCCCCTCGACCCGCCTGTGTGGGTGTGGGCTTTTCCTGGCGACGGGCGTGAGGATGGAGGGCGGGCGACGCCCGGGGCGCTGTGCGTGCCGCCCGTCGCCCTGTGGGAGGCGCCCGGCCTCGTAAATCTACCCCCCGAATCCCGGGCGGGCGGTGGTGGGGCGGGCCTGGTGCGGCGGGTGGCGGACGCGGTCGGTGGGAGCGTGGTGTTTTCGGGGCGCCTTGAGCCGGTCGGCGTGATGGTGGCCGAGGAGCCCGCGCCTGCCGCGTGTGCTGCCTCCTTCACGTCCGCGTCCGCCTTGGCGCCGGGAGGGGGTGGGGGGTGGGACACAGCTTTGCCACCCATTAAGCTGGCGGCGCTGCCGGAGGCGGCGGCGGCGGCGGCGGGCGCGCACCGGGCGCGCCAGCACCATCAGAGCGAAGCGCTGCGGTCGCTGCTGATGGAGGCTCGAGGTGGCCAGGGTGGTGGCAGCGGCGGCTGCGACGCGGCCGCGGCCGTCAAGCTCGCCGCCGCCCGCGCCGCCCTCGCGTCAGCGGTCGCCCACCCCCCGCCGGGCGGTATCCCTTGCCTGGGCGTGCGCATCCCTTACGCGCTAGGCGTGGTCGGGCGGGGGCGAGCATCGGCAGCGGCTGGTGGGGGGCGGGGTGGTGGTCGTGGGGCGGCGGCGGGGGGGAAGAAGCGGGCAGCGGCGGTCACCACGACGGCGACACCAACTGCTACTGATTCTGCTGTTGCTGCGCCCAAAGCGCTGAAAGCGGCCAAGCCGGTGCCGTCCGCTGCGGAGGCGGCCGCAAGGGTCACCAAGGTGCGATCCGCCTGGGCAGCCGGTGGGGAGGCTGCTCTAGGCAAGCTGACGGTCGACGATCTGAAAGCCTTTTTAAAGGCGGCCGGGGTGGCGGTGGGGGGCAAGAAGGAGGTGCTGGTTGGGCGGGTGGTGGGGGTGGTGGGAGGTGGGGGCGGTGGGGTGTGAGAAGGAGAGAGGGATGGAAAATGGATGGAAAAAATGCAGGGTTGGTTTCACCACCATCACACCATCACGCACGCACACACACACACACACACACATATACGCTCTCTTATACCTCTCTCTCACATGAACCCTAGCGCATCATTATCATCCCCATCCGACTCCCACAGCGCTTGGCGGGCGCGGCGCGGAGAGGGTGGTGGTGGCGGAGCAGTTCCACCCCCAAGGCGGCAGCCGCGGCGGCCGCCACCAGGCGCCACCGCCACCTCCCCCGACGCCCGCATCCCCGCCAGCCCCGCCCGTTTCAGGGCTGCCAGCGTGTGCTCCGCATAGTCGGGGGGCAGCGGAGGGGATGGGGGGGTGGCGGCGGCGGTGCACGCCCGGCCACCACCACCACCACCCTCCCGTTCATCCTCCGACGATGACAGCAGGCCCGCCGCGCGCAGGGCGGCCGTCCGCCCCGTGTCATGACCACCACCATCCCCACCACCACCGCCCGTGCTGCGCCGGGCGGCAAGGGGAGCGGGCGGTACGGGTGACGCAGTAGCAGCAGCCGCACCCCCACCACCCCCTTCCCCAGTCGCTACCAGGCGGAAGCCCTCAAAAAACGGGTTGGGCGTCTCGCCCACGGTCGGAGGAGCGGGGCGGAGGGGTGAAGGGGCGGCAGCAGCAGCAAGAGTTGGCGCAGGAGCAGCCGCGGGTGGGGGTGGGGGTGGCGGCACGGTGGGCCGCGCAGCAGGCGGTGGCGAGGCGCCAACCTCTGCCACCTCGACCTCCCCAGCCGTCGCTGGAGCCGCCCCCTCAGCCCCTCCTGCCTCCACGACCTCCACGGCCTCCAGGACCCCTACATCCTTGACCACCGTCACATCAAAGCCGACCACCCTTTCAGGCAGGGTGGCCGCTACCACCCGCACCCGGGGCGGGCCGGGACCAGCAGCAGGCGGCCCACCATTGCCGCTGCCCTGCCCACCACCTCCGCCCGCGCCACGCGCGCGCAGGCGCAGCGTGTAGGGCGAGGCGAAGGAGGCCAGATCGATGCGTTCGGTGTGGAGCAGGGCGTCATCGTGCAGGGAGCCGACCAGGAGCTTGGCGTAGCGGGTCGTGGAGGAGGCGCGGGCGGGCGCGGGCGCGGGCGCGGGAGGAGCAGCCAGGGCAACAGCGGTGCCGCCCGCCTCGGCCACCACCCGCGTCACCACGACCTCAAAGGAGACGCCGCCCCCGCCCACTCCACCACCCCTCAACCCCCGCAGGTCGATCTGGATGGGCGGCGGCGCCAGCGCCCCCACCTCGCCCGCCACCTGGGCGCCGAAAGGGAAGTTGCGCCCCGTCACGGCCTCCACCCGCCGCCCATCGGCGGCACGCAGCGCACCCAGCGTGCCCAGGCCCGCGGCTGCCAGGCGGCCGCCCATCACTTTCCCTATGCCGGGCAGCTGGCGGCATTCCGCGGCCGACCCGTCCCAGCAGCCCGCGGTCAGAGCCCGGGCCAGGCGGGTCGCGTTGGCGGTGGCGGCCAGGGCCCGGCCGGCCTCGCACAGGCGACTCATGCAGGCCGCGACCCGGCGCGCGGTGCGGACCGCACCCTCCGCCTCCGCCCGCAGCGACCACTCCAGGCCCTCGCTCGCCGCCCCGCCGCCCGCCAGGGCGTCGTTGATAAGGATGAATAGCTTTTCGGCGGGCGTGGTGATGCGTTCTTTGGGGCGGCCCGGGCGACCGGGGGCGGGCACAAAGTAGGAGGCACCACCACCACATGCCGCGACAGCCGCGGCCGCCTTGTTCAGCGCGTTGAGCGGTTTCTTGTCGCCCCGCCGCAGGCCTGCCCCACTCCCGCCCACCAGTTCCTCCGCCCGGGTGATGATATCCAGGAGGTCGGGGAGCGAAGCCCGGGGCGGGGTGGCCAGCATAGCCACCATGGTGCCCAGACGGACGACGTGGCGAGCCATGAGGCTACCAGCTTCTGTTGAGGCCAGGGACGGGTTTGGGGTATTGTGCTGCTGCCGCTGGTTATCGCCGCCGCCCAGGCGGACCAGGCCGTGCGAGGCCAGCTGCTTGAGTGGGGCGATGACCAGGCGGTCGATGGCCAGGCGCTCCAGGGCGGGGCGGGGCGTGGAGGGCGGGAAGCCGTACGCGGCGGGGGCGGCCGCGATTCGGTGCGCGAGGAAGGTCGACCCAAACCAGGCGGCCGCGCCCGCCAGGTCGGTCACTGTCCGGCCCGCCACCTCCGCGTTGAGGGCCTCGGCAATCACGGGCGCCAGCGCGGACTCCAGGGGTTCCCCCCCACCCGCCAACGCCCGGTACCTGGGCGCGGACGCGGTGGAGGTCATGATGACGGCGACGCCGGACGAATCGAACTGGGGCCGCCCCGCGCGGCCGCACATTTGGAGGACGGCGCTGCGGTCGTACTCGTCAAAGCCGCCGCCGCCAGGCGTGGGTGTAGACGCAGCAGCAGGCGGGCCTCCAGAGGCGCCACCTCCACCGTTCTGCCCCCCCGCCCCCGCCCCTGCCCCCGCCCACCGGCGGGTGCCCTTCAGCACCACCAGGTAGGCCGGCAGGTTGACGCCAACCGCGAGCGTGGCGGTCGCGCACAGCACAGGCAGCAGGCGCCCAGCAAAGAGGGCCTCCACGGTCGCTCGGTCGCCCGGCTCCAGGCCGGCGTGGTGGAAGCCGACCCCGCGGGCCACGGCCGCCGCCAGCGGGCGGTGGGCCAGGCCGGAGGCGGCGCCAGCCAGCTCCGCGCCCGCGCCCCGGGGCAGGGAAGGCAGGGCGACGCCCGTGGCGGCCAGGCGGGCCGCCGTCTCGGCCGCGCCCTTGCGGGAGGCACAGAAGATGAGGGCCGGCCGGCCCCCACCCCCATGCTCGGCCAGCACGGCCGGCAAGTGTTCCGTCAGCTTCCGCTCAAACAGGAAGTCTGTCGGCGGGGCCGGGTATCCGCGCACGACCAGCTGGAGCGGCACGGGGCGGACCTCCTCGCCAAACACCTTGACGCCCGCTGGCGGGCAGCCCAGCCAGCTGGCGACGGCGCCAATGTTGGGGATGGTGGCCGAGACGGCCACGAACCGGCAGGACGCGATGGGGTGGCCCGCCAGCTCGGCCCTGGCCCCGACCGCGCGCAGGCGGGACACCACCACCTCCAGCGTCGCCCCCCGGCCCTCGCCCAGCAGGTGGACCTCGTCCACCAGGACCAGGCCCACATCCGACACGAAGCGCGCGCCCCGGCGGTCCCCCCGTACCCGGGTGATGGCGTCCAGCTTCTCCGGCGTGGCAGCGATGAGGTCGGCCGAGGCGAGGGAGGCCGACACGCTCTCGCCGTCCTCGCTCATGGCGGCGCTGTCACCCGTCAGTTCGGCAATCTTGATGCCCATCGGCCCAAACCGGCGCCGCCAGTCCGCCAGGCGCTCGTGGATGAGGGCCCGGGAGGGCGCCAGGTAGATGGCCTTGGCGGCGCGGGAGGGGGTGGTGGACGAAGAAGCAGGGGCAGCGGCGTTGGCCGTCAGCATGCGGGCGACCGCCAGCTCCAGGATGCCGGTCTTGCCCGCCCCCGTCGGCGCGCTGATCACGCAGTTGACACCGCCCCGGTACGCCAGGTCAAAGCATTCCGACTGGACCAGGTTGAAGTACCGGAAGTCCGTGAAGGCCGGGCGCAAAAAGGGCGGGAGGTCCGAGACAGGGACCACTCGGTCAGATGAGGCGGGCGGGGGTGGGGGTGGGTGGGGGTGGCACTGAGGGGGGGGGCATAGGCTGGAGTGGTGCTGGGAGGGTCCCGGGCCCTGGGCGGAGGGGTCCGAGGGGAAGGCGGGCCGTCCGAGGTGGGGTGAAGCGGCGGGCGGCAAGCCGCGCTGGCCGCCAGGTGGTCTTTCATTGTGGAAAGGCGCGGCGGCCAGCGGTGCCTGCCAGGCCTCCTCCCAGCGCGCCGCGCCGGCCAGGGCGGCGTCCAGGTTACCGCCGTCGTCGCCGTCGTCGTCGTCGTCAGGAGGAGGGCTGAGCGGCCAGGCCGGGGCGGCCCAGGGTGGGTGGTGGTGGCTCATGTCGTTGTTTTTGTTTCGAGAGTGAAGAAAATGGACGACGAACGAGGAAGCTTTTTTTTTTGCTCTCTCTCCCTCTCTCTCTCTCCCCACCCCCCACACGCACACGCACGCAGCACCCCGCCCCCCCCCTCTCTCTCTCTCTCCTCTCTCCCCGCAAATCACGCGGCACGCTGCTGCAGTGTGCCACTCCCGGCACGGGCACGCCCCTCACCCCCACTCTCTCACAGACGAAACACCCTGATTTCCAAATCCCTCCCCCATCGCGACATCATCCCATCCCCTCTACTCCCACGCCTGCCGCTTGCTGGAGGCGAAGGTCGTGTACACCAGCATGCCCACCAGCTGGCACAGGGCGGTCGGGTAGAACAGGGAGGCCCCCCAGGACCCCGTCTTGTCCAGAAGGACGCCCACCAGGGTCACGCCTAGCACGCCGGGCATCGCGCCCGCCGTGTTGGACAGGCCCAGGAGCGCGCCCGCGTACTTGGGCGACAGGTCCTGGTGGTTGCAGTACAGGCCGGCCCGGGCCCAGGCGCCCAGGGCGAAGGAAATGGAGAGTAGGGCCACGATGGCGGTGGTGGCGCGGGAGGCGAGGACGCCCGCGGCCGCGCCCACGCCGCCCGCGCCCGCGAGCGGGGTGAGCAGCCCGCACGCGACCATGCACAGGGCCGGCCCCGCAAAGGAGATGCCCTGGCACAGCTTGCGCACGCGCGTGACGGGCCACCCATTGGCGACCAGCCCGTCCGCGACGGGGCCGACAAAGGGCGTCATCGCGGTCATAGCCAGGTACGGGATGAGCGTCAGGAGGGACGACCTCTGGACGTTCAACCCCAGGGACAGCTCAAAGTAGGAGGGCAGCCAGGCCAGGAGGGTGTAGTACCCCCAGTTGTAGCAGAAGTGGGCGCAAATGATGGCCCAGACGGGGACCGAGCGCAGGAAGGCGCCCCAGGGGACGGGCACGCGGGCCTCGCCCTCCGCGGGCGGGGCGGGCGCGAGGCCGCCCGCCTTCAGCTCGCGGCGTTCGGGCTTCACCAAGGGCCAGGCCAGCACCCACACCAGGCCGAGGGCGGCGAACAGGTAGAAGACGGACGGCCAGCCGTACGCCCGGATGAGGGGGCCCGAAATTAGCAGCCCGATCGCGGACCCGACGTCCAGGGCGCCAAAGACGAGGGTGACCGCGCGCGCGCGCTGGGCCTCCGGGATGATGCGGGCGAGCACGTTCGTCGCGGACGAGGGGGCCAGGCCCTCGCCCAGCCCCACAATGACGCGGGACACGCAGAGCGCGGTGATGGACATGCGGGCGGCGGGCGGGGCCATGAGCGTGCCGACGCTCCAGAGCGCGACGCCCGCCATGAGCACGCGCGCGCCGCCCAGGGAGGTCGAGACCCACCCGGCCGGCACCTGCGTGGCCGCGTACCCCCAGAAGAAGGCGGACGACACCAGGCCCCGGTCCGTGTTGGACCAGCCCAGGTCTTTGGCCATGGGGATGATGGCGACCGACATGTTGACCTTGTCCTAATGCAGGAGAGAGAGTCAGGGGGGACAAAAAGGCGTGAGAAAAAATGTGAGGGGAAAGCGGCGCGCGCGCGCGTTTTTTTTTTTTTTTTTTCCTCCCTCTCCTCGTCTTACCATGTTGCACAGCACAAAGGCGGCCGCCATCATGCCGACCACCTTCCACCGCCGCAGCATGCGCGGCTTCTGGTTGTCCCGCCGGGACAGCGGCGGCGGGCGGGCGCCGCCCTCGTCGTCTTCGTCCATGGACATGGAGGAGAGAGAGGGCGGGCCGGCCTGGAGGTTGGGTGAGGGGCGCCGGGTTGGGCGGCAGGAGTGCGCGCTGCTGCGGCGGGCCGCCACGGACGTGGTCGACACACCGCCGACCCGGGCCGCCGTTCTGCAGGGGGTCGCCCGCCGGGAGGCAGAGCCGGCCAGGGCCAGCCCGGCCGGGGCGGCAGAGAGCAACAGAGCCGGGCGCATGGTGGAGGAACAGAAAAAAAACGGCGGCGGGCGCACTCTTGGTTCCCGTCCGCTTGCAAATCACAATGCGGCCGCCTGCAGAGTGGCGCAGGCACGCGTCGCGCACACTAAACCAAAGCCCAGTAGATGCTGTGTGGACAGGGTGGAATAGGTGAGGGAGGCATGAGCAGGGAATCGTGCGGGAGGGGGGGAGGGGAGGCAGCCCGATCGTCTGGTGAGAGCGAGAACGGGTAGCGCCCACCGTCCCCCCCCTCTTGTCTCTCTCTCAACCAATTCCCGCCGCCGCCTCTCGCAGGCGCCCCCTTTCCTGAGAGGAAGGGGGAGTGGGGCACGGCCACGTCTAAGCACGCACCTTGGAGTGGCACACGAGCGCGTGCGTGGTGAGTGGGTGGGATGTGGAGCCGGCACGAGGCACCCGGAAAAGAGAGCCGCGACCTCTCTGGTTTCTCGTGTCTGGGCCTCGCTCACTCTCGCTCTGGCTCCATTCGCTTTTTTACAAAAGCTCCCTGTCTCTCTCTCCCGCGCGCGCGCCCCTTACCCCACCCCACATACACCACCGATCATGCAGGCTGGCGCCCTTATCGCCGGGCCTGGCATTGCGGCCCGCCCGGGCGGCGCCCGCCGGAGCGCGCCCGCGCCGGCGGTGGCGGCCCTGCAGCAGAGGTGAGAAGAGAGGGAAAAAAAAAAAAAAAAAAAAAAACTAGGCGTGGGTGGCGCGGGGCAGCGTCGCTGCTTAGCCTGGCGCGCGCGTGAGAATGTGTCACACCCAGGGGACGGTGCGCCTCATGAGCTTTGGCCTAGTGTGATAGCCGGCGCGGTTCTTTGGGGCCCACACTCGCGCACGGCGCAAGACAGAGTGGCCTCTGTGCGCGGCCGATGGGCTCTCTCTTGTTCTGCGGTCGAGGAGGCAGCGCGCGGGCGCCCCCTGCTCCTGCAACCCAATCTGCACCCGCCGGCCGCCCACCGCCTGCTCCCGCAACGCGTGGGGGCGCGTGTGCGCAGCGGGGCCTTGCTCTGGCACGTGACGCACTGGCAGATCCCGGGAGGGGGAGTCTCTCCGTGCGGGCTTTGGGGGCGAGAAAGGGTCGAGCGCGCCCCGCCGCCGCCCCACGCCCTTCTTTCAACCACTCACCCCACTTTCTCCTCGCTCCCCATGTCGTCACACAGCCGCCCCACCCCCGCTCCGCTCGCCGCCCGCCCCGCCCTGAAAGCGCCCGTCCAGCGCACCCTGACCACCACCACCACCGCCGCCGTCCCCCCCTCCAATCGGGGCAACCAGGACACCAAGATCACAAAGGTGCTGGTCGCCAACCGGGGCGAGATCGCGGTCCGCGTCATCCGGGCGTGCAAGGAGCTGGGCATCGCGACCGTCGCCGTCTACTCGACCGTGGACGCGGACTGCCTGCACGTGCAGCTGGCGGACGAGGCGGTCTGCATCGGGGAGGCGCCCTCCACGGAATCCTACCTGTCCATCCCCAACATCATCGCGGCCGCCATCTCGCGCGGCGCGGACGCCATCCACCCGGGGTACGGCTTCCTGTCCGAGAACGCCACCTTTGTCGACATCTGCGCCGACCACGGCCTGGAATTCATCGGCCCCCGCTCCCAGCACATCCGCGTGATGGGTGACAAGTCGACGGCGCGCGACACAATGAAGGCGGCCGGCGTGCCGACCGTGCCGGGCTCCGACGGCCTGATCAAGTCCGAGGAGGACGCGGTCATCGTCGCCCGCCAGGTCGGCTTCCCCGTCATGATCAAGGCCACCGCGGGCGGCGGCGGGCGGGGCATGCGCCTGGCGATGACGGAGGCCGAGTTCCTGCCCCTCCTGCAGCAGGCGGCCCAGGAAGCCGAGGCGGCCTTCGGGAATGGCAAGGTCTACCTGGAGCGGTACGTCCAGAACCCGCGCCACATCGAGTTCCAGGTCCTGGCGGACAAGCACGGCAACGTCATCCACCTGGGCGAGCGGGACTGCTCCATCCAGCGGCGCAACCAGAAGCTGCTGGAGGAGGCGCCCTCGCCCGCGCTGACGCCCGAGGTGCGCAAGGCCATGGGCGAGGCCGCCGTCAACGCCGCCAAGAGCATCGGCTACATCGGCGTCGGCACCATCGAGTTCCTGTGGGAGGCCAAGGGCTTCTACTTCATGGAGGTGAGGAAAATGGAGTGGTGGTGTTTTCTCACTCTCACTCTCTCTCTCAACCTCTGTCAACTCACCCTCCCTCCCTTTTGAACAACAACAACGAAATCAGATGAACACTCGCATCCAGGTGGAGCACCCCGTCACCGAGATGATCACGGGCGTCGACCTGATCCAGGAACAGATCCGGGCGGCCCAGGGCGAGGTCCTGCGCTACAAGCAGGAGGACATCAAGATCAAGGGCCACGCGATCGAGTGCCGCATCAACGCGGAGGACCCTTTCAAGAACTTCCGCCCCGGGCCCGGCCGCGTCATCGGCTACCTGCCGCCCGGCGGGCCCAACGTGCGCATGGACTCCCACCTCTACCCGGACTACCTGGTCCCGCCCAACTACGACTCGCTGCTGGGGAAGCTCATCGTGTGGGGCGAGGACCGGACGGCCGCGATCACGCGCATGAAGCGCGCGCTGCGCGAGATGGTCATCTCCGGCGTCCCCACCACCACGCCCTACCACCTGCTCATCCTGGACACGCCCGACTTCATCGCCGGCAACGTGGACACGGGCTTCATCCCCAGCCACCAGGACGAGCTCCAGGCCCCGCCTGACAATGGCAAGCGGGAGCTCAACATCGTGGAGAAGGCGGCCAAGCGGGCGGCCAAGCGCGCGCGCTCCAACGTGGTCATGGCTTGATGCACATGCAATGCATGTTGTGTGTGCGTGAATGTTGGGTTGGGAGATAAAAAAGGAATAAGGAGGGAGGGGG
>Ga0315278_10001511_pt1 | contig 20455 bp, 20 predicted proteins | sample YL17G06_0_MG_FD_203880 | JGI IMG/M metagenome (GOLD analysis project Ga0315278, IMG submission 203880) | Sediment microbial communities from Yellowstone Lake, YNP, Wyoming, USA - YL17G06_0 | ecosystem: Environmental > Aquatic > Freshwater > Lake > Sediment | place: USA: Wyoming | collected... | reverse complement strand
TGACGCGCTACAAGCTCCTGGCCTTCGCCATCTCATCCTTCTACACGGGCGTCCACGGCGCCCTCTACGCCCAGGTCCTGGGGCACATCGAGCCGCAGATCTTCAACATCTCCGAGTCCATCACCCTCTTCGTGGCCGTCATCATCGGCGGCGTCGCGTCGATCGAGGGCGCCATCCTCGGCGCGGCCTTCGTCACGCTCGTGCCCAAGCTGCTCTCCAACTTCCGCGAGTTCGTGCCGGTGGTCTTCGGTCTGACCATCCTGATCGTGCTGATCTTCGAGCCGCTCGGTCTCTTCGGCCGCTGGCTCAAGACCCGCCTGTATTTCCAGCTCTGGCCTTTCAGGTGAGCGCGTGGACAAGTTCCTCCAGTACTCGCTGACCGGCCTCTCCGCGGGGAGCCTCTACGCTCTCGTGGCGCTCGGCGTCGTGCTCATCTACCGCTCGACCCGCGTGCTGAACTTCGCGCACGGCGATGTCGCGACGCTCGGGACCTTCGTCGCGTTCTCGCTGCTCTCCGACAAGTTCTCCTTCCCGGTGGCGCTGGTGCTCTCGCTGGCGGCCGGCGCGGCGGTGGGCATCGCCTTCTACTTCGTGGTGCTGGTGAAGGCGCAGCGGCGGGGGGCGAACCTCCTCGGCATGATCATCCTGACCCTGGGGCTCTCGCTCATCATCCAGGGGCTGGTGGTCTGGAAGTGGGGCGCCGAGCCTGTCGCGCTGCCCTTTCCGATCTCCGACACCAAGACGTACAAGATGGGGGCGGTGGTGGTGAGCCAGCTGTCGCTGGCAACCATGGCCGCGGGGCTCATCGGCAGCCTGCTGCTCTACCTCCTCGTCCAGCGGACGCGGCTCGGCCTGGCCATGCGCGCGACGTCCGAGAACGTCATGGCCGCCCAGACTCTTGGCATCCCGACCCGGATGGTCCTGTCCGTCTCTTGGGGGGTGGCGTCCGCCCTCGGCGTCGTGGCGGGCATCTTTCTCGCGCCCGCGCTCCTGCTCGACCCGTTTTTCATGCTCGATCCGTTCCTGAAGGGTTTTGCCGCTGCGGTGCTGGGTGGTCTCAACAGCCTGCCCGGCGCCGTCCTGGGCGCGCTCATCCTCGGCGTGGCCGAGAGCCTGACCGGGGCTTACCTGACCATCCAGTTCAAGAACACCCTCGCCTTCGTCATCATCATAGTGGTCCTGCTCATCCGTCCCGAAGGCCTCCTCGGCAAGGAGTTCAAGGAACGCGTGTAAGTCTTCGATTTGCCTTCGTCGGCGGGTTCGGCTAGACTTTCGCTGAACAGGCGTTCATTGAGCGCCGGGAGGCACGATGGAGCGTCAGATCGCGTATGACAAGCTGGCCCGCGAGGACCGTTTCGTCCGCATGCGGGCCCGAGAGGTCGCGGAGAGCAAGGTCTCCCAGGGGCTCACGCCCTTTCCCGAGCTGACGAGCCGCGAGTCCATCAAGGAGCGCGCCCACGGCATCCTGGTCGGCGAGATGCAGGCCATGGAGGGCGCCGGCCGCAGCGTCTACGACTTCCCCGACGCGCCGTGGGAGTTCACCATGGACATGGCGCGCCAGGTCTGGGACGAGTCCCGCCACGTCGAGATCTACATCCGCCTCCTCGAGCACCTGGGCGGCTACATCGGCGAGTACCCGGAGACGACCATCCTGTGGCGCTGCGCCTGCGCCGAGGACGCAGCCGCGCGCGTGGCCGGCGTCAACCGGGGCCTCGAGGGCCTCGCCTGCGACGTCTTCAACCAGCTGGTCTACATCGGCAGGAAGATGGGCGACCCCATCCTCGAGCGCGCCGTGGACTTTGTGCTGGCCGACGAGATTACCCACGTGCGGATGGGCTCGAAGTGGCTGACCAGGCTGACCGAGGGCGACCCGGAGCGCCGCCGAAAGGCGATCGAGTTCCAGGAGACCATCGACGAGCGCTTCAACCTGGGCGGCGCCAGGCAGCTCGGTGACCACGAGGTGGTGCCCATCTCCATCGCGATCGAGGCCCGGAAGCTCGCGGGCTTCACCGACGAGGAGATCGAGCGCCTGATCAAGACGACGCAGCGCTCCCAGGTTTACTGAACCCCCAGTGCATTGATTCCGATGGCGATCCTGGAAGGGCAGTTCTCGGTGGACGACTCCGCCCGCCTCTGCCGCAACTACCGCTACGCGGCTGAGCGCATGACGCGCATCATGGCCGGCTGGATCGCGCTGACGCCTGAGCTCTCAGCCAAGCTCCTGCTCGGCCGCCACGTCTGGGACAACGCCCAGCACGCGGATGCCTGGGGCAGGCGGCTGCCAGAGCTGCGCGCTCACGCACAGGAATCCGAGCCGGCCAGCGACGCCTTCGTCGCGTTCATGGATGCCATCGAGGCGCCCGAGGCGCCGGGTGAGACCGCCGAGCGTCTGGCCGGGGTCTACCGCGTGCTCAAGCCGCACCTGCTCGCCGTATACGTGAGGCACCTCGAGAGCGCCAACCCGATCTACGAGCCGCCCACGTGCAGGATCCTCGCACGCTGCATCGAAGACGAGCGGCGCCACATCGGAGCCGGCGAGACCATTCTCCGCCATCTCACCGCGGCGCCCGACGTGCAGGCGGGCGTCGCGGCCTGGCAGGCGAAGCTTGCGGGGATGCTCGAGGCCGCTCGAGGCGTGACGGGGCAGGGGGTGCCTCCGGCTGCGGGCGTGCACGCGAGCGTGACGGTGCCCATATCGGACGACGCGAGCGAGTTCATCCGTCTCGAGCGCGCCGGTGAGAAGTGGTCCATTCCGGAGGACCTCGAGACGCGGGTACACGCCTTCGGCGACGTTCTCGTCGCCTGCGACGGCGTCGCGCTCGGCCGGTTCCTCGACGCGGCGCCCGACGCGGCCCTGCTGCTGGCCCTCAAGGATGTCCGTCTCGCGCGGCACCAGACAGCCGCCTTCGCGAAGTTGGGCCGCCACCGCATCGTGAAGTATCGGCTCGAGGGCGCGCGCGGCACCGTGACGCTCAACGCCCGCTGGGAGCAGGGCGAGAGCGGCTGGCGGGTCGGCGCCCTCGATCTGGTCAAGATCGAGCAGTCGCAGCCCGCCTGAGCGTGCTCGAGAGCGTCCTCGTCGCCAACCGCGGGGAGATCGCCCGCCGCATCTTCCGCGCCTCGAGAGCCCTCGGTATCCGCACGATCGCCGTCTACTCCGAGGCCGACGCCGACTGGCCTCACGCGCGCGAAGCCGACGAAGCCGTCCTGATCGGCCCCGCACCCGCCCGGGAGAGCTATCTCAGCGTCGAGCGCGTGCTCGAGGCCGCGCGCCGGACACGCGCCGGGGCGATCCATCCCGGCTACGGCTTCCTCTCCGAGAACTGGAGGTTCGCCAAGGCGTGCGAGGAGGCCGGCATCGTCTTCGTCGGCCCTTCCTGGCGCGTGATCCAGCAGATGGGCGACAAGGTCGGGGCGAGGCGCCAGATGCTCTGGGCCGGCGTGCCCGTCGTGCCCGGCAGCGAAGGCCCCGTCGCCTCGCTCGACCTGGCCCGGCAGACTGCGGGGGAGATCGGCTACCCGGTGATGCTGAAGGCCGCGGCAGGAGGAGGCGGTATCGGCATGGTCAAGGTCGCAGACGAATCGGCGCTCGCGCAGGCGTACGCGACGGCCGAGCGCCGCGCGCAGGCGGCCTTCGGCTCGGCTGCGCTCTTCGTGGAGCGCTATCTCACCGAGCCGCGCCATGTCGAGGTGCAGGTCTTCGGGGACGGCAGCGGACAGGTGGTGCACCTGCACGAGAGGGAGTGCTCGATCCAGCGGCGCCACCAGAAGCTGATCGAGGAGAGCCCGGCTCCGCGCCTGCCGCCGGCGCTCAAGGAGCGCCTGACGACGGCGGCCGTCCAGGGCGCCAGGTCGGTCGGCTACGTCAACGCCGGGACCATGGAGTTCATCGTCCAGGGTGAGGAGTTCTACTTCCTGGAGATGAACACGCGGCTGCAGGTCGAGCACCCCGTGACCGAAGAGGTGACGGGGCTCGACCTCGTCCAGGCTCAGTTAAAGGTGGCGTCCGGGGAGGCCCTGCCGTGGCGCCAGGAGGATATTCTCCAGCGCGGCGCCGCCATCGAGTGCCGCATCTACGCCGAGGACCCGGCCAAGAACTTCATGCCCTCGCCGGGGACCATCAGCCGCTGGAGTCCGCCGGAGGGGCCAGGCATCCGCCTCGAAAGCGGAGTCGCCGAAGGCTGCCAGGTTTCGGTACACTACGACCCGCTGCTGGCCAAGCTGGTGGTCGCGGGCGCGACGCGCGAGGAAGCGATCGCCCGCATGGAGGCGGCATTGAGAGCCTTCGTCGTCGAGGGGCCCAAGACCGCCATTCCGTTCCACCTGCGCGTGATGCGGAGCGCGGCGTTCCGCGAGGGGCGTACCCATACCCAGATGGTCGAACAAGGAGCGTTCAATGGCTGAAGACGTCAAGGCGCACATCACGGGCGTGGTCTTCCAGATCACGAGCAAGCCGGGCGACTCGGTCGCCGCGGGCGATCCGGTGATCGTGCTGGAGTCCATGAAGATGGAGATCCCGGTGGAGGCGCCGCGGGCCGGCAAGATCAAGGAGATCAAGGTGGCCGAGGGGCAGACCGTCCAGGAAGGCGACACCGTAGCAGTCCTCGACTAGGAGACCACACGATGGAGCTCGAGCTGATCCGGGGCATCTGGGATTATCACTGGTGGGCCAATCGCAAGCTCTTCGACGAGGCGGCCGCGCTGGGCGACGAGGCGGCCAAGAAGGAAGTCGGCAAGCAGTTCAGCTTTCCCACGCTCAAGGGCATGCTCGCCCACATCTACGGCGCCGACCGGATCTGGCTCGCGCGCTGGAAGGGCGAGTCGCCGGCCAAGCTTTACGGCGACGGTGACTTCGCGAGCCTCGCCGATCTTAGAGCGAAGTGGGATACGCTCGAGTCCGAGCAGCGGGCCTTCGTGACGTCGCTTGGGACGGCGGACCTCAAGCGAACGCTCGACTACAAGGGGACGGACGGCAAGCCATACGCGCAGCCGCTCTGGCACCTGCTCCAGCATGTCGTCAATCACGCGACCCACCACCGCAGTGAGGTCGCCACCATGGTGACCATGACCAAGGGCTCGCCCGCGTCGACCGACATGGTGCTCTTCTACCGCCTGCCCAAGAGCTGAGGCGCGTCATGGGCATGAAGGAGCTCGCCGAGGACCTCCAGGCGCGGCGCCAGAAGGCGCTCGCCATGGGCGGCGCCGATGCCATAGCCAAGCAGCACGCCGAGGGCAAGCTGACCGTCCGGGAGCGGATCGGGCGGCTCTTCGACCCCGGCTCCTTCCACGAGATCGGGCTCCTGGCGACCCACGCCAATATCTCTCCCGCCATGAAAGGCAAGGACACGCCCGCCGATGGCGTCGTGACGGGCTTCGGCAAGATCAACGGGCGTTTTGCCTCGCTGATCGCGTACGACTTCACCGTCATGGCGGGCTCGATGGGGCGCACGGCCGAGGTCAAGTGCAACCGCGCGCGGGAGATTGCCCTCAGCAAGCGCATGCCGATGATCTGGCTCATCGACTCGGCAGGCGCGCGCATCCAGGAGGCGATCGGCTCGACGTTCGCCGGATCGGGCTTCCTCTTCCGGGAGGAGTCCATCATGTCGGGCGTCGTGCCCATGGTTGCGGCCATGATGGGCCCGGGCGCGGCGGGCACGGCGTATATCCCCGCGCTCTCCGACTTCGTGCCCATGGTCAAGGGCACGAGCCACATGGCGCTCGGGGGCCCGCCGCTGGTCAAGGCCGTGGTGGGGGAGGACATCACTGCCGAAGAGCTGGGTGGCTCCAAAGTGCATACGGAGATCTCCGGCGTCGCCGACCTCGAAGTCGCCGACGACGCCGCGTGCATCGACGCGATCAAGGAATACCTGTCCTATTTCCCGGGCTCGAACCTGGAGCAGCCGCCGATCGTGGCGTGCGACGACCCGGTGGATCGCATGGACGAAGCGCTGCTCTCCATCGTGCCCGACAGCGCGCGGCGTGCCTATGACATGAAGAAGGTCATCGCGGCCATCGTGGATCGCGGACGCGTCTTCGAGATCAAGCCGGCCTGGGCGAGGAACCTCATCACGTGTTTCGCGCGACTGGGGGGCCGGCCGGTGGGCATCGTGGCCAACCAGCCATTGGTATTGGGCGGCGCGCTGGATGTGGATTCGGCCGACAAGGCCGCGCGCTTCATCATGCTTTGCGACGCCTTTCACATCCCGCTGGTGTTCCTCCAGGACGTGCCGGGATTCATGGTCGGCTCCAAGGTCGAGAAGCAGGGCATCATCCGCCACGGAGCCAAGATGCTCTACGCCGTCAGCGAGGCGACGGTGCCCAAGGTCACCGTGGTGGTGCGCAAGGCCTATGGCGCGGGCTACTTCGTCATGTGCGGCAAGGCCTATGAGCCCGATCTGATCGTGGCCTGGCCGACGGCGGAGATCTCCGTCATGGGCCCCGAGGGCGGGACCAATATCATCTTCCGCAAGGAGATCGCCGCCGCGTCGAATCCCGACGAGGAGCGCGCGCGGAAGGTCGAGGAGTTCCGCAAGCTCATCGACCCCTATATCGCCGCCGGCGGCGCGCTCGTCGACGACGTCATCGACCCGCGCGAGACGCGCCCCGTCCTCATCCGTGCCCTCGAGATGGCCGCGACCAAGAAGGTGGAGCGTCCCTGGAAGAAGCACGGGGTCATGCCCGTCTGAGCGGTCGCGGCGGGGCGGGCGGATGTCTGCGCCCCCTGCGCGCATAGGAGAATCCCGGCTCGTGATCCGCGTCGTCGCAGTGGCCCTCGTGCTTCTCGTCCCCGGCGCCGCTTGGGGGCAGCAGGCCGAACAGCGGAATATGCGTCTTGTCGGGCAGGACGAGCTCCAGGCGCGCTCGGCCTATCAGCCGGTCATCCAGCGCCAAGGTGACCGCTGGATCGCGTATATCGGCCACCATGGTGGCCGCAAGCTCAATCCGCTCACGGGGCAGGTGGAGCTGAGCGGCACGTCCATCGTCGACGTCACCGACCCGAGCCGTCCGCGCTACCTCCACCACATTCCCGGGGCGCCGGGCGCGGCCGAGGCGGGCGGGGCTTCCATGGTCCGCGTCTGCGACGGCAAGACCCTGCCCAAGGGCGATCCCGCGAAGACCTACCTGTTGCGCACCCTCGGCAACCTCGCCCACGAGGTGTGGGACGTGAGCGCGCCCGAGCAACCCCGGCTCCTCTCGACGGTGGTGAAGGGGCTCGAGCACACGCACAAGAACTGGTGGGAGTGCGACACGGGGATCGCGTACCTGGTTTCCGACGGTCGCCCGTTCGGGTGGCGGACCAACCGGATGATGAAGATCTACGATCTCGGCGATCCCGTGCGCCCGCGTTTCATCCGGGACTTCGGCCTGCCCGGCCAGCAGCCCGGCGCTTCTGGCGCGGCGCCGGAAGGGCTGCACGGCCCCATCGCCTTCCGCAACCGCGTTTACATCGCCTACGGCACGGGCGCCAGGGGCGTGCTCCAGATCGTGGACCGAGACAAGCTCGTGAAGGGCGATCCGCAGGCGGCTGATCCCTTCGCGCCGACCGTGGAGAATCTCCTCTATCCCCAGGTGGGACGGCTTGACCTGTCGCCGGACTGGGGCGGGCATACGGCCTTCCCGGTGCTGGGTATTCGTGTGCCGGAGTGGGCCGCGAATGCCACCGGCCGAGTGCGCGATGTCGTCGTGCTGGTCTCGGAGTCCCTCAGGAACGAGTGCCAGGAAGTGCGCCAGCTGAGCTTTCTCGTCGACGTGACGGATGCGTCCAGGCCCTTCTCAGTCTCGACCTTCCAGGTGCCGGAGTCGCCAGGGCGGTTCTGCAGCCGTGGAGGGCGCTTCGGCCCGCACTCGTCAAACGAGTCCTTTACGCCCATCTACTATGGCCGCCTCGTCTTCATCGCCTACTTCAACGGCGGCGTCCGCGCCGTGGACATTCGCGACCCGTTCAATCCGCGCGAGGCCGGCTTCTACATCCCGGCGGTGACCTCGAGGACCGACAAGCGCTGCGTCAACGTCGGCGGGGCCGAGCGGTGCAAGGCGGCGATCCAGACCAACAACGTGGAAGTGGACGACCGCGGGTACGTCTACATCGTGGACCGCGCCGACACTGGGATGCATATTCTCGAGATCACGGGGCCCGCGCGCGCCATCGCCAACTTTCCCGTCAAGGCCGACTGAGTCTCTCCCGCGCTACCTCTTGATGAGCTTCGCCCACTGGTCGAGAAGCGGCAGGATCGCTTCACGGCCGTCCGCCGGCAGCCGCAGAATGGCCCGCGTGATGCCGGCCTGGGCATAGGTCTCGAGCGTCGCCACGTCCGGCTTCGCGCCGAAAATAGACGTTGAGATGGTCTTCATGTCGCGCCCAGCCTTCGCCGCCCGCTCGCCCAGATCCTTGAGCGCCGGCAGAATGATCTCGGGGGCGCGGCCGCGCGGGAACCAGCCGTCGCACAAGTCGACGACTCGCTGGAGCGTGTGGCCGCTCTCGCCGCCCAGCAGAACGGGCGGGTGCGGCCTCTGCGCGGGCTTGGGCCAGGACCAGATTTTGTCGAAGTTGACGTGCTGGCCGTGGAACTCCGCCTCGTCTTTGGTCCAGATCTCCTTCATCGCACGCACCTGCTCTTCCAGACGCTTGAAGCGCGTCTTGTACACGGTGCCGTGGTTCTCCATCTCCTCGACGTTCCAGCCCCCGCCGATGCCGAACTCGAAGCGCCCGCCGGAGAGGAGATCGAGGCTCGCGACCTCCTTGGCCGTCGTGATGGTGTCCCGCTCGATGATCAAGCAGATGCCGGTCCCGATCCTGAGGCGCTTCGTGGCCGCGGCCGCGGCCATGAGGGACACGAACGGGTCGAAGGTGTGCGAGTACTCCTTCGGGAGCTGGCTTCCGCCGGGGAAGGGCGTGCGACGGCTCACCGGAATATGGGTGTGCTCGGGGACGAAGAGCGACTCGAACCCGCGAGCCTCGGCTTCGCGGGCCAGCTCGTCGATGCGGATCGCGTAGTCCGTGGCGAACATGCAGACGCCGATGTGCATGGTGTCCTCCTGACCGGTTCTGGTGTCCAGCGGTGGCGCAGAGTCTAGCGGTGAACCGGCCCAAAGTCCAATGCCCGCGGAGCGATCTCCTGTTACTCTTGTTTCTGGCTCGCGGCGGAAGGCAGCGGCGATGCCGAGATCATTTCCCTGGGAGCGTACGATAGATGAGCAGTCTTCTCGAAGTATGGGGACGGTGGGTCTACCGTCGGCGCTGGTGGCTGTTCGCCCTCTCCATCGTCTCTCTCGCTCCCGCCTTCGTCGTGGTCGCCCAGGGCGCCAGGATGGCGCCCGCGCCCACCCTCGCGACGACCGAGTCCGGACGTGCCGCCGGCTTGATGGCCCGCCAGCTTCCCGACCGACCCATTTCCTTCGATCTGATTCTCAGCAGCCCCACGCTGCGCGCTACCGATCCCGCATTCAAGGCGGAGATCCGGCGCGCGCTCCAGCGGCTGCGCGACGACCCGCGGGTCGCGCGTATCCGTACCGCGTACGACTTCGACCCGCCGGATCCGGCGTTCCTCTCCCGCGACGGGCATCGTACGCGCGCCGTGGTCGAGCTGACCCACCGCGGCTCAGCCGTCGAGTCGCTCGAGTTCTCATCGCTGCCTCCCGGGCTCTACACGTCTCTTCGCGGCGTGGTGGCGCCGAGCGGTCTCGAGGTGGTCGCGGCGGGGAGCCTCGCGCTCCATAACGACTTCATCGAAGTGGCCAAGCGCGATCTGCACCGCGCGGAGATGGTGATCCTGCCGGTGGTGGCGCTCTTCCTGCTGCTGGCCTTTGGCTCGGTCGTGGCCGCTCTGCTCCCGCTCGGAGTCGGGCTGCTCGCCATGGTCGGTGGCATCGCCGGGACGGAGATCCTCGCGCGTCACATGTCGGTGTCGGCCTATGCCCCGAACATCGTGACGATGATCGGCCTGGGTGTGGCTATCGACTACTCGCTGTTCATCGTGAGCCGCTTTCGAGAGGAGATCACCCGTCGGCCCGTTCCGGACGCTCTGGCGCGGACCCTGGCGACCACCGGACGGGCGATCCTGTTTTCGGGCGTGACGGTCGCCATCGGTCTTCTCGGCATGCTCATGCTGGGGCTGGGGAATATCGGCTCGCTGGGGCTGGCGGGCACCTTGGTTGTCGTGCTCTCCGTTGTGTACGGGCTGACCTTTTTGCCGGCCGCCCTCGCTATCCTCGGCCCGAAGGTCAATGCGCTCTCGATTCCGGCGTTCCGTCCCGCGCGCCTGGATGGCGGCTCGGGGTTCTGGCATCGCCTGGCGGCCGTGGTCATGGCGCATCCGTGGCGGGTGCTGCTGCCCGTGACCGCGCTGCTGCTCCTGCTCGGGTCGCCGTTCCTCCACCTCCGGCTTGCCGCGGGGGACGCGTCGTCGCTACCGCCCTGGGCCGAGGCGCGCCGCGGCGCCGAGCTGCTGCAGCGGGAGTTTGTCGGCGGGGAGCCGCCGCCGGTCATCGTGGTGGTCAGCCATCGCGGCGGCTCGCCGCTCGAGGCGGCGCGCGTCGGCCAGGCGTACGACTTGAGCCGCTGGCTGGCGACACAGCCCGCGGTGTCCGGCGTGCAGAGCGTCATGGACCTGGCTCCCGACATGAGCCGGGAGGAATACCAGCGTTTCGTGAAAATACCAACGATGCTGTGGCCTGAAGAGATGCGGCGTGCCGTGGCGCAGATCGTCGGCGAGCACATCATGGTCTTCGCGGTGTCCACGAAGGTGCCCGCCGGCAGTGACGAGGCGCGTGCGCTCGTCCGAGCCATTCGCTCCTCGCACCCGCCCGTGGACGGCGAGCTGCTGGTCACAGGGCCGACGGCCTTCGACCTCGACTTCATGGGCGTCGTCGCGGACAATGCTCCACGGGCCGTCGCGCTGGTGGTTGGCGCGACCTACCTCGCGCTGCTCTTGCTCCTCGGCTCGGTGCTGCTGCCCCTCAAGGCGGTCGTCGTCAATCTGCTGTCCATCAGTGCGTCGTACGGCGCGCTTGTCTGGATCTTCCAGGACGGGCATCTGTCCGGCGCGCTCGGCTTCACTCCCGGGCCGATCCAGACGGCGACCCCGGTGATCATGTTCTGCCTGATCTTCGGCTTGTCGATGGACTACGAGGTCCTGCTGCTGAGCCGCATGCGGGAGGAGTATGAGCGGACCGGGGACAATGTGCTCGCGGTCGGGGCCGGCCTCGAGCGGACCGGCCGCCTCATCACCTGGGCGGGGGCCATCATGGCGGCCGTGTTCTTCGCCTTCGCCCTCGCGGAATCCGTGACCATCAAGGCGGTCGGCATCGGCATCGGCATTGCCGTCATCCTGGACGCCACCGTCGTGCGCGGGCTGCTGGTGCCGGCGGCGATGCGGCTGATGGGGCACTGGAACTGGTGGCTCCCAGGGCCGATCGCTCGGCTTGTCAGGAGGGGAGCGACGCCACCCGCCGCCCGCAGGGTGTCTGCGGGCGGCGGGTAGGGGATCAGTTCTCGACGAAGGCCCTGAGAGCCCGGCCGCGCAGCGGGTGGCGAAGCTTGCGGAGCGCCTTGGTCTCGATCTGACGGATTCGCTCGCGCGTCACCGCGAAGCGCTTGCCGACTTCCTCCAGCGTATGCTCGCCCTCCTCGCCGATACCGAAGCGCAGGCGGAGGATCTCCTTTTCCTTGGGCGAGAGCATGCTGAGCGCCCGCTCGACCTGGTTCGTCAGGTCCTGGCTGATCAGCGTCTCGTTCGGCGACTCGGCGCTTTTGTCCTCGAGGAAATCCCCCAGCTCGGAGTCCTCGCCGATCGGCGTCTCGAGCGATAGCGGCTTGCGAGAAGACTCGAGGATGAGGCGCACCTTGCGCGCCGGGACTCCGGTTTTCTTGGCCAGCTCCTCGGGTGTGGGCTCGCGGCCCATCTCGTTCACCAGCGCGCGGCTGACACGGGAGATGCGATTGAGCGTCTCGACCATGTGCACCGGGATGCGGATGGTGCGCGAGTGGTCGGCGATGGCCCGCGTGATCGCCTGACGGATCCACCACGTGGCGTAGGTCGAGAACTTGAACCCGCGGCGGTACTGGAAGCGGTCCACCGCCTTCATGAGGCCGATGTTGCCCTCCTGGACGAGGTCCAGCAGGGTCAGCTCGCTGCCCAGGTAGCGCTTCGCCACGGAGACGACCAGCCGGAGATTGGCTTCCATGAGCTCGCGCTTGGCCTGACGCACGACGCGGTCGTGTTCCTCGATCTCGCGCAGCGCCGACTGGAGCGCCTTTTTCCCGAGCCCGATCTCGGCCTCGAGCTCGCGGACCTGCTTCGGCGTCTTCGCGTCGCTGATCGCGGCAACGCGACGGCGCAGCTCCGTCAGCATCTGCTCCACCAGGGCCGGCTTCAGCGGAAGCTTCTCGACTGCCGCTTGAATTGCCGCCCGGTTCTGAGCGATCCACTTGTGGTAGTTGGCCCGCGTGGTCTTGCCGCGGCGCTTGTCCGCGAGCGAAACGTGCAGCCGCTCGATCTCGCGCTCGAGCCGGCGGATACGCGTAAACGTCCCGAGCAGCGGCTTGATCTCCTCGGGCTTGGGCTCGCCCCCCTCGGGTAGCAAGATGACTCCGTCCAGGTCGAGCTGACCGTGTCGAACCTGATCCACGAGCGCGAGCAACCTGGTCGTGGCCATTGGAATGCCCGCCAGGGCACGGCGAAGCTGGATCTGCCCTTCTTCGATGCGGCGACCCAGGCTGACCTCCTGCTGGGCCGTCAGCAGGTGGACTTTGCCGATCTCCTTGAGGTAGAGGCGAACGGGATCCTCTGCCGGACCGGCGCTGGGTCGGAGCGCTTCCGCGGACAGGGCAGGGGTTTCCTCGAGGATGACTGTCTTTTCCTCCTCGTCGAGGTCTACCCCGGACGGTTCAGCCTCAACCTTGGGCAGAGCCGCTCTGCGCGGCCTCGACTTTGGCCGGGCCGTCGATGCCTCGGAATGGATGGTCTCGACCGTTGCGGAATCGCCTGTCTCTCTGAACGTCATGCTCGTCGGTTCTCCTTGCCGTTTTAGATGCTTACGGATGCCCGGCGGTTGCTGGATTTTCGATCAAAAATCAAACTCCTGGAAATGGCGCGCCGTTCCGTAATGCCTCGTTTTTTCTACAGACGTTCGGCGCGCTGGGCTTATTCGCGGATCGTCGAGAGGATTGTCGAGACGAAGGTGCGCGCCGCCTACAGGCGGCGTTCGAGGAGCAGGTCGAAGCCCACGCCCACCTCATCCTTGACCCGGAAGAGGAGGTATTGTGGCGGTTTGATTCCGAAGTCGCTCATCTTGAACCGGCTCTCGCCGCGCACCCAGAGTCGCCCCTCCTTCAAGCGAACGCGTCCCGAGAAGCGCTTCACCCGCTCGACACCTGCGATGGACAGACGCCCCTGGATGGTCACCAGGGTGTCGGTGTGTTCGGCCACGCCGAGGGGAAAAGAAGGCGCCTCGACCGACTGAATCACAAAGTACATGGTCGGGTGGCGGCCGGCAGCCAGGGCCTTGTACATGTCCTTGTCCCGGCCATCGTTGCCGGAGCTGATAGTGTTGACCTGCACGGTCAGGTGGCCGCTCACGCCCTGGCCGAGATCGGAGGAGTCGACCTCGAACTCGCCCGTGAGGTCACGACCGAACCCGCTGAAGTCCCCTGGGGGGAAGCCCGCGTCGAAGGAGACGAGACTCTGACCCACCACGGGCACCCAGCGGGCCGGCTCGGCGAAGGCCGGGTCGGCTCCCAGCCATGCCAGGGCCAGGCACGCGAGGGTCATAACGGGAGGCATGGGCGTGGGATAGCACGGCGGCAAGCCGGGGGTCAATTGGCGGTGCGAGGATGCGCACGGGAATTTGATTGACAGCGCCCGAGTAAGGGTCCTATCGTGAACAGCTCGAATATGAGGGGAGTTTTCTCGGAACAGCCCTGATGGCCGTCGCGCCCAGCGCCTCATACAGCATCACCGTTCGCCTGGCGATCCTCAACCGCACTGGCATGCTCGGGCGCGTCACCATGGTCATCGGGAAGGCGGGCGGCGATATCGGAGCCGTCGACCTGGTCGAGATGACGCGGGATCGGGTCTTCCGCGACATCACGATCAAAGCGCGGGACAGCGAGCATGCCCAGCGCATCATCGACAAGCTTCGGGCTCTGGCCGGCGTCAAGATCGCCAATATCTCCGACCGCACCTTCCTCATGCACCTGGGCGGCAAGATCGAGGTGCGGAGCAAGGTGCCGATCCGCACCCGGGACGACCTCTCCATGGTCTATACGCCGGGGGTGGCGCGTGTGTGCCAGGCCATCAAGGAAGACCCGCAGCGGGCCTTCTCGCTGACGATCAAGCAGAATACCGTTGCCGTGGTCACCGACGGCACCGCGGTGCTCGGGCTGGGTGACATCGGGCCCGAGGCGGCCATGCCGGTGATGGAAGGCAAGGCCATGCTCTTCAAGGAGCTGGCCGGTGTGGACGCCTTCCCGATCTGCCTCGACACCAGGGACCCTGACAAGATCGTGGAGACGGTCAAGTTGATCGCCCCGGCCTTCGGCGGCATCAACCTCGAGGACATCTCGGCGCCGCGTTGCTTCGACATCGAGGCCCGGCTGCGCAAGGAGCTCGACATCCCGGTCTTCCACGACGACCAGCATGGGACGGCCGTGGTCGTAGTCGCGGCGCTGCTGAACGCGCTCAAGATCGTCAAGAAGGATCCGGGACGCCTCAAGGTCGTCGTCTGCGGCGTGGGCGCCGCGGGCACGGCCGTGATCAAGATGCTGCAGACGCTGGGCGTCAGGCACATCATCGGCGTGGACGAGCACGGGACGATTTACCGCGGCCGCCCGGTGGGCATGGACTTCATGAAGACCTGGGTCGGCGAAGCGACCAACCCGCAGCAGATCAAGGGAAACATGGGCGCCGCGATGCGGGACGCGGACGTCTTCATCGGCCTGTCGGTACCGGGCGCTCTGAGTCTGCGCGACCTCAAGCGCATGTCCCGTGACCGCATCGTCTTCGCCATGGCCAACCCGGTGCCCGAGATCCAGCCGGAGGCGGCGCTCCGGTACGTGCGCGTGATGGCCACGGGGCGCAGCGACTACCCGAACCAGATCAACAACGTGCTCTGCTTCCCGGGCTTTTTCCGCGGGCTGCTGGACATCCGCGCGCGCCGGGTCAACGACGAGATGAAGCTGGCCGCGGCGCATGCCATCGCCTCGTGTGTGACGAGGAGCGAGCTTGGGCCCGAGTACATCATCCCGAGCGTGTTCAACAAGAAGGTCGCCCAGGTCGTCGCGAGCGAGGTGGCGCGCGCGGCCCAGAAGACCGGAGTCGCCCGCCGCCGGCCGCGCGCAGACTCGCCGGCTTGGGCCTGACGTGCCGGACGTCGCCGAGCCGCGCTGGTCAGTCGTGATTCCCGCCTACAACGAGGCGCGGCGGCTGCCCACCTATCTCGACGACGTCGTGGCCTACTTCGACGCGCGGGCGGAGCCGTACGAGGTGATCGTCGTGGACGACGGCAGCGGCGACGAGACGGCCGCGCGCGTGCTCGAGGCGCAGGCGGTGCACCCGTGCGTGACGTTGCACCGGCTCGGGGAAAATCACGGCAAGGGCTTTGCCGTGCGCGCCGGCATGCGCGCGGCGCGCGGGGAGCTTCGCCTGATGGCCGATGCCGACGGCGCGACGCCGATCGGCGAGGTCGAGCGGCTCGAGGCGGCGATCCAGGCGGGCGCGGACGTCGCGGTTGGCTCGCGCGCGCTTCCCGATCCCTCAGTGCGCCGCGAGGTGCACCTGCACCGGAAGCTGTCGGGGGAGATCTTCAACTTCTTCGCGAGGCGATTGGGTGTGGGCGATGTGACCGATACACAATGCGGCTTCAAGCTGTTCCGGGGCCCCGTGGCGGAGACGCTCTTTGGAGAGCTCCAGACGGACGGTTTCGGTTTCGACGTGGAGCTGCTCCTGCTGGCGCGGCGGCGCGGCTACCGCGTGGCGGAAGTCGCGATCAACTGGGCCGACCAGCCGGGCTCCAAGGTCGATGTGCTCCGGGACGGACCGCGTATGCTGGCGCAAATCGTCCGGGCCCGCATACGGCTGGCACGGCGCGGAGGGGCGAGGTCGTGACGTCGAAGCGCTCGCAGATCATTGAGCCCTTCCTGGCCGTCGAGATCTTCCAGCGCGCGCAGGAGCTCGAGCGCCAGGGCAAGGACATCATCCACCTCGAGTTCGGCGAGCCGGACTTCGACACGCCGCCCGTGATCCGCGAGGCCGCCGAGAAGGCCCTCAAGGACGGTCGCACGCGCTATGCCCACAGCCTCGGGCTCCTGCCCCTGCGCGAGGCCATCGCCGAGCATTACCGCGCGCGCTATGGCGTCACGGTCTCACCCGAGCAGGTCCTGGTCACCGCGGGCACGTCCCCGGCCATGCTCCTGCTCTTCTCGACCCTGCTCGACCCCGGTGATGAGGTGCTCGTGACCGACCCCCGCTATGCCGTGTACCCGAACGTGATCCGGTATCCCGGCGGCGAATGCGTGCACGCGCCGACCTGGGAGACGGACGGCTTCCAGTGCCGGCCTGCGGAGTTCGCCTCGCGGCTCTCGGCTCGCACCAAGGCCGTGCTGATCAACTCGCCGGCCAATCCGACGGGCGCGGTGATGACGGCCGAGAGTCTTCGCGAGACGGCCGGCCTCGGGCCTTGGGTTGTCTCCGACGAGATCTATCACGGGCTCACCTACGAGGGCGAGGAGCACACCATCCTCGAGTTCACGGATCGCGCCTTCGTCCTCAACGGCTTCTCGAAGGCCTACGCGATGACCGGATGGCGCCTGGGGTATGTCATTGCACCGAAGGAGTTCATGAGGGCGCTCGGGATCGCGCATGGCAACTTCTTCATCTCGACCAATGAGTTCGTGCAGTGGGCGGCGCTGGCGGCGCTGACGGAAGCTGGCGAGGAGGCCCGGCGCTTCCGCACGATCTTCGACCAGCGGCGTGGAGCCATGGTGGCGGGCCTTCGCCGCATCGGCCTGGGCGTCACCGTGCCTCCGACGGGAGCTTTCTACGTGCTGGCCAATGCGAAGCGCTTTGGCGCGGACTCCAAGGCCCTCGCCTTCGACATCCTCGAGCACGCCCACGTCGGCGTGACGCCGGGAGTGGACTTCGGCAGCCGGGCGGAAGGGTACCTGCGCTTCTCCTACGCCAATTCGCTCGAGCGCATCGAGGAAGCCGTCGAGCGGATCGAGCACTACCTGTCGGGGAGGCGCTCATGACGGGAGCGGACTGCGTGATGTGCGCGCGCGTCGCCGGCGAGGGGCCGCTCTACATCGCCGACCTGCCAACGAGCCGTGTGTACTTCAACGAAGACCAGTTCTTCCCCGGCTGGGTCTTCGTCGTCCTCAAGCGCCACGCCGTCGAGCTCTACGACCTGGAGGCGTCGGAGCGTGCGGCGCAGATCGAGGACGTCAACCGTGTGGCGCGCGCGCTGGCGCGCGTCTACCAGCCCGTCAAGATGAACTACGAGCTCCTCGGCAACCAGGTGCCGCACATCCACTGGCACATCGTGCCACGGCTTTCGGGCGATCCCGAGCCCCGCTGGCCGGTGTGGCGGTTGCCGCACGAGCCGAGGCCCCTCCCCGCCGACGAGGTTGCCCGGCGCATCGCGCAGATCCGCGCCGCTCTCGCCTAAGGCGCAGCCGCCGTGGCCGAGTCGACGAAGGCGAAGAAGGCACGTGCCGCAAGGATTCTCGCGCGGCTCGCCAAGGCCTATCCGGAGGCCGGCATCGAGCTTCGCTTCAGCACCCCGCTGGAGCTCCTGGTGGCGACCATCCTTTCGGCGCAGTGCACTGACGAGCGGGTCAACGCGGTGACGGCCACGCTCTTCGCTCGCTACCGAACGGCGGGGGATTTTGCCCGAGCCCACCCGGCCACGCTGGAGGGCGAGATTCACTCGACGGGCTTTTTCAAGGCAAAGGCGAAGTCGCTCATCGGCATGGGCCGCGCTCTCGTCGCGCGCCACGAGGGCGTCGTCCCCCGAACGGTCGAGGAGCTGACCGCGCTGCCCGGTGTCGGACGCAAGACGGCCAACGTCGTGCTGGGCAATGCCTTCGGCATCGCGGCCCTGGCCGTGGACACGCACGTGACACGGGTAAGCCAGCGGCTTGGGCTCACTCGGGCCGACGAGCCGGAGAAGATTCACGACGATCTCTGCGCCCTTATCCCCAGGGCCAAGTGGACCCGTGCGACCCACCTCCTCATCATCCACGGGCGGCGCACCTGCGGAGCCCGCAAGCCCGCATGTCCCATCTGCCCTGTGGTGGCCCTCTGCCCCTGGCCGGGCAGCAAGACCCGGACGGGTTAGGTTGACTCGGGCGACGATCTCCTTTATAGTTGCCCGTTGCCGATTTACGGAAGAGTGAACGCCAAGTAGCTGACTTCACAAGTGAGAGAAGGGTTCAGAATATGGCGACGGTGATGCCGAAAGAAGATGCGATCGATCGCAAGTGGTTCCTGGTGGATGCCGACGGCAAGGTGCTTGGCAGGCTGGCGAGCCGGGTGGCACACGTGCTGCGCGGCAAGCACAAGCCGACCTTCGCGCCCCACCTCGACGTGGGCGACCACGTGGTGGTGATCAACGCCGAGAAGATCCACCTTACGGGACGCAAGCTCACGGACAAGATGTACCGGTGGCATTCCGGATACATCGGGGGTCTCCGTGAGGTGAGCGCCGAGCGCATGCTCAAGAGTCACCCGGAGCGCGTTGTCGAGTGGGCCATCCAGGGGATGCTCCCGAAGGGACGTCTCGGCCGGGCCATGGCCCGCAAGCTCAAGGTCTACAAGGGGTCGGATCACCCGCACGCAGCGCAGAAGCCCGAGCCCCTGCCGTCTGGCGCCCTGACTAAGGCTTAACGCGAGGTCTGAGAGGAGAGCGAATGGCAGCGACGCAGTTTTACGGGACCGGGAGGCGCAAGACGTCGGTGGCGCGGGTGTGGCTCAGACCCGGGGGGGGGCGCATCCTGGTCAACCGCCGCCCCTTCGAGGACTACTTTCCGCGGGAGACGCTGCGCATGATCATTGCCCAGCCGCTCCAGCTGACGAACACGTTCGGGACCTTCGACGCCACGATCAACGTGGGTGGCGGGGGCCCGTCAGGCCAGGCAGGCGCCGTGCGCCACGGCATCTCCCGGGCGCTGCTCGAGTTTGACGTCAATCTGCGGCCGACGCTCAAGCGGGCCGGGCTCCTCACGCGCGATCCGCGGATGAGGGAGCGCAAGAAGTACGGCCAGCCGGGCGCGCGGTCTAAGTTCCAGTACTCCAAGCGGTAGGCGTCATGCTGCGCGTGGCGGTGGCGGGGGCGAGCGGCTACATGGGGGCGGAGGCTCTTCGCCTGCTCTGCGTCCACCCCAAGCTCCAGCTGGTGGCGGTGACCTCGGAGCGCCTGGCCGGCGAGCGGCTCGACAAGGTCTTCCCGCACCTGCGCAGCCTCTCGACCCTCGTCTTGAGCGATCTCGATCCCGCGCGCTTGAGCGAGGAGGCGGACCTCGTCTTCCTGGCGCTGCCGCACATGGAGTCGCAGCGCGCGGTACCCGTCTTGCGCAAGCACGGGCGGAAGGTCGTCGATCTTTCGGCCGACTACCGGCTGCGGGATAGGACGCTCTACGCGACCTGGTACAAGGCGGACCACATCGACGCCGCCGGGCTCGGCGAAGCGGTGTATGGGCTGCCCGAACTCCACCGGAAGGCCATCTCCGGCGCCTCGCTCGTGGCCAACCCGGGATGCTACGCCATGGGCTCGATCCTTGCGACGGCGCCACTGCTCCGGAGCGGAGTCGGGCGTGTCGATGGCATCGTCATCGACGGCAAGTCGGGAGTGACGGGCGCGGGAGCGCAGGGGCGCAAGATCGACCCCATGTATCTCTTTACCGAGGCCAATGAGAACGTCCAGGCGTATGGCATCGCGACCCACCGCCACACGCCCGAGATGGAGCAGGAACTCTCAGCGCTGGCCGGCAAGCCTGTCGTTCTCGGCTTCACACCGCACCTTGTGCCGCTCAACCGCGGAATCTTCACCACGGCCTCGGTGCCGCTGGCAAAGAGCGCGAGCACGGCCGACCTGCTCGCCCTCTACCGCGAGTTCTACGCGGGCGAGCCGTTCGTCCGGGTCCTCCCAGAGGGCGAGCGGCCTACCACCCGCGCCGTGGTCGGCTCCAACTTCTGCGACGTCGCCGTCGTCTCGGATCCGCGCACGGGGCGCGCCGTCTGCGTCTCGGCCCTCGACAACTTGGGCAAGGGCGGCTCGGCCAACGGCATCCAGAATCTGAACATCATGATGGGGTGGGACGAGCGAACGGGTCTGGAAGCGCCCCCGGTGTACCCGTAGCCCCATGGCCGACATGCAGTGGCTCGACGGCGGGATCACGGCGGTTCCGGGAATCCTGGCCTCGGGGATCACAGCCGGTATCAAGCCCAGCGGCAAGAAGGAT
>Ga0315278_10001510_pt1 | contig 20457 bp, 17 predicted proteins | sample YL17G06_0_MG_FD_203880 | JGI IMG/M metagenome (GOLD analysis project Ga0315278, IMG submission 203880) | Sediment microbial communities from Yellowstone Lake, YNP, Wyoming, USA - YL17G06_0 | ecosystem: Environmental > Aquatic > Freshwater > Lake > Sediment | place: USA: Wyoming | collected... | reverse complement strand
GTGTAGCGGTTGCGCGCCTGCGACTCGCCGGCGAACGCCTTGAGCAGGTTCTTCTCGGTCTGCGATCCCTTGAACTGCATCTCTCTTCCTCCCTAGCTTCTTGTCTCTATCGTTGGCACGCCGGGCAGAAACACGTCGACCGCCCAGCCTGAATCACGCGTTCGATCCCCTCGCCGCACCGCTCGCACGGCTCGCCCTCGCGCCCGTAGACGGCGAGGTGGTTCTGGAACGAGCCGCCCTCTGCCGCCGTTGGGCGGTAGTCCGACACGCTCGTCCCGAGCGTCGTCCCCAACTGGGCGATCGCCTCGCCGAGCACGCCGACGATGGCCTTGTGCAGCCTCCCCACCTCAGCTATCGATAGCGCGTTTGCCGGACGGTGCGGGGCGAGCTTCGCGCGCCAAAGCGCCTCGGCGGCGTAGATGTTTCCGATGCCGGCGATCTTGCGTTGGTCAAGCAGGAACTGCTTGATCGGCGCCCTCGACTGGCTCGCCAGCCCAGCAAGAGCAGCGGTCGTAAACGTCGGGTCGAGGGGCTCGAGTCCGAGCGGAAGCTCAAACCCGGCCTCACGCACGTCGGCCGTTCCGAGCCGTCGCGGATCGACGAAGTAGATGCACTGCCCGTCGTCGAGCCGCAGGATCATCCGCACGTACTTCGTCTCGCTCTCCCGGCACTCAAGCCGCAGGCGCCCCGACATTCGCAGGTGGATGACTAGGCTTCGGCCGTCGCCGAGATCGATCCCGATGTACTTCCCGCGCCGGCGAATCCCCGCGATCCGCGTTCCGACCAGATCCTCGGCGGAGATTCCGAGCCGCGCGTCAAGCACCTCGGCCGACACGATCGTTCGTCCGATCGCCGGAGCGAGCCCACGCACAAAGGTTTCGACTTCGGGAAGTTCAGGGGGCATTGCCCTCTTCCTTTCCTGCGGACTTCCGAGGTCCCCGCCTCTCCCGCTTCTTCGCCGATGACTGTCCGGCGGCGGGCGCTTCTCGACGGCATTGCGAGCAGACGCCGAACGCGTAGGTGCGCACCGACTCAACCCGGTGGCCCTTCACAAGGTCTCCGAAACCGGGCTCCTGCTTGACGTCGATGTCATAGACCACGCCGCATAGCCGACATCGGAAGTGTACGTGCGGGCCGAGGTCTGCGTCGTAACGCGCCGCCGCGGGATCGACCGTCAGTTGCAGAATCGTGCCCGCCTTGGTCAGCGCCTCGAGCGTATTGTAGACCGTGGCTCGCGCGATCGTCGGACACGCTTTTCGCACTTTGGTATAGACTTCATCGGCCGTCGGGTGCGACTTCGTTCCTTCGAGGTATTCGAAGATGGCCAGACGCTGCATCGTCGGCATTACGCCCGCATCTCGCATCCTCGCTAGCCGTTCTTCTGCCGCCATCATGGATGGAGTATAGTCTTAGACGAAGTCTAAATCAAGAGTTATGCCAGCACTCTTCAGTCTGAGATTCTTTGCAGAGGCTCTCAGGGTTTTCGGCGCAAGCGCCGTGTGGTCCACAACACACCTAGGCAAGCTCTACGATCTGGTACGCAGTGGTGGAGTCTTGCCCCTCGACGTGGCCACGCCGGGAGTTCACGTCCACCAAAGCGTACCAGGTACCAGAATGGAGCCCTTCGGCCACGAGGTCGAAGGGCTTTCTGTAGTTCGGCTCTGCGTTCTCACCCGTCAGCTTGCAGTTCGAAACCAGGATCTTGAGCCCTCGCGCCTGTTCCTCGAACGGTTGGCGAGAGTAGAGGTCCGATGCATGTTCTAGGAGTTCGAAAGCTTCCCTCGCGTCGTCGGCACCGCTCGTCAGGAGAGCCGCTTCGAGTTGGGCGATGGTCTTCGCGATGTCGTCGGCCTCGCTCGCCCACGCTCCGTCCATCTCTCTCCATCGCTCCTCGGAGATCACCCGGTCGAGCTTGTCGACGTAGGCTTGGTCCCGGCGCTTTGCATGGTTCGCGGCTTCGGCTCCGAGTTGTTCGAGCTTCCTCTGGATCGACGCCTTGCGCTCTTGTTCCCCCTCGTGGATCTGGTCGACGAGCTGCCTCACGACGTCCTCGGGGATGCGCACGTTGTCGACCACCGACTGCAGCTTCTGTGCTAGCGCCTCTTGCCGGATGTACGGCTGCGCACACTTCCCGCGCCCGTTCGTGCAGTGGTAGTAGACGTATTTCCCTTTCGCCTGCGATGCCGTGATCTGGCAACCGCAGTGGCCGCAGACAAGGAGTCCGCGGAATGGGAAGGCGTGCTTCCCTTGAATGTGACCTCGGCCGCAGAGCTTCGCCTGTACTCGGTCGAACAGGTACTCCGAAACGATGGCGGGATGGATTCCGGGGACGGTGACATCGCCCCAGTGGACGACGCCCTTGTAGATGGGATTCGAGAGGAGCTTGTGGATCGTGCTCCGCTGCAGACATTGACCCTTGCGCGTCCGTAGTCCGCGCTGCTCTGCCCAGTGAGTGAGATCGAGAAGCGAGACGTCGGTCTCCGCATAGGTCTCGAACAACTCTCGCACGAGGCCAGCTCGCTCTGGATCAAGAATGAGCGTTCTCGTTGCCAGGTCGTTGACATACCCGATGGGTGCGTACGAGGGATAGATGCCCTTCTTCGCCTTGGCCGTCATCGCCTGACTCACCCGTTCCGACAGCTGGGCGCTGAAGTGACGCGAGAAGGCGATCTGCATGTCGCCCATCAGCCTTCCCGTCGAGTTGCTCGGCAGTTGTTCCGTCGCCGAGATGATCTCGATCCCCAGCTTCTCGACGAGGTAAGCGTAGTCGGTCGTGTTGCGGGAGACGCGGTCGATCTTGTAGCAGAGTACGGCGGTGATCGTCTTGTCCGTATCGAGCAGCTTCGCCATCCGCTCGAACTCGCGACGCCCGGGCTTGAAGGCGGATTCTGCCTCAACGAAGGCCCCGACGATCTCGATCTCGTGGCCCTTGGCGTAGTCCTTCAGCACCTGGTCTTGGACTTCGAGCGAGTAGCCGTGCTCGGCTTGTTCCTCGGTCGAGACGCGGATGTAGGCAACGGCCTTCGTCTTCATGGGTGGATGCTCACCCTACCTTCCTCTCGCAGTTCCCGTCAATTGGCGGACGGCAGCGAGAAGTCGCTGTCGCCCTTTCCCTTCAGCACAACCCACACCTTCCCCTTTGCCTCCCACCCCTTGAGGGTGGCGAGAAGCGTCGCTAGGTTCTTCCGCGCGTCGTCGAACTCCTCCCGGCTCTTGAAGGTTCCCGGGATGCGAGCGTCCTCTTCCATCCCCCCACTGTCTCTGCGCCCACCTGTGTCCATGACACCGGACCCTCACTCGTCCTTCTTCACCATCGCATACAGGAAGAGCAGTCCGGCTGCGACAAGCCCCCACCCGAGGATGTCGTGCCAAGTGATCTCGTTCTGCTTCTCGACCATCATGCTCTTCGCCACGTCATCCACCGTGCGGCCAGTGCGTAGGGCGTACCGGAAGACGTCCTCGGCGTGGATCCGACGATCCCAGCCCTCGCCCGCGGCGTTCATCCGCCCATCTTTGACCGCGTCGTACAACGTCTGCTTCCCCACCCCCAAGATGCGGGCCACCTGGGGGACCGTGAACCACTCTTTGCCCGTTGCTGCCGCAGGGCCCATCCCGACCACCTCGACAGCCACTGTACAGAGGTCGGGCAACAATGTCAAGTGATAGCCGTGATCCTCTGCCACTTGGCAGACCTTCTGCCATCAGGTATGGCAGACTCTGTATGCATCTCACGTGTAGCCGCCTATTACGTGTATCTCATGCACTGTTCTAGCACGCGACAACGCACCGAGAAGTACTGGAGCGTGCAGAGTCTCCTCTTCGCGAAACGCGCGGTACCGAGGGATCATCGGGCACTGGAAGGCCCCCTTTCACTCTACGGGGTGGCTCGCGGTGGTGTGAGAAGCCGGAAACAAGCCCCCGAGAGCCGTTTGATGCACCGATTGAACACGGAACGAGGAGTCTTCCACAGCGTTTTCGAACGCGCGAAACCGGTTTCGCGGCCCCGCGGAACAGCGCGGAAACGCCGCGAACTGGGGGAGACGATACCCATCTCATGGCCCCGCAGAGGCCGTGAAAGCATCGGAAGGGCTTTCTCGATGCTGCGAAGATGGGCGCGAAACGGGCGAGAAGCCGGGGAACAACCCCGGAAGCGTCGCGTAGCTGGTACACAGCGCTGTGTTTCCTCGGCGCTCCGCGGGCCGTGAAACACTTCGGAAGCCATGCGGAATGGCGCGGAACCGCCGCAAAACCGGTGTTCGGTTCCCGTTTCGCGCGTCACACCGCGCCGGGAAACCGCGGGAAAACGCCTTCTGCGCCGCGTGTAGAGACCCGAAAGCGGGGCGCGGAAAGAGAAAGGCACTGCCGCTTCGTCCGGAGAACCAGGTTTCGGGTGGGTGTGCTTGCGGTTCTACAGGTCCGCGGAACCGCGGAATCGCGCGGTACAGCGCCGGCTCTCTGCGTAAGGAAGGGTTCCGCGTGCGCAGTCTTCGTTCCGCGGAGAAGCGGAAGCCAGAAAACGGGTCTTCCGCTACGCCTTCTTTCGGTCTTCGCGCGCGAGGTACTCAAGAATCGCTTCCACAACGAGGTAGTTGACAGAGCGCTCGCGTTTCGCGCCAAGTTTGATCAAGCGCTCGACCGGCTTCTGAACCATCTTGCTCTGCGGTATACAGATGCTCAGCTTATCGGGTGCTTCCTTGGATGGCATGCCTGTGTCCCCCTCCCTGTGCGCTTCCGTCAGCCAACGTGCGGGATGGTACCCTGAGGTACCATTGTGTGGTAGGGTTCTGTGGTTTCCTGCCCTGTACAGTGCTCGACTGTAGAAGCACGTAGCCAGATGCCCGTTGCCGGATGGTACAGACCCCTGAGTCCCGGGACCGCCGATCCTTGCACTCATGTTGGTTCGGAGCTCAGGTCTGTCTTGCAGAAGTGGCTCTGCGTCTTGATCTACACCCGACGCGCTGGTCGCCACTCGGGGGGGGGTGTAGACTGGCTACACGAATGGAACAACTCCGGGGACAGGTCAGGTGAAGCCATGACAACGGGTACCAAGAAGAAGGAGCTGCTCGACTCTGTATTCCGTGATCCATCCACGAAACAGGGCTTGAGGTTTTTCACCAGCGGTGAGAGAGCGGAAGTCCGGCTTCGCCTGGCTGCGGATGACAAGTCAGAGATCTACTGCGCCAAACGCAAGCGCTGGCTTCGCGCAAAGCCAGAGGAAGTCGTGAGGCAGATGTTCCTTGTCTGGGTCGTCCAGACCCTGAAGTACCCCATGAGTCGAATCCAAGTCGAATGGCCGATCCAGATGGGCGAGGACTCTCAGAAAGAGCGTGCGGATATCGCTGTCTTCACCGACGACGCCTGTACGGACCCGTACATCGTCTTCGAGCTCAAGAAACCCAATAGCGAAGAAGGGCTTGAGCAGCTGCGAAGCTATCTCCGCTGGACCGGCTGTTTCTTTGGTTGCTGGAGCAATGGGAGTGATGTTTCGTTTCAGCTCAAAGAGGAAGATCCGGGCACCAAGAAGGGCCCGTATCGGTTCCGCGACATTCCGCGAGTGCCCAAGCTTGAAGAAGATCTCGAAGACATCCTCACACCCCTAACCCTGGGAGAGCTCAAACCAGTCACGGACCTTCGGTCTCTCATTGAGCGCCTCGAGCACGACGCGTTGGCCAACGCGGGTGTGAATGCGTTCGACGAGCTGTTCAAGCTGTTCTTCGCCAAGGTTCACGATGAATTCCGCCCCAAAGGGAAGGGCACAAGCCCTGTCGAGTTCCGAGTTCCTGCGGGGTCGCCAGATGTGATCTACAAGCGCTTCAATGACCTCTTCCAGGCTGCGAAGAAACGCCCACACTGGGGGGAGATCTTTGATGAAGGCGAGGTTCTGAAACTCAAGGGTGACGCGCTGCGGTTGTGCGCCGCGGCCCTCGAACCCTATTCGCTTGCGCGCTCGGATCTTGAAGCGGTCGACGCCGCATTCGAGTACCTCGTCAACCCCGAGCAGAAGGGGCAGAAGGGGCAATTCTTCACACCTAGGCCTGTCGTGAAGATGGCCGTTCGGATGTTGAACCCGCAGGATGGCGAGAAAGTGATTGACCCAGCCTGCGGCTCGTGCGGCTTCCTCATTCACACGATCCGCCACGTGCAGAGCAAGTACGACTGGGACACCAATGAGGTCTACCGGTACGCGAACGAGTATCTCTATGCTGTGGACTTTGACGATCGACTCAAGAAGGTCGCAAAGATGATGATGATCATTGCCGGAGACGGCAAAGCCAACGTCTTCGGGGTCTCCTCTCTGGACGTCCGTGAGTGGCAGAACTCCGACGCTCGCACCCGCATCGGCGAATTCTCAAAAGACACCAAGGATGGGGATTTTGATGTCGCCCTTACGAATCCCCCGTTCGCAGGCAAGGTGACTGGCCGCGCCCAGCTTGCTGCCTATGACCTCTACGAGCTAGCTGTCACCGGAGCCCTCGCCGACGATGAGGAAGGCGATGATGAAGACGAGGCCGAGAAGAAGGAGAAATCGAAGAAGAGAAACAAGGTCGCCGGCATGAAGCGCGATATCCTCTTCGTCGAGCGCTGCCTTGACCTCCTCAAGCCCGGCGGGCGCATGGCCATCGTCCTTCCGCAAGGCAATCTCAACAACATCGGCACGCGTGCGCTGCGCGCCTATGTCGCCAAGCGCGGCCGTCTGTTAGCCATTGTGGGCCTGCACATAAACACATTCAGACCCTTCACCAGCACCAAGACCAGCGTGGTCTTCGTGCAGAAGTGGGGTGGCGATGCGGGCGAAACAGTCAGCGACTACCCCGTCTTCATGGCTACTAGTCAGCGCAGCGGGAAGGACAACGGCGGTAACTATGTCCTCAAGAGGGATGCGAAAGGAAACCGGGTGGACGAACAAGGTGTTCCCATCACGGAAAGCGGACGCCCCGCTGCAATTGACCATGACCTGGACGAGATCGCCGAGCAGTTCCTGCAATGGGGCCGCAAGGAAGGGCTGAGCTTCCTACAGGAGGCCTAGGCGATGAGCTCCACGGCGGCAGTCGGAATGTCACAGGTCAGGAGCGCATCGCGTTGGGACGCGGAGTTCTTCGTCAATCCGTACAACGCATATCTTCTGACGATCTTCAGTCGCTGGGGGGACTGGGTCTCCCTAGCGTCTGTGTCGAGCAAGCTGACGAGTGGCCAGACACCGCTGCATCACGACGTTGCGACCGGAGACACCCCGTTTGTCACGGTCGAGTGCGTTGAGCCACTCTGGCTTGACATGTCCAAGACCAAGCGCGTGTGGGAGCATGATGCTCGCGGCCAGTTGGCGAGGGCCTGCGTCGCTCGGAACGACGTCCTTATAACCATCAAGCGGCGAATCGGGGTCAGTTGCCCGATCCTAGACGACCCCGACTTAATGGCAGTGAATCAAGACGTTGTCGTCATGACACCCAAGCCTGGCTTTCGCCCCGCATTCATAGCTGCCGTCCTAAACAGCCGCGTCGGCCGATTTCAGGCATTGCGCCAGGCGACCGAACAGATGAACCCCTACCTCAACATCACCGCACTCGGCCAGCTTCTCATCCCGCAAGTCGATGATGCCGTACAGGCGAAGGTAGAAACGATAGTCCGCAAGCGCCTGGAGTTGCTAGGCCAGAGCGTCCAACTGTACCGGGAAGCGGAAGCCGAGTTGCTGGATCGGTTGGGTTGGGAGGAACTTCGAGCTCAACGTGCCGAGCTCAGTTTCGTCTCCAACTTGACTGACACCTCATCTGTAGGCCGCGCGGACGCTGAGTTCTTCCACCCGCAGTGCGCTCGCTTGAGTGCTCGCTTGAGCGAACGCGGAGCCCAGGAGATTGGCCAGTTCTGCAAGAAACCATCGCGCGGCGTGCAGCCTGAGATCGCCGAGACGGGTGAAGTGATCGTAGTAGACAGCAAGGCGGTGCGGCCTCTCGAAGTGGAGCCCGCTGTCGGAGATCGGACAACGCGCACATTCTATGAGCTGCCACGAAACGCGAAAGGCCGAGTCCGACATGGCGACGTGCTCCTGAACTCGACCGGGCGCGGCACTCTTGGTCGAGCTGCGTGCTACCAGTCCGCTGCGCCGGCACTGTGCGACAATCATGTCACGATTCTGCGTCCTGACCCTAGCGTCTGCAGCCCGGTCTATCTCGCGCTGTTTCTGAACTCTCCTGTCGGTCTCGCACAGAGCGAGCGTTTCCAGACTGGTTCGTCGGGGCAGCTGGAGATCTATCCCGAACACATCCAGCATTTCCTCATTCTGCTGCCGAAGCGCAAGAACGGGTCCGTGGATATGGCCTGGCAAGAGCGTCTCGCCGCCAAAGTAGACGCTGCGACGGCAGCGCAATCGGCTGCCCAGGTGAAGTTTGATGAAGCGGTTCGCGTTGTCGAAGACGCTCTGGCTGCAGCTGCAACTCCCTGAGGAATCCGGACCGCCGGGTCTCTCTCCTCTCTCCTCTCTCCTCTCGACCTACTAACCTGCCGTATCAGAGCCCGCTACGGTTGGCTTCGGGCCTGAACTGGCAATCCTCGGCGACTAGTACACCCTAGTGGGCTACTTCGGGAGTGGGCACGGGGGGCAGGAGTAGTTCCGCGTGGCGCGGCCGAGTGGGCTATTCCCAATCCGATACGGTGTTCGGGCGTAGACCGAGATGGCGCGCCCTAGAGCGTGATCCCGAGTACTCATCCTGGACGCCTAGTCCGCGGCGCGTTCCGGCCTGCGAGAACCTGGGCTATCGCAAGTCTCCTCCAAGGCGCGACTTGGTACAAGGTCCCGCCCAGTCCGGAGCTGTCACCTCGGGTCTCGGCCCAGGCGGGAGTCGCTGGGGCCAAGGGCGTCGCCGCAACGCGGAGGCTCTCTGAGCGTCGGGAACACGCCCTGGAGGTGATGGGGGCCCCGCCAGATGCGCAGGCATGGGACCTGCAGAGAAGAAGCTATCGCCAGTATGACACGCTATACTGAGGCATCCGAGGAGGTTGTATGCCGCGATTATTGGTGAAACGCAAGGCTCGTGTACTGAGCGTCGCAGTGCTTGCCGTTGTCCTTCTCTGTGGTATGGTCTGCTGGCCAGTGCCCGCGGACCCGACTGCAGCGGGCCAGAAGGCAGCGCAATTGATCGGGGTGTGCGTGTACACCTTCGGCGACAACGTCTACGGTCAACTCGGCGTAGGCGATCTCCTTCCTCATTCGGGAGTGCAGGTCCGCTACTACGGCCATCTTGGCGCTTCCGTAGTTGGCATCTCTACCCAAGGGACACACACGCTGATACTGCTCAAAGACCCGATGCTGGTCTGGACAGTCGTGAACTCCTTGATCGGCTTCGGTGACAACCACGAAGGGGAATTGGGCCTCTCTCCCGGTCCCACCTTCCCGGTGTGGTACCCTGCCACGAAGGTGCCCAGTCCAACGGTCATCGCGCCGTTCTCAACAGAGCAGGTGCTGGCGATTTCAGCTGGATTCTACCATACACTCGTCCTTAGTAGGACTGCAAGCGGTGTGACGAAGTTGTACTCGTTCGGCCGGAATGCCGCCGGTCAGCTGGGCATCGGGACTACGGATGGCCATGGAATGCGACAAGAGGTGACGTTCTTCAGCGGTATGAACGTGAGGGCCATCTCGGCCGGGGGAGAATCCTCCCTTGTGCTGGTCGAGGACGTCTATGGCAATTCGCACCTGTATGGATTCGGCTGGAATCTGCTGGGCCAGCTTGGCCTTGGCAACACGACTCCGTACTACACGTACCCCCAACCTATCAGCGGCATCCCATCCGGTCCTCACTCGATCTCCGCGATCTCTACGAGCGGAATGCACTCGCTCGTCCTTATGGCAAACGGTGACGTCTATTCTTTCGGCATGAACAGCAACGGCCAGCTTGGGCTCGGGTACACCAGCGCCCCGGTGACGACCCCTACGAAGATACCGATGAGCGGCCCCATCAAAGGAATCTCTGCTGGATGGAGGCACTCTCTGTTCATCTACCAGGGCGGCGTGGCTTCCTGCGGCCTGAATAGCAGCGGGCAGCTTGGGTTCGGTGACAAGGTAGATCGTTGGAGCCCCACGTTGATTCCAGGCACGGCGCCATATACGACGGCGATCTCTGCCGGCTGGATCCACTCGCTCTACCTCAACGGCTTGACACACACTGCATACGGCTGCGGCTCCAACGCCAGCTACCAGCTGGGTCTCACAGCCACAACGGTCTACCTGTCTCCGCAGGTAATTCCGGTTGGGGCAGTTAGGGCGATCGCCGCGGGCTGGGTGCACTCACTGCTTGTCGGCATGTAGAGGACCACAACCACGCGACGGAGTCGCGTGCTCTCTCTAGCGAGGGACGACGTTCTCGGTCTGAACTAGAGAGACCAATGTTGTATCAGAGCCTTCGTACGGCAGTTTCGGATTTCGGCCTAGCTTCGTCTCAGGCGAAGGGCTCGCCGCATCCGCAACAGCAGGCTACGTCCTAGGCACGCCTGACGTTACCGCATCTAGAACCTTCGTCCGACGGTTCTCGGTACGGTGCTAGCTGGTACGCCTGATGTCACCGTATCTAGAACCTTCGTGCATCGGTTCGCAGTGCGGTGCTAGCGGGTACGACTGACGTGTTCGATCTAGTGCCTTCGCTCATCAGTCCGCAGTGAGTTCCTGACCGCGAGTCGATGATCCGCCTCCATTTTCACCGCCTTCGAGCTCACTTCGGGGGGCTTCCCTGTGGCCCGATGACAGGTGTTCGCTCTCGTGCGAAGCAAGGTCGACCACATCGCCAGGGTCGTTCTCCCCCTTGTACACCACGATGCTGCTTCGCATTGGCTCAGTCTCGATTTCCGTGATGATGAGCGCTATGTCTTGGCTTCCCAGACGTCCGCTGCCATGGGCTACCTGGGCGCCTCGATACTCTGAGCTGGCGATGTCCACGACGACTTCCTGATACTCGCAGTCTCCCTCTATCGTGAGGCTCAGCACCTCATGAAGTCCGTCCGCCGTGTCTCGCATGTGCAGGCCATATGGAACATTGATTGTCGCTACGAACCTCTTGAGATCCTGCCGATCCTCGCGCGCGTGGACGCGTTCCAGCACATTGGCGCCCCGCAAGAAGGCGGACGCAAGATCCTGGAACGTGCCTACACGTCTCCCGTCTTTCATGAAGATCTCGGTCTCCGGTTCGACGGCCGGGCGAAGTCCCTCGGCGGTCTTCAGCGCCGCTGTCCCGCTGCGTGGAACGAGCGACACGGATGCGACGAGGACCTGGCTCAGCTTTCCACAGACCTTCTGCCAGTCCGCATCTCCTGGTTCTTCGAGAGTCACTGTCTCGACGCCAGCGGCTGCCGCATCCGCTATCGCGCCATCTGTGAAGCCACCCTGAGAGAAGAGAACTAGCTTGTCGGTCGGCAGGTTCCGGTGCTTGCCAACCATCTCGTCGACCCACCCGACGTCGGCGCGACTCGCGGTCACTTCCACGCCGATCATGATTCGGCGCCCACCGACCCAGCCAGAGACGACAATGTCGACTTCTCTCTCTCTGCCGGTCACGCGGTCTTTCAGCAGCGGCGATTGCTCAACCTCTGCTTTCCCGGCAACCTGTCGTTCAAGCCCAAAGACGATCTTCTGCAGGTAGTTCGACCGTCTAGGCACGGGGCAGCCTCTGCGCGATTGTCTTGAGTTCGGTGCTGAGTGTCTGCAGCTCTGCCCGGAGATCCTCCAGTCCCGTATAGGCCCTGACCAGACTACCTGTGTATGTTCCGAGGTGAAGTGTGCCCTTCTGCCCGATCACGAGCTTCTTCGCCTTCCACCTGTACCAGTTCTTTGGGAGCGTCCTCCTGCAGTAGGTGACCTCATAGGGAACGACCTTCGGCAGTTCATTCCATCGCGGATGGCCCGCGAATCCCAGGCTCCACTCTCGCTTCTCGTGCGGCCCCATGGAACCAATCTGCAGCGGGATCCCGCCTGTGGCACACAGGTCGACAGGACCGTCATCCCCGAGTGCCATCAAGCCGCTTGGAAACGAAAGCGCGACGGCCTCCACTTGGCCGGCTCCGACATTCTCGAGGCGCAGATTGATAGCCCCTGTACTGCCATAGGGAGCAAGAGAAAGAAGGATGTGCCCTTCCAGATACGCCGACGTTGTCGCAGCAATGAGCTGCCTCGTGAAGTAGGCCTGGGACGCGACGAACACGGCGCTCACAAACGTCGCGGCTGCCGCTCCTATTGCGACTTGATCTGCAATCTCCATCGACGCCTCCTCGTTCTGCCTTAACTGCCGCACTATGCACACAATGGGGTCTTCTCGGGTATTCTAGGCCAGGAGGCGGCAGACATGCCAGCGGAGTCCGAACGAGGCAGACCATGCAGAGTGGCGCTGTTCCTGCGCGGTGGTGCAGAGGGGGCCACGGTACCGACTTTCGTCCAGCGGAGTACGCTTCTGGCATCTTCTCGCAGCACCATCGATGTGACGCCATTCGGAACAGCCTGGAGGCAGTACCGAGTCGGGCGGAGAGTCCTGCTCTATAGGCTCGTGCTGGGCCCGGAGCTGGGGTGGCCGTCAGGAGACTCGGCGGCGGGCGGCGCCGTCTACGTAACGTGTACCGCAGTGGAAGCGCAGGGTGCTCCTCGTTCTGGGGTGGGTCGAGTGGCGGGCGTCAACGAAGATGGGACGGTCGCGGTCGACATCGTCTACGAGGATACCCGTCAGTTCTCGTAGGCACTTGCGGACCGGCCTAGTACCACTGCGAGGCGGCCTGGGAGTAGGTTCCGCTGTGGATTCATCGACGTCCAGCCTGCAGGGTCGAACTCACGCAACAAGAGCCTTCCACTGTTGCGCGACATGCGTCGGCGTGTCTTGCCACTAACCGAAGATCGAGGCGATGGTCGTTTTCGTCAACTCCCTTCGTGGTCAAGCACGCTGTACACCACACCCGGGGACTCTAGCTGCACTTGTCACCACGTCGATGCGCGGCCGCGCCTGCCTCGATCCACAGATTCCAGCAAGACGCGTAGTGCGGCCCAGCGCGGGCCCGTCTGTAGCAGTGCGTTCCAAGTTATGACCAAGGTGGCCAATGGCTGCTCGATCTAAGGCCACCGGAGCCATCAAGCGACTGCGGAAGACGTCGGAGCGCGTTCGACTCGGGCCACGTGACAAGGCTATCATGAGAGTCTTGTCGCTTCTCGTGATAGGAGGGACGCAGCTACGCTGATGCGCACACTAGAGATCCGACAGTCGGATACGGGGATAGTGACTTCCCTCCTCGGAGCCGATGGCCGCCCTCAGATCGAATCGCTTGGGACTCTGCCTTTTGAGAATCCTCTGTCTCAGCACGCCAGAGCTGAGCTTCAATGGTATTTGGAGGAATATCCGAAGTCCCCATTTGCGGCGGAAAGGGATCGCGCCCGCGAAATCGAGACACGAATGGAACGTTGGGGGGAGAGCATCTTCGAGCAGGTCTTTCCCTCTGTCGGCCCAAGCCCTACGCCGCGAGAGATGTACGTGCGGGCACGACAACACGGCCTCGAGGACTGCGAGATCGTGGTCTGTGCTGATGCCGATCCAGAAACAGGTGCTTCCGCCTTCCTTGCTGTGCCTTGGGAGCTCATCCGAGACCCTTCCGGTGCCGGGTTCTTGGCTCCGCAACTCGGATCGATGGTCCGCCGGTATGGCGCTCCGATAAGGCCACCATCGCGCCCCAGAGCAGGCCCATTCCGCATCTTGCTGGTCATCGCGCGGCCATACGGTTCTCGTGATGTCGAAATCGGAGCTGTTGCGCGCCCCGTACTTGAGGCTCTGCGCCCACTTCGCCCGTCCGTTGAGCTCACAGTTCTTCGTCCTCCCACTCTTCGCGCCCTGGTTGCCACGTTGACGGAGAGCCGAGGCGAGTACGACCTTGTCCACTTCGACGGGCACGGGCTCTTCCTGGACCCAAAAGAGGAGCAACTCCCAACGGCACCGCGGGTAGCAGCAGGACAAGGGCACCTGGTGTTCGAGACGACTGAGGGAGAACCAGAGCTCGTCAGCGGCCACGATCTGTGGCGGGCGTTGGCCACTTGCGAGGTGCCGCTCTTCGTACTCAATGCTTGTCAGTCGGCACAGCAGAGTGGTATGGATGCGTACTCATCTGTAGCTGCACAGCTCGTCAGGCTAGGGGCTTCGGGTGTTGTTGCGATGCCCTATTCCATTCTCGCAAGCGCGGCCTCTCTGTTCATGGGGCGTTTCTATGAGCGCCTCGCGGACCATGCAACTCTCTCGGCGGCCGTAGCCGCAGCTCGAGAGCACCTGTACAGCAACCCACGCAGGCCCTCAGCTGTAGGTGAGTTGGAGTTCCGCGACTGGGTGATCCCTGCGCTCTACCAACAGGCAGCCACGTACACGCCAATCCCCAGAGAGACGTCGATGCTACGCGCGAAGGCCGAAGAAGGAGAACGGAAGAAGGCCGCGGTGTCTTCAAAGGACGCACGCGAGGTCGCGCGCAAGTTGTGTCCTGAAGGGAGGTACGGCTTCATCGGCCGCGATGGTGACATCCTGCGTCTCGAGCGACTGCTGCGAAGCGACAACAGCCCGTGGGTCGTTGTAAGCGGAGTTGCAGGAACGGGAAAGACCGAGTTCGTGTACGGTTTCGCGCGTTGGTTCGCGGAGACGAATGGATGTCCGGGGGGGCTGTTTGTCCACACTCTCACACAGGCAGCGAGTCTCAACGGAATCATGCAAAGCCTCGAGGCATTCACGGGTCAGCATTCCGACAGGTCGGAACAGAAGCTCGCTCAGCTGTTGACGAGATTCCTCAAGGAGAACCGGTGCCTCCTGATTCTTGACGACTGCGAGACGCTGTCTGAATGCCAAGTTGACCAGGAGCTGCACGACACCAATGACGAGCGAGACAAGATCATTGGGTTCCTGCGTGGCCTCTGCGGCGGGAGAAGTCGCGTCCTGATTGTGACGCGCAACCCGAATGAACTGACGCGGGAGCTCGGGTGCTCGTTGCTTGAGCTGGCGGGACTCCAGGCAGCGGATGCCGGGCTCTTGGCGCAGTCGATTCTGCGCTCCATTGGCAAGTCCGCGGATGACTATCGCGACAAGCCCGAGTACTCAGAAGTATTAGTGCTATTGGCTGGACATCCCTTGACGATGATGGTCGCACTGCCGCTTCTTCGCAGCAATCAGCCTCATGAGATAGTCCGTGCACTGCGGGACGGCGCTGAGCCACTTGGTGGTCTTGTTGATTCTTCCCTCTATACATCCCTGAGATGCGTTTTCGAGCATCTCAGCCCTGAAGCCCGCCGTCATTTGGCGGCGTTGTCGCTCTTTTCATCCCGCTTTGATGCAGCTGTGGTGGCAAGGCTGCTCCACTTCGAGAAGACGAGAGGGCTTCCTGTGTACGCCGAGGTGGTGGGGGAGAGCCCGACCGCGGAGCAGTGGAGGACTGTGCTGTCTGAGGCGGAGGCTGCAGGGCTAGTCCAGCGGATATCCGAGAGCTGCTTCGGACTCCACCCCGTGATGCCCTCGTTTCTGAGACAGATGTTGTTGGATAGTGCCGGCGAATCAGGACTAGCCAGACTAGACGAAGCGTTCACCGCGTTCTACGCTTCCTGGGCAAGCACGTTTGCTGTGGGTGTGGACGAGAGACGCCCCGAGGCGATTGCCGCGGTCGGTTTCGAGGAGCAGAATCTATTGCGAGCGGTGGCTATCGCTGAGAGAGAACAGAAATGGTTGGACTTGCAGGCGATTGCCCAGACGCTATTCGGTTTCTACGAAGCACGGGGGCGGGAAGAGGAGCGCGACTCAGTACGACGCCGCTTGCTCGATGCTGTCGGATGGGAGCTTGCGGATGGTGCTGACGTGCACCATGCCAGTCTGTGGCGCTACCTGTTAGGAAATGAGGCAAATTCCGCACTGGCGAAAGGTGAACTCAGCCGTGCCGAGGAGATTCACCGGGCTATCCTTGCTCACCTCGAACGAAGGACGGATCCAGAGGATGACCGCGCAACTGCCACTGCCTACCACCAGCTCGGCATCATCGCTCAAGAGCGCAAGCGTCCCGAGCAAGCGGAGCAGTGTTTCAGGAAAGCGCTAGCCATTAGCATGGCGCTTGGGCTCGAAGCTGACGTCGCCGCTGAATACCACCATCTAGGAATGCTGGCTCAGGAGCAAGCGCGCTACGATGAGGCGGAGGCGCTGTTCAAGGAGGCTCTTGCGATCAAAGTGCCGCTGCGGCTTGAGGTAGGCGCGGCCATGGAATACCACCACCTTGGACTGATTGCGCACGAGCGTTCACGCTACGATGAGGCGGAAGCCTTTTTCCAGAGGGCTCTTGAGATCAGTGAACGGCTCGGACTCGAGGCGGATGCCGCGAGCGAGTACCTCCAACTGGGGGCGGTCGCACTTGGGCGATCGAATCCCGAAGAGGCCGAGACGTGGTTCAAGAAAGCGCTGGAGATCCATCAACGGCTAGATCGGGAAGTGGAGTCCGCCCTCGACTTCGAAAGCATAGGGCGCTCTAGACTACTCCGAGGACAGTACGCAGAGGCTTTGGCTTGGATGGAGAGCGCCCTTGCGATCTGGGAAGGGCGGCAACTGCCCGACCGCATAGCTCCAGCGCTACTGGCACTTGGCATCACTTCGCACACACTGGGGCATGATCAAGAAGCCAGGACATACTTCGGGCGTCTGGCCGCGATTGTTCCCAGGCTGAGCCCCAATATGGCTAGCGCCATCGAATACAACCTTGGCTCGGTTTCGGCGGCGGAGCACGACTGGGAAGAGGCACGGCGACATCTACTAGCCGCTGCGGAAGGCCTCACATCACTAGGTGACGACACGGTGGCCGCAGTCTGGCGCCAGCTTGGCCGCGTCTGTCTGAGGAGCGGGGACGCCGCGAGCGGGAGCGCCTACCTTGAGAAGGCGAGTGCGCTTTATCTGGCCGCGGGAAACAGTCTAGAAGCGACGAGAATGTACATTGAGATCGCGAGAGCCGCGGATGTGAGTGGTGATCGCGGAAGTGTGCGGATGCTTCTGACAAACGCCCTGAATACCCTGCGCGGATCCGACTCGGTTGTGGAACGCGCTGAACTAGCCATGTTGGGGGCATCACTTGCGGAGTCCGATGGAGATCTGGCTAGTGCAGAAGAGGAACGTGCCCGGGCCCTTGAATTGCTCCTTGCCATTCCACTGGAGGGCCTCGTGCTGTCAGATGTGCTTGCACCGGTGAAGGTTCTCCTACTGTCGCCGATGCCCCTCGACTTCTCTAGCGCGGGCAAGGTACTGGATCTCCTCTTCAATTGCCTGACCCGCTTTGCGTCGAGACAGCAACCTGTGGATTGGTCAGACGCACGAGGTGCGTTGCTGAAGCTAGTGTCATGGCTTGCTTCTGCCTCCGAAGCCTTGGCTGGTACGGAGTTCTCCGCTTCCTATGGATCGACCGGCGGTGAGAGTCTCCGCGCGCCACGCCGGCAGTTGGAGTTGAGTGAGGGTCAGGGCACATCGAGGGATTACCCTCTGGTTCTCGCTCTAGCTTGGCAAGAACTGGGCGATGCTTTGCGAAAGAGGCGGCTTCTCAATCCGCATGAGGATGACTCCCAAGTAGTGAGCAAGGAGGCTCGGTTTGGCCACGAGCTGGAGTGCTACAGGGAGGCTGAAAAGCTCTACGCCGAGGTGGGCGCTGAAGCTCGAACGGGATCTCCCCAGCTATCGCAGCTTGAAGCCTGGATTCGCCGTGTCCAAGTGCTTGCCTCCCTGGGAGCATGGGATCGATCGCTATCCGTCGCACAAGAGCTACACGGATTCCTGAGACAGCTCGAGGAGGCTGGTCTGTTTGATGTTCGAGTGATTGCAGCCCTGAAGGCTCGACTCTTCCTGGAGATGGCGCAGCTCATGAGACTGATGGGTGACTACCAAGCTGCAGCGATGCGAGCTCGGGATGCAAAGAGACAGTACAGTATGGCAGAGGATCATCTCGGGATGGGCATGGCGCTCGTTCTGCTAGCTGTGATCGCACTTCACACTGGAGACATTGAGGGTGCAAGAGAGGCCACCAGAGAAGCGATGCAGTTAACCGATAGCCCTGTTGTGCCAGCTCTCGTTGCCAGCATCGCTGAGCGTCTGCGTCGCCCGGGGTGAGTCGTTATGGGGAGGTGCGCGTGGAGTCCTTCTTCAAATTCACGAGGAAGAGCTGGGGACTGAAGACCATCTTGTTCGTGGGAAGCCCGCCTACTGAGGCATGCCTTGGTCGCGTGTTCTGTGGAAGGACCGCGGAACTCGAGACAGCCGCTGCCGCACTCTCGACCGGGCCTAGGCGAGTCCAGCTTGTCGGCCTATACGGCGTTGGGAAGACGGTGTTCTTGACGACGCTGAGGACTCGATTGCGCTCCCGATCAGGTGAAGTTCTGTACGTCGATCATAGAGTCTACAAGCATGACAAGGACATTGGTCAAGTGCTCGTGCGTGGCCTGAGTAGTGCGCTCTCCAGCAGCAGTGTTTATGCTGGTCGGATCTTCGAGCAGATCGGCGGGCACCAGGTGACCGACCGGCGCCTCTCCCGTATGACTGGCAAGACTTCAGCGGGCACGCCCAAGTTCGCAGTTGACTTGTCTGCTGGGTTGGAAGAGACCGTCGAGAGTGAACGGCATCTCAAGATGGAGAAACTGCCGGATCCAGCTGTTGCCGTGCCCCGGCTGCTAAAGGATGCACGGGAAGCGGGGTACAGCCGAGTGATCATTGCTCTCGATGATCTCGACAAGCGTGATCCTGAGACCGTAAGGAAGCTGCTAGGGGACGCGCGGCCGTTCCTGTATGAATCAGACTGCTCGTTCATCCTGACAGGACACCCGATAGGGATCCTTCGGGACGCGTACTCATCCGTGGGGAGTCTCTTTGACCAGACGGTCGAGCTCCTTCCCATGGATGACGCAAGTCTGCGGCTGCTGATTGCTCGATATCTTGGCGTTGGCCGCGTTTGGGGCTTGAGAAGGCGAAGTGTCCCCGCGACAGCTGACGACGTGCGAGCAGAGCATCTGCGCCCGTTCTCAGAGAGCGCAGTCGATCAGATCATCGCGAGAGCCCTCGGCATACCGCGAGTGGTCAATATCATCTGCTATAATATTCTGACACAGGCGGCAATAGCTCGCTTGCCAGGAATTGGCGAGAGTGAGCTAGCGAGATGCTGGGATGCTAGCAGGGATAGTCTCCTCGGATGCATTCGCCCTGATCTTCGGCAATGGCTTGACGTGTTCGCGTCCATTGGCTTCCACCTGAGCCTAGATGGCGTCCCTGATCTCGTGTATGAACGACTGCGGATCGACACCGAAGCTGAGATGCTCGCAACTCTTCGTGCTGCCCAATACAGGGACTTCATCGTCAGTCGCAACGGACGGGACTACCAGGTGCTCGGACTTCTGCAGCCGTTCTCCGAGACTACCACGCTGTTATCGGAACCGTTCAGATCGGGCGACATCCGAATCGAAGAGAGGGCCACACTCGTGTAGACAGGCTTGAGCCGCGTACTTCCGGTGTGGACCTGCAACCGGCCACGCACTGAGTCTTGGCCAGCGCAACCTGGCGGGAATACCGGCGGAGAGGGGGTCGCCCAAGGTGAGCCTCGACCTATTCCCTCCGAAGCGGTTGGGACATCGCCGTACTCAACACTCATGTCGGGGCCCAGTATGAGTCCAGAACGCTTCGCTTGCAGGAACTGTAGCCGGTACCGACATCCTCCCTCGGAACGGGCCATCGACGCGCATGGGGGACGTATGATCTGCTCCTCCCAGGCAAGGAGTTCGGAAGCAGCCCAATGCGGCGTACCAGTTCGAGACACGCTCCGCTCGTCAGCCAGATCGGACTACTCTCGAACGCGGCACCCAGTTCGGAAGTAGTCCACTAGGGCGTACCAGACGGGACTCTCTCGAATGCAGCACCCGACTCCGGAGTGGTTGATAGGGCGTGCCCGTCGCGAGGGGTTGTTAAGACTTGGGCCTCGAAGTCTTCATAGCGGCGTCCGCGATTCAGAGTTGCTGAACAGGAGATCGAGAGGCCACAGAACGCGTGAACTGATCGGCAGGCGCCGGAACCGCCTGTTCGTGTACGACCGCTACCTTGCCATCCTCAACGAAGGTACGGAGGTTGTCTAAGCTCCGCGGCGGCTGAGGGCAACGAGGTTTTGCACCAGCGCCCCCCTGCGTTCCCTTTGGCTAGGCCCGCACGGCGGGCCGCAGCGACGGCCTTCGCGGCAGGGCATTCCTCGTGCTCCAAGAGGTCGTCAGCCTGCAGTCCCAAAAGAGAAGCAGCAACCCGGAGGGCTGCTGCTTCCATCTACGATCTGTGACTCGTGCCCGCTACGGCATAACGACGACGTCGTTCGCCTGGGGACCCTTCTGGCCTTGGCCTAGGGTGAACTCCACCTTCTGGCCCTCGCTGAGCGACTTGAACCCGTCGCCGCGAATCGAGCTGTAGTGGACGAACACGTCTTCGC
>Ga0315278_10001509_pt1 | contig 20467 bp, 10 predicted proteins | sample YL17G06_0_MG_FD_203880 | JGI IMG/M metagenome (GOLD analysis project Ga0315278, IMG submission 203880) | Sediment microbial communities from Yellowstone Lake, YNP, Wyoming, USA - YL17G06_0 | ecosystem: Environmental > Aquatic > Freshwater > Lake > Sediment | place: USA: Wyoming | collected... | reverse complement strand
GAGAATGCCTTCGAGAAAGCCTGGGTTCAGATCCGCCAGTATCATCGGGACACCCCGGAAATGCTGGCCGCACCCCAGGTGTTCGACATCACCAATATCATCGGCTTCCACTATGGCGTCACCTGGAACACCAGCCGCCAAAACATCTTCGACTGGAAAGACGAGGAGAAGGGCAACTTCGAGCAGAAAGTAAAACGATTCTTTGACCGCGAACGCTTCCTGCGCATGCTGAACGAATGGATCCTGTTCTTTGTGAAGGATGGCGAACTCCAGAAGACCATTCTGCGGCAGCATCAGACCCGTGCGATTGATAAAATCATCGCGCGTTGCGCCGACAAGGACAAGAAGACGGGTCTTGTCTGGCATACCCAGGGATCGGGCAAGACATTCACGATGATAACGGCAGCGCACCACATGCTCGAGAACAAGGCACGGTTTGGCAAGGCCACGGTCGTCACGATGATTGACCGGAACGAACTGCAGGGCCAGCTTTCGGGCTGGATAGACCGGCTTCTGGGCGAATTGCAGTCGCATGACATTGCCATAGAACTCGCCAGCAGCAAAGCACGGCTGCGAGGATTGCTGAAATCGGATTTCCGTGGGCTGATCATCTCGATGATCCACAAGTTCGACGGCATTCCAAAGAACATCTGCACGCGTGACAACGTGTTTGTCCTGGTTGACGAGGCGCATCGGAGTGTCGGCGGCGACCTGGGCAACTACCTGTTTGGCGCTTTGCCGAAGGCCACATTGATCGGGTTCACCGGTACGCCAATTGACAAGACGGCATACGGCAAGGGCACCTTCAAGATTTTCGGCAAGGAAGACAAGCATGGCTACCTCGACAAGTATTCGATTATCGAGTCGATCGAGGACAAGACCACCGTGCCGCTCAAGTACACTCTCGCCCCCAACGAGATCCGTGTGCCACGCGAACAGCTCGAACGCGAGTTCCTCGATCTCACAGAGGCCGAGGGGATCAGCGATATTGACGACTTAAACAGGATTCTTGACCGCGCCACCCATCTGAAGTCGTTTCTCAAGAGCGAAGACCGTGTCAAGAAAGTAGCGGCATTCGTCGCACGGCACTACACCGAGAATGTTGAGCCGCTCGGATACAAGGCGTTTGTTGTCGGCGTTGACCGCGAGGCATGCGCGTTGTACAAGGAAGCGCTGGATAGGCTGCTGCCCCCGGAGTACTCGATGCCGATTTACAGTTCGGCACAGCATGACAGCGAACGATATCCGCTTGTCCACAAGCATCAAGTTGGCGAAGCCGAGGAGAAACGGGTGCGCAAGCTGTTTCCAAAACGCGATTCCCTGCCCAAGATGTTTATTGTCACCGACAAGTTGCTCACGGGCTTTGACGCACCGGTGTTATACTCCATGTATCTTGACAAGCCCATGCGTGACCATGTGCTGCTGCAGGCGATCGCCCGACTCAACCGTCCATACCAGCCCAATGAAGACAATGAGGATGACAGAAAGAGATGCGGGCTGGTAGTGGATTTTGTTGGCGTATTCGAAAAACTGGGGAAGGCGCTTGCGTTTGATCCGGATATAGTAAATGGCGTGATCGAGAACGTGGATCTTTTGCTTGCGCGATTTAGCGACTTGATGACCAGAGAGGCGAGACAATATCTCGATTTGTGCCGCGGTACAGCCAGCGACAAGTTGGTCGAGCGTGCCATAGACGCCTTTACGAACGTCGAGACAAGAAATGCGTTCTACGGTCTCTATAAGGAACTCGAAACGCTCTACGAGATTCTGTCTCCCTCGCCGAATCTCCGCGATCATCTCGAGGACTTCGGATTCCTATCGGTTCTCTACAAGATCGTGCGGAGCGCTTTCCGAAGGAAGACTGACATGTACAGCGATGTCGCAGGCAAGACCGAGAAACTTGTGCGTGAACATGTGGAGGCTTACGGTTTGTCAACCACGGTGCCAGAGGTCATTCTTGACGAGAACACCTTGAGGGCCGTCAAGGAAAGCCATATGTCCGATGGCGTCAAGGTGATAAGTTTGATAAACAGTGTCACGCAGTTCTGCCATGAGTCGGGCGCAGCGAATCCATTCTTGCGGCCGATTGGCGAGCGTGCTGAGGCCATCAGGGCTGCCTATGACGAGCGTCAGGCAACGACGCAAGACGCCTTGCGGCAGATTGAACAGTTAATCAAGGACATGGTTTCAGCGCGTGCGCTTCAGGACAAGCTTGGCTTTGACGCCGCCACATTCGCCATCTACAGGATGCTGCAACAGGAACAACTAGAGGCGGCCGTGGAATACGCGCCTGCATTGAGCAGTGTATTCCAACGCTTTCCCCATTTCCACGAGAACGCCGGCGAACTGCGCCAGTTGAAGGCCGAGTTCTACAAGTTTCTCCTGCCGCTGGTAGGAAAGGAGAGGATGATACGGATTGTCGAACGTCTGCTCGATCAGTAGGTCGCCGCTGTGGTGCGGCCATCTGGGCTATATGGAATGAGACTTTATCGAAACACCAAGGCATATGCGACGAAGCCAGCCTTGAAAGCTGGTGTGCAACAGTGGGCGCAAGTGTTGCGGGTGACGCCCGCGCAAGTCCGCGTGATGGGGATGACACGGAAGTGGGGATCATGCTCGCGGAAGGGCAGAGTCACTCTCAGTACACGGCTTCTGAGAAAACCCGTGTTCTTTCAGAACTGCGTGATGGTACATGAACTCCTGCATTTGCGCATCCCGAACCACGGCAAGCTGTTCAAGAGCTTGATGAACCTCTATGTGCCCGGATGGGGGGATATATAGATCGGACTTTATCATCGCTTGTTTTTCCCGGGGACTTTTCGTATAATAGGTGCATAGTGCGGCGGGTGCGTCGCGTCATGGGCGTTCGAGCCGCAGGAACCAGGAAACGGGAGACCGGGCATGAGGAATGGAGCAGTTGGCTTGATGGTGGCAGTACTGATGGCATCCGCTGCGTGTGGTGCGGGAGACGGCAGCCCCTTGACAACCGAGGTCGAGAAGATCAGCTACGCCGTGGGCTTGAATGTGGGCGAGATGCTGGTCGCGCAGGAGACGGAGATCGATTTCCCGGCGCTTGTCGAGGGCGTGCGCGACCGGATGCGGAATGCCAAGACGCGGCTCACCCTTGCCGAGGCGAAGACGGTGATCGAGAAGGAGCGGCAGCAGTACTTCCGGCGCCAGCAGCAGGCTGCGCTCACCAACAGCATTGCCGGCCAGAAATTCCTCGAGGAGAACAAGAAAAGACCGGGTGTCCAGGTCACGCCGTCCGGGCTCCAGTTTGAAGTGGTGAAGCAAGGGACCGGCCTCCGCCCCGCCTGCACCGACATCGTAACCTTCCACTGCAAGAGCATGTTCATTGATGGCCGCGTCTTTGACGACACCACGAAGCGGGGCGAGCCCACCACCTTCCCGCTGACGAACCTGATCGGGGGCTGGCGCGAGGGCATCCAACTGATGAACCGGGGCACTGTGGCACGACTGTTTGTGCCGCCCCAGCTCGCCTATGGCCGCGCGGGCCAGCCCTATGTCAAGATCGGGCCGGACATGACGCTCATGTTCGAGGTTGAACTCCTGGACTTCACCAATGCGCCTGCCGCCACGGCTGCCGCCGGAGACACGATGAAGTGACCGCACGGGCCGCACAGCGCGTTGCTTGGTGGTGCATGCTTGCCGTGGCGGCCGCTGCATCCGTGGCTGCACGCGACGTGGACATGGCGGTCGAGCCGCAGCTTGGCGGGGCGTTTGTATCTCCGGACAGCGCCGTCCAGGTGGTGCGGGTGCGGTGTTTGAACCGGCGGGAGGCGCTCGCCGCGGTGCTGAACATCGAGGTGAGGAATTACCGCGGCATGGTGGAAAGCGTGCTGAGAAACACTGTCCGGCTCGAGCCGGGCACCAATCTGTTCGAGCGGCACCTGGCGATGGGCGGCTACAGCGGGGCCGTCGAAGCCGAGCTGCTGCTTCAGGACGGGACATCGCTTGCCCGCGGCACAGTGCAGGCAACAGGCAGGCTCGTCCGGAACGAGTCGCTCTGTGTGCTCAGCGAACAGCCGGCTCCGTTCATTTCCGCGGGGCATGTGGTTCCGCCCCGGGACATGCCGGGCGAGTGGATCGGCCTTGATCCCTTCGAGGTCATCGTGGCGATGCCTGAGAGCGAACGGGCACTGGCGCCCTCGCAGATGGCGGCGCTCCTGACGTGGGTCCAGTCGGGTGGCGCGCTGGTGCTGCTGAACAGCGGCGAGGAGGATTGGCCATTGTTCGCGGCCGGGCCCGCGGACGACACGGGCGTTGCCCTGCGGCGGTGTGGCGCGGGCCGGATAGTCCGGTGCGAGGTGCCATGGCCGCTGTATGCCGCGGATCCGATGGTGGCGGTGAACAAGGAACGGATCGAGCTGTTCTCCAACATGCTGGGGCGGCACTGCCGGCCTGCCCGCGTTGGCCTCTGCTCGTGGCCTGGCAGCAGCTATGAGGACATCGGGCGACTGCGGCCTTTCATCGAGTCGAAGTCCGAAGTCAGGCGGGTCATTGCCTTCGGCGTGCTGTTCGCATCGGTCATTGCCCTGCTTGTCGGGCCGGCCAACCTGTTGCTCTGGCGCGCCGTAGGCCGCGCACGAACAGGATGGATGTTTGTCGCCGTCATTGCCGCCCTGGGCGTGTTCGTATGCCTGGGCGCGGCACGCGCACTACGGGGAAGCACGGCGCGGCAGTGCCGGTTCTCCTGGTGCCGCCAGCCCACGTTCGATGGCACGGCCTTCACCTACAGCGTTACCGCCGCAGTGATGCCCGCGCGGGCCACCGTGTCGTTCGAGTTCCCCGATACGGACTGGATGACGCCGCTGCCGATGACCAAGCTGATGAAGCCCGGGACAGCCGGCCACGCGGCGAACGGCTGGACGGTCCTTGATGTCAAGGCTGCCGCACGCGCCCCCATCACGCATGTGCGGGTTGCCCGGGAGCAGGCACCCGGTTCCCTCTCCTTCGCCGTCGGCATCAGCCCGACGACAACGGTGCTCACCGTCGTGTACGACGGCACCGTGCCCCTCGAGCACGCCTTCATCCGCATTGACGACCGCATCCGTCACCTGGGCACCCTTGCCTGCGCGACCTCGGTCACGATGCTGATGAGCGGCGATCTATCCATCTCCGACGACTGGCGCCGCTGCACCGGCCCGTGTATCCTGACCGCCACAGGCAACGTGGCGCGCTCGACTGCGGAATGGGACGACGCGATGGTCCGCCATGATCTTCTGGAAAGCATTCCGCGCTCGACGATGCCGCTCCTCGCGGGCGGCTGGATTGCCAGCCGGACGTGTACGGGCTTGTCCCGCTCATGGACACTGGTCACCGCCGAACCGGAAGTGAGCATGGGGGACGCTGCACACGTCCCCGCCCTGTTCTCCGTCCGGAGCGTGCCGCACCTGTATGTGCGGCCGGGCGAGAGTGAAAGCCGCTGCACGGTTCGTTCATGCGTTCCGCTCGATCCTGACTGGCGCATCACCGGCTGCTCCCTCCGCTTTGGCGTCGCAGAAGGCCACTGCATGGCAGCCGTGGACATCTTCAGCCCCTCGAGCAATGCGTGGGTGAACGTGTACCAGGGCGTATTGGACACGGATGCGCCGGTGAGCCTGAGGCCTCCGCTCGATCAGTATTTCCTGCCGGGAACCAGCATGCTCCAGGTCAGAGTGGTGCCGCCGGAAGCCGACGCGGTGTCCAAGATCCACGTGTCGCAATCCTATGCGCGGCTGCGCGCGCCGCGCATCGAGGTGGAGGTCGAGAGCGGTGATTGACGTACGGAACCTGTCGGTTGCCTATGGCGCCTATGTCGCGGTGAACGACATCTCCTTCACCGTTGGCCCGGGCGACATCTACGGGTTCATCGGCGCGAACGGCGCCGGCAAGACCACGACCATGCGCGTGATGGCGACCCTGATGGCACCCGCGTCCGGCTCGATCGCCATCGCCGGCTACGACGTGCTGCGCCAGCCGCACGAGGTCCGCCGCTGCATCGGCTATCTTCCCGACTTCTTCGGCGCCTACGATAATCTCCGGGTGTGGGAATACCTTGACTTCTTCGCAGACGCCTACGAGGTTCCCCGGCCCGCCCGGCCCACGGCGTTCGACCGCGTGCTCGCCCTCACCCGGCTCGAGGTGAAGCGCCACGCGTTCGTAGACCACTTGTCCCGGGGCATGAAGCAGCGGCTTGGCCTTGCCCGCGCACTCCTCCACCAGCCCCAGCTCCTCATCCTCGACGAGCCCGCGTCGGGTCTCGACCCGCACGCACGCGTCGAGTTCCGCGACATCCTCTGCGAACTTGCCCGGACCGGCGTCACCATCTTCATCTCGTCCCATATCCTGACCGAACTGTCCGGATTCTGCACCAGGGCCTGCATGCTCGAGGCCGGCCGCGTGATCGCCGAGGGGACAACCGATGCCATCGCCCGGTTCGCCGGCCTGAGCGACCGTGTGATCCTCGAGGCCGCAGGCACCTCGCCCGCCATCCTCCGCGCCGTGCTCGCCGGCTTGGCCGCCTCGATCGAGCAGATTGCCGCGGACCGGTACCAGCTCTCCATGGTCTCGGGCACCGATGTCCGGCCCCGAACGGTAAAGGCGCTGGTTGACGCCGGCATCCGCATCGCCGAGTTCCGCATCGAGAAAACCAACCTCGAGGATGTGTTCATGCGCCTGTCAAAGGGGGAACTGGCATGATCGTCCGCCCGCGCCTTGTCGCCGTCTTCCACAAGGAGCTCCGCCAGAGGCTCCAGGGCTGGCTTGCCTTCGGCATCATGCTCGTCTTCATAGGCGTCATATGCATCATGGTCGTCGGCCAGATGATGAATGTGTCCTATTCCTTCCTGTGCGACGGGGGCGGCAGCCTTAACGAGAACCTGTTCATGACGCAGATGGTCATCCTGATGCTGGTCGCCACGGCCCTTGGCTCGATCGCCATCAGCCAGGAACAAAGTCAGCTCACCTACGAAATCCTCCTCTCGACGCCCGTGCGCCGCAGGAGCATTGTCCTGGGCAAGCTCGCCGCCCTGGCCGTCTTCCTGGGCGCGCTGATCGTCGCCGCACTCGGCCCGGGCGCCGTATCGCTCGTCATGGGCGGCACCGACCTTGCCGAGATGGCGCGCCGCTACGCCGTCCTGTTCGTCGCACTGATCCTGTGGAGCGCACTGGGCTTGTACATCTCCTGCATGTTCCGCCATGTCTTTGCCTCGATCCTCGCCGCGCTCGGCGCCATCGCACTGCTCACCTTCACCTTCATCCTGGACCAGGATCGCTCGGCAGGCCAGCTTGCCGTGTTCCTCAACCCGATGAGCACCGGCATGCGCGTCAGCAGCGGCATCCCCGACTTCTCCTTCTTCACTTTCACTGTCCCGTTCATGCCCGTGGCGTTTGTGCTGCAGGCGATGCTGCTGGCCCTGCTCGTGATCGAGGCGGTCCGCCACCTCCACATCCGCGACCTGGCCGTGTTCTCGATTGTCCGGCGGATGATCTGGTCCGCCTTCTGGTTCGCAGTCCTGGTTCTTGTCCTGGGCATGGCCGACGCCTCTCTGCGTGAGGATTCCACGGCGTCGTACGGCGTCGTTGTCTACAGGTATCTCGACCACTTCCTCCTCCTGGCCTGTGCAACATGGCCGGTAGCCTGCGGAGCCCGGCCACGCGGCGTCCGCATGCCTCCCCTGGCAAACTGGGGGCTGGTGTTCCTGCTGACGCTTGGTTCCTTCCTGATCCTGGGCGCCCACTACAGCGAGGCGAATCCGCCCGAGCTTTCCGTTGGCCGCCTTGCCTGCGCCGCCGGCCTCGTCCTCCTCCAGGGCGTCCTGGCAGGCCAATGCGGCGTCTTCGGCTCCCTCTGCTTCAAAAGGCATATCGCAGCGCGCGCAACGGCCTACTGCCTCCTGCTCCTGCTCCTGATTGCGCCACCCTTGTTCATCGGTATTTGGGCCGAGATCGCAAGCGTCCATACCGAGCATGTCTCATCCGTATCCGGCGCCCTTCAACAGATTCTGCCCATGAACCTCTTCTCGAAACCCGAGCCGCTGAACGTATCCTTCAGCCTGCTTGCCTACCTTTCAGCCGCCAACGTGATCCTTGCCGTCTCGAGCGCGATTGCGGCCCTGCTCGTCCGCCGCCGCATGAGACGGAGCACCGGCGTGATGGCGGACTGACCCGGTCCTTTCTTTCGCCACACGGAAGGGTCTCATGCCTGAACAGACAAGACTGGTCATTGTGGGTGGCGTTGCAGGCGGTGCCTCGACCGCCGCTCGTGCACGCCGCATTTCCGAGTCCGCGTCAATCGTCATGTTCGAGCGCGGCCCGGATGTCTCGTTCGCCAACTGCGGCCTTCCCTACCACATCGGCGGCGTCATTGCAGGGCGTGGCAACCTTCTTGTCCAGTCGCCCGAGTCGCTCCGTGCCCGGTTCAACATTGATGTCCGCGTCAACACGGAGGTCACCGCAATCGACTGCGCGGCACGAACGGTCACCGTCCGCGACCTGAGCTCGGGCAGGCAGTACGCCGAGCCGTACGACGCGCTGATCCTGAGCCCGGGCGCTGAACCAATGCGTCCGCCGCTGCCCGGCATCTCGTCGGCCCGCGTGCTCACGCTCCGCTCAATGACCGACATGGACGCCATCATCGCGCGCATCGAGTCCGCGCACCCGGCTCGGGCTGTCGTTGTGGGCGGCGGCTACATCGGCCTCGAAATGGCCGAGGCGTTGCGCGGGCGAAACCTCGAGGTCGTCCTGGTCGAGATGCTGTCCCAGGTCATGGCCCCGGTCGATCCCGAGATCGCCGCGCCCCTCCATCACGAGCTCCGCTCGCATGGCGTTGATCTCAGGCTTGGAACTTCGGCAACCGCGTTCACCGACCGCGACGACTCCCTGCTTGTGACGCTCAGTTCCGGCGAAGAGATCAAGGCGGCATTCGCTCTCCTTGCCATCGGCGTGAAGCCCGATGTGAAGCTCGCCCGCGACGCGGGCCTCGCCATCGGCCGCCGCGGCGGTATTGCCGTTGATGACCATATGCGCACCAGCGACTCGAACATCTTCGCCGTGGGCGACGCGGTCGAAGTCACCGACTTTGTCGGCGGCGGCCCAACGCTCATCCCCCTGGCCGGCCCGGCAAACCGCCAAGGCCGGATCGCCGCAGACAACGCCCTCGGCCGGCCACGCGTCTACAAGCATTCGCAGGGAACCGCCATCTGCAAAGTCTTCGGCCTCGCTGTGGGCATGACCGGGCTGAATGAGAAGACACTGATGAACCTCGGCCGAACGTTCGAGTCGGTGGTCGTCCATCTATCGAGCCACGCGGATTATTATCCGGGTGCTCAGCCCCTCATGCTCAAGCTCCTGTTCGAGACGCCAACTGGCCGGATCCTCGGCGCTCAAGCCGTCGGCACCGATAGTGTCGACAAGCGGATTGACGTCATCGCCACCGCGCTCCGCGCGGGCATGACCGTGTTCGATCTCGAAGACCTCGAACTGTGCTACGCGCCTCCGTACGGCTCCGCAAAGGATCCGGTGAACTATGCGGGCTTTGTTGCCGCAAACGTCCTGCGAGGTGATGTGGCGGTGTGCCACGCGGCGGACATGGTGAATCCAGGGCCAAGCCGGATGCTGCTTGACGTGCGGTCACCAAAGGAGTTCAGGGCCGGCACCATTCCCGGCTCGATCAATATGCCCGTTGACACTTTGCGCACGCGAGTGACCGAGCTGCCGAGGGACAAGGAACTGCTGGTATTCTGCCAAGCAGGTCTGCGTGGCTACATTGCCTGCAGGATCCTGAGCCAGCATGGCCTAGCCTGCCTCAACCTCTCAGGCGGCTACAAATCATACCTGCTGGGCATCGATCGTGTGTAGCAGCATTCCTGACGATAGTGTTCTTGGTGACGTTGTTGGTCATGCCTGACAGGCTGGCGGGGGTGGAGAATCGGGAACGCCGGCACGAATCCTTCTGTCGGCATTTCAGCCGCACTATCGTGCCGGCGTCGAGTGGAACATGCCGCCTTGGCCGCGCGCGCTGGTGAGGTCGCTCCGGTCGAGCAGCATGTCAAGCCGCGACTCGCCAACAACTTTGTCGCCCGTGGCGGGATCGAAGGTGCCGTCCGCATCAGCAACACTTTGGCCGACAACCCGAACCCGGTAGTAGTCGCTGCGGACGGTCACCAGGTTGCAGATGCTGCCGTATTCCTCGGGCGTGATGCCGCGCACATTCAGCAGATCGGCCATTTGGCGGTAGGGCTTGACGCTTCGGCCTGAGGTGGCCGGGGAGCCCAAGGCGATGTTCGTCGCCAACGCGGGCGTGATCCTGGGCAATGCCGCCAGCACACGTGGCTGCGCCGTGTTCACGTTGATCTTGCCGGAAGTCGAGCCGGGCGCAAGATACGCATAGTTGAACCATGCAAATCCGCTGCACAGCTTCTGCCCTGTATTGTGAGAGACCAGCTTCAGCTTGATGCCCCGGTAGGCGGAAATATGGTCCGGCCCGATTGCACCGCAGAACACGCCGTCACTCTTGGTGTAACGGACGCGGCCCTTCGTCCCGCGCGGGCTGTAGAATGCGCCCGCCTCCTTGTTCTCGAGCGGCAACGGCTCGTACGCCCTCGTCCGGAAATTGAAGATGGATGCCTCGATCTCCGCATTCCAGTTCTCCTCGAGAAACTCCGTCGTGTTGATCGAGTCGTTCAGCCCGTAGAGGTACAGGCCGTACACACCGGGCTCAATATCCTTGTTCTTCCATTCCCATTCTGCTTCGTCGCTGTCCGTGCGGGTATAGTAGAACGAGGTGACGTACCCGGGGCCGACGGAGATCCGGTCGCCTTGCTTCATCGAGGGAGTCCGATGCAGAGCGGTCGAGTACCCGACGATCTGGAGGCTGGACGGTGAGTTGTTGGTGATGATGAACTCCTCTCCCGCCGACGCGCCCGAGAGGACGCGGAGCCTGCTGTTGCCCCACATGGCGGGAGACCAGTGGGCGTCCGTGACCGTCACGCTGCCCTTGTCGCACATGGTGACCGAGCCGAAGGCGGGATTCCAGCCCTTGAGGTGTGCGCCTTCCTCCTCTGCATCGAGCCTGATCCCGCTGACGGTGAAGTATTTGCCTGTAGCCTGGAGGGCGCGGCGTGTCGTGCCTGCATCCTGGCTCCCCAGGTTTTCCCAGTCCTTGGCCTTCCGCACCTGCTGGAGCTCGACCGGGCTCACATAGTCGTTGTTCTTGATGTGCGGCTCGGCAAAGGTGCCTTTGAGTGACTTGGCGTTCCTGGCAAGCTGTTCAGTGCCGCCGATGGTGGGGGTGGCGGTGGTCATCCATGTATAATGAGTCGGATCGTTCTTCTGAGTTGAATAGCCGAAATCGAAGAGGGCGACGGATCCATATTCGAGCGTTCGCGCGACGACTTGGTTGTACTCGTTCTTGAGGGTGAAGGAGACAAAGCCGCCTTGGCGGGGCAGGCCCATGATCCGTATGTAGTCGCCCGGCTTCAACGCGCTGGCCGCATCCATGATGCCCGTCAGCGTGTCCTTGGTATTGCCGGTCGCCCATTTGTAGACGCCGTCGGCGGTGTCGTGGTTGGGCCAGGGCCGTGTGATGACGCACTCGATGAATTCGCCGGCCATCTGGTCCTTCTTCCAGTCCGCGCCTTCGACCTTGATCGATGGCCAGTCTGCCGCCGTGACCTTGTACAGGATGCCCCAGCCCTCATGGGGAATCTGGTAGACAGGAATCATCTCGGTAGGGCTGCCGCCATAGTCCCTGTTGCCCGATGCATGTTCGAGCGAGAAGATCTCGCGGTTGTTCGTCAGATAGAAGTAGCCGTTCGACGGTATGGCCGGGTTCGGGTCGTCGAAGTGCGGCCCGTATTCGACGCTGAACCGGCGCGCCGTGTCAAGCCGGGTGAGTTCCCAGGCGTCCTTGCCGGTGTTGACAACGATCGCCCAGTTCCTCAGCGTGATGGGCTTGCGCGAGATGTTGATCAGCTCGACAATGTCGGGCCTGACGAAGTAGCATGTGTCATTGTAGCTGCCCCATTCCATGTTCCAGAAATCACGGCCCTGGTTCTTGCAGCGCTTCGACGAGGTCACGGTGACCTGCAGGTAGCCCTCTGCATTGGGCTTCTGCGCCTCGCCTGCCTTGTAGAGATACTTCCCATGGACCGGCATGGTCTCGGTGTACCTGGTCACGTCGCCGTCAACATCCAGTTCCTTGCTCTTCAAGGCCGGCCAGCCGTTGTCATAGCTGTAGCGGGCGCCAATGAACACTTGATAATAGACATCGACTGGATACTTCATAGGCGGATGGAAATACCACGTTTCATTGCGCAGAGGATCCTGGCACCAGCCGCCATAGCCAAGGTTCCAGCCGGTGTAGATGGTGACGGTTGCCGTGTCGGTGATATTGGAGGATTCCTCCTGAGTGCACTGGATGGCAAGCTCGCGCGAGGAGTTGTCGGGGTTGCCCGTCACTGTGAACTGGCCGACAAGGGTACCCTGGGCATTGTAGATCTTCATTAAGCCATCCTTCCAGAAATCGCGCGGCCAACGGGTGTCCACCGTGAGGAAGCTCCGAATCTGAGCATCACCGGTATCCGAAGGCTCGCGCAACCGAAGGGTCGTACCATCACTTGTCCGGCTCGCGGTTGCGATGCGCCATCGTCGCGCGGCATTGTCGGCATGGCGATTGTAGAAGTAATTGTAGCAGAGGACCTGGTCCAGTTGCCCGTTGCCCCAGTCCGACCAGTCGGTCTCGCGTGCCCAGCTCGCATCGTAGGCGAGCACTTCGTTGAAGCAGACTGACTCGACCCCGTACTCGCTTCCCGCGGTGGTCAGCACATGGTTCTGGTCTCGGTAGTCCTGGATGTTTGCTCCAAGCTGGTTCAGGTTGCGGCTCACCGGCTCGAACTGGCCGTCCGTGTTGGCCCTGTTCAGCACGTCCATCATCTGGTTCCGGTCGGCGACATTGATGTTCACCCGGTTCTGCCATCCGCCCACCCGGTCGTCCCAGAACGTGTCGCCCGAGCGGCTGTCCACCGTTGCCAGCCGCCGGACGGCCAGCCGGCTCTGCTCGTCCATGCGCGTGTCCGACCCGCAGGTGGCGAGCATCTCGGAGACGGACATGAACACCCGGTCGTCCCCGCGCGGGGTCGTGGCCGAATACTCCTCCTGCTCGTCAACTCCCTCGCCCGGCTCGTCAACGATGCCGTTCGCGTTGTTGTCAATCTCGTCGCTCTGGTACCGGGATGCGGTGAGGTTGTCGTCCACGCCCGCACGGCCGGGCTTGCCGTCCGGGCCGTACCGGTACCGCACAGCTCTTCGTGCCATCTCGGTGCTGATGGGCAGGCCCCGGCCTCGGCCATCGGACAGCAGCAGCTCGAACGTGCCGACTCCCTGGTCCTGTTCCTTCCTGGACGTTGCGGCGGCGACATTGATGTTGATCTTGCCCAATTCGTCCTCGATCTCGAAGGCGTACCGGCCGATGACAATGCCATTCCCGCCATGGACCAGCCGCCAGTTCCGCTCGCCCGCCGCGGAGGCCGATTGCGTGCGCGGATCGCCCCGGTCATCCCAGCCGGGCTGGTCAACTGTGTCCTGGCGCAGCAGGCTCATTGCGTGCTGCACGCCCGACTGGGCCATCATCTCTGACTGGACGCGACCATGGCTCGCCCTGCTCGATTCAACCTCGATCGTCAGCAGGACCGCGAAACACATGGCCAGCAGTGCCATAATCGTCAACACGGCCAGCACCGCCACAATCGCCACACCCGCAGTCTTGTCAGCAGTTTTGCGATACATTGACTTTGTTATATCACAAGTGGCAAGCATAGAGCCGCAGGTTCCACCTGTGCACCGGACGCGGCAGGATGCCGCGCCTACGGGGCCGCGAGCCGCGCGGCTGCATGTGCGGACGGGCTCTCGGCCTTCTTGTCCTGCGCCGCGACACCGATGCCGAGCGTGGCAAGATGCTGCTCGACCACCTCGCCTATCTCGGCCACAAGCGACGGGATGTAGTGGCCGCCCTTGAAGTACCCGCCATTCGGGTCAAAGATGCTTTTCAGTTCCTCGACCAGGAATGACGGATCCTTTGTCCGGCGGAAGACGGCGGAGATCAGGCGGGTCATCGCCACCATCCAGGCGAAATGCTGGAGGTTCTTGCTGTTGATGAACAGCTCGAAGGGCCGGACGGTCCCGTTCGCTTCGATGATGTCGTTGATGGTGATATAGAGCGCCTGGCCCGAGAGCGGCGTGGTCAGCTTGTAGGTCTTGCCCTTGAGCTCGATGGGCCGGTTCTTTATGAACTCCCGTTCGTCGTTGCCAAGGGCGCCATCGGTGGCCTGCGGTTCCTTCCCCTCGGTGGCCTTCTTGTCATCCTTCTTCACCAGGACACCCGTGATCTTCTCGTTCGGGCGGAAGGTCGTGCAGCCCTTCAGCCCTTTCTCGTAGGCGTACAGGTAGATGTCCTCGAACTCCTCGAACGGGGTGTCGGTGGGGATATTGATCGTCTTCGAGATCGAGCTGTCAACATGCGGCTGCAGCGCGGCCTGCATGTCCACATGTTCCTTGGGCTTGATCGAGTCCGAGGTGACAAAATACGCCGGCAGGCTGTCGTCCTTGGCATGCGGGTGCCGCTCGTGGTAGACATGGTAGGCATAGTCCCGCACTTCCTGCTCGATCATGTCGTCTCCCGTTCCGGTGCGGACCTTGCGGGTGTAACGGAGGGCGAAGATGGGTTCGAGCCCGCTCGATACATTTCCCGCGTACAGCGAGATCGTGCCCGTGGGCGCGATGGACGTCAGGTGTGAGTTCCGGATGCCATGGGCGAGGATGCCCGCGCGGATGTCGTCGGGCAGGTTCGCAATGAACGCTCCCTTCACATGCTTCTCGCGGTCAAGCGCGGGGAACACCCCTTTCTCCTTTGCAAGCTCGATCGATGCGCGGTACACCGCATGGCAGATGGTCTCCATCACCTTCGACGCCGTCGCGGCCGCCTCGGGCGAACCGTACCGCTGGCGGAGGAAGACCAGCGCATCGGCAAGGCCGGTGATCCCGATGCCCATCCGCCTCTTCCGCATCGCCTCTTCCCGCTGCGCCTCGAGCGGATAATTCGAGATGTCAATCGTGTTGTCCAGCATGCGCACGGCGGTCGCGGCAGTCTCGCGGATGCCGGCGTAGTCCATTTCCGCCTTCTGCTCGAACGGCTTCTTGACAAACCGGGTAAGGTTCACCGAGCCCAGCAGGCACGCGCCAAACGGCGGCAGAGGCTGCTCGCCGCACGGGTTCGTCGCACGGATCTCCTCGCAGTACGACAGGTTGTTCATCTCGTTGATCCGGTCCATCAGGATGAACCCGGGCTCGGCATACTCGTACGTTGACCGCATGATCCGGTTCCACAGGTCGCGTGCGCGGACAGTCTTGTGGACCTTCCCATTAAAGGTCAGGTCCCAGTTCTTGTCCTCCCGCACCGCCTCGACAAACGCATTCGTGATCGCCACGGACAGGTTGAAGTTCTGAAGGCTCTTCCCGTCACGCTTGGCATCGATGAACGCCTCGATGTCCGGATGGCTGCAGGACAGGACCGCCATCTGAGCCCCGCGCCTCTGCCCCGCGCTCAGGATGGTGCGGCACGTCGCGTCAAACACGCGCATGAAGCTGACCGGGCCGGACGCCGTGGCGTGGACACCCCGGATGAAGGCGCCCTGGGGCCTCAGCGTCGAGAAGTCCATCCCGATTCCGCCACCCTGCTTCTGTGTCAATGCCGCATTCCGGACGGTCTCGAAGATGCCTTCCATCGAATCGTTGATCCGGTTCAGCACGTAGCAGTTGAACATGGTGACTTTCTTGCGGCTTGTGCCGGCGTTGGCCTGGATGCGGCCGGCAGGGAGGAACTTGAAGTTCTCGAGGCAGGAGTAGAACTTCTTCTCCCAATGGTCGCGCTCGCGCTCGAACACGGCAAGGCCGCGCGCGATCCGCTTCCACATGTCTTCCACCGTCTGATCAATGGGCGTACCGTCCTCTGACTTCTGGCGGTACTTCATGTCCCATATCTGCCAACTGATCTCCGGCAAACTGGCAGCGCTCATGGGTTCCTCAGGTCAAAAACTTCTGGCGGTTGCTTCGGTTGCTTCAGTCAACCAGCCATGATAATCTCTACATCTTGCGGTCGCAAATTGCTCGACGGACAAAATGTTGGTATATCATAACAGAAATGTCAAACATTTGCAACCTCGGTGAACAGGCATTCTGGTTCCGCAATCACGGCATGTTGTAAGTTGCTTGTAATAAGACACATAGCAGGCGCCTGTGGCGGCTCATGCACCCCTTTTCCCCCGTCGCCGCCGCGGTGGGCTTAAGCCACTAGTATCAGCCAACTTACATCCGCCTCCATTCGTCTCTCCCTCTATCCATCGGCAGTCTCTCCGTTCCGTTTTTGCGTGCACATCCGCCCGCCCGCTTCCTTGCTGCCAGCAGGCAGCACCACACTGCCGCGGCACCGGCTGCGGCAGCCGGCTCGGGCACTTCCGCGGGCGAGTAGGCCGCGCCCACCGCGCGAAACTCCTCGTGGCTGCCAGGAAAGCCGTGTGAAGCCGCGTGGGGTTGCCTCGGCGCCTCTCCTTTTGGTATAATGTGGCGATGCATGACACGCTCGACCACATGACGAAACAAAAACCAACCGCGGACGACCTTGCCCGGCTCGCCACCGGGTTCAGGAACGAGATTGCCCACAAGTTCGATCCGGCCCTGACGTTGAAGATGTCGTATATCCTCGACGCCTTCGTGCACAACTCGTTCATCAGCCGGATCCGGGTGGCGGGCATCGAGCAGCTCACGGCCGTGCCGGCCGGCACGCCGATGATCCTGTCCTGCGTCCACAAGAGCCATCTCGACTACCTGCTGCTGGGCCTTGCGTTGTACCAGCAGGCCAACAAGTTCCTCCCCGCCACGATCGCGGGAAAGAACCTGTTCCACGGCCTGTTCCGCCATCTGCTGCCCAGGCTGAAAGGGATCTGTCTCGACCGTGTCCGCGCGAACCCGAAGAACCTCCGCTCGCGCGAGAATGTCCTCTACCTCTCCACCTTCTATGATTACATCCTGGAGGACGTGATGAGAAAGGGAGACGCCCTCACCATCTTCCCCGAGGGCGGCAGGTCATATGACGGTAGGATATTGCCGCTGTCCCTGGGCGTGTTTGCCATCGCCAAGCGCGCACTGGCAAAGCCGGGCGACCGCGTTGCCCTGGTCCCGGTCAGCGTCAGCTACGACCGCGTCACCGAGGACGACCGCTTCTCCCTCATGGGCGAGAAGAAGGAGGCCAGCAGGCGCGCCTACCGCCGGCACGACCTCCATGGCTTCTACCACCATGGCTTCATCCAGCCCAAATCCAATGCGTACATTGACATCGGCGAGCCAATGTTCATCTCGGATGTCAAGCACCTCGACGATCTCGAGGCCGAGCTCCGCCGCCGCATGGGCGCACTTGTCCGCGTGACAGCGGTGGCCTTGGTCTGCCGCGCACTCGAGGGCAAGACGGACGCCTCTGTCCATGAAGTCATGGCCCATATGAAGCGAGACCTCGCTCATGCCGCCGCGGCCAAGCTGCGCATGGGAAGCGGCATCCGGAACCGATCGGTCGCCCATGTGTTCCGCGCGTCGCTCACGCACCTCGACAATCCGTTCCGGATGCGCCAGATCATCCGCGTCAGGAAGCGCACCCACGGCATGTATGTCACTGTTGTCCGCGACGACGTGGTTTCCTATTACGCCCGGACCGTTGAACACCTGTTCCCGGACGGCGCACCGGAGGGCGCCGCGCAATGATCCGGCGGATGATGGCTGTGCTGCCGTTGTCGCTGTGCGCATCATGCACCGAGCAGGGTGGTGCGGGCAGGACAGCGGAGTGGGCTGCACTGCGCGAGGCGATGGTGAACAGGCAGATCGAGCAGCGCGGCGTGACCAACGCATATGTTCTCGCTGCCATGCGGTCGGTGCCCCGCCACGAGTTTGTGCCTGAGCGGCTCCGGGCGTCGTCGTACGAGGATCATCCCCTCCCCATCGGCCTCGGCCAGACCATTTCCCAGCCGTTCATCGTTGCGGCGATGACCGATGCCCTCAGCCTGAAACCAACGGACAAGGTGCTCGAGATCGGCACGGGCTCGGGCTACCAGGCCGCAGTCCTTGCCGAGCTCGTCTCGAATGTCTATTCGATCGAGATCGTCGCCGAGCTTGCCGACCGGGCAAAAGCCACCCTCAGCCACCTCCATTACACGAACGTCATCGTGAAGACGGGCGATGGCTATGCCGGCTGGCCCGAGCACGCGCCGTTCGACGCCATCATCGTCACCTGCGCCCCGGACGCCATTCCCAAGCCGTTGACCGACCAGCTTGCCGAGGGAGGCCGGATCGTCATTCCCGTCGGCGGCTCATTTGGCCAGGAACTTGTCCGCGTCACCAAGCATGGCGGCAAACTTGTCCAGGAGCGGCTCATGGGCGTCGTGTTCGTGCCCATGACCGGCAAGGCGCGGGACTAGCTATAGAAGTGCGGGAGCCACCACACGGGAGGGCGAGCATCCTTGCGAGCCGGGAAGGGATGAGAAATGTCCAATGTCCAACACGGAATGTCCAATGTCCAATTGAGCACGGGAGGGCGAGCATCCTTGCGAGCTGGCTATCCGGAGTTGACCGATAACGCCATACGTGCAGCACTGTTGTTTGCCAGGAACGCAGTCGAGTGCAGCGAGTTCGAGACCGCCGAGGCCGTATAGTGTGAGGCCCTTCCTGGATCAGATGGTGCGTGAGGAAGTAGCTGATGCCTTGCGCGATTGTGGACCATCGCAAGGAACGATGGATCACCCCATGGCAGTCAATGTAGTGTTTTGCGACACCAGTGCAAGCTAGGAGCTCACCTCTTGCCTGCCTGTCGGCAGGCAGGCGGGGTCACAGCGAACGAGATTTGACAATACTCCGGTGGTTGGTTATAATACTGGTGTAGATGGTGTTTGCGATTGGCGGTTAGCGCTTGACAAGGAGGCGTTATGAAAACGGTGGTGCGTTGCATCATAGGTGCAGTGGCGGTTCTGTGCGCCACGGTGCCTGCACTGGCGGAGCAGGCATCGGCAGAGTCGGCAGACTTCACGGTCAACACGGTGCCCGAGCCGGCAGCGCTCGTTGCGGCGCTGTGCGTGCTGCTTCTTGCCCGCCGTATGCGCACGGGACGGAGTAGGTGCCTTGTGATCGTGGGAGCATTGTGTTTGGCGCGTGCCGTGCCCCTCCATGCCGCCGCGCCCGTGGTGACCAACGTCACAGCGGCGCAACGCGACGCGATGGAGCCGGTGGACATCTGCTACGACCTGTCCGATGCAGATGGCGATACATGCGATGTGTGGGTCACGGTGTCCACCAATTCGGGTGCTGGATACGGATTCCCCGCACGGAATTTCAGTGGCGACGTCGGCAGTGGTATTGGGTCTGGCTTGCAGAAGCACATTGTCTGGGATGTCCTGTCGGATGTTGGTACGGCCGTGATGTGCACAACGATGCGGGTGAAGATCACGGCAAGTGACACGCCGGGCATGGTACTGATCCCCGCCGGCTCCTTCACCATGGGCAACTGCATGACAAACACAGAGGGAAATTCGGATGAACTGCCACTGCACTCCGTCTACATCAGCGCGTTCTACATGGACAGACACGAGGTGTCCTACACGCTGTGGTCCAACGTGTACGCATGGGCAGTCACCCACAGCTACACGTTCGACAATGCCGGGAGTGGCAAGACCAACACTCATCCCGTGCACACAGTGAACTGGTACGACTGCGTGAAATGGTGCAATGCGCGGAGCGAGATGGAGGGCCGGACACCGTGCTACTACACCTCCGCCTCACTGAGCACAGTGTACCGGACTGGCGCCATGAACCTCAGCAACAACTGTGTGGACTGGAGCGCGAAGGGGTACCGGCTGCCGACCGAGGCGGAGTGGGAGAAGGCGGCGCGTGGCGGCACACCGGGCCATCGGTTCCCCTGGAGCGATGCGGACACGATCCAGCATGCACGGGCGAACTACTACAGCGATGCTTCGTACACTTACGACACGAGTCCGACGCGCGGGTATCATCCGACGTTCAATGATGGTGTGTATCCCCACACCAGCCCAGTTGGTTACTTCGCGCCGAACGGCTATGGCTTGTACGACATGGCGGGGAACGTGTGGGAATGGACGTGGGACTGGTATGACAGCGGATGGTACAGCAACGGAGGCGCTACACAGAGCGACACACGCGGGCCAACGAGTGGCACGTATCGCGTGCTGCGGGGCGGCGTATGGTACAACGACGCGATCGGCCCGCGGTGCGCGTACCGCAACCACTACGGCTTCCCGGACTACGGCTGGGACGACCTCGGGTTTCGTTGTGTTAGGGGGCTTTAGTTCCTACTTAAGATTTTAGTACTTGGGGCATGGGGGCGCAGCCCCCATCGACC
>Ga0315278_10001508_pt1 | contig 20474 bp, 17 predicted proteins | sample YL17G06_0_MG_FD_203880 | JGI IMG/M metagenome (GOLD analysis project Ga0315278, IMG submission 203880) | Sediment microbial communities from Yellowstone Lake, YNP, Wyoming, USA - YL17G06_0 | ecosystem: Environmental > Aquatic > Freshwater > Lake > Sediment | place: USA: Wyoming | collected... | reverse complement strand
GGATCGTTTCCCGCCTGCCGGATGCAGGCGGGATACGTCAGGAACGATGGGCTCGGTGGCCGCGGGCATCGGGGTAGAACCCCCTGCCTAGCCGCTGAACGACGACCCGCACCCGCACGTCGACTTGGCATTCGGGTTCTTGATCGTGAACCCGCCGCCCGTCACGCTATCGACGAAATCGACCTCGGCGCCGTCGAGGTACCGGGCGCTGATCGGATCGATGAAGATCTTCACGCCGTTCGACTCGACCGACTGATCGCCCGGTCCCGGCGCATCTTCGATCATCAGGCCGTACTGGAACCCTGAACAGCCGCCGCCCTGCACGAACACGCGGAGACCGCTCTGCAACTTCTGCTCTTCGGCCAGCAACTCGGCGATCTTCGTCGCGGCCGTGGTGGACACGTTTACCATCGGGAAACTCCTCCGAAAGCCATCACGTGGCAATCATCTAATTATAGCCTGCCGGCAGGGTATTTGGGGTCCGAGGACGCCTCCCTGTCCCTGTTGATCGTGTGTATCATCTCATCCCACAGTAAGTTAGACGCGTTCGCCCCCACTCGGGATCCGCCCCAGAATCAGTTCCGGAGCAACCACGATGGCCCAGGAATACCCCTTCTACCTCGCCGGTCACTGGAAACGGTCCGCGGACACGCTGCCCGTCACGAACCCCTGGGACGATGCCCTCGTGGGCTCGACATGGCTGGCGGGCGACGCCGACGTTGAGTCGGCGATTGCCGCCGCCGTGTCGGCCGCCGCGACGATGCGTGGCCTGCCGGCGTACGAGCGCGGCGCGATTCTCGCCAGGGCGTCTGGCGTTCTGACGCGTCGACGGGAGGAACTCGGTCGCGTGCTCGCTGGCGAAGCCGGCAAACCCATTCGCGACGCCCTCACCGAGGTCGATCGCGCCGCGACGACCTTCCACGTGGCGAGCGAGGAAGCGCGGCGGCTTGGCGGCGAGGTGATTCCCCTGGATCTCGCCCCGCATGGGAAGGGGCGTTTCGCCATCATGCGCCGTTTCCCGCTCGGCCCGGTCTCGGCCATCTCGCCCTTCAACTTCCCGCTCAACCTGTCGGCTCACAAGCTGGCACCGGCGGTCGCTGCGGGCAATCCCATCGTGCTGAAGCCCGCCACGGTGGAAATCCACGCCACCGACAGTGGGTTTGCAGACGAGGTGCAGACCGTCCAGATCGCTCCAGACTGTGACGCGGGACGGCAGTTTCTGCCCGAACCGGCGGCTCTGGCCGGGTGCTCGTTCCTGGCGGACCGCGGCTACCCCAGCGTGCCGTACTTCGAAGCGGTGGCGGCGGCAGGCGGTTCGTTCATCGTGCGGCTCACCAGCAGCTACGGCCGATGGGTGCGCGCGGCGTGGGTCGAGGGGCGTGCCGCCGTCGTCCCCCCTCGGCTGCGGCTGTCGCGCATGCTCGCCCAGCATCCGGGACGCCATCTGGACCTCGACGTCGAGTTCGCGCGCGGGGCCCGCCGCCATCGGCTTTCGCGTCATGGTCCTCCCTGGCCGCGACCGGACGATGACGCGACTGTGCACGAATCTGCCGCGTACGCCGTTCTCCGCCGACCTGGTTGCACGGCTCTCCCGCGTTCGGTGGCAGAGAGAACGCTGTTTCAAGGAGTGGACATCGTACGCGAATCTGCACACGTTCAACACGGCGAACCCGCACGTGGCCGAGGGACTCATGTGGGCGAGCCTGTGCGCAGCCATTCTCAAACGCTTTCTCGCCCCGCAACGCGTCGGACATGGGATCGCGATCGCGACGCGGCGCGTCGCGATGTGCGCGCACCGCATGCTGGAGGCCCTCGTCGCGGCCCTGCTCGTCGGGATCGGTCTGACGCGGGCACTCCGACGGGGGCTCGGCTACCTCCTCGCGAACGCACGACATCCCAACGTCGAGCGTGATCGTCGCACGGAACGCCTCCGGGCAGGGCTGGTCCTGATAGAGGTCGTTAAGTGATCACCGATGAGGAAGCATTAGCCGGGCCGAGTTGACGCCCGTTATCGGACGGCCCGGGGCCGGATGCCCAGAGCACCGGACGGCCCAGACACAGCAAGCCGCGGACGGATTGCCAGTTCATCACGCACTCGCCGCGCCGCGCGTCGATCGGGATGAGAAAGGGCACGACCGCGCCCGCGATGGCGATTGTCGTATCCGACACCAGCGGAATGACGCGACTCAGGATCGGCTGGAAGACCCAGCCAAGCGCCGTGAGCAGGAAGACGATCCCGACGGCCAGTTCGCCGCGGCCTGGCCGATCAGCGTCGCCATGCCTCCCGTTGTCGCGCCGTACGCGACCGACAACACCAGGGTCGTGCTGAACCCCGCAGGCCCGGATTCGCGTCCGACCCGGCCGGCGGGAGCAGCACCACCGAGGTCGCAATGATCAGCATCATCAGCGCGGTGGCGGTGTTGCTCACCCACATGCTCACCAGCGCCGGCGAGAGGAGGAAGTCGGCGATAATCCGGGTGGGACGCGTTCCCAGCGCCGAGATGAGCGTGATGGCCACGCGCCGGTGGAGGTTCCACCGCTGCATCGCGAGCGCAATGATGAACCCGCCGAGGAAGAGGTAGATGATCGGGTTCGAGTACGGGGCGGCCGCGCCTGCCGTACGCCAGCCCTCCACGCTCAGTCTTTGCGGGGGCTGCAGCAGGAGTCTCGCGTCGAGCAGGACGGGGCCGAGAATCCAGCCCGACCACTGTCGGATCCCGTACGTGCGGGGCTCGACGACGGCGTCTACGAGCGCGTCGGCGATGTCGTCGGTGGAATCGTGTGGCGATGTCGGTGGCATGGTGTGAGCGCCGCATGCCCGCAGACTGGCGGGCTGCGGCGTCGGCATTGTCTGCCGCACGCCCCGTCCGGGTCCACGACCGCGGCGGCCCCTTTCCGCGAAAGGCCGGCGTTAGGACCCGCCGTCCCCGATCAGGTAACATTTCCGGACGCATGTCCTCCTCACGCTGGAAGCTCTGGATGGGGTGTACGGCAGCTGTGGCTGGTCTTTGGGCCGTCGCGGTAGCCCAGCCCGTGCTTGATCTCCTCAGCCGCGGTCCCGAATTTTTCGTCGCGCACGACGCCGACCGCTTCGACATGTTCGCGTTCGTCGCGTTGTCGATACTGGTCCCGCCCATGGCCGTAGGGGCAGTCGTCGGTGTCGCTGCGCTGATCGGGCGCCGCTCGACGATGACCGTGACTGGAATCGCAGTTGGCGCGCTCGTCGCGGTGTTCGTCCTTCAGGTCAGTTACCGCTTCGGCGCATCGAGCTGGACGGCCGCGGCGTGGATCGCCATCGCCACCACCGCGCTCGCATGCGCCGCATGGCTGATACTGCGTGCGTTCAGACTCGCGATGACATTCATGAGCGTTGCCGCGCTCGTGGTCCCTGTCGCATTCCTGACTGGCCCGGACATCCGTGGGGTCATGCGTGAGAGTACCGTAAAGGCAACCACGCGCTCGGCCGGCGAACTCGCGCCGGTTGTGCTTATCGTTTTCGATGAACTGCCGCTCGTCACGTTCCTCGACGAACGCGGGGGGCTCGATGCGAAGCGGTATCCGAACATCGCGGCGCTGGCATCCGACGGCGTCTGGTTCAGAAATGCGACCACGGTAAGCGACTACACGAGGTGGGCCCTGCCCGCGATTCTGTCAGGCAGGTTTCCGAGGGGCCTGAGTGTCCCGACGCCCGGCGATCACCCGGACACGCTCTTCACCCTGCTCGCCACTAGCCACCGCATGAAAGTGATGGAGCCCCTCACAGCCTTGTGTCCGGCTTCGCTGAGCGGAAGAGTTCGTGGCCCCTTCTGGGAACGCCAGGCCCGGGTGTTCGCCGACGTGCGCATCGTCGCGTCACATGTCCTGCTGCCGCCGGACGCTCGAACGGGACTGCCCGACATCACCCAGGGTTGGGCCGGATTCGACGCGAAGGAAGCCGAGTTCCCATGGGTGTGGGAACGGGGAGAAGACGTGGACCATCGGTCGACGGCCATGGCCTTCGTCGATGGGATCACCAGCGGCGACTCCCAGCCGACGCTTTACTTTATGCACACGCTGGTGTCGCATCATCCGCCGAGGTGGCTGGCGTCCGGACAAAGCATTGCCGGTTTCACGCTGCCTCCGGGCATTCTGCCCGGTCTGGTGTGGACGACCACCGAATGGCCTGTCATCCAGTACCAGCAGGGGCATCTCGTCCAAGCCGGGCTCGCCGATCTGCTGATCGGCCGCCTCCAAACTCGCCTCCGCGCGGCTGGACTCTATGACCGCGCGATGATCGTGATCACGGCGGATCACGGCCTGTCGTTCAGGCCGGGAGACAAGATGCGGGATTTCACTCCGACCAACGGCGGCGAGATCCTCCCGGTGCCGCTCATCGTCAAGATGTCTGCCGACCGGCAGATACTCCCCGCTGGCACGGTCGATGACCGCAACGTCGAGACCATCGACATCCTGCCGACCATTGCCGACGGTCTCGGGATCAACCTGCCGTGGCCGGTGGATGGGACGTCCGTACTGCGGCAGGGGCCGCCCAGAAGCGAGAAGCGGATCTATTTCAACAAGAACGTCGGGCTCAAGCAGTTCACGACAGAAGAGATCGTCCGGCTTCGCACCGCCGCTGAGCAGCGGAAGCTCGCGCTGTTCGGGACCGGAACATGGCCATTGCCGAGTCCACCTGGACTCGAGTCTCTGCTTGGCCGATCCGTCGAATCACTGGAACCCGAAAACCCATCCGGCCCGCTGCGGCTCAGTATTGACAACATATTCGCGCTGGACGATGTGAAACTCGGGGAATCATCGCTCCCGGTTCTGGTGAAGGGGCGCGTCCTGGCGCCAGCCGGCCAGGATCTCTCGTCAGTCCACCTGGCCGTCGCTTTGAACGGCGACATCGTCGCGACCACGCGCACGTGGTCCGACAAGGCCGACTGGAGGGCCCTGCTGCCTCCCGACCGGTTGCGAGAAGGGCGGAACGACCTCGAAGTGTTCATCGTCGATCCGGCACGGCCTCAACGCCTCGTGCGGACGATTGTCCGCCGGCAGCTCCCGCCGAACGCGGACCTGCTGTTTCAGGATCTGTCGGCGTTCGGCGTGGAGTACGAAGGATTCCACCACATCGAGAAGGCGGGCGGCACGCCGTTCCGCTGGACGAACGGCGCCTCCTCGATCCGCGTGCCCCTCACATCGGGGCGCAGACCCAAGATGCTGTCGGTCGGAGTGCTCCAGTCCGCCAAGGCGAGAATGCCGCTGCGGATCCTGATCGACAATTGTGAGGTGGCGACCGTCACGATGCCCGACGGGACGTGGTCCAAGGACCTCACAATCGGAGGCTGCCTGCCGAACGCCCGCTGGATGACGATTCGATTCTTGAGCGAGACGGTCCGGCCTGGTGACCACGACCGACGGCGCCTGGGCGTCGCCCTCACGCAAGTGATCCTTCGCTGAGGCGGGCCTGAAGGCACAAAGCAGGTTTCACGGCACAAAGCAGGCCTAAGGGGCACGACGAAGAGGTCGTCAGGACTAGCGCTGGAACTGGAACAGCGTGCGGGCGGAACTCGACACGGCCTCTTCGTTCACGACGCGCGCCCTGCGCGTCAGTTCGTGTCGAAACGCCTCGATGTGGTAGCAGGGGAAAATGTCTTCCCGCTGGGCCAGCATGCGCTGCACCATCGGGTCCTGCTTGGGCACGAATTCGACCACACCCGACGGAGCAAGCGCGACCAGCCACTCGACGGCCTGGGCCAACGGCACGTTGCGGCCGATGACGATGTGGTGGAGGAACGCCAGGGCGAAGAGCCCGTCCGTCTTCGCGCGATCCTGGAACCCGCGCCGCTCCCGCTGAGCCCAGCCCTGATTCGGGCTCGGGTTCATCGCGTCCAGGAACAGTGGCAGGAAGTCGAGGCGCTGGGCGTCTGCCCGGGCCACTGCGGTTTCCAGCGCCCCCTGGTCGAAATCGAACCCGATCACGCGCTTCGCGCCAGCCGTGAGGGCGATCTGGCTGTAGTTGCCGGTGTTGCAGCCCAGATCGAATAAGTCGATGGGTTTGCGCTGCTCCACGTACCGCGTGATGAACGAGCGCTTGGCTTCCGCTTCTCCAGGCGCGTAGGACGAGTGGTGCTCGTAGTCTCCCCAGATCGTCGGACCCACCCCGCGCGGCTTGAGCCCGGCGATCCACCTTCGTAGCCCTTTCATCATCCAGGCGAGGGCGGCTTTCGACATCGGCGTGCGCCGCGGATTGGCGGGCCCCGACCTTCCGGCCTTGCGCCCTTTCGCTGTCATCCTGGCGTGCTGCACGACGTGCAGTTGCGTGCGCATGGAAAGCCGGGCGCGCAGCGGGAGAATCCGGGCCATGTCTTCGACCGGTATACCTTCGAGGTTCCCCCTGAACCAGCCATGGTGCGGGATGCCATGGATCGCCGTGAGGACCAGCGGATTGAGGAACTGCTCGCAGAACTGGCGGTACCCGGCCCAGTACTCGCCCTCCTGGTACCGGCGCATGGACAGGATGTCGATGAAGACGGGCTTCGTGCCCCGGAACTGCACGTTGTAGGCGGAGGCGTCGGACAGGGTGAGGCCAGATTCGAGCAGATCGAGGTGCAGGTCGAGATGATGCAGCGCCGCGCGCTTCAGCAGCGAGAACGGCCACTCATACGGGTACGAGACGAACGGAATCCACTCGTGCTCGAACAGCCGTCGCGGGTTTGTCGGCAGGCCGTCGGTGAGCCCAGCCGGGGCGTCACCGATCTCGATCGGCCACGTGCCGATCACCCGTCCGGCCGCGATCAGCCGGTCGAGGACGCCAGCGGCCAGCACCGCATCGACATGGTCCCAGGCTGGCGGCTCAACGGTCCGGAAGACGCGTCCCTCAGCGAACAGGACGGTCCCGGACGGGTCCCTGAACGAGCCCGCGTCCACCGCCGACGAGGATTCCATCGGTGTCACGACTTGCCCGGCCGGTCGGAATCGGACGTGGAGGTCTTGCCCGTGATGCGGCGGATGAAGTCCCTCGCGGAACGCCAGTACACGCCGGCTGCTGCCAGCGTCGCGGCAATGACCGCGATCGCCCCCTGCAGGAACATGCTCCCTGTTCCGGGGTCCAGATACGCGGCAACTGGCACGGGCATGGCCAGCCACAACGCCACCAACCACACGCACACCGAGATCGACGTCCTGCTCATGGGCACACTTGAGTCATCATCGCGACGCACGAAGAGGACATTATATGTGTTCGGCAACGAGTCCGTAAACTAGCGCGCGCCGAGTGCGGGCCAGTACGCCGACAGGGTCTTCGTCAGTTCGAAGAGGTCCTTGCCTCCCGTCATCGCCTTCAATTCCTGCATCGTCGTCCAGATGCCGTACGCGTCGGTCTCGCCCCGGCGGAGGAATGCCGTGCGTCGTCGATTGTCCTCCCAGTAGTCCGCGCTGGCCGTGAGCCAGTTGGCCTGGGTGCGGTTACCGGCAGCCCAAGTCACGGTCGCGACCGCCCGCTGCGCCACGGCGCCGTCGATGATCGCCGACTGCACCGACTGGGTAAACAGATACGCCGTCTCACGATCCACCGTCGGCAAGCGCCGCGCCGCCTCGCTGTACTAGCACCCACCGATCACCGCTGCGGCCCGCGCACGGCCTCGATTCGTATTCCTTGGGCCTTGGGCACGCACGTCGTGCCGGAGCGCGGCGACCCACGCGGCGAACGGGACGAGAGTCATGGCGACGACAGCGGTTCAGCCGCCTGCGAGGCGGTGGACACCGCGCTACACCGTCAGCCGGTTATGCGTGACGAACGCAAGGATCATCAGGACGCCGAACACCAGATTGATCGCGATGATCGCGTGGCGCACGTCGGCGCGATCGTCGGCGAGTGCGAGCGTGAGCGGCACCAGCGGCACCATGTAGCGGTACACGCCGTGGAACGCTTCCTGCTGGGTGGAGATGACAAAGACGCCCGCGCAAAATAGTGATTCCCCGAGCGGTAGCCGTCGCCAGTACCGGACCAGTAAACCAAGGTAGAGCAACCAGAACGCGCCATGCACCCAGCCACTGATTCGGCGCGGGAACTCAATCAACCCGATGAGCGCCTGGAACGGGTACGGCGAAGGGTTGTCCCAGAGTTGCTGCCGGGTCACGAACGCGTACCACGAGCTCTGCACGTTCTCCAAGTAGGCCAGATAGATCACGACTGGCACGGCGAAGAGCGCCAGCGTCATCAGCACACGCGTCCAGCGGGCGCGGGCGGCCAGCGTCGCATCCAACCAGCAGGCGATCGCCGGAACCGCGACGAGCGCCAGTCCATGCGCGCGCGTTGTGGCTGAGAGCCCAGCCAGAAGCCCGGCGAGTTCGTAGCGCCGACGTCGTGTCGCCACAATCGTGGCGACGACGAGCAGGAGAAACAGGCTCTCGGTGTATGGAATCGACAGGTAAAACGACCCCGCCGACGTCATCATGATCGTCATCACACGGCCGACCATGTCGTCGCGCGGAATCAGGCTGCGCGCCAGGAGCAGCAACGCTGCGAGCGCGACCAGGTTGGAGAAGATCGTCGCTACCCAGAAGAACGACAGCGCCGGCACCAGCGTCATGATGAGCCGAATCGTCAGCGGGTAGAGCGGGAAGAACCCGGCGGTCGCTTGGCCCTGCGGCGTGTCCAGTTCGTACCCGTACCCGTACTCCGCAATCCGTTGGTACCAGATCGAGTCCCACTTGTGCCAGACGTTCACCGGATTGAGCGCGGCCGGGTTGTCCAAGACGAGCGTACCTTGATCGACGAACGTCGCAAACGTCGCGACACCGATGACCCCCAGCACGGCGATGGCGAGCCGCGAGGCGGCGAACCAGCCGACGACCGTCATCCCGCGCGAGCCGGTAGTCATGAATGCCTCGGGCACAGCGCTTCGACGATGGCGAATCCGGCATCCTGGTCTTTGTCTATCATCTCCAGGCAGATGACGGCGCTCGTCTTCTCGAGGCGAACCGTGTCACAGGTGGAACGGCGCATCAGTCTGAAGACGCAGTCGACGTCCCGTCCCTTCAGATCAAAGAGCGTCGTGACCGTGTGGTGATAGACACGGCCGATGCTAACGCGAGGCATCGGACCCGACCGGCTGATCGTGTGCCCATTGACCATGTCGACGCCAGGCCCGAGTCTGGCCCAGAGAATGTTCATGCCAAACGGATCTTACTACGCATCGCCATCGGCGAAAACGACGTGTTCCTTGGAGGCGACGCATCTGGCGATCGGTTCCGTGAACGTCTCGATGGTGTCATGTGGAAGTCCGGGGGAGGACGTCTCCACCATCACGACCACGTGAAGCCTGGTCACGAACTGGAGCCTCCGGAGCCCGCCCGCTAGAGTCCGCGCCAGACCAGGCGCCACGGCATCACCATCGATATACGAGCACCCCAGGCCGCGTGGCCAAGTCCGGCGCATCACCTCGATGCGGTCCGGGTGTCGATGCGCGTACTGGTCTGCCACCGCGCCTGTCTCGTCCGGTGGCTGATCGTCGACGACCAGCACGCGGTAGTCGTAGTGCGCCAGGATGTCGTCCAGCAGCACGCGCAGATTCTCGCGTTCGTTGTAGGTCGGGACGATGATCAGGACGGTCATGCGCGCGGCGATGCGCCTGGAACAGCCGCTGGTGCCGTTCGCAAGCCCCACCAACAGGCCGCACAGACGATGAGCGCCGGATCGATGACGGGAATGCGAAAGCGTTCTTGCGGGAAGAACACGAGTGACAGCAACACGGCTGACAGCGCCATTAGCAAGAGCGCGATCGGAGGCCGGTCGCGCCGCACGAGCCTGAGGAATCCGGCCACGGCAAACGGAAGCACGCCTAGATACGATACGACCGACGCGCCAAGGTACAAGGGGGAGTGCAGCCGGTAGGATGGCCCGATGGGCACGATCGTGTAGAACACCTTGCGTACTTCGAGCCAGACCCAGGAGAACGGGCGGCTGGTGATGAATGCGAGGGCCGTCCGATAGTACAACGCATCCAGTTCCCTCGCGCTCAATCCTGGGTTCTGTGCTTCGATCTCCCGTGACCGCCGCCGGAGTACCGGGTTGGCGGCCATGTCGCCCTCGCCTTGCGCCAGTTCATTATTGCCCGTCCAGAACGTCACGCCGCCATGAGGCGCACCCACGACGAACCCGCCATGCACGACCGCGTTGCGCATGGTCCATGGCAACATGATCACGAGTGCGCCCGCCAGAAATGCGGCAACCAGCCTCCACCGGCGGTGTGCCACCAGCCACAGCACGCTCACGACAAGAAAGAAGACCATGGCTTCCCTGGTCAGGAGTGCGGCACCCGTAACGAGTCCGGCGGCGCACACCCTCCAGCCATTCGACCGGCCTTGATCGAACGCGTCACTCAGCAACCGGACGACCGTGAAGGCGAGCACCGTGTACAGCGTCTCCGCCAAGACGTACGCGCACGACCAGACCAGCGGCGGATAGGCCGCAGCGATCCACACCGCGATCGCACCGGCCCTCTGTCCTGCGGCACGGCGGGCGATGAGCCCGATCAACAACACGGCCACCACACCAACGATCGACTGTAACACCTTGACCGGGCGGGGCACGCCCACGTCGTGGCGGACACCTGCGAATCCACCACTGAGCGTCATCACGCCCGCCAGAAAGACCGGGTATCCCGGCGGCCGCTCGAAATGCCTCGCGCCGCCCGGCTTGACAGAGGGTGACGGATAGGTGAGTCCTCGGCCTTCGACCAGGCTTTGGGCCAGCAGCAGGTACTCCTGCTCGTCGAGGGTCAGCGGTTTGTCAATCCAGTAGCCTAGGCCGAAGGCAAGCCGAAGGATCAGCCCAGTCAAGAGTGCCGTGGCGATGAGCGGCCGGACGGCCCAGCGCAGGGGAGGATCGGCCGGATTGGCGGGGTGCGCCTCGCCAGTGCGCCTTGCCTGGTTAACAGAAGATCTCTTCTCAGGCAGCGTCGGCGCCCCCCTGGACGGTACCGCCCCTGGGCACAGCCCGGACTCAGGACTGATTATGGCCGCTGCCGCCGAGTTGTCAAGGGGATTTGCACCTTGTGGAATGAGACGAGCGCCCGGCTCGACGCGCAGCAGTCCTTTCACATCGTCCCACTGGCGCTCGGAGGTGTCGCCGCCTCGGCGGTACCACTCGAGCTTCGCGAGCAGTACATCTTCGGCCGATGCCAGCGGGATCTTCGGGTTGCCAGGTTCGCGGCGCAGCGCTTCATGCCGCACGCGGGCGAACGAGGAGGCCTCGAATGGCCGCCGCCTGCACACGGGCCTCGTCCACGAAATACGCGTCCTGGAGCGCCGCTACGAATGGCCGCACGTGAACGGACTCCAGTTCGGCCACGACGTCCACGTCGAGGCTTGCTCGCGCCACTCCGTCCGCGGAACTCGCGACGGACCCGCCCTCGAAATGCCGGGCACCCAACTCGGTGAATACCGAGAGGACTGGCGTCGGCGCCGTCATCAGGTGGGAGCTCATCATACCCGCCTGTCCGCCCTGAGCCTGGCACGGACCGCATGAGCCAGTTCGGTTCCGTGGTGAATCTTTACGAACTGCGGGCGGGCGTCGTCGTCGGAGATCCCAGGAGACCGGCGACGAATGTCGGCGTAGGCCAAGTCGATCACGCTGGCCGTCAACGACAGCGCCAACTGCAGCCTGCGCGCGGGCGTTGCCCGACGCAGGAGGTCGGCCTGCAATCGGAGAACATCCGAATCCGTGTCGCTGATGCCCGGGTGCACGATGCGGTGTTGTGCCCCTCGCGGCGGGCGGCAGGTTGTGCGTACTCGAATGCCTTTTGATGTGGCGGTCTCTGCGTACGTCAATCAGCTACGGTGACAATTCGGGCCATTCTACCGGAGTAGCCGCTGATACACCGTCAGGCACGAGACGTGCAAACGACGATGTAGAATGCAACCCGTGCCTCGCGTCCCACCATTCGACCGCCCGGCCACCTACGACGATCTGGTCACACTGCCGGACCACCTCGTGGCGGAGATCGCTGATGGAGAACTGCACGCCTCGCCGAGGCCGGCGTTCCCCCATGCGGAGGCCGGGTCGGCCACCGGTGGCCTGCTTGTACCTCCCTTCCGATGGGGACGCGGCGGCCCCGGCGGGTGGTTCATTGTCTACGAGCCGGAGTTGCACTTCGGGGCAGACGTCTTGGTGCCGGACTGGGCCGGCTGGCGCCGCACCCGGATGCCACACCGGCCCGAGACGCCTTACGCGACACTTGCCCCCGACTGGCTGTGCGAGATTCTCTCTCCATCCACGTCATCATTCGATCGCGTGAAGAAGCTCGCGATTTACGCGCGCGAGGGCGTGCCGCACGTGTGGCTTATGGACCCGCTGGCCCGCACGCTCGAGGTGCTGCGGCTGGAAGGCGGGCGATGGACAATTCTGGCAACCCATGCGGGAAACGAGGTGGTGCGCGCGGAGCCGTTCGAGGCGATTGAGTTGGAACTGAGTGCGCTGTGGGGTGAAACGGCTCCCTCGACGTAGCCGACCCAGTCTGCCGGACCTGACCGCCTTCACAGAGGTTACGGCGGTCCGTCGGAGCTTCACGCGGAGGCGGATGGTCCGGCCTCCATACGCAACACACGGCAGGCACGCCCAGAACGGACGCTACTTCTTGCGGTCCTTCGCGAGGGCGCGGTAGTAGTCCTCGACGAGCTTCTTGTACGCCGCCGGGGCATCGTCTGAACCTCCCAGGAGCAGCTGATCCGCGCCCGCGGCGCCAAGTGTGCGGCGCAGATCGAACTCGAAGCGGCGGAATCCATCCACGAGTTGACCCTGCAGCCGCGTGGCTTCATCGAAATCGGTGTAGACCCGCGCGCTGTCGAGGGCCCGCATGTTGTTGATGAGTGCATCGAGTTCGCGGGCGTCGATGCCCAGCGCCTGCAACTCGCGGCGCAGGGCGTCGGCCTCGCCGCGCCGCTCGCGAGCCTCGCGCTGGAACTGACGCGGATCGAAGGCCCCGCCGCCATCCATCCGCCCGCCGGCCTGATCGCCAGCCATCTGCTGGCCACCTGCCCGCTGGCCGCCTTGTGCCTGTCCGCTCTGCCTGCCGCCTTCGCCGGCTTGTGCGCCAGGCTGCTGCCCTTCACTTCGCTGCCCGCCCTGCTGCCCGCCGCGGCCCTGTTGGCCGGCCGTCTGTCCGCGGGCGCCGCCTTGTTGCCGCTGCTGGCCGAGACGCTGGTTCATCGACTCGACGCCGCGGACAAGCCCGCGCGCGCGGGCGAGAGCTTCGGCGCGGGCGTCACGTTCGGGCGTGCCTACCGCCCCCGCGGCCTCTCGCAGCTTCGCTTCGACGGCTTCGATGTCGGCGCCGATCTGCTCCTCGAACCCGGCCGCCTGGTCAGGCGGCGCGCCCTGCACGACGCCCTTGGAGTAGCGAATCTTGTCGCGGAGCCGGCTGTCGCGAATGGTGTCAGCGGCCTCCTGCACTTTCCTCGACGCCTGCTGCCGCTCGCGCCTGAAGTCCGACGCGGTCTTGTCGAGCTGGCGCTCGATGTTGCCCACCTCGCCGGCCTGCGCGTCCTTGCGCTCCAGCAGTTGCTTCAGCTGCTCTTGCCGACCCGCGCCTGTCGGCTCCAGTTCGCGGACCTTCTCGCCGATGTCCTGCTGCGTGCGCGCCAGGCGTCGCACCTGCGACAACGCACCCTCGATGTCGCGCGCCATGCGATCGGATCGCTGCTGGTCCAGGCCGTTGCGCGCCTGGGTCAACCGGTCGGCGGCCTCTCGGGCCCGCGCGAAGGCGGTCGCATCGCCGCTGGCAGCCGCCTCTCGCATGGCTTCGGCAGCGTCCCGGAGGCGTTGGGCGGTGTTGGCCAGATCCTGACGGCCATCCTCGCGCGACAAACGCTCGAGCTGGCGCGCGGCCTCTTCTGTCTCCTCAGCCAGCTGCCGCTGGCGCGCCCCTGCCGCACCGCCCGCGCCGCCACCCTGCTGGCGAATCCCCGCGAGCTGCCGCTGCCGTTCGGCTTCCTGCTCCTGTCGCCGCGCCAGTTCCTTCAGGCGCTCGAGCATCTCGTCAACCTTGTTGTCGGACGACTGCTGCGCGCTCTGCCGGAAGGTTTCGTACTGGTTCCGGAGTTTGTCCGCTTCGAGCTGGAACAGGTCCGCCAGCTCGTCAGCCGCCGCCGATCGCCCGCTGCCACCTCCTCCACCACTGCCGCGACCCCCTTGCTGGTCCATCCGCACGCGGACGTCGCGGTAGGCCTCCTCGGCGCGCTGCAGGTTGGCCAGCGCCTGCTGCTCCGGCGGCAGCGCGTTCTTCGCATCACGCGCCTGCAATTTCTGTTCGGCGATCCCCATCGCCGCTGCGGCTTCGTCCAACCGCGCGGAGATCTCCTTCATCATCGGGTCGGCCTGTCCAACCCGCGCGATGATCTGCGCCGCGAGCCCCTTGGCGCGCTCTTTCAACTGTCCTTGCGTGAGCGCGAGGAAGACGACGTCCTGGCGGAACTTGTCCGCGCTCACGTTGTCGCGGTCGCGCACCACATTGAAGGTGCCCGAGACAATGCGTCGCTGTTGCTCGGAGAGAGCGGATGGATCCCCCGAGCCTCCACCAGCGCCGCCGCCCTGCTGCCCCCCAGCCTGGCTCTCGGCCGCGCGGTAGTCCTTGCGGAAGGGCTGGATCTGCACGAAGTAGATGTCACTCGTCGCGCTCTTCGCACCCTTGACGGTGTCGTTGTCGGCCGCGCGCGCGAAGTACGACACGACGTCTCCCGGCTGGAGGCCGAGTTCTTCGAGGAAGAAGGTGTGCCCGGCCGTCACTTCCTTCGCAGGCGTGCCGGCGCCTGACGCCAGCCGCACGCTGCGCTCGACGCCGCCATTCACCGCATAGACAAGGTCGAGCCGCGCGACGCCGAAGTCGTCGTCTGCCCTGGCTTCGACAAACACCTCATCGATGCTCGTGGCGCGCAGGTCGCGGCTGGGCTTCGAGAACGACACCACCGGCGCCTCGTCATCAAGCGCATCAATCGTGTACTGCGGAGATGCGGTCACGAGGTTCCCCGCCGGGCTCGCCAGGTCGATCCGGTAGATGCCATCGTCGCGAACGTCGAAGCTGCCGCTGAGGGTGCCGTCGGCGTTCGCTCCAAGCGGCACCTGGTCGCGTTCGCCGCGCACGATCCGGCCGCTCTTCGTGGCGAGCGTGGAGTGCACACGGACGCGCACCGTGGTCCCGCGCAACACGGCGATGTCGCCGCCATCTTCGACTGTCCGTGGCTCGAGGCCGGTATAGGCGGGGAACACGTACTCCAGTTCGAGGCGCTCGACGAACGGCAATTCGGCCGCCTCGATCGTGAAGACCTGCGATCGCACGCCGGCCGACTGGACGAAATACTCCATCGACCGGCGCAGACCGAAGTACACGGTCTCGAATGCCCCTCCGTCCGCAGCGGCGATCATGGCGGCGCGATCGAAGGTGGCGCCCGCGCTGCTGCGCGTGAAGATGTCCACGTCGGTGGCCGAGAATCCGGACAGACTGGCCGTCACGGTGACGTCGGCGCCGCGCGACACGGTCGCGTTGCCCGGCGTGACGTCGATCCGGTACGGACTGGCGGCCTCGACGCCGCTCGTCGGCAGGAGCACGGCCAGCGCGCCCTGCCTCAAGTAGGCGGGCCCGACGATGAACACCGCGGTGGCGGCGATCGCGATAGCGCTCAACATCGCCACCGATCGCCGCAGGCTCCGCCGTTCAAGCCCGCGGCCCAGGTCGGTTTCCTGGCATTTCTCGATGGCCGATTCGATGAGGCGTCCCAGCAACGCGACGGACTCCCCCGTCCGTTCAGGCGAGCGCGCCGGCGAACGGGCATCGACCGCGCTCAGCAGGACTTCCTGCAGCGACGGCTCGTGCTCTTCCAGGTAGAGCGCCACCTGTTGATCGGTCACCCGGCGCGCCAGCGGCCTGACGAAAAGGAACCAGCCGAGGCCCGCCAGCACGACGTAGGTGACGATGCGGGCGGTCACGATCGCCGCGGGGCTGAAACGGAACTGCTCGAGGCCGTAGGCCGCTACGAGCAGCGTTCCTACGCCGGCGCCTGCCAGCACGGTCAGGCTGCGCAGGACGACCTTCCAGCGCCAGCGGGCGCGCACGTCGCGGATGATTTTCAGCAGAGCGTCGCGATGCGACAGCGGGACTGCAGTCATAGGAGTCAGCCTTGCGCGATGCGCGGATACCGGCTGGCCACGATGGCCTCGATCGCCAGGAGGAGAAGGCCTCCAGCGAGCAGGTACCACCACAACGATTGACGCTGCTCGTGGTCGTCCGCTGTTAACTCGCGGCCGGCAGCGGATCCACCGGGCCCGCCGGGCGCGGAGACCGCCGCGACGAACTCCGCGGGATCGAACGACGCGAGATCGGATTCGGCCGCTGCGACGTTGACGGCCACGAACGCTCCCTCGCCGGCTTTCTGGCCGGCGCTTCGTATCTCGTAAAACCCGGGCTCCTCGAGTTGGAAGGAGCTTGGCGAGCTGGATGCCAGGTCGAGCGCCCGGCCCTCGGGCGTGAGTATCGTGCCGCTTGTCTGTCGCAGCGGGCCTGGTGCCGAGTCCCGAGCCCCGGATCCCGCCTGCCTCGCCGAAGCCGGACGACCGACCGACCGGCGAAGGCGGGAATCCCGAATCCCGCTTGCCCCGCCGTAGCCGGCCGGCAGGCCGTTTGGCGAAGGCGGGAGTCCCGAGCCCCGGTCGCCCACGGGCGTCAGGGGCGACTCAGTCTCATCGAACACCTCGCCGACGGTGCGCCACGGTTTCGCCTCGACGTAGCGCCCGAGGTGCTTCATCGCCTGGTGCAGGAACGGCACGAACACGGGACGAAGCGCGAAGTCGTTCCAGTAGCTGTCGAGGGTCGACATCCATGCGAGGACGGTGCCGTCTCCAACTCGCCGCTCCACCAATGCCGCCGCCCCATCGTCGAAGCGCGCGAGAACGGACCCGGCAGGTGTGAGTTGACGGTACCGGAACACGCGTGCGGCGGTCAGATCCCCACTGCGAGGGGCACTGAAGATCTCGAACACCGGGTGGCTGTAGTCCACGAAGCCAAGCCCTCCGCCGCGTGTGCCGGCGCGATCAATCGATCCCGTCAATGTGCCGGGGAGCAGGTCGGGCGCGTCCGCCGGCCACGTGCTTCGCTCTCCGAGGGCGACGAGCAACCCCATCCCCGCTCGCACGCGTGCCTCCAGGGCACCTCCTGCGGCGCCGGACGGCGGCCGGCAGTCGTTGAGGATGACGACCGTGGCAGCGTTGACCCGCTCCGGTGTGACGCGGTCGACACCCACGATCGTGCTGTCGAATCCCGGGGCGCTGCCTACGGCGAGGGCGCGCGAGACATACAGGCTCGCGTCCGGCGCGGGGTTGGTGCTCTCAATGATCAGGATCGGGACGCGGCCGCCGGCCATCACCACAGCATGAAAGGCATCGTCGATCGGCAGCGCATCCGGCGCGAGCCGGGCCGTGACGCGGGCGGGCCGGTTGGCGAGCGCGAACGGAGCGAACGTGACGGTTTCGATGGCGTTCGGCGCCAGGGACACGCGGCGCGCGTCGACGCGATGGCCATCTACATCGAGCACGACTTCGCGGGATTCTGCCGGCGCGGCGGCGCGATTCACAAGACGAGCGCTCGTGGTGATCCGCTCGCCGCCTGCCGCTGCCTCGCGTGCGAAGGCAAGCGCAACGATGGCGATGTTGGCCGTGCCGGCTTCGCCGACGGCTATGGTCTTCAGGACCACGCCGGGCGGCAGCCGGGCGTCCTGGGCTCGATCCCAGCCCGACTTCTGGAAGTCCGAGATGAGCATGATCTCGCGGCGTGGCTGGCGCGACGAGTCGAGCAGCCCGGCCGCGGCGCGCAGCGCAGGACCGTATCGGGTGCTACCAGCGCCGGGCGTCGCGCGATCGATCGCCGCCACCAGCGTCGCCCGTTCCGACGCGGCGCGAGGTCCAACCTCCACCTCGGACGCGAAGAAGGCGACCGTGCCCTGGTCCCCCGGTCCCAGTTCCCGCACGGCCCGTTTTGCGGCGTCTTGCGCACGGGTCCAGACGTCGCCGTAGCCCATGCTGTGGGACCGGTCGAGCAGGATGACCACCTCCCGGCCACCGGCACCCGTCGTCGCGGCCCCCACGGGGCCTGGCCAGAACGGTCTCGCGAACGCCAGCGCCAGCAGCACGAACGCCAGCACCCGCAGCAGCAGCAACGGCCAGTGCCGGATCGCGCGGCGCTTCACCGACTGGTTCGGGATCTTGCGCAGGAACATCAATGACGGGAACGCCACGACACGGCGGCGCTCGCGCTGCACGAGGTGCACCATGATCGGGAGGACGATCGCCAGAAGACCCGCGAGCAGCGCCGGCGCCAGAAACGACATCTACCGCACCCTGCTCATGCGCTCGCGCGTGGCGAGGTAGTGGAAGAGCGCGTGATCGAGCGGGACCGATGTGTTGAACAGCGCGTAGTCGATCCGGCTGTCGGTGAACAGGCGCCCGAGGGCAGCGATGTGGGCCTGGACGAGCGACCGGTACTCATCGCGCAGCGCTTCAGGCACGATGGGCATGCGGTCGCCGCTCTCGAGGTCTTCGAAGCTGGCTGCGTCCTGGAACGTGAAGTCGATTTCGGCAGGATCCAGGACGTGGAACACCGCCACGTCGTGCCCGCGGAATCGAAGCGGGCGGATGGCCTGCGCGATGGCTTCCGGCTCGTCATAGAGATCCGAAATGACGATCACGATTCCTCGCCGCGTCAGGCGCTCGGTGAGCGTCAGGAGCGGGCCGGCCAGCGATCCCGGTTTCGCATCGCCCACCCGGTCCAGCGCGTACAGCGCGAACTCGAGATGGCGGGCCGACGGCGGCACGTACTCGACGATGCGATCGTCGAAAGTCACCAGCCCGACGCGGTCGCGCTGTTGATGCGAGAAGTACAGCAGCGACGCCGCGAGGTACCGGCCGTAGTCCAGCTTCGTCAGCGGACCGGTGCCGAACCGCATCGACGTTGACACGTCCAGCGCGACGACGCAGTTCGCGTTTGTATCGGCCTCGAACTGCTTCACGTAATAGCGGTCCGTGCGGGCGAAGACGCGCCAGTCCACGCGCCGCAGGTCGTCGCCAGGCTCGTACCCGCGGTGCTCGGCGAAGTCGAGGGAGAACCCCATGTGCGGCGAGCGGTGGAGGCCGTTGATGAAGCCGTCCACGACCGTGCGCGCCAGCAGTTCGAGGCTCCCGATGCGCGCCAGGGCGGACGGGTCCACAAACTGGGCGCCACGCATCGCGGTCCGCGCGTCTCGCCGGTCCATGCCTACATCCCCGACCGCGGCACCGGCACGGCGTCGAGCAGGCGGTCGATAATCTGGTCCGTCGTCACGCCTTCAGACTCCGCGTGGAAGTTCGTCAGGATGCGGTGACGGAGCACCGGGTGCGCCAGCGCCCGCACATCCTCCAGGCTCACGTGGTAGCGGCCGCGCGTGACGGCCCGCGCTTTTGCGCCGAGAATGAGGTACTGCGCCGCGCGCACGCTCGCGCCGTACGACACCCACTTCTCCAGGAAGTCCAGCGTGCCCGTTGGATGCCTTCGGCTCGCCCTCACCAGCTTCAGCGTGTACGACATCACCGCCTCGGACACCGGGACACGCCGCACCAGCCGCTGGTAGGCCAGCAGTTCCGCGCCTGTCACCGCGTGTTCCACCTTGGCATCCTGGATGGCGGTGGTCGCACGCAAGACCTCGATCTCCTCTTCCTCCGGCGGGTGATCGATGACGATGTGGTACATGAACCGGTCGAGCTGCGCCTCGGGAAGCGGATAGGTGCCTTCGAGCTCGATGGGGTTCTGCGTCGCGAAGACGTGGAACGGCTCGTCCAGGATGTAGGTGCGGCCCTGGATCGTCACCCGGTGCTCCTGCATCGCCTCGAGCAGGGCCGACTGCGTCTTCGGCGGCGTGCGGTTGATCTCGTCCGCCAGCAGGACGTTCGTGAAGACCGGCCCGGGCGAGAACACCATGTGGCGCTTGCCGGTCTCGGGATCGTCCTGAATGATGTCCGTGCCGGTGATGTCGGACGGCATCAGGTCCGGCGTGAACTGGATGCGCGCGAACTTAAGGTCGAGCACGTCGGCTACGGTGCGCACCAGCAGGGTCTTCGCCAGGCCCGGCACGCCGACGATCAGGCTGTTGCCGCCGGCGAAGAGGGTCAGCATCACCTGCTCGATCACCGCCGCCTGCCCGATGATGACCTTGCCGAGCTCGGCCACCATGCGGTCCCGGCTCGCCTTCATCCGCTCGGCCAGCGCGACATCGTCTTCAGATTCGAGAAGGTGCGTCGTGTCGTTGGTCACGTGGAACTCCGTCTAGTGAGTCAGCCCATACACGATGTAGTTCACGCCCAGCTTGTACGCTTCGTTCGACAGGTCGATGGGCGTCCAGCCCGTATCCGACCACTCCCAGTATTCACCGACGTCGTTGTTGTAGTTGGCGATGAAGAGAAGCCGCTTCGTCGG
>Ga0315278_10001506_pt1 | contig 20487 bp, 23 predicted proteins | sample YL17G06_0_MG_FD_203880 | JGI IMG/M metagenome (GOLD analysis project Ga0315278, IMG submission 203880) | Sediment microbial communities from Yellowstone Lake, YNP, Wyoming, USA - YL17G06_0 | ecosystem: Environmental > Aquatic > Freshwater > Lake > Sediment | place: USA: Wyoming | collected... | reverse complement strand
CGCCACCGATGAGGGCAACGCGACCATAATCGATAAATGGCACCGGGAAAATAATGGCTGGAACGGCGTCGGTTACGATTTCGTAATCGGCAACGGCACTAACAGCGGCAACGGCGAGGTCGAGCCGACGTACCGCTGGCGAGGACAACTCACCGGCGCACACACCGGCGGCACACCCGGCAACTGGGCAAACGAGGAAGGCATCGGAATCTGCTTGGTCGGCGATTTCGACCGCACAACGCCAACCAGCAAACAAATGGAATCCCTCGCGAAATTAGTTCGATTCCTGCAGCAGCGATACCGTATTCCCAAAAACCGGGTCTATGGCCACGGCACAACTCCCGGCGGGCACGTTACCGATTGCCCCGGCAGGAGATTCCCGATGAACTGGCTCAAGGCAAACATCTCATATTGACCTCGCCGGAAGAGCATCTCGGAAGCATATCTATCGTCCTATAAAATCGAGATGGCTCATTGGCGGGGCTGTTTTTCTATATTGGCATCGTCCGGATGCGTTCCCGTTTATAAGTTGCCGCCCAATAATGCCGAAGCTCCTCCTGTTATTGTGGCACTTATTAAAGGAGCTATCGGTAATGGATATGTTCAGTTCATCGTATTCGCCAAGCTGCGTCCTCAACGAACAGATTGCCCGGCAGGTATTTGACCTTCTGCCCGAAGACGGGCCAATGATGATAATCATCAGTAAACAGGGCAACTGCTGGCCAAGCGACGCCGAAGGATTCACAAAACTGGGCATCAGCGACGGCTACCTCAAAGAACTCTGCGCCAAGGTTGACGACGGCGAAGAGCCAATCATTACCAATTTCAATGACTTCAGCATCGTCGCGACGGCACTTGCCACAGAGCGCAACGATTGCGGCTACATTATGATTGTCCTCCCCCACTACAGCCCCGAATCCACTATGGCCAATATCGGCCTTATCGAAATTTTACTCAGCCAGGTCGGCCTCATTGCGCATCTCATCGAGCAGAGCAACCTCCTCTATGAACGCCAGATGAAACAATTGGTCGCCTGCGGACAGGCCGAAGGCGATTCTATCCTGAACTAAACAATCGGCTTCAAAGCAAAAATCAAAAGAAAGAGAAGAAGATAAAATGAAATTAAATCATCAACAACTTAGCACAGCGTTGCTTACTGTGGCCATTTTAGGTTCCATTATTTCTTTAACAGGATGCGCCACAACTGATACAGGCAAGTATCAAGAGATACCCGTCACATCAGACCCATCAGGCGCAACAGTCAGGGCCGATACTGGTGAGACAACTATTACGCCAGGCAAGTTTTATCTGAGCAGAGACAAAAGGCATACTTTAGTTGCAGAATACCCAGGTTGTAAATCACAAAAATTAACACTACATAATGAAGCTCAAGGTTGGGCCCTGGGAAATGTCATATCTGGCGGACTTGTGGATTTGGTAGTCGATTGCGGCGATGGTTCAAAGTATGAGCTAATCCCAAAAGAGGTTCATTTTAATTTTGTAAAACCTGCAGTCCAAACCGACCTTGAAGCTAAACCACAGATTCAAAGTGAAACGCCACAGGACGGTAACGATAATTTTGTAAAACCTGCAGTCCAAACCGACCTTGAAGCCAAACCACAGATTCAAAGCGAAACGCCACAGGACGGTAACGATAATATAGATTTTACTCCAATATGTTCTATTTGCGGACGAAAATTAGGGAAACAGGATGGACTTCACATTTACAGGTTAAAACTGGCCTGTCCAAAATGTTTTAAGAAAGTAACAAAGTAAATCGGACTGCTTCTCGGCCTTGGTGCGGTGATTGCAGCAAGAAAGCAAACACGGAGCAAGGCGACGAGCCCGCTTCGGCAATCAAAAGGCAAATTGCATAACTGCGGTATCCCTAAGGAATGAATTTTTACTGCGGAAAGTTCTTAACCACTCCCGTAAGGGACGCCTCCCGATAGGGATGGCCAAGCCAAAACGGCGGGCCTTTCAGTTTTGAAAAATCGTATCCTTTTCTCATAGAAAAAATGATGGCTATCCCCATTATTCCTGATTTTTTTCGCCGCTCCATAGCCCTAATCGGTTTTCTTTTGCCTGCTTCTCTAAATAATCGAACTGCTTCATAAACTGGAACGGCTCGTATATATAATTAAAAGCGAAACCTTCTTTGATGAGTTTGGCGTTGATTAAAGTGCCATCTTCCAAAAAGACATATCTTAGAAGTCTATTGTATTTATCTCTATTCGATTGCATTGGGTCTGGGATTAAATAGACCAATTGCTTTTCCATGAGCTGCTTGGCATATCCGGCAGCTTCCGGGCCAAAATAATCTTCCCGAGAACTATAAGGATTTGCTATCTCCGGGGTATCTATTCCAATCAATCTTACATTTTCAATTTTTCCTTCAATATCGACTTTGATAGTGTCGCCATCAATTACTTTTACGACCCGGTAAAGAACTGGCGATTCTTTAATATGCGATGACTTATGAGGCAAAAAATACCCAATAAGAACTGCGATTAAAGCGGCCAGCAATAAGAGGAAGATTTTATTTAATTTTAATTTGACCCGGGTCATTAAGAATAATCTCCGGCCGGCCCTGATAACTTCTTACCAAGCCGGTGATTTCCACGGTTTTTCCTTCGTATTGTTTTGGGTTGTTAAATTTATATGCGTCTGAGCCAAAAATTGCCGCACCAAATGGACAAGTTTTATAATCGGGACAGAAATTTATAAATATAGTGCCTTTTTGGGAAGTATAAACGTGGTCCACTCTGCCTGTCACGCAAGCATATTCTCCCACGTGGTCTGACGCTTCATTGTAATTGATACGTATGGTGGGCTGTTGCAGCGGTTCTACTGTTCTCGGCAGTTGTAGTGGTGCGGGCTGCCTGTCAATTACGTTTTGCGGCCTGACCGGAGCTGACCTGTTTGACAGCCATATCGCGCCGGCAATTATAAACGCTGCAACGATAATAGTTATAGGTATCTTGTTTTTCTCAAAAAAATCCTTCATACAATCCCTCTAATTAATCCTCCTCGAGTTGACGCTGTTGTCAGGCAATGACTTTGACCGGGTGTGTTCTTGCAATATTTTTTATTTACTTCACTGACCTGAGTGATGACTTTCTGAGACTTTCCTATGGCAACAAACATTAACAAGTTCCAATAGATAGCAGTTGCATACCCACTGTACAAGCGATGTTTGATTCTAGCGAAGTCTTCCACGAAAGGTTTTCGCCGGGAGTGCTGGAAGACAGAAATCACCGAATCATCCGATATCTGATCGAGTAACGAAGCAATATCAGAATATAAAACGTGTTTATCGCTATATCGTTTTTCCGGTTCAAATCCGTTATCAGGATCAAGAAACAATAGTTGTTTCGTAGTAGCTGACAATCCTGAAAAATATTGCATTCTGTTTTGATTTGTTATAAAAGTGCTTCCATTGTGCAACTTGACTGTGTAGCGAGAACCTGTTGTTTCAGGCAGGCGTCGTAAGGCATCTATATTCCGCTTTTCTCGAAGCTGCTTGCAGAACTCAACTATTTCGCCTCTGGCTGGAAACAAAGAGGGATGTGACTTTCCATCATTGCTTGCGTCGTCCGGTGTCATCATCAACACGATATTTAGAAGAGGGTAGCACAATTCTTGCGCAAGATAGTCATGGTAATCCCACTTAAAACTATCTTTAGAATCGCCTAAATATTGGAGCTTCATTTTTTAAATGCCTAACATTGTTTATATTGGCCCGCATAACATTTCAAATACCATTGCGTCACCTATATAAGTTTGGTTTTTGATTCTACCGACAAATCCTGCCTTGTTACAACCTAAATCCGCATCCCAAAATCAGCAATCATCAATCACAAATCAGAAATGGATATTCTTCGTGGTTCTCGGTGTTCTTCGTGGTGAAATAGAAACGTAACTTCATTATTATTAGGCAGTTACAAATCCGTGTCCATTCGTGTTAATCTGTGGTTAAGGCCCTTTTTTGTGCATTTTCGCGGCCATTTTTAGCGTGTTTTTCCGTGGTCATTTTTGCTGTAACATCTTGCGGAATAAGGACATAAAACAGGACTAAAAAAGTCGCATAAAACAAATGTATCAAACCGTTGTATGATACATTTGTTCACCAAAAGCGCGCAAGTGTTTTTTGGCCAAATCCAAAATTCTTAAAATTTTTTTTACTCCTTTTCCCACAAGGAGTTAAGTGCATTTCGAGGCATCCCCAAAATCGGATTTTTCGTCAAAAGCGCGCAAGTTCGCGCCATAGGGTAGAGGGGCGCGAAGGCCGGGGCTCGTCACCCGTGACTCGTGACCCGAAGAAAGGAGATGGAGAGGTGAACAGGTGAGAAGGAATTTGAGATTTCCGAAGCGGGCTCTGCGCTTCGCTACGTGTGAGAGTAACCCGCGCAATGAATTGCGGGGCTAAATTTCGCAAAGCTACGAAAGGGAGGATGTTATGTCAACTATAACAGTCAAAGTTCCAAACTGGTTAGACAGAATTTTTGCGTGGCCTGCGGTTTTATACCGGCTGTGGAAGTATGGCTACGCTTACCGCAAGATTTACCTGGACGAAGGCAAGAGGACAATTCTTGACCCACAGGATTACTACCGATTTGCCCGGTTCAAATGGCACCTCAACGGATACAGAGATAAATACTATGCCATCAGAAGCCAAATAACCGGTCCTAAAGATATAAGAATTGTGCGATTGCACAGATTGATTATGAATGCCCCAGACGGCGTTTTTGTTGACCACATAAACGGCGATTCTCTCGATAATCGAAGGGCTAATCTGCGATTAGCAACTCGCTCGCAGAACATGAGCAACAGAAGAAAGACGAAAATAAAAACCACATCGCAATATATCGGGGTTTCTCTTGAAAAGAGCAGGGGCTTATGGGTCACTACAATCCGCAATAACAATAAGAGTATATGGCTTGGAAGATTTAACTCCGAAATCGACGCCGCGAAGGCGTACGATGAAGCCGCGAAGAAATATCACGGCGAATTCGCCCGATTAAACTCAAGCCGGTAAGCCGACCGTCTGGGCATACAGGACGCGCTGCTGGGGGCAGAGTTTCAATTCCGCGGCGAGCGCCGGCTTATTGCAGTTGTGGAACCACGCGGCCAGACCCTGCGAAGCGGCGAACAAATAAACATTTCCCGCGATGAGTCCGGTAGCAACGTTGTAATAGGATTTCTGTGTCTCCGCGTCTTTCAGGCCGGGCTCCTGTAATCGGGATTTGCTGTATTTGGCGATATCAACGACGTAGATGAGAATCGCCGGGGCTTTCGTCATAGCGCCGCCTCGGCCGTGGGCGCTCACCTTTGCTCGCAGGTCGCCCGCAACGACCGGGTCAAGACGATGGTTGACCGCCTCGTAGAGATATGTCCCTTCGGGCAAAACAACATAAAGGTCAATTTCCTGAGAATTGCTTGCTGACGCGGCCGTCCTTCCAATCTGGCCGAACGGCCCGCTCTGGCGATTCACGCCCCACGCCGCCCAGAGAAGATTAGAAAGCATCTGCGGGAGGAGCTTCTCATCGCGAATGTTGCGTATGGTCTTCCTTTCTTTAAGGGCAGCGAGCACGCTTTTGCCGCCATCCGTCTGCGGGGGCACAAGCGCGATTGGCTGAAGGTCCGTCGGGGGAATAGCCGCTTTAACCGTCTCGCCGTAGGAATCTGATTTTTCTTTTACGGCTTCAGTAAAACTCGGCCTTGCCGCCGCCAGCACCGTCAGGGCCGGCACGCTTTTCAAAAATGTTCTGCGATTCATATTTTCCTCCAATCTTTAGAACTTCTAACATAATGAAAAAGACACAGATTGACACTGTTGATTTTTGACACAGATTAACACTGATTTACACTGTTTATAACTCATTTCTCTGTGCTCTTTGCCTGCCCCCGCGTCTCGTTTTGCTTCGCAAAACGGCGGGGGTGGCTAAAAAACTCTGTGGCTAACCCAATTCTATCCATATCCGCCTTACGATTTCAATAAATAATAAAGAGAATTTTTCGCGATTGCCGCATAAGCAATCGCCTGATTGGTATTAAGCAACTTGCCAATAGATGTCCCATATCGCGCGGTGTATATTTATCGTAGCAGTTGAAAAAAACTGTTCTTCATCAGGATGAACAGCCGGCGTCCCTCAAACGTCGGCTGTTTTTTTGTTCTTACCTATAACGCTATTCGCTGTTTTTGTCTTTGGAGCGGAGTGTCCGGCAAAGGCAAAATATAAACAGGCCCAGAATCACGAGCCAGCTTGCGGACATAAATAGCCACCCGGCAATTGTCATTGCTGAACCCTCCCCGCCTGTGGTGAGCTTTGTCGAACCGCCTCTTTGCGTTTCCAGATTCGCCAGACGAGAAAAACAAGCATCGCAAAGAAGCCGACAAGCATCAGCCGGATGCCGATGATATACCATTTGTTTTCAGGAGCTACGTTTCGCAGGAGGATTGTGGGAATCCATTCCTGAAAGAACCAGAAGCCGAGTATGAGCAGCAGGAAAGCCGGCGTGATATATTTGATGATGAATCGGTAGATTCGCGGGATGGTAATATCGGAGCCGACGTGCATTTCGGTCCAGGCCTTGTCCATACCGAATACCCAGGCGAAGAGGATTACCTCGACGGTGGCAAAGAGGACTAAGCAGAACGTTCCGCCCCAGAAGTCCAGTTCATCGACGGCCCCCCTGCCGAGCCAGAAAATTGCCGGCTGGGTCAGAACGAAAGTCGAAATGCCAAGGATTAAACTCGCTTTTTTCTTAGAGAGGTTGAATTCGTCTTCGAGAAAGGCGATGGCGGGTTGCGCCAGAGAGATTGACGAGGTGATTCCCGCGATGAACAGGAGCATAAACCACATAAAGCCGAGGACATTCCCGAAGGCCATTTTCTGGAGGACTAAGGGCATAGTAACAAAGCCGAGGTTGAATGCCCCGCCCGCGGCGATTTGGTTTATGGCGATTGGGCCGAAGAAGGCGAACGCGGCGGGAATAACGATTGAGCCGCCGAGGATAACTTCCGCGACTTCGTTAGTAACCGCGGCCGTCAGGCCGGACAGCGCGACGTCATCCTGTTTTTTGAGATAGCTTGCGTAGGTGAGAATAACGCCTATGCCGCAGCTAAGGGTAAAGAAAATCTGGCCCGCGGCGGCTAGCCAAACTTTGGCGTGAGCAAGTTGCGACCATTGCGGGTTCCAGAGATAGCCCAGACCGTTAATGGTGTTCCAATCCGGCTTGGCGGGGTCCGGTGCGCCGAGAAACAGGACCGCTGCCACAAGTATAATCGCGAATACGAAAAGGATGGGCAGCCCATATTCGCAGGTTTTTTCGATACCGCCGCTTACACCGAGGTAGATTATCAAAATGTTGAGCAAAAAGGTTATGACGAAAAACAGGTAGGCGACGCCTATGCCGTTGAAAAATTCGTTATGGGCCAACCCCTGATAGCCCCGCAGAAACGCCGTCATTGTCTGTTCGGTAGTGCAGGCGTTGTACTTGCCGAAAAGCGCAAAGAAGCTGTATCCCAGCAGCCACGACTCGATATAGATGTAATAAATGAAGATGACTACAGGCCCGAAGATGCCTATAACCCCGAAGTATTTGATGAATTTGTTCTTTTCCCACAGCGTATGAAACATCCCCGGAGCCGTCGAATGACCGAATCCTCCGCCGAAGCGACCGATGGTCCATTCTATCCACATCAGGGGTATGCCGAGGAGGAAGAGGGCGACGAAATAGGGAATCATAAATGCGCCGCCGCCATTACGGGCGGCCTGGACGGGGAAACGGAGGAAATTGCCGAGTCCGATAGCAGAACCGGCGACCGCGAGTATTATGCCGAGTTTGCCACTCCATCTTTCCTTAGCCATAACCTCCCTCAAAATCCGAGGGTTATTTTACGATAGCGAGGAGCTTGAGCGTATCGCGTTCGATGACGCTCTGGATAATTGAACGAGGGACGGTCGGGAGGTTTGCACCAGCGGGGAGCTTATTGAAGCCGAGAAGGGCTTCCATACAGTCCTGAGCCCTTGCGGCTGGGAATGCGGAGCCGAAGAGGAGCTTATCCATCACGCCCTGCTCATAAGCCGAGACGACGATATTGTAAATCTGCCAGACATTGCCGGGTTTTACGGAGAGGTCAGCAAAGACGTATTTGTGTTTGGCGAGGAGACACAAGGTCTGCTCGTAAAAGGGAAAGCCCATATTGCCGACGATGATTTTCAAGTCCGGGAAGGTCCTGGCGACCTCGTCGAGGAGGAAGGGACGGGCGTATTCGAGAAAACCTCCCGGCCCGACGGGGGTATTGTGGAAAAAGACGGGCAGGTGCAGTTCCTGAGCGGATTCGTAAAGCTGCATCGCCTCGGTCTGGGCGGGATGAAAGGCAGAATGGGAGCAATAAAGGACGATGCCTTTGAGGCCGAGTTTTTCGGTGGATGATTTAAGATTGCGGATGGTGGGGTCTTCGGCGAGGGGATTGATAAAAGCGAAGCCGACCATCTTGTTTTCGTATCGTTCGACATACTGGCTCAAATCTTTGTTGACCTGCTCGGCGGGACCGTCGGCGGTAGTTCGACCTGGCTCACCACCGGATGCCAACACGATGCATTTATCAACCACCTCGGCGGCGGCAAGATGCTCTGAGGCATCAAGATTTTGTATGCTGACGCTTTTAATATGCGTGTGGCAATCAACTACCATTTCTCAATCCAATTCAATACAAGATTGGCGGGGCAAGCCCCGCCCTACCTATATCACGGCAGGAATATACGCTACCGGGTTGGGGCGGGAGCGTCAAGGGGAAAATCGCGTGATAAAAGCGCTGCCCCCTTCGGGTACACGAGACAGGACGTGGGAGGCAGTGGTTTATGTCAACCGGAGAATCAGGGGTTACCAGCCCTTTTTGAGCAGGACGACGGGAATTGTTTTGAGGAGGATGTAGGCGTTGAGGAGGAAGGACCTTTTCTGTATGAGAGGTAATCGTATTTGATTTTGTGTTCGGGTTTGAGGTCATAAAAGGCACGAATTTGCGCAAGGCCGGTAATACCTGGTTTGACGGCAAGCCGGATACCCTGCAAGGCCCTGTGTCGCCTGACGAAGTAAGGGCGTTCTGGTCGAGGGCCGACCAACCCCATATCGCCCGCCAAGACGTTGAAGAGCTGAGGAAGCTCATCGAGACGAGTTCGTCGGAGGATTTTGCCGAAAGGAGTGACCCGCCTGTCATTTCTGGCAGCCCAGACGGGGCCGGTCTTTTTCTCGGCGTCGTTGACCATCGTCCTGAACTTGTAGAGGACGAATATTTTGCCGTTTTTACCGACTCTCCGCTGTTTGAAAAGGACAGGGCCCGGCGAAGTGCCTCTTATGAGCACAGCAGTAAGGAGCATTACGGGGGCGGCGAACGCCAGCATAATGAGAGAGCCGGCAATATCAAAGCCCCTAATCAAGGCATCGGCAATGGCCGAGGTTTTGTGCGGCTGGGCCAAAAACGGCTCGATGGCATGGACGACAATATCAGGTCGTTGTTCAATAACAACAGCTGGATTATATTCGAAGCCGGGTGAGTCGCCGTCAATATCAATAGCTACTGTGTTTACTTGTTCGCTCGCGCTATGCTGCCGAGTGTATATTTCCTGCCCCATAGCTCGCCCCCAAAACCGCCCCATAAAAAAACTATGCCAACTATATGGCTATTTTATGTATCGGTCAAAGGCGTGCCGGAAATACATCTTTTTTACCAGTATGAGCCGGAGCTATCTCCTTGAGCAAGGCAGGCGCCTGTGTCTGCACAATTAGTTGCTCGGATTTCAAGGCATCCTGGAGAAACTGCCTGACCGTTTCTTTTGTATATGGGTGAATGAGCATTCCATCGAGAAGATTAGGCGAAACCGTAACAATATGCGCCCCCGCTTCCCACCATTCGACGACATTCAGGATTTCCCTCGTGGAGGCGGCAATAATTTTGGCTTTGAGATTGAACTGGTCGAGGAGTTTCCTGGTTTTCTTTAATTCGTCGATGCAGTTGTACCCCATATTATTTACCCGCCCACAGAACAACGAAACATACGTAGCGCCGGCCATAGCAGCAAGAAGGCACTGTTGAGCACTCATCATAGCGGTAACGTTAACGCGAATATTGTGTTGAAGCTCAAGGGTATGAATGACCTCGACATTATGCAGTTCGCCATCAGGACCATGAATTGTGATTTTGACAACAATGTTGTCTGCCCACGCGGCAAGCTGGCGTGCCTGATCGAGCATTTTGTCTTTGTCGTTGGTGGTAACCTCAATGGAAAGGGGGTAAGGATAAATGGTTTCGGCGATTTCGAGAGTTCTCTTTTTAATTTCCGACATCCCCCCGTGAGACCATCCTTAAGTAAAATGGTTGGATTAGTTGTAACACCGCGTAGTATGCCCATTTTCACAAACTTTCGGATTTCAACTATATTTCCTGAATCGATAAATATGGCCATAACAGGTCTCCTTTCCTATTTAACTGATTCCCATTTCATTTCAGCCACTTTGATTCTCGGATGCGAAACAAGCAAGTGCCAGACAATCGCCTGAAAGGACTCGGTATGAGGGGTAACGGTATCCGGAGAAACCGTTGGGACGATTATACAGGCATCGGCGACGCTTCGGCTTCGCAGAATGCCGACATACATATCAGATATGCCGCCGACATACATCGCATTTCGCAAAATGGAGCTTTTCACCGCACCCAAGCCGCCGGCCATGCTCGATTCTTTTTGCAGGATATCAATCGGCGGCACAACTGAAACTGTGGCGGCATACATCTTTGGCAAAAGCATACTTATGACCGCCGTTGTTATGACGGTGATTGTGCAAATCCAGAAAATCATCCGCCTGTACCTAGAGATTACACGAAGATAATCGGCGATATTTATATCCTCACCATCCTGTCGTGTTGACGAACCGTTAGCGTTTACGGGTGCACCGACAGCCGTCCTGTCAGCGATGTTTTGCGAGCGTGTCATATCATCCATAACAGAAATTTCCCAAGCAAACTATATTGCGAGCACTACGCCTGTTGCCAGCGCGGCCTGGAACAGTATTTGCGTTATATCCTTGGTGTTTTTGAGCCACATAAGCTTGTCCATCTTCTTGGGGACCAGAATCGTGTCGCCGGGGTTAAGCCGAATGCCCATAAACCCGCCGAAATTCCACTGATGCGACTCGGAATCCCAGTAAACACTGTCAGCATCCTTCTGGATTCTTCAATTTTTGCGATTTCGTATTCGCGAACGAGCAGTTCGAAGAGCATCTCCCTTATTTTTGCGTCCCTGCTGAGCATGCTGTCGATTTGACTAAACTTATGTTTGATTTCTTTGAGCTGATTTTAGAGGAAAATCTTTTTGCTTTGGGCCAACTTCTATTCGGATTCACAATTTCTTCAACTGCAAGATAAACACATTACTTCGTATCCTGACGACTCAACATAATTTTTGCTAATTCACTTATTGTTGTAGCAGCGTGCCATCCTAACGAGTTAATTGTCGCCGGATTTGAGACCAATAGCTGATACTCTGCCTTGAAATCTTTCTTCTCTCGGACATAGTGTCGCCAATCCTTGTTAATCAGTTTGAAACATTCCTCAAGCCAATCTTCGACTGAATACGCATGCCCTGAGCCAATCGTCGCCTCGAATACCTGATTCTGCCCGATGAGAGTAATAATTCCTTCTGCGATATTTTCAGCAAACGTCCACTCTTTCCTTACTGAAATGTCACCTAACTCAAGAATTTCCTCACTTCCTTCGGCAATTCGTCGCGCTGCCTGAGCAATCTTCTGGCAGAGGTGCTGTGCTCCCCGCAGGGGACTTTCGTGATGGAAAAGGTATCCGACATACGTCTGGATGCCGATATCACGGAAGTATCGTGACAGATATACCGAATAATTTCTGACCGCCGCATAAGAACTGCTGTGGCCAAAGGGGTCCGTCTCAGATATTGGCTGCCCATTATTGATAAACTGCAGCCCGCTTCCTGTAATGAATACTTTACTGCCTGGAGACCATCGCTTGACATATTTTAATATATTAATAGTACCGGTACCGATGGTGGCATGATTCTCATAAATCGAATCGTGGCTGGTTGTCGATGCAGCCGCAAGATGGAATATCATCTCCGGGCAATGACTGCGAATAAGCTTTTCTACTGTTTCAGGGGAAGCAACATCACCGCATATCCAGGGACCACTTCGTGATACGCCTATTACCTCCATCTGTCGTTTGCGACAAGCTTCAGACAGATAGTATCCATCCTGTCCATTGGCGCCGAATATTAGCGCTTTCACCGGCCAGGCGCCTTTCCCCTGGAAACAATCTCTATCTTGGGAAGCGGGAATATCAGTCGTGTCCCTCGCTCCAGGATTTCCCGTTCCCGTTCGATGAACTCGTCCTTGAAATGCCACGGCAAGACAAGGTAGTAATCAGGATTCAGCTTGCGCGACTCCGCCTCGCTAACAATTGGAATATCTGTACCCAGGGTGTGGGCACCATACTTGTCAGGGCTCCTTTCTGCGGCACAGTCGATAATTTTGTTGTCGATACCGCACCATTGCAGGATGGTGTTACCCTTGGTCGACGCACCGTAGATATGAATTTTTTTCCCTTCCATCTTAAGCTTCTTCAGTAAAGCAACTAATTCGTCCCGGTGGACATTGATTCTGTCCTGAAAATTTTTATAGGGCTTGTCCGTATCCAATTCGAGGTCGAACTCGGCCTTGTGCATCGCCTGGATATTTCGAAAGTATTGTTCATTCTTATATTTGAAGTTTGTGAGGTGTGTAGCATAGCAGCGTAAACTCCCGCCGTTGCTGTCATTGAGCGCCACGTTGAGAACTTTCATACCGCTCTTTTTCAGGATATATTCGATAACCGCCAAGCTGTAGAATTCCAGATGCTCATGGCAAATCGTATCGTATGAGGTCATTTTCAGCATCATGGGCATATAGGACATCTCGAAAATCCAGATGCCTTCCGGTGCAAGGACGTTTTTTATGCCATTAGCAAACGCAACAGGATCCTCCAGGTCGTAAAACATCGCGATGGAGGTAATAATGTCCATTTTTGTTTCCTGTAAACAGTTCAGAAGCTCATCCGATGGAAATATATCCTGGATGACTGTCGCCGTCTTTTTGTCAATCTCCTGCGCAACATCGGATGGATCAACCCCGTATTTTCGGAATCCTTCCGGGTAGAAATTGAACAGCGTTCCATCGTTGCACCCAATATCAAGGACCGAACCACCCGATTTATTAAGCATCGAAACGGCTTCTTCAACAATGCCTTTGAGATGTTTTTTCATGGTATTGTTCGTTCCCGAACGATACCAATAGGCAGAATAAAGAACTTCAGGCGGCACTGTATGTTCCATTTGCAGAAGGCCACAGGCCTTTTCGTCTTTGGTGGGGTCACAGCGGACAAGAGACAGGGGAATTTTTCTCATGGGAGGCATTTCCTTGCCTGGTTTGACGAATGAACCCTGCAGGTATTGATCGCCAAGGTTTATTACGGGTGTCAGAGCAGTGGAAGCACAAACCCTGCAACTTTTTCTGTGAATCAAATGCATACCGCCTCCTTTTATTCTATTTATGAGATTGCTGAAGGTTTTTCCTTCTTACAATATTCATAATATAATTCTTATTATTTTTAAGATCATCTACGGATACCAGGTCTTTCTTGATCACTTTGAAATATGATAACATGAGCAGATTCACGAGACAAGCCGGCGTTATAGCTACAAATAACACAACGGATTTCCACCATAAGGACGAATTTTCCGATGCAAAGTATTTTCGATACTCTGCCAGTGAATATACTCCCACTGCCCTCCATGTAATAATGTTTTTCAATTTTTTCCAGGACTGTATCTTCAGATAATCCTGCCTGGCCTGCTCCGAAATATGAGTAAATGAGCCAAGGAGATTCGGCCATCTGCGCATCCATATGTCAAACGCCCGCGTTGTCCATTGAGCATTACCAAACCTGATTGCGACATACGGTTCAGCAATTACCAGCGCCGGAGCAGGCAAAGGCGCCTGAAAAATAACACCTATATGAATAAAACCTGTGCCAAAATAACGCGTCTTCTCCCGCTGTATCCATAAATCGCGACTTATTACGACGCATCCAACGAAAGATATGTGCTGAATAACGCGATGAAACAATTGTTCCAGCATTGATTCATCATATATTTCATTTGTATCGATAGGAAGCCGTTTATTTTCAAGGACCCTCGAAAAATCTCTGTTCACTACTTGTGTGTTTACAATAATCAAGCTATATCCTTTAGGGGTTTCATTGAGCACTGTGCTTATAGCGCCGGGCCTCAGCAAATCATCATCCGTAAAGAGCCAACAATACTCGCCCTGTGCTAATTCAACCGCTCTGCTGCAATCCTGATCAAATCCCGCGTTTGAGGGCGCTGCGGTAATTGCCTTGACATCCGATGCGTCGGCCCGAAAGTAACGTAACCGGGGGAAAGATTTCTGGTGCTGCCGGACCACTTCAGACGTATTATCGGTTGAGCCGCCATCCACAATCACGATTTCGACTGACTCAGTCGCCTGCGAGATAATACTCTCCAATGTTGCACCGATGAAAGCTCCGCGATTAAGCGTAGGAATGCAAAAAGATATTTTAATAGCCATGTTTTAACAGGTCAAATATACCTACCAGGTATTCCGATTCTTTTGTTTTAAATTTGTAACCTATCTTCTTATATAGCTCTATGGCTTTGATGTTATCAGAACGGACGCGCAATCTGACTTGAGCCGCTCCATTTCGCCGTGCAGCAGCATGTAAGAAATACATAAACATTATTCCCAATCCGGCACTTCTTGCTGAAGGATGAATTGCAATTCCCAGGCTTGGTATCTCATAACCCTCGTCCCATCCCCGAAGAAGGCCGTAGCCGAGCACAATATCCTCTTCCACAAGTATATAATAAATATCCCTGCCGGTATACTGAACTAACTTATCTAATGCTTCATCTGTAAACGGATGGGGGCGAAAGTATTTGCTATCTTCTACTTTTTCGAGGTCGCGAAGAAAATTAGTTAACTGCTGCTTCCAATCAATGGTTAACTTCCGACATTCAAGCTGTTTTACATGTAGATTCATATACATTCCCGCAATCACTAACTCCGCAGGCCTATCAACGTAGCACAAACGAATTCGATTTGTTCATCTGAAAGGGAAGGATAAGTAGGCAAAACGAGAACCTGCTGACTCACATCATTACAAACCGGCAGTTCGGGGGAGGCGTAGAGATGCCCCATAAAACCCGGTGCGCAAAAACCAGGACGTGTCTCAATCTGCGCATCCCGCATCTGCTGGAAGACAGTGTCACGGCCCTGTGGATAGGCCCGCGGGTCTAACCTGACCGCAATCGCCCATGGCACCGCTTCAACCTCCGGCGGGAAAACCTGCAGCGATAAGCCGTCGATATTCGACAGGCGCTTTTCATACTGCTGATGAACATGCTTGCGGCCGGCTATTTTCTGGCTGAGCATCTCCATCTGGGCGCAACCCAGCGCCGCCTGTATATTTGTGAGCCGGAAATTATGCCCAGCCAAGTCATGCCAATAATATCGCTTGCGCAACATACCATGGCTTCGATAAAGAGCCATCTGGGCATATATATCTTTGTCTTTAGTCGCAACCATGCCCCCCTCGCCCGTCGTTATCGTCTTAGTGGCCTGAAAACTAAAAGTGCCAATTGTTCCCAAGGTACCTGCATACCGGCCTTTATAGCGTGAAGCAAGTGCTTCTGCCGCATCTTCTACGACGGGGATATTGCGGCTCTCTGCCAATGCCAGGATAGAGTCCATGTCGCACACATTACCGTAGGTATGTATCGGGACAATTAATTTAGTGCGAGGTGAAAGGCATTTTTCAATAGCAGCAGCCGTCACACACCAGGTATCAGGACTTATCTCTGCAAAGACGGGTATGGCATTCATTAACAAAGAAAGATTGGCGGCTGCCAAAAATGCAAAGCCAGGAACAATAATTTCATCTCCTGGACCCACGCCAAGCGCCAGAAACGCCATATGCAAGGCGCTTGTGCCATTTGCTGCCGTCAACGCAAAGCGAGCACCAAAGTAATTGGCGAAATCGCGTTCTAAACGCTCAACAAACGGCCCACCCGATATCCAGGTAGAGGATAAAGCTTCGGCAACATACTGTTGCTCATTGCCACAAAATTCAGGTTTGGCCAACGGAATAAATTGTGAGGTTGTCATAGAGTATAGAATCCTTCACATCTTGACCTTTGCCAAGATAATGCTGTCTGATTCCAAATGGAATTGAGTATATCACAACTCGGTTCTATTGAAAGGGTATTAACTGTCACACTACACTATAATCAACAAGTCAAAGCAGAAGATTGGCATACCCTGTCAATTTTTTATACAGGTCTTCTGAAATAAACATCTTTCAGGCGCTCATTATGCTTTGACAAACTCCATCGCGATCACCCCTTGCCCCGGTAAATCAGCAATTGACTTGAAGTAGCCGTACTCTTGTCCCATCATATATGGTTCGCGCCAAGTCGGATACTTCGGGTCAGCTCGCTTGCGTCTCGTGTTGTTGAAAATCGCACCTGCTTTTTTCTCGCCATAAACAATTTTACGATTAGGTTGACCGGTTATACTGAAAATTCGCTCTTGTAAAAGTAGTGTGTCATAAAAGCGTTGCCAGAAGACAAATCCGCTTTTGTCCGGCTCAAGCAAGCCGTATTCATTCTCATTAATGTACTCTTCAGAAGCTTCTGCTGCACAGGGCACAGACAGAAGCAATCGGCCGCCTCGTTTTAACATCGCCCACATCTTCTGGATAGCTTGAGTATCTTGTGGAATATGCTCGACGACCGAGATGCTGGTGATGACATCAAACGATTCAGGCGCAAACGGGGCTTCCCCGAGCAAACAGTTATGAAAATGACACCGGTCAGAAAGACCACTGGCTTTTATCAAAGCTGTAGTAACCTCTAAATCTTTGGCGTCAGGATTAAGCAGCTCCGCCGATAGGGTGCGCTGCCGGAGCAAGAGCAATGTAGGGAACATGCGCGGGGAAGAGACGTCTAAATAATGTTGAATGGGGGCATTAGCCAGTGCACGCCACATAAAATCAAACTCAAAATACCTCACGGAATCCATCGGCCAGAAGAAAAAGGAATAAATAGTGCCGTAAGCAATGGGTACCTTGCGGTTTAGAAGCAAGCGCAAACCCAACCTGGTACACTGTACCCGAAACTGCAAACCGGGAACGCGATAATAGTATGCTAACAACCAGTATATGGGCGACAAAATACCGCCCACTAAAGCCAATTTGATTTTTTGCGCCGTAGTAAGGGGCACATGGTCAGGCACACTGATAAATGTCTTTTTCGGGACCGGCTCAGCCATACTAATTTGTTGCGAGGCCTTCTAATTTTTCAAAATTTATTTAGGATTTACTTTCAACCCGGCGTTTAGGAAACTCGTATATCTTACTGAAAATTACTTCTTGGGCATTCTCACAACTCTAAGGAACTGTCTTCCGGCGAACACGCCCTTAAACAAATATCCGTATTCCACTTTTAACTTCTGTATACCAATTTTATTTTTGATAACTGCATAAACAGCCATGTCCTCGTTACGGGGGTTGCAAGAGCTGTTATTCCGAGCGTTAAGGCCGAAACGATTGTCAAATTTAACAACAGCGCAAATTCAGACATCGGCCCGCTAACAAATATTCGACCAGTACCGGCAACAAATATACATACCGCAAGCGGAAGGCATACGTCCTGCAAATACCATCGCCATTTTTCCTTACGCAATAATCGACGGTGCATTATTGGGATTTCAAATAAGAACATCCCCATGTTTAAAACAAGCCACACACTGGCTGCACCAACAGCGCCATAACGCATGGTCATATAAATAATTAGCGGGACAAGAAGAATCACCGCAATTATACTTTTAAAAAAAGACAATTTGGTCCAGCCAAATGCCAATTGCAATGCATAGGGGAGATTCATTAATCCGTTAATGGCCGTACCACAAATCAGAATACTTACCAAAAGATGAGTTTTCTCCGCAGTTACCGGGTTTCGTGTCCAGAGAAGGATGATTTCATAGGAAAATAATGCGGTAACAATTGCGACAGGCAGAATCACAACTGACATGAACTGGCAACTTTTGTGGTAGAGCCGTTTTAGGCCATCCTGGTCATCAATAGATGCTGATTGCGTAAACATCGGATAAACGCTGTAAAAAACCGACGAGATAAGGTACCCGAGGCTCATAGCGACCGTACTGGCCAACGTGTAATAACCGAACGTTTCAAGAGGGAGCATCCTGCTTAATATCACCTTGTCCATTTGAGTAAGAATTACCCCGAGAATGGCAATTCCACTCATTCCGGCGGCAAACCTCCAGACGCCTTTGAGAAGCTGCTTTTGAAAAACTGCTGTGTTGCCGCCAAATGATAGCCTGCGTTTAAGAAACATTGCCACAAAAAGTATATTTATAATGCTGACGACTATTTGCCATAAAAAATAGGCCTGAATTGTCGGAGAAACCAGCCACAGGAGCAGAACTGCTCCGATGCCGCGTAATGTATTTGTGACAATATTAATCGCGTTAAGCAGAACCTGTCTCTGGAGGCCCATTAACCCCCCGGAGTAGAATCCGACCGGCATCTGTAGGGCTATTGCTAAGCCCATCAGTAAAAACGCCTGCTCGATGGTTTTGGGAGATAATTGACTTGCTTTAATCCAGTGATGCGCAATAACCGGCGATAACGACACAATTGTAATCCCGACAAAAGCAGCGATACTCCAGTAAAGCATTTCCAGGGTGCGGACAAGATTTCGCATTTCCTGTTCCCGGTCCTTCAATGCCGACAGTCTCGCCATTTCTCGATTCAGGGTATTACTCATACCCAGGTCTAAAATACTGGACATGGCCTGCAGCGTGAGAAAAATACCAATCAGCCCCCAGGATTCAATCCCTGTGAATTTGATATAAAGCGGGATAAAAATAAATGACATAAGGGCCTGCCATATACTACCGGCAAAATTGGCGGCCATGTTTTTCTTTATAAGGTCCATTGGAAATTCAAATAGACTTGTTTGTTTTTATAATTTCGCGAATATAAGTTTTTCGCTTTACACGATGCAGATTTCCATCTGGTAGTTGTGTTTAAGAACCTAATTCATAGTCAGCAGTTGTAATCAATTATCGATTACCATTAGTCAATCTTTTCAAACTCCGTCCCCGTCGGTTGCGCTGTCAGGACAACTGCAACCATTCGTCTTGCTGCGCCGTTACCATCAGCCAACTCTCGCCAAGCAGTAAAGACCGCGAATCAATGCAAGAAACCCTGACGTTGTGCGACAACGTCAAGCTCACCGCCAAAAGATACCCGTGTGAATCGCTCACGGACAAATGCAGCGGCAACTGAGATAAACAAACTCGTCACGCCGGCAAGGAGCACCATCCGTGTTCTTCTGGGTTTACATTTCTTCTCAGGGGGTTCGGCTCTGTCGAGAACTTGAATTGTCGGCATACTCTTGGCCTCTTCGATTTTTGAGATTTCGTATTCGCGCGTGAGCAGCTCGAAGAGCATCTCCTTTATTTTTGCGTCTCTGCTGAGCATGCTGTCGATTTGACTAAGCTCCTGTTTGATTTCTCTGAGCCGATTTTCGAGGAAGACCTTTTTGTTGGTGGCCTGACCAACAAACAGTTGCTTGTTCCGTCTGTCTAATTCTTCGACATAGGCATTTGCCAGATTTGCCGCTCGGCAAGGATCTCCATCTTCAACCATAATGGTAACAATGCCCTCGTCGCCGACCTTAACGGATGTTCTCTCGCACAAAATCCGCCTTACGACAGAAAAACCATGTTTGACCTTGTAAACCTTACCTAAATCAAATCTCTCTATCAGGGCATCGGCGACGCTTCGGCTTCGCAGAATGCCGACATACATATCAGATATGCCGCCGACATACATCGCATTTCGCAAAATGGAGCTTTTCACCGCACCCAGGCCGCCGGCCATACCTGACTCTTTTTGCAGGATATCAATCGGCGGCACAACTGAAACTGCGGCGGCATACATCTTTGGCAAACGCATACTTACAATCGCCGTTATTATGACGGTGATTGTGCAAATCCAGAAAATCATCCTCCTGTGCTTCGAGATTACTCGCAGATAATCGACGAGATTTATCTCGTCAGCATCATCCTGCCGGGCCGACGAGTAGTTGGCGTTTTCGGGTACACCGACAACCGTATTATTAACACCGCTACAGGGGCGTGTCATATCATCCATAACAGAAATTTCCCAAGCAAACTATAATGCGAGCACTACGCCTGTTGCCAGCGCGGCCTGGAACAGTATTTGCGTTATATCCTTGGTGTTTTTGAGCCACGTAAGCTTGTCCATCTTCTTGGGGACCAGAATCGTGTCGCCTG
>Ga0315278_10001503_pt1 | contig 20503 bp, 21 predicted proteins | sample YL17G06_0_MG_FD_203880 | JGI IMG/M metagenome (GOLD analysis project Ga0315278, IMG submission 203880) | Sediment microbial communities from Yellowstone Lake, YNP, Wyoming, USA - YL17G06_0 | ecosystem: Environmental > Aquatic > Freshwater > Lake > Sediment | place: USA: Wyoming | collected... | reverse complement strand
CGCGTATCCAAGCCCGGCGGCGAGCCGGATTCCTGCTGGAATTGCGTTCTATTGTGTGAATTACGATAATGAGCGGCGGCGCGACGCGGCCGTGGATACGCGCGGCTTCGCGGCCCACTAATAGTTAGCCGGACTGAAATCAGAATGCGGGTTTCCACCCACTGTCGAATCTGGTCTTGCACGTTGGCAGGGTTGGCTGCGCTGGCCTCCGCATGCCAACAGGTGAATGTGGTGGGCGAGCACCAGCCCGCTGGGCAGGCTTCGCGCGGCACTCGGCCTGGCGGCTCAGGTCCGAAATGCGTGTACCGGGAGAATGGGTTTCGGTCCGGGCTCAATCCGCCGCGCGAGGTCCATCGGGAAGAACCGGACTTGTCCGGATTGGCGCCCATCATAGGCGAACAGCTTGCCATCATCGAGGTTCGGATCGATGCGGCTGGGCGGGTGACGGAGAGTTGTATGCTCCGGGGGGTTCGCGAAGACGTGGACCTCAAGGCACTGGAAGCCGTGAAGGCTTGGAGGTTTGAACCGCCCCGCCTGCTCGTCGACACGGACTTGGCGGGGAGGGGTGGTCGCCTCGAGGCCGGGACGGCGGTGCCCATCTTCATGACGGTCACGATGCGACTTGGCCAGAGGCAATGAGCGGCGGCCGGCTAACAGCGCGCTGGAGCCGGCAGCGCATTTGGAAGAGAGCACTTAGGCGCTGCGGCTCAGCGCGAACGTTAGACGGCTTAGCCTGACCGTAAACGGCTAAAGGATCTTCTCAAATGCGCACACTGAGCGCTGCGAGTTTTGCCCTGGTTGCCACCGTCTCGTCAGCCTACGCGCAGGACGCTGCTCCTCGTCCTTCACGTCTCGATTCCGCCGATCTCCGAACCATCACTGCGGTCGTCACCGTATTCAGGGCGTCGCGTGATTCCGTGTGGCCGGGCTACGACCTTTCCATGCAACCGTTCCTCGTCTACCGGCCAGGGCAGTGGGCCGTCGTTCTAAATCCTCCTGGTGACATCGAAGGCTGCCAACCGTACCCGAAGTCCTGGCCGAGGCTCGCAGCCCCGGCGCTACTTCACCTCGGCGCCACTCCCAGCCTCGTGGGCCAACTCGAGTTCGATTTGTCGGTGGGATCTGCCACGGTGGTAGCGATCCCGCTCGCCGACAACCTACCGGAGCAGGCTCTTGCACGTGCGCACTCCCTGTTCGCGTTCGTCGTTCACGAAGCGTTTCATCAGTTTCAACGAATCACGTTTGGCGAGATAGATGAGCCCTCAGAGGAGCGGTACCCGATTCTCGATACCGAGAACAGTGCGCGAGCCGCACTGGAGATACACATCCTCGAAGACGCCGTGCGAGCCGTTGCACGGCAAGATCTGGCGGGTGCCCGCCGATTCACTGGCCTGTTTCTGGCGCAGCGTCGCTTCCGCTGGGAACATGCCTTGCCGCTGGTGAGGACATTCGAACGGGCAAAGGAACTGAGTGAGGGAACCGCGAAGTACGTGGAGACACGACTTGTCGCCATTGCGGCGGATCTCTGTCGCACAGGCGCATTCATCGATCCTGATGTGTGCCCCTCGTTCAAATCGCTCTCCGTGCCTAGCTATTTGCAGAAGGACTTCGAGAGCCGTTTGACGGAAGGCACGCTCAGTCCGGCCAATGTGCCGCGAAACCGGATCTACCCGACCGGCGCCGCGATGGGAGTCCTCCTGGACTTCTTCCGAGTCGACTGGAAGCACCAAGCCGCCAATCTCCCCGACGCTTCGACATTGGCCGACCTGCTGGCGCCTTCGATTCCGGTTCCGGCGGGCGGCCTTGGATCGCTCCAGGAGGAGGCCGACCGACGCTACGCCTTGCCACAACTGCGGCGGCGCACACAATCGCTCGCCGATGCCTATATCCGCGAGGCCGACGCCGCCGTCCGCGCGTTTGAGGCGCAGCCCGGCCATCGGGTAGAGGTGCACCTTCCAGCCGCCGGCACGAGTCGCTCGCGCTCTTCTAGTACGAAGCGTTGGGTCATGAACAACGGCAACCGGGTGTTCGGCAGCGACCTTCTCGCTTACACCCTTCGGCGCCCGAACGACCAGCTATTCATGAGTGTGGAACGGAGAGCCGTGCTCGACGACCTCGTCCCGCCGGGAGAGCGACGCGTCGCGTTCTTTGTTCCATCGGTGGATTCGATCATGGTGGACGGTGCGCACGTCGCTGTCACGTCAGTAGACGAATATCGGTTCGAGGTTCTGAGTATCAAAGGAACTGGGTTCTCTCTCGACGTCAGGGTCCCAGGCACGCTGACCTTGAGCGCTGGCCGCGTGGTGGTTCAGCTGCCCGCACGGTCTCGCTGATCCACGGACTCCAGGGATGGCGCCCCAAGCCGTGCCGTCTAACAACAGGATGAACCTGACGGTCCGCTTCCCGGCCCGCAGGTTATCCTGGGCGTTAGACCGATTCCAAGGCTCCGTACCACAGGTACACGCGATGCACGGTCACTCAACAGAGGGATGACGGGAGTTCATGGTTCGCCAAATCGCCGCAATCCTTATCGCTGGCCTGACGGCCTCCCCGGCGCTTGCCGCCGCTCAAGTCGGCTTCCGCCATTTCCAGATACCGCCCTCCCCGCAAGGACGCGGGCTCGACGTCGCGATCTGGTATCCAACGGCCGCAACGGGAGCGCCAACCCTCATTGGAGAGAACGCGGTCTTCTTCGGACAGCCCGTTCAAGCCGATGCGCCGGTCGCGGGGGGACGGCATCGATTGATCGTGATGTCGCATGGCTATGGCGGAACCTGGATCAACCTAGGTTGGTTGGCAGGGAATCTGGCCGGGGCTGGCTATGTCGTGGCGGCCGCGAATCACCCCGGCACTACGGCACAGAACATGGAATCAACCGTCGGTGCCCAGCTCTGGGAAAGACCTCGGGACGTCTCGCGAATGATCGACGCCCTGACGCACGATCCTGCCTGGTCCGTAATCGTCTCGGACGATGGGGTGGCCGCGATCGGACACTCGCTTGGCGGCTGGACCGTGGCCGAGCTGGCCGGTGGGCGTTTCGATCCGGATCGGTTCAACGCCGACTGCAAGGACCACGGCGGCCTCGCCTCCTGCCAACTCTATCGAGAACTCGGCGCGGGCGAGGATGCGACGTCGCGTGCGGCGCTAGCTCAAAGTCACGATGACCGCCGCATCAAGGCCGTCGTCATCCTGGACCTCGGGCTCGCGCGCGGATTCGATCCGAATAGCCTGGCAAGCGTCAAAGTACCGGCGCTGGTTATCGCCGCAGGCGCTGCCCTCCCCGCTCGGTTTCCGCAGATCCCGGCTGCACTAGAATCACGTTATTTGGTGGAGTTGTTGCCTTCCTCGACGACTCGCTACGTCGAGATCGCCCGCGCTTCGCATTTCAGCTTTGTTCGGAACTGCAAGCCCGGAGCGGTCGAATTGCTGGCCAAGGAGTCCCCAGACGATGTCGTCGCCTGCCTGGACGGCGAAGGCGCAGACCGGGAGGGGATCCATCGGCAGACTGCCGCCGAGATCATTCGCTTTCTGGCCGCGAGGCTGCCGCCGCGTAGATAGGCGGGCGGCACTCCCGGGCGCCAAGTGCTGGAATCGCACAACGGTCTAACACAGGTTGCAGTTGACAGCCGGTCTATATGTCTGCGCGCTTCGCGTGCTTCCTTTCATTCGGCTGCAACTGAACCTGAAGCGTTAGACCGACAAGGGACGAACACGACTGCACTGGACTCGCCATGTGGCTAGGCAAACGGCACTACCGAACGGCGCTTGCTTGGCAGGTCGGCCTTGCGGGCTACATGCAGCTCATCTCTTGGGTGTCGCTCGGACGGTGGAACTATCAGCCCTGTTGTCCGACGGGGCTCGAGCTGCTCCGACGCGGGACTCTTTCTCTGAGCGACACCGCCGGGGCAGGAGCGTTTCTGTTGCCCGTCGCGCTGTTCTGGTTGGGCGCGCGCTGGGAGTGGCGCTGGGCGATGTGGCTCGCGCTCGTGGCGACGACCATCTGGCTGGGTCTGCAGCTCTGGACATGGTGGCCGCCGTATCTGTTTGGCGCGTCGGATCGCTGGTCGCAGGTCTATGCCCGGGCCTTTGCTGAATCGACGCCGATTCTGCCACGGTGGGGCAACCATCTGCCCCCGGACGCGATGCATTTCTCTTTGCAGGTATTGCTAGCTGGGGCCGTCGTGGCTGGAGGATGGGCACTATTGCGGCAACCGGCCCGAAAGGCGGTCTAACCGGCCGCTGCAGCCGACGAGCGGCGTGGACTTCTGACATCATTAAATGTGAAACCGCCGCTCGCGGCTGAGCGGCATGACGTCGGGCAGACAAGAGATAGGAGAGCGTCGTTCAAGGTGACTGGACACAAGAATATGATTTCGGCGAGGTCAACGCCATGAAGAGACTCCTGCTGCTCGCTGCCCTGTGCGGCATCACCGCGGCGTCCGTCGGCGCCGAGTCGCCCGCCGGCGACGATCCCTGGCTCAGCCGCCTGGTCGGGCATTGGGTCCTCGAGGGCCGGATTGCGGGAAAGGACACGACGCACGACGTCGACGGGGAATGGGTACTGAACCATCTCTACGTCCGCCTCCACGAGGTGTCGCGCGAGAAGGACGCCAGGGGGCAGGCCGCCTACGAGGCGATCGTGTACGTCACCCGGGACGCGGCGCCGGGCGAGTACGCCGTCCTGTGGCTCGACAACACCGCGAGCGGCGCGTTCTCCGCCGAAGGCATCGGCCATGCGAAGCCGGAGGGCGAGTCGCTGCCGTTCGTGTTTAAGGACGCGCGCGGCGACGTCTCGTTCAAGAACACTTTCGCCTACGACCCTGCGAGCCGGACGTGGGCGTGGGTCATGGACAATGTGGACAAGGGCGTCCCCAAGCCGTTTGGTCGCGTCAAGCTGAGCCGGCGCTGATCGGCTCACCACCTTGATGCTGTCAAGGGCTGCGACGATCGGAAGAAGGAGGGGCTGCCCAACCAGCGCTTGCAGGGGACGCCCGCAAGAAAGGTCGCTATGCCGCCTGTTGGTCTGGTTCGTGCGTTTGTGGTTCAGTGGTGGACGGTGGGCGTCGTCCTCCTCTACCTGCGTATCAAGACCGCCTATCAGGGACTCTAGCCGGCGAGTGGACACGATCCGCATCTCGTCCTGGCCGGAGGTTTCGAGGCCCTCGCTGCGCTGTTGTTCCTGATTCCGCGGACCTTGAGAATCGGCGCCCTTGGTTTCCTCGCCACCTTCACGGTGGTGATCTTCATCCACGCGCTGCGCCTTCAGTTTCGTGGGGACCTTTTGGTGTATGCGGCCGTGGTGTCGTTCGTAGCGGTGCATGGATCGGTTCCGATGTCGTGGCTGCGCGCTCGAGCCTGAGGTCGGGGAGAGACGCAACGCATCGAAGACCGTGGTGCCGCCCAACAAGGGGATGAAGCTGACGAAGCCTGGTGAACTTCGGAGCTTCGCAGCTAATCCCCGGTGTTGGGCCGACGAATTACAGGCTTTTCAGAAGGCGATCGTAATCGGCATGGCTTCCGATCCAGAACCAGGTGACCCCTTCGTTCTCCAGCAGTCCGACGGCGCGGTATGCGACGGTCACGCGCACGGAGTAGACGGGCTCCCGGTCGTGGACCTTCTTGAACTGGAGGCCGGGGTGCTTGGGGTTCTGCCGAAAGAGGCGGTAGGCTTTCTGCGCGGCGTCGCGGACTTCGGTAGGCATCGCGCGGTACGCAGCCCAGAACCGCGGCGTCGCTTGCGACTTCACAGCTTCTCGGGATCGAGGGCTGTGGTTCGGCCGGCTTCGTGGTCGGCGCGGGCTTCGGCCGCGAGAGTGCTCAGGGCGTCCTGCGAGGCGCCGAACTGGCGGGTCCAATGCTCCTCATCGCGGAGTTCGTCGAGTAGCCAGTGTGCGACCCGGTCTTGTTCTTCGGGGGGCAAGGTCGTCAACTTCGCAATCGCCGCGTCCAGCGTTCGGGTCATGGGTGAAGTATACCGGAAGGCAGCGAGGCGGCCCAACAAGCCGCTGCAGCCGACGAGCGGCGCGGGCGCATCGAGTTGGCTCGAGACGATCATGAGCGCCGCTCGCGGCTGAGCGGCCGGGTGTTGGACCCACCAGATGCCTGCGTGTTGCCTCTTCAAGCTAATCTGGCTATGATCTAGCTACAATGCGTCGAGAGATCGTCCTGGCTCCTGGCGCGGTGTCGTCTTTTCGGCGTCTCGTGGCGCATGTCCGGGCCGGGGTTCGTGATGCGATCGAGCGCCATCTGCGGTTCGAGCCTGCCAAAGTCAGCAAGAGTCGAATCAAACGGCTGCGGGGTCTAAGTCGGCCGCAATACCGGTTGAGAGTCGACGACATCAGGGTGTTCTATGACGTTACGAAAACTACGGTCGAAGTCCTCGCCATCGTCTCCAAGACCGAGGCGCAAGCCTGGCTCGAACGGGAAGGTACGCCCGACGCGGGCGGTCGCCCTGGCGCGCGTTAAGGACGACTTGTCGAAGTACCTCCGCTTGGCGGCCGACGGCGAGATCTTGATCACTCGACATGGTCGACCGGCGGGTGTGCTCATCGGCTTTGAATCCGACGAGGATTGGTTCGACTATCGGCTCGAACACGACCCGGTGTTCCTGCGACGTATCTCGGAAGCGCGGATTGCCATCCGTGAAGGTCGGGGCACCCGACTGGAAGACATTACCACCGCGTAGGGGCGGTCCAACCACGGCCTGGACCCGACGGCGCTGGAGGGACGCTCGGCGCCGCGGGTCAGGCCGGATCGGGTGGCACACCCGACGGCTACTTCCTGACACGCATCGCGTCTTCGATCTCCTTGATCGTGCGGGGAATCCCGGCGGTCAGATTCTCGCAGCCGGTCTCCGTGATCACGACCGTGTCCTCGACGCGCACACCCAGGTCCTCGCCGGGCCACGTCATGTACGGCTCGTTGGCGAACACCATGCCGACCTTCAGCACCTGGGGGCCGCCGCCAACGTCGTGCGTCGCCATCCCGACGAAATGGCCGAAACCTCCGCGCATCCGCTTGAAGTAGTCCTTGGTGAGATCGAACCCCTGCTTCTTCAGAATCTCCTCAACCTCCAGGCGGCACTGTTCGATCGTCAGACCCGGACGGTACACCTTCAGGTTGGCCTCGTGCACGGCGAGCGAGGCCTCGTACACCTCTCGCTGACGCGGCGTGAACGTGCCGTTGGCCGGAAACGACGTCGTGATGTCGATGTCGTAGTAGTCGAGGTCGGGACCGGCATCGACCACGATGAAGTCGCCGTCCTTCAACTGGCGATCGTGCCGGTTGTAGTGGACGTACGGGTGGTTTTCGCCCGACGAGACGATGACGCCGTACGCGCTCTCCTGCGCGCCTTCCTTCTCACAGATGTAGTTGAGCAGCGCCGACAGTTCGTACTCGAACTTGCCCGGGCGGGTCGCCTTGATCATCTCCGTGTGCGCCATCGCCCCGATGCGGCCGGCCCGGCGCATCAACGCGATCTCGGCGGGCGACTTGATCGTCCGCAGCTCCCAGATCATCGACGAGCAGTCCCGCAGTTCGACCTGAGGGAACCGCTCCTTGAATAGCTTGACGAACTGCATCTCGCGGGTGAGCCGCCCATCCCAGCTGTTCTGCGTCATGGTCCGCTGGAGCGTTCTGAATTTCTCGGTGCTCGACTCGCGATAGAGCTCCTCGGGCTTGAACGACGTGTAGACGACCTTCGAGCGGCCGGCGATGCCCGCGAGCAGCGTGTCGAGCGTGTCGATCGCCGCGACGCGCTCGATGCCCGTAAACGCCTTCGGGTCCCTGACTAGTTCGGCCGCGATGCCGTCGTTGCGGGCTGCGGCTTCGGTGGACGTAAACACGAGCGTGCTCGTTTTCGCCACGCCGTCAATGATGAGCACCGCGTTGGGAATCTCGGCGCCCGTCAGATACATGAAGTCGTTGTTCTGGGCGTATCGATAGTAGCTGGCGATCGGTTGCGCTCCCCAGATCACGGCGACGCCATCGGGAATCTGCGCCATCAGCTTCGCCCGCCGCGCTGCGTATTCGGCGTTGTCGAAACGAGGGCCCGCCAGAAGCGGGCTGGCACACATCACACACACCGCAAGCGCCATCGCGCACCGCAACAGCCATGACCTCATCGTCAACCTCCCCCAGACCGACACAAGTAAACCGTGCTCCCGACGTGTCCCTATCCACCAGCCGCCGCGCAACGCGAATCGACGTCGCCGGGGCCGGACGGCCTCTATCTCGCGGCGCCCCCGCCAACACGCGTCGTCGCCGCGCCACCCCCGACGGCCGTTGCCGCTTTGAGCGCCTCTGCCCCGCCCACGATCGGCAGCCGCAACGTGGTGCCCGCCAGGTCGATGGTCAGTTCGGTGCCCGCCTTCGGCCACAGCGTGAAGTCGCGGTCGCTCGAGAAGATCATCAGGCCGATGCGCTTGCCGGCCGGGATGATCTGATCGTCGGGTTGCAGGTCGAATGTCATCGGGTAGAACCGGCCCGGCGTGAGCGGCTTCCCCCGAGCAGACGAATGGTAATCCCCGCCGCTCTTGAGCGACGCATGATTCTGAGGATCCGCCCATCCGCGCGTGATGAGATTCGCGGGACTGATCGGGCCATCGGTCCACGGCAGCGTCAGCAGCCACACCGAGAGATTCGCGGCCGGCTTGCTCGACGCGAGCCGCACCGTGATGCTGGCCGTGCCGGAGATGTGAAGCGGTGCCGCCAATTCCGCGGTGGCGTAGAGCAGCCGGTTCGGCGACTGTTCGGCCTTTGCCAGCGCAGCGCCGTTGAACTCGACGTTGTCGACGAGTTTTTCCGCAGCCACCCCGGCCACTCCGCCCCAGGGCTCGAGACCGAGCCCGCCTCGCGTGCCGCCGCCATAACGCAGATACAGCGTCACGGGCGACGCGTCCGGATTCGGGTAGTCGGCGTAGGGCGTGGGCGGCGGCGTCGGGGCCCGGCCGCGTCCCTGGCCCGCGGCCGGCGGCTGGGTCGCCGGAGGCGGCGTCACCGGAGGCAGGGCTGTGGGTGCGTCGGCGGCCGCCGCGGGAACGGGAGCCGCCTCACGAACGATCCACGCTCGCGGATCCTTCTCGACGCCGTTCTGCACGCCATACAGATAGCGCGTAAACCACTTGTTCATCATCTCCATCGGTGGTGCCCCGCCGTGGCCGCCCTGGTGGAAGTACATCTGCAGCGGCACCTTCCCTTTCAGCGCCATGGCGATCCGCACGCTGTGCTCAGGCACCACATTCCAGTCGTTGAAGGCGTGCGCCATCAGCACGGCGGCCTTGATCTTTCCGACCTTCTTCAGGAGATCGCGTCTCGCCCAGAACCCGTTGTAGTCGCCGCTTGCGCGGTCGCGCCCCCGTGCGAACTCGCCGTCCCGGTACCGTCGATTGCACGTCTCGCGCCGCGCGGGATCTCCGCTATGGACGAAGTCGTAGAGAAAGTCGATGTCCTCGCCGAGCCACCCGCCCGGGTGACGAACCAGGCCGTTGCTCCGGTAGTAGTGGTAGTAGGACGTATTGGGCGCAATGGGAATGATCGCCTCGAGCCCCCGGACGCCGGTCGTTGCCGCCGCGACCGGGAGCGTGCCGTTGTACGACGTGCCGGTCATGCCGACCTTGCCGGTGGACCAACGCGTCGCCGAGACCTCTTCGGTCCCGTCGATCGTGGTGTAGCCCTTCGCGCGACCGTTGAGCCAGTCGATGATCGCCTTGGGCGCGAGTTCCTCCGGCGCGTCGCCCACGGTCGGACATCCCTGCGAGAGGCCCGTGCCCGGCGCTTCGGAGTGGACGACGGCGAAGCCGCGCGGGACCCAGGTGTTCACCTGCGAGGTCGAGACATTCGGTCGCGTGGGCTTGAACTCGACTGGCGGTTGTGACTTGCGCGGTGGCGGCGGTGCGCCCACTTCCTGCTTCACGTCCCAGAGGAATTCGCGCGCCCCCGACGTCCCCGCGAAGTACGGCGACGACTCGTAGATGATCGGGACCTTCAGTCCCTCGGTCTCCGTCTGCTGCGGACGTGTGACATCGACAAACATCCGGTCGCGCTTGCCGTCGCCGTCCGAGTCGAATTCGGTCTCGACCCAGAGCGTCTGCTTGATCCACTGCGTGGCATCCTGAAACGCGGGCACGATCTGCGCCTGACCATCGACGAACACGGGACGCGCCGGTTGCGGCGCCGGCGATTGCGCGAGCGTGATGGCCGCCGTTGCCGCAACACCCGCCACGACCGCCGCGCCGAACAGATGGAATCGTTTCATGAGGAGCAGGATAGCAGCGCGCGCCCTGGATGGCACGAGGAATCACCGCGGCCGGATTCGCGTGGATGGTGTACAGTTGGTACGGCTTCCGTACAAGAGACGCGGCCGATCTGTTCCTCGCTGGGCGTCGAGATCCGCCTGACGCAGGATGGAGCCGACGCCTCCTCGACTCGTTGAGCACGTCCTCAACTGGTTCGAGCAACGACGGGCGCGCGTGCCCGAAAAGCCGTTCAGACGCTCTTCGGCTCGCTGCGTCTCGGCCGGGCGTTCTCCGGTCGCGTTCGGAGCGACTCCGGGAAGCCCTCGCGGTAGGAGATCGTATGAGACTCACCATCCGTTCCCTCGTGTTGTCTGTCGCGTGCCTTGGGTTGTCCGCCCTCCTCGTCGGCTCGGCGTTCGCGCAGAGCGATCCCCAGATCGGCGTCTGGAAGCTGAATGTCGCGAAATCAAAGTACAGCCCAGGGCCGGCGCCGAAGAGCGCGACCACGAAGATCGAAGCCGCCGGCACGGGCACGAAGGTCGTCGTCGACCAGGTGCTGGCAGATGGCACCAAGAGACACTATGAATTCACGGCGAACTATGACGGGAAGGACAGCCCCGTTATCGGAACCAACCCCGACGCGGACATGGTCGCGCGCACGCGCACCAGCGCGTCCACAGTGCAGACGATTGCAAAGAAGGGTGGAAAAGTCACGACCAATCAGACGTCCGCAGTGTCGAGTGACGGGAAGACCAGGACGGTCACGACCACAGGGGTCAATGCGAGCGGGCAACGCGTGAACAACGTCGCGGTTTACGAGAAGCAGTAGCGCCGCGCGGGCGGCGTGTCGACCGCCTGGCGCGCCGCCCGACGACCACCCGATTCGTCCGTCTCACACTCAAATGGAGCCGACGCGCCATTTCGCCATACCATCTTTCGCCGACCAGCGAATCGAAAGGCGAATCGATCATGCCGACAGGCACCGTCCGACTTCACCGCGTGCTCCGCGCGACGCCCGAACGTGTCTATCAAGCCTTCCTCGATCCCGACGCGATGGCGAAGTGGCTTCCGCCGCACGGGTTCACCGGCAGAGTGCATCACATGGACGCGCGCGAGGGCGGCGGCTATCGAATGTCGTTCACCAACTTCGGTACCGGCAAGAGCCATTCCTTCGGCGGCAAGTACATCGAACTCACGCAGCATGAGCGGATCAGGTACATCGACCAGTTTGATGACCCCAACATGCCGGGCGAGATACAGGTCACGATCTCGCTGCAAGAGGTGGCTTGCGGAACCGAGCTGACGATCGTGCAGGAAGGGCTGCCGCCCGCAATTCCGGTCGAGTTCTGCTACCTTGGCTGGCAGGAATCGCTGTCGCTGCTGGCACATCTGGTCGAACCGGAGATTCCAGATGGGACGTAGCCGCTAGCCGGGTTGCCGCATGCCAGGTGCGGTGCGATGGAAACACGACGGGGCGTGAATCGGGCATCCGCACTGCCTCACCAACGATTGCAGCGGGCTGGCGTCCGCACGCTCAGCGCTTGGCCGCCTTCAGCGCCCGCTCGCGCGTCGCCTTGAACTCCGTCCCAGGCTTCCACTCCGGATAGGCCGCGCCGTTGGCCACCGCCAACCCAACCCGCATGAGCAGATCGACGTCCTCGACCGCGCCACGAAGATCCCAGTCGGCCTTCACCTCGTCGGTCACCTTGTGGTAGTCGTTCGTCGTGTACTGGTCGCGCTTCCGCTGGCCGTAGTCGGCCGGCCGATCGCGGTATTGGGCGCCGGGGTGAAGGAAGTGCAGCGCGGGCACCCCGAGCTTTGCCAGCTCGAAGTGGTCGGAGCGATAGAAGTACCCCTTCTCGGCCTCGGGATCCGGCAGCACGACTCTGCCCTGCTTTGCCGCTTCGGCCGCCAGCACCTCGTCGAGTGTGCTCTGCCCGTATGCCACGCTCACAATCGCGCGCGTCGGACCCCAGAAGTTCATGATGTCCATGTTGATGTCGGCGAGCGTGCGTTCGAGCGGCCACAGCGGGTTCTGGGCGTAGTGCTTGGCCCCGAGCATGACGGATTCCTCCGCCGTGGGCGCGAGAAACAGGAGCGACCGCTTCGGCGCCGGCGACATCCTGGCAAACAGTTCTGCGATGGCCAGCATCTCGGCCATGCCCGAGCCGTTGTCGAGCGCGCCATTGAGGATCTGATCACCCTCGAGCGCCAGGTTTCGCCCGAAATGATCCCAGTGGGCGCTATACATGACGTACTCGTTGCGCAGCAGCGGGTCGCTGCCTTCGAGTCGCGCGATCACGTTCTTCGTGGTGACCGTTCTGAGGGTGTTTCTCAGCGTCGCATCGAACGTGGACCCGAGGGGCACCGGCGCGAACTGGCGCGTGGCGGCCCTGGCCTTGAGCGCGGCGAAATCCTGCCCGCTCCGCGCGAACAGTTCTTTGGCCCGATCGAGAGCGATCCACGCGTCGATGGCTTCGTGGCGCGCGGCCAGGTCCGCGGCCGCCACGTTGAAGTTCTCACGCCCCATGTTGCGCACGACGTCGTAGGCGTACCCGGCCGGCCCCGTTTCGTGGACGATGATGGTGGCCGCCGCGCCTTTCGTTGCCGCGATCTCGTACTTGTAGGTCCAGCGGCCGTAGTAGGTCATGGCTGGCCCCCTGAACGTCGCAGGATCCAGCGCCGCAGGGTTTCTGGGATCGGCAACCGGCGGATCGCCAATCAGCATCACGAGCGTCTTGCCGCGGACATCGACGCCCTTGTAGTCGTCCCACCCGAATTCGGGCGCGACAACGCCGTAGCCGACAAACACCAACTCGGAGTTCGTCACCGACACCTCAGCCTGCCCCCTGCGCGACGCCGCTACATAGTCATCGGGGAATGCCAGATCGAGTCGCCGCCCGCCGGCGGTGAACCACGCCGTCGGCTTACCGAGAAACGCGATCAGGGGAACCGACTGAACGTAGGTGCCGTCGGGGTTGCCTGGTTTCAGCCCGATCTTCTTGAACTGGTCGACCAGGTAATCGACGGTGCGTTCTTCGCCGATCGAACCGGGCGCCCGGCCCTCCATCTGGTCGGACGCCAGGGCCTTCACGTGCGCAAGAATGCCGACAGCCCGCGCGCCTGCGGCTGCAGCCGCCGCCTGGCGCCGGCCCGCCACCTCCGTCGCGACGACCGTCACCATCGCCACCATCCCCACCAGGATCGCCGCCGTCGCGACGGCGCCGGCCTTGCTACCACTACGTTGTGTCACGGTGTCCCTCGCGTGTGCCCTCACCTTGCACGAACACGCCGAGCGGCGCATTGTGCGGTCATCGTCCAGGCCAACGCATAGCCATCCTCTCCTTGCGGTGATAGCATCACGGCTGTTGTCGGGCCGGTATGGGCCGATGCCCCGCGCCCGAACTCCTCACCTCCGCTGCCTCACTCGGGCTGTGGTTGTACCATTCGAGGGCCACGATGTCCAGTCGTCGCGCCATCCTCCGTTTGTCGTTCACCGTGTGCCTGCTGACCTCGACCCTCTTGTGGCTTTCGGCCGGGCTGGCGGCGGCGCAAGACGCGGCCGCGCCTGTGCGCGTCCGCTTCCAGACCGACCTGGGCTCCTTCGAGATCGAGGTCGACGTCGCGCACGCTCCGGTGACGGCGGCCAACTTCCTGAAGTACGTGGATGGCGGTTTCTACGACGGGGGCCAGGTGCACCGGTCCGCGCGTCTCGAGACGCAGGCGACGCGACCGGTGAAGATTGAGGTGATCCAGGCGGCCATAAACGCCGAGCGCAGCAGCGCGCAGTTCCCGCCCATCCCGCTCGAGCGAACCAGCGCCACAGGCCTGCTGCACAGGGACGGCGTGATCTCGATGGCACGCGGCGGACCCGATTCCGGACGCTCTGACTTCTTCATCTGCATCGGCGACCAGCCGTCGCTCGACTTTGGCGGCGCCCGCAACCCGGATGGCCAGGGCTTTGCGGCGTTCGGGCGCGTGGTTTCAGGCCAGGACGTGGTGCGCGCCATCCACCGCGCGCCATCCGATGGCGAGACGCTCAAGCCGCCGGTGCGCATCCTGAAGGCTCAGCGAAAATAGGCGTTGCCGGCGGCAGCCGGCCGGGAAGGCCGGCACTCCGGCGCCCGTTCGGTTCACCGACCCGTACGCTCGCCTGGGGCTGCGTGCTGGCTGGGACTTGCCGATGCACGGCCAGGTGCGTCAGGTAGTCGCGAACCGCTTCGGCGTGGACCCGCGGCTGGGGGCCGCCCTGCTGGTCGACGAGGTACGAGAAGAAGCGGCGAGCCCAATCCACGTAGCAGCACTCGGTGCGATAGGAGTAGTGTCGGGTTCTGATGCGCAACCGCAGTTGCTCCAGGGCGGCGAGAGGGATCGCGCGGCCCTTCTCGTCCACGACCGCACTGGCGGGACGCCGGTGCCAATCTGTTCGGTCGAGGAAGTTGACGAAGTAGATTTGAAGGGCCTGTTCTGCCTGGCGCACCTGCCAGTCCTCGAACCTGCCTGAGCGTTCCAGATCGTCGCAGAAGTGCCGGACCTGATCCGCCAACGGCTCGTCCGATGCCTGGCGCGAGAGGAACTGCCGTATCCAGCGGACGAAGCGGGGAGCCGCGATCGGGCGAACCGACTGGCGCATCAGGAGGAACTCGCCGAACTGGTGTAAGACGGACTCGGTTTCCCGCATAGCCTCCTCCCGACGGGATCGTGAGCAATCCGTCGGCCATTCCGGTCATTTTCGCTCTGCACGGCCAATTGATTGTCCCGACAAGGGGTGGCGTTCCGTAGAACCGCCTTGGCCTCGGCCCGCAACCGACCGCCTGCGTGTACCGTCAACGGCGGTTGGCCCCAAGCCATGAAATGCCGCTGTCTCCCTATTGGATGTTCGGCGGACGACGACGGGATCGATTGGATCTGGACCGCGCGTTGCGGACTTGAGTCCGGCTCGCCCTGTGGTTATACTACTGGTATGAAAACTGCGGTGTCCATTCCCGACCAGGTCTTCGAGCAGGCGGAACGCCTGGCACGGCGGACTCGGAAATCGAGAAGCCATGTCTTCAGCAGTGCCCTCCGGGAATATGTCGCTCGGCACAGTCCGGACGACGTTACCGAGGCGATGGACCGCGTCTGCGACCACGTGGGCGAGCACGCCGACCCGTTCGTTGCTCGGGCGGCGTGGCAGACGCTGGAGCACAGCGAATGGTAGTCGGGCAAGGCGAGGTGTGGTGGGCGGACCTCCGGGCTCCAACCGGTCCGGAACCGGGGTTTCGACGACCCGTCGTCGTGGTCCAGGGGGATGCGCTGAATCGGAGCCGGCTCGCGACGGTGGTGTGCGTGCCCCTGACGAGCAACCTCCGATGGGCGGACGCCCCGGGCAACACGGTCCTGACTGCACGCGTCACGGGACTTCCGAAGGACTCGGTCGCCAATGCGTCGCAGATGGTGACGTTGGACAAGACCGTACTCACCGAACGCGTGGGCAAGCTCCCGCGGGCCAAGCTTGACCTGATCCTTGCGGGAATCGACGTGATTCTGGGGAGGTGACGGGCTGCAAGAGGCACCGATCTCCGTCGAACAACGCGCTGGAGCCGACCGCGCGAGGACTATCGCGCCACGCGCCGCGGCTCAGCGCTGACGTTGGACGGACACCTCTGACTGGGACCCGATCCGGTTGTACCAACCTGGCACAGCGACGCCGCCCGCGCGCCGTTGCCTTCCCGACTTGACTGTTGTATGGTGAGTGTATGGCACAATTGATTTCGACAACGATTCGTCTTGGCGAGGAGGATGTACGCGCCTTGAAGCGTGCGCGGGCCGCAGGGCTCTCTGCATCTGAGCTCGTCCGGAAGGGCCTCCGCGTGGTGGCTGCGCGCTACTACCCGGGTCGGCGTCCTCCGTCGACGCGTCTGTTTGAATGCACGGACACGAAGCTGGGGGATGAGTCCGAGTTGTTCCGAGGTTTGGACGATTGACGGCGCCCATCATCACTGATACCGGCGGACTGCTTCGGGCGCTGGCCCGCAACAACGAGGGCGGTCCGAGCTTTCCAGACTACGAAACCGTGTTGACCTCCGCGAGCCTCGTCATCGTTCCAGGGCTCGTTCTGGCGGAAGTGGATTACTTTCTGCGAGAGGACCGGGCCGCCATGCGGAAGCTGGTCGCGGAGGTATTCGACGGGCGGACGCGTTACGAGTACGAACTCCCCCTGGCGTCCGACATCGTTCGAGCGCTTGAGTTCGACGCGAAGTTCAAGGACCTCCGCATGGGACTGGTCGACGGCACCGTGGCGGCTGTTGCCGAGCGGCGACAGATCTATCGGGTGTTAACGACCGATCGACGCGATTTCGGCGCGATCCGAATCGGCCCACGGTTCACCCGGGCCCTGGAACTGCTCCCGTGAACTTCTCGGTTCAAAGAACCGCCGAACAACGCGCTGCACCCGACCGGCTCCGGTGATATCGTGAGCGCCGGCGGGTGAGCGCGGATCGTTCGCCAAAGGAGAAAGAGGCCTGAGCATGAAGAAGTCCTTCTGCATCTGTGTCGTTATCATCATTCTTGCGGGAGGGGTTCGCGCAGAACAGCCAAGACCGTTCACTCCCCAGCCGCGAATGCCGGTGCGGGAAGTCACGGTCTTCAAAGACGGACATGCGTTCGTCCTCCACAGTGGGAGGATGCCGGTTGACGAGGCGGGTAACGTCATTCTGGACTATCTGCCCACCCCCGTCATCGGCACATTCTGGCCGTTCTCTACGGACAAGAAAGCCCGACTTGCCGCCGTCACGGCAAGTCAGCACAAGATGCTCGTAGAGCGCACCGCCGTGAACCTCAAGGAGTTGATCGAGGCGAATATCGGCGCAGACGTGGTGGTCACGGAAGCGGTCGGACCGAACGGATTCGCTTACAACGCCACCATTCTCGATCTCCCCGCGCAGAGCGGAGCGCAACTCGAGGCCGTCGGCCTGCCCTATGCCGGCGAGCAGTTGACACAGAAGGGCACCGTGGTGCTCCTCAAGACGGCCGCCGGGGTCAAGGTCGTGAGTTTGGACCGGATCCAGGACATAACCTTCGTGGCCGGGCACAAGAAAGCGCTCCCCCGCGAGGAATTCCGCAACCTCCTGACTCTGAAGTTGGACTGGGCCGACGCGCGGCAGAAAGAGGCAGAGGTGGGGCTGCTCTACTTGCAGCGCGGGATCCGCTGGATTCCCAATTACAGAGTGAGCATCGACGGCAAAGGGCAGGCCATCGTCAAACTGCAGGCAACGTTGATAAACGAAATCGCCGATCTCGATGATGTCACCGCGCACCTGGTGATCGGTGTGCCCTCATTCCAGTTCAAGGAGACTCCCGACCCCATCTCGCTCCAGCAGACCGTGGCGCAGCTGTCACAGTATTTCCGGCAGGACTCTCAGACCGCCGCGGGATTCAGCAACGCGATCATGACTCAGCAAGCAGTCTGGGCGGGGCAATCCCGCGGCCGGGCAGAAGAGGCAGCCCGGCCGACCCTCGACCTTGGCCCTGAAGTCGCCGAGTCAGCAAAGAGCGAGGATCTCTTCATCTTCACTATCAAGCACGTTGCGCTCCGCAAAGGCCAGCGCATGGTCTTCCCCGTCGGGGAATTCACCATGAAGTACAAGGATATCTACTCGCTGGTCATCCCGTTTGCCCCGCCGGCCGAAGTCTGGCGCAACGTCGGCAGCGAACGGCAGGCCGAGCTTGTCCGGTTGTTCAGTGCTCCTAAGGTCGTGCACAAGATCCGTCTCTTCAACAGCAGCGAATGCCCGCTGACGACGGCGCCAGCCCTCATCCTTCGGGACGAGCGCCTCCTGGCGCAGGGCCTCATGACCTACGCAGCGCCTGGTGCGGACACCGACCTGGACATGACCACCGCCGTGGATATCCGCGTGAAGAAGGCTGACAACGAAACGAAGCGCGTACCCAACGCGGTTGCCTGGCAGGGCGATCAGTACGGTCGAATCGATCTTGCCGGCAGAATCACGCTGACCAGCTACCGCAAGGATGCGGTGGAAGTAGAGGTCATCCGCGACGTTCTGGGCAATGTCGATTCGGCCGACACCAAGGGCAGAATCGAAATGGTGAACATCTTCGAGGATCCTTCGTTCATCGGCAGGTCCGGCCCCTCCCAGTCCTGGTGGGGCTGGTTCTCATGGCCCTGGTGGTGGCACCACTTCAACGGCGTGGGGCGGATCACCTGGACCGTAGCGCTCGAACCGAACAAGCCTGTGGATCTGTCCTACATCTGGAACTACTACTGGAGATGACGGTCTGAACGATGAAGACGGCGAACCAGGCGTTGTAGCCGAAATGTCGGAGGCGCACATGGACTGGAAGCACAAACGGGCAAGCCTGGTGAAACACCACCTGCTTGCGGCCTGTTGCGTAGTGGCGGGTCTTGGCATCCTGGTGGCGGCGCAGACGCCCTCCGGGCCGCCGAAAGGGGGCGGCCCCTATCGACCCAGCGCCCTGGTCGAGTTGGTAAAGCTCGACCCCACGATCAGGCTCGACATCCGGTACGCCACGCCCAACAACTTCGTCGGCCGGGCGGTGTATCCAGAGGCGCGCGCGTTTCTCCAGCGGCCGGCGGCCGAGGCGCTGCTCGTCGCCAACCGGAAACTGAAGAGCCAGGGCTACGGCCTGGTCGTGTTCGATGCCTACCGCCCGTGGTCCATTACCAAGGTGTTCTGGGACATCACGCCGAAAGACAAGAAGATGTTCGTCGCCGATCCGGCCGTCGGATCGAAGCACAACCGCGGCTGCGCCGTGGATATCGGACTCTACGACCTTCGCACCGGCGCCCTCGTCGAGATGCCAGGGGCATACGACGAAATGAGCGAGCGGTCATTCGTCACCTACTCCGGGGGAACGGCCGGGCAGCGCGCGCACCGCGATCTCCTGCGAAAGACCATGGAGCAGGACGGCTACTTCTTCGTGTATCCGGAAGAGTGGTGGCACTATGACTTCAGGGACTTCAGGGAGTATGCCGTTCAGGACATCCCCTTCTCCGCCATCCCGGCTCCCTCGACGGCGAAGCACCCGTAGCCGCGCGGCGGCGCTGGTCGCAGGCCTCCTGATCGCGGCGGCTCTGGCGCCTGCCACAGCGACGGCGCAAGGCTCGATCAGAGGATGCGCCAGAGACTCACACGACGGCGTGCTGCCGGGTGTCGAGATCACCGCATCGGGCCCGGGCGGGACCGCGAAGGCCGTGACGGATATCTCCGGCTGTTACCAACTGCCGAACATCACGGCGGGAACGTACGCCGTCATCGCACGCCTTGTCGGCTTCACCACAGCCAGGCGCGAAGGAGTAGCGGTCGCCGCCGGGCGCACCACAGAATCGGTCGACTTCAGGCTCTGCATCGCCGCAATGGAGGAGATTGACTGGGTACTGCCGGCGGGAGGCCTGGCCGGACTGTGGAAGCAGTCCGACGTGGTTGCCCGTATTCGAATCGTGCAGACGAGGGCGGTGAAGACTGAGTGTCCTGCGGCGAACGATTTCGAACACGTGGCAGATGTGGAGGAGGTGTTCAAGGCCGACCGGTCGCGACGGCTCGACCGCACGCTCACCTTTGTCCAGGAGAACTGGTCAGGCGAGCGCACCCCATACGCCATCGGCCAGGACATGCTTGTCTTCCTGGCGCCACACGCCGGCGTACTCCGCCGAACCGTTGGCCCGCACTCCGCGTTCCTCCTCAGTGGCGCCCCAACGATCAACGGCAGTTGGCCGCCAGAGATCGTGGGGTTGACGCGTGCGGAGTTCATCGCCAAACTGCGGGTGTTCGCGAAGTGATCGCGGCCACGATCGAAACACCGTGCATCGAACTGCCGGAACGTGGACGCCTTTTCCTGCATGGCGGTTGCCGCCACGCCGTGCAAATGCCGCCCGCCAGCTAACCACGGGAATGGCCGCACCAGGACGCCGGCGGCCTTTCACGGGCCCGTTTGTGTTGGCGCCCCGTAACTCGCACGTCGCAAATGCACTTGTGTCCTGCTGGCCCTCCCACGATAATCCCCTCGGCAGCCGCCGAGGGCGCCAGGTGGAATCGGTGGTTTCCTCGTGAGTTCCTTGAAATGCCGCGTTCTACCTATTGGATGTTCGGCTGAAGACCAACACATGGTCGGTCAATTCGAGGGATCTTGGCGACGTATATACGCTCGTATAGACTACGGCCATGAGTGGTGCACGCGCAAAGCTGTTTCAGAACGGGGGAAGCCAAGCGGTTCGATTGCCGAAGGCCTGTCGGTTTCCTGCTCTGGCG
>Ga0315278_10001502_pt1 | contig 20503 bp, 17 predicted proteins | sample YL17G06_0_MG_FD_203880 | JGI IMG/M metagenome (GOLD analysis project Ga0315278, IMG submission 203880) | Sediment microbial communities from Yellowstone Lake, YNP, Wyoming, USA - YL17G06_0 | ecosystem: Environmental > Aquatic > Freshwater > Lake > Sediment | place: USA: Wyoming | collected... | reverse complement strand
CCGCCGTCGGGCTGTTACTTCCATCCCCGCTGCCGGTACGTGAAGGGGATTTGTTCCAAGGAAGCGCCGGCGTACCGGGACATTGGCGGGGAGCACTTTGCCACGTGTCACTTGGCCGACTCGCTCGCGCTGCAACCGGTTCGCACCGGGTGAGACTGCTCCTGGCGACGAAGAACGAGGGGAAGCTCAACGAGCTCTGCGCGCTCCTCTCGCAGGTCAAGGGAATCACTCCAGTCACCTTCCACGAACGATCGTTCTCTTCCGTCGAAGAGACAGGGACGACGTTCCTCGAGAACGCTCTTTTGAAGGCGCGTGCGGTCTCAAGCGAGACCGGTCTTGCGGTTCTCGCGGAGGACGCGGGGCTCGAAGTGGATGCTCTGGATGGAGCGCCTGGCGTGCGTTCGGCACGCTTTGGCGGCCTCCCGCCAGACACCGCGCAGAACAACGCCTTGCTTCTGGAACGCTTGAGTGGACGGTCCGATCGCCAGGCGCGCTTCGTCGCCTGGGCCGTCCTGCGGCTTCCTGACGGACGCGAGTTCACAAGCGAAGGAGTCCTGCCCGGGAGGATCGCTCCGGCACCCCGAGGAAGGGCAGGGTTCGGGTACGACCCGCTGTTCATCCCGGAGGGCGACACGCGGACCCTGGCGGAGATCCCTCTTGAGGAGAAGAACCGGATGAGTCACCGGCGGCGAGCGATCGACGGCTTGAAGGCGATCGTGATGCAGGTCGCCTACGAGTAGTCCTCGGCCGGAGGAAGGGTCTTCTGGAACTCGAGCAAGGTCTTGCGCTGCTCGGAGGACAGACGCGTGGGCACGATGACCTGTACCTCCACGAACTGATCTCCTCGGGTTCCGTCCCCCTGTAGATCGGGCATTCCCTTCCCGCGGAGGCGAGCGATCGTCCCGGGCTGGGTTCCGGCGGGAACCGACAAGGTCTCTTCTCCCCACAGCGTGTTGACCTTCACCTTCGTCCCCACGGCAGCGTCGGCGTAGTGGATCTTGACCGAGGAGCGAATGTCCCGGCCATCGCGCTGGAATCGAGGGTGGGGGATCACCTCGATCACGATGTACAGGTCGCCGGCCGGACCCCCGCCTAGACCGACGTTCCCCTGTCCCTTGAGCCGGAGGCGCGATCCATTGTCCACCCCAGCGGGGACGTTGATCGAGACCCGGCTCATCTCCTTGACGCGGCCGGCCCCGTGACAGCGGCGGCAGGGCTTCTCGATCGTCTCGCCCTCGCCACCGCATTCGGGGCAGGTGCGAATGTTGACGAAACTTCCCAGGAGGCTTTGCTGGCGATGCTCCACCTGGCCGCGGCCGTGACAGGTGGGGCAGGTCTTCTTGGAGCTTCCCGGCTCCATCCGACTCCCCTTGCACTGGGCGCAGGCGACCTGGCGAGGAGCGGTGATCTTCATCCGCGCTCCACCCGCCGCATCCTCTAGCGTGATGCGCAGCTTGTATTCGGTATCTTCGCCCTGATGGCTCCGCTCGGAGCGGGTTCCCCCGCGCGTCGCGCCCTGGCGGAAGAAGAGATCAAACAGATCCTCGACTCCGCCAAAACCGAAGTCCGAGTAGGCCTCTCGGGCGCGGCGGAAGTCGGTCGAACTGAAGTCGAACCCCTGGGCGGGTCCGGCGTGGCCGTAGCGGTCGTACTGAGCTTTCTTCTCCGGATCGGAGAGGACCTCGTAGGCCTCGGTCGCTCGCTTGAAGTCTTCCTCGGCCTTCTTGCGATCCTTGGGATTCTTGTCGGGATGAAGCTCCTTCGCCTTCTGGCGATACGCCTTCTTGACCTCGTCTGGCGGAGCGTCCCGGGCAACTCCGAGGGTCTCGTAGTAATCGCGCTTGGCCACGCCGCTCCTTGAGCTATCTGGTTCTACTTGGAATCATACTCGGCGTCGACGTACCCGCCCTCCCCGCCCTCTCCGGGCTTGGCGTCCTTGGAGGCGTTCGCCGCTGGCCCTTCCTCCTCCGAGGCGTGCCGGTATGCCTCCTCGCCGAGCTCCTGCGCGCTCTTCCCTAGTTCGTCCATCGCGCGGCGGAGCTCCTCCGTGTCTGCGTTCTGCGAGAGCTTCTCGCGCAGCCGCCGGAGCTGATCCTCGATCTGCCCGCGCTTCTGGGCCGAGACCTTGTCACCCAGGTCGGAGAGCGCCTTCTCCGTGGAGTAGACAAGCTGATCCGCCCGGTTCCTGGTCTCCACCTGCTCGGCCTTCTTCCGATCCTCCTCGGCGTGTTCCTCGGCCGCGTGCCGCATGCGCTCGATCTCACTTTCGTCGAGGCGAGAGGAATCCTTGATCGTGATGGACGAGCTCTTCCCGGTTGCCTTGTCCTTTGCCGTGACGTGCAGGATCCCGTCTGCGTCGATCTTGAACGTGACGTCGATCTGCGGCAGCCCGCGCGGGGCAGGCGGGAGACCGGTCAGCTGGAACTTCCCGAGCGACTTGTTGTCCGCCACCATCTTGCGCTCCCCCTGCACGACGTGGATCTCCACGCTCGGCTGGCTGTCCTCCGCCGTGGTGAAGGTCCTCGTCTTCTCCGTGGGGACCGTCGTATTCCTCTCCACGAGCGGCGTGGCGATGCCGCCCAAGGTCTCGATGGAGAGCGTGAGCGGGGTGACGTCCAACAGGACGATGTCGCTTACCTCGCCCGCCAAAACAGCTCCCTGGATCGCGGCGCCGGCCGCGACGACCTCGTCGGGATTGATCTCCTTGTTGATCTTGCCGGGGATCCGTGCGGCGACCAACTCCTGCACCTTGGGAATCCGGGTCGATCCACCCACGAGGACGACCTGGTCGATGTCCTTGGCCTCCTTCTTCGCTGCCTGCAGGGCGGCGTCGACGATCTGGACCGTGCGCTTGAGGTAGTCGTCGATCATCTGCTCGAACTTCGCCCGGGTCAGCTTCTTTTCCAGGTGCTTCGGTCCCGTCGCGTTCGCCGTGACGTAGGGCAGATTGATCGTGGTTTCCATGCGGCTCGAGAGCTCCATCTTCGCGGCCTCCGAGGCGTCCTTCAGGCGCTGCATGGCGCTCGGGTCGCCGGTGAGGTCGATCCCCGTGTCTCTGCGGAACTCGTCCACGAGCCAGTCCATGATCCGCCGGTCGAAGTCGTCGCCGCCGAGCTGGGTGTCCCCGTCGGTGGACACGACCTCGAACACCCCGTCTCCGATATCCAGGACGGAGACATCGAACGTGCCTCCTCCCAGGTCGTAAACGAGGATCGTCTCGTCCTCCGATTTGTCCAGGCCGTAGGCGAGCGCGGATGCCGTGGGCTCGTTGATGATGCGCATGACCTCGAGTCCCGCGATCCTTCCGGCGTCCTTCGTCGCCTGGCGTTGCGAGTCGTTGAAGTACGCCGGGACGGTGATCACGGCCTTGGTCACCTTGCCGCCGAGGTGATCCTCGGCGTCCTTCTTCATCTTCTGGAGGATCAAGGCCGAGATCTGTTCGGGCGTGTACTCCGTCGTCTTCCCGTCCTGCTCGATGTGCACGCGATAGTCCGTTCCCATCTTGCGCTTGATGGACGCGATCGTGCGCTTGGGGTTCGTGATCGCCTGCCGCTTGGCGAGGCGCCCCACCAGGCGCTCTCCTGTGTCGGTGAACGCCACCACGGACGGAGTCACCCGCTCCCCTTCGGCGTTCGTAATCACCTCCGGCGAGCCGCCCTCCATGACGGCGACGCAGGAATTGGTCGTTCCTAGGTCAATCCCGATGATCTTCTCTCTCATGATGTCTCCTCCCGGTGAGCCTTCCCTGTGCTTACGCTCACCTTGCTCGGCCGCAACACGCGGCCATTCCGTAGGTATCCCGTCTCGAATTCCTCTAGGATCACGTGGGGTTCCTCGTCGCTTGGGACGCAGAGGAGCGCCTCATGCGCCGCGGGGTCGAACCGCTCGCCGACCGCTTGGATCGGCGAGACCCCCTTCTGTTTGAGGATCTCTGCGAACTGCGCAAAGATCCGTTCGATCCCCTCCACAAACGCCATCGAGTCGCACTTTCCCGTGTGATTCTGGAATGCTCGCCTCAGGTTGTCGTAGAGCGGCAAGAAGTCGAGGACCTCCTGGTCGGAGATTCGCTCTTCCGCCACACCGGCATCGCGCAGGACGCGCTTCTTGTAGTTCTCAAAATCCGCCTGCAAATGCTGCAGCCGGTCCACGCACGCGCGAAGCTCTTCCTCTTTCCTGGCCAGGAGCTTCTCCGCGTCGACCGACGCTGCTCTACTGTCCTGCTCCACTTCGCCGGAGGGCGCGTCTTCCTTCTCTTCCTGATCGCTTCTCATGTCGTTTCCTCCCCGGGCCGCGTGCACGAGGCGACGAGCAGGGCCTCCAGGCGATTCGCCACGTACGACGTCGCGGAAAGCGCCTTGCCGTAGTCCAGCCAGAGCGGACCGATCACCCCGACCACCCCGGAGTGGGGCCGGTAGTCGCAGGTGACCACGCTGTACTCCTCCAGGCCTTGGTGGGGACAATCCCCGACACAGACCACGAGTCCGTGCCTTTCGCCTCGTGTATTGCGGACGGCGTCGATGAACCCGGCCTCGCCCTCCATGCCGTGGATCAGGCCGACGAACTGATCCAGGGCGCCCTGCGGGTTCACGGCCCGCAAGACGTCGACCAGATTCAAGACCCCCTCGAAGTACAGTCGTTGGCGTATTCTCTTCTCCAATAGCGGCCTCAACACGGAGAGCGCCGCGCGCACGGGCCGGTCGTACCATCCTTCCGGCCCCTCTTCAAGAGCGAGGTTACCCACCTCGCCGAGGCGCATCCCCCGTAGATTCTGGTTGACCACGCTCATCACGCGCTCCGTCTCCTCTTGGGAGAGGTCCTCCTCAAGCGGGATCAAGCCATGCTCGATGACGCCCAAGTCGGAAACGACTACTAGAAGGACCAAACGGGGAGCCATCTTCACGAGGACGACCCGGTCGAGGCGGGTCTCCTCCAGGCGAGGGGCGACGACGAACCCGGCGTACCCCGTGATGTGTCCGAGCAGGAAGGCCGTCTGGCGCATGGTTTCCCCCACTTCAAGACAGCGCATCTGGTAGGCCTCTACGATCTCCACGCGGTCCTGCTTGGCGAGTTCGGACAGATCGAAGAGCCAATCCACGAAGAAGCGGTATCCTTTCTTTGTGGGGACACGGCCGGAGGACGCGTATGGCTTCTCGATGTACCCGCCCTCCTCGAGCGCGTTCATCTCGTTGCGTACGGTGGCCGAGCTCACGGAAAGCCCGTAGTCTTCAAGGATCATCCTCGAAGAGACGGGCTCGTGCTGCCGGACGAACCGGTCCACGATCTCCTTCAGAATCAGTCTTTGCCTTTCTGGAAGCTTCATTTCTTGCTCTTAGCACTCTCTATGGTCGTTTGCTAAAGCATAGCCAGTTCCGTCTCCCTTGTCAATCCCCTTCGTGAGCAGGACCGAGCTTTGCCGTAGCGCCTCTTGACACAGCGATAGATTCCCCCTAAGCTGGCAGCACCATGATCCAAGCGAACGGCACTCAGAGGACCGGGGTTCTGGGCTCTGCGTTGTGCTTCGCGTGGTATTGGTTTAGCACTGGCTTTCCGCGCTCCGTCTAACCTTTAGGTCAGGGCGGACAGGAAAGCCAGGGGACGACTACAGGCAAGGCCTGTGGTCGATTTTTTTTCGGGCGACCAAGGAGGTGTCGGAGCGCATAGGAGAAACAGGAAGAGCGATGGGATCGATACAAGGAACGGTCAGTCGAGTATAGGAGGGTACGGTGAACAAGCTGGTGCGAAGTCTGGTTGTGTGTCTTATGGTCTTGGGCGTGGGCGCGGCGTGTGTCCACGGCGACCCGATCAAGATCGGAATCTGCAAGATCGTTGAGCACCCTGCACTCGACGCGGTCGAGCGTGGGACGATCGACGCGCTGACCGCGGCGGGCTACCGCGAGGGCACGGAGGTCGTGTACATCCTGGCGAGCGCACAGGGCGACCCGAACAACGCCATCCCGATCGCCCAGAACTTCAAGTCGCAGGGCGTCTCGATCGTCGTGGCCATCTCTACCCCGATGGCGCTGGGCGCGGCCCAGGTGTTCAAGGGGACGGAGACCGCGGTGGTCTTCTCGGCGGTCACCGACCCGGTCGCCTACGCCCTGGTGAAGAGCGCGACCGATCCGAGCCAAAACGAGAACATCACCGGAGTCTCGGATCTGATCGACGTGGTGTCAGACCTGAAACTCCTGCGTGACCTCTCCCCGGCGATCCGTCGGGTCGGAATGGTGTACAACCCAGGCGAGGCGAACTCGGACCTCCTCACGACCAGGGCGGAACAGGCCGCGCCAGGCCTCGGGCTGACGATCGTCAGGGCCGTGGCGGATAGCACGGCGAACGTGCCAATTGCGGCACAGTCCCTCATAGGCCGCGTGGACGCGATCTACGTCACGACCGACAACACCGTCGTCTCCGCGATCGACGCCGTCGTCCTAGCGGCGAACGAAGCACGCGTTCCGTTCCTGGTAGCCGATCCCACCAGCCTGAAGTTCGGTCCGGCGCTGGCCACGGGGTTTGACTACTACCGGCACGGCGAGATCACGGCGGGCGTTGTCGCTCAGATCCTGGCCGGGAAGAAGCCAAACCAGATCCCGGTCGTCTACCAGACCGGCGCCAAGGTGGAGCTGAACCTCGACACGGCAGCCAAGATCGGCCTGATCTTCCCCCAGTTGGTGATCGACCAAGCCGCCGCGATCTACTTCGGCGGAACACTCTGGGAGCGCTAGACCGGCGAGTGGCAAAGCAAGACAGGGAGGAACGATGGTTGCGCTCCTGATGCACGCGGCAGAGCAGGGACTCGTCTTTGGGATCGCCGCTCTGGGGGTCTTCATCTCCTACCGCATCCTGCGGTTCCCCGATCTCACCGTGGACGGCAGCTTCGTGACCGGAGCGGCCATCGCCTCCTCCCTGATCGTCGTTCAAGGCCTGGACCCCGCGCTCGCCTTGGCCCTCGCCTTTGCTGCAGGGTGCTTGGCGGGGATGCTCACGGGTTTTCTCCACACGCGCCTGGGGATCACGGATCTCCTGGCCGGCGTCCTCTCGATGATCATGCTCTACTCGATCAACCTGCGGATCATGGGAAAGCCCACCATCTCTCTCTTGCGGGCGGAGACGATCACAACCGTGATCAGCCGGATCCTTGCCCCTGTGGGGAGCGCGGCCATCCTGGTCTTCCTGGCGGGCGTCGCCCTGGTGGTCAAGCTTCTGCTTGATCTCTTCCTCAAGACCGAAGTGGGCCTCGCCCTCCGAGCCACGGGGGACAACGAGGCGATGATCACCGCGCAGGGCGTGAACACCAAGACGATGAAGGTGGCCGGGCTCGCCCTCTCCAACGGCCTAGTTGCCCTCTCCGGCGGACTCGTCGCGCACTACAGCGGGTTCGTCGACATCGGAATGGGAATCGGGACGATCGTCACGGGGCTGGCGGCGGTGATTCTTGGCGGGTCGCTCATCCGTTCGCGCAGGGCGGGATGGATGACGGCGAGCGTGCTCCTGGGGTCGCTCATCTACCGGACCGCGGTCATGTTCGCGCTGCGTTACGGGTATGCCATCGGGTTTCAGGCGAGCGATCTCAAGCTTGTGACCTCCCTCCTGGTCATCGTGGCACTCGTCATCCCGACGTTCCGCGATCGGTTCCTACAAAGGAGGAGGCCGTGCTAGAGCTCAAAGGGATTCGCCAGGTGTTTCGCTCCGGTCAGGACCAGGTCGTGGCTCTGGATGGGATCGACCTTCTTCTGGACCGCGGGGACTTCCTAACCATCATCGGGTCAAACGGCGCAGGGAAGAGCACCCTCCTGGACGTGATCGCGGGGGTTCTGGTCCCAACGGCGGGGCGGGTCCTGGTTGGAGGCCTGGACCTCACCGCGACCCCGGCCTGGCGGCGCGCGCGGCGGATCGGTCGAATCGTGCAAAACCCGCTCTCCGGCACGGCGCCCACGATGACGATCGCGGAGAACATGGCCCTAGCCATGAAGCGCTCGGGCCGATCCTTCTTCCCTGCCCTCACGAAGAGACGCCGCCGCCAGTTCGCCCTGGCGCTCAGCACCTTGGGGATGGGCCTCGAGCATCGCCTGGACGTCCCGGCCTTCCTCCTCTCCGGCGGCGAGCGTCAGGCCCTGACCGTGACCATGGCCACCCTGGCGAAGCCGGACATCCTGCTTCTGGACGAACACACAGCCGCTCTCGATCCTGCAAACGCGAAACTCATCGCCGATCTCACGGAGGCGCATGTCAAGAGGACGCGCCTGGTGACGCTCGCGGTGACGCACAACATGGAACAGGCTATTCATCTAGGGAATCGCCTGATCATGATGCACCAAGGAGCGATCGTCCTGAGCCTCGAGGGAGAGGAGAAGTCCAAGACGAGCGTCGGCCAATTGGTCGAGCTCTTCTCCCGCCGCCACATCGTGGACGACGCGCTTCTGCTTGAGGCGGCGTCCTAGTCGTTCTCGCCGCAGCAGTTCTTGTACTTCTTCCCCGACCCGCAGGGGCATGGGTCGTTTCGGCCCGGACGCTTGGCCGTCTCCACCGGCCTGCGCTTCTCGGGGTTCGGGCGGACCTGCGTCGAGTCCCCCGCTCCAGGGTGCACGTACTGGACTTGGCGGCTCGGGGCGGCGGCCTGCGGGGCCTCGAGCTTCCTCTTGAGGTTTGGGTCCAGCAAGGCCTGGACGATCCTCCGCGCCGACCGCCCAAGCATGTCCTGGAACAGGACGAACGACTCGCGCTTGAACGCCACGAGCGGGTCGGTTCCCCCGTATGCGTTCAGCCCGATTCCCTCGCGCAGGTCGTCGAGCGTGTACAGGTGATCGAGCCACGACTCGTCGGTGAGAGAAAGGATCACGAAGCGAGCGGCCAGGGGGAACTGGGCGCCGATGGACTCCTTCTGCTTGCGGAGGGCGCTCTCCAGGTGCTCCGTTGCCAATTTGGGGAGCTCCTCTGGGCTCTTCTCCGCCAGGGTGTCCGAGGCGATCGGCAGGAATAAAGAGAGCTCTCTCCCCAGACCCTCGAGGTCCCACTCCTCCTTGGGCCGTGAGCGGTCGACGTGAGAGGCGACGAGACCTGATGAGTATTCCTCGAACAGGCCAAGTAGGTAGTCGTCCAGATTCTCGTCCTCCCCGGTCGGCGTGTCGGCCAGGCCGCGAGGGGGCAAGAGGAACCGATCCCGCAGCGTGTAGATCGCCTCGCGCTGCTTGGCCAGGATCAGGTCGTACTGCACCAGGTGCTTGCGGATCTCAAAGTTCCTTCCTTCCACGCGCTTCTGGGCGCGCCGGATTGCCGAGGTCAGGAGCCCATGCTCGATCGCCTGTCCTTCCTCCATGCCCAACCGGTCCAGGAGCGCACCAAGCCTGTCCCCCCCGAACACCCGCAGGAGATCCTCCTCGAGAGACAGGTAGAACTGGGACGATCCAGGATCACCCTGCCGCCCGGCGCGGCCGAGGAGCTGGTCGTCAATCCGGCGCGCCTCGTGGCGCTGGGAGCCGATCACATGCAGGCCGCCGATCTGGGCGATCCCTTCTCCCAGCCTGATGTCCGTCCCGCGGCCGGCCATGTTCGTGGCCACGGTGATCGCTCCCCTCTGGCCCGCGTCCTTGATGATCTCCGCCTCTCTCTCGTGGTGCTTGGCGTTCAACACCTGGTGGGGAAGGCCGCGCGCCTTGAGGAGTCCGGACAGCCGCTCGGACTTCTCGATCGAGTTCGTTCCGATGAGGACTGGCCGGTCTATCTCGTGGAGCTTCTCGACGTCGTCGGCGATCGCCTCGAACTTGGCCTTCTCCGAGCGGAACATGGCGTCGGGCTTCACCTCGCGGATGAGAGCGCGGTTGGGGGGGATGACGAGGACCCGCAGCCCGTAGATCTCCTTGAACTCGTCCTCTTCCGTCTTTGCCGTGCCGGTCATGCCGCAGATGCCCTTGTACAGGCGGAAGTAGTGCTGGAGCGTGATCTGGGCGAAGGTCTGCGACTCCCGCTGCACCAGGAGGCCTTCCTTGGCCTCGAGAGCCTGGTGAAGGCCGTCGGAGTAGCGGCGGTCGGGCATCAGCCGTCCCGTGAACTCGTCGACGATCATCACCCGGCCATCCTTGACGATGTAGTCCTTCTCCTTCCGGAACATGTGGAGCGCGCGCAGCGCGTTCTCCAGATCGTGCAGAGCCTCCCGCGTGTCCGAGTCGTCTGCGTACAGGTTCTCGATGGACAGCCCTTCCTCTCCCCGCCGAATCCCCTCGTCGCTCAAGGTGAGGCGATGGGTCTCCTCGTCGACCTCGAAATCGCGGTCCTTCTTGAAGGTGCGCCCCAGACTCGCGAACTTGCCGTAGCGGTCGATCGACCCCGACGAGGGACCCGAGATGATGAGCGGGGTGCGCGCCTCGTCAATCAGGATGTTGTCGATCTCGTCGATGATCGCGTAGTCCAGTGGGCCTTGTACCTTCTGATCCTTGGTGAGGACCATGTTGTCTCTCAGGTAGTCGAACCCGAACTGGGTGTTCGTCCCGTAGGTGATGTCGGCCGAATACGCGACCTTCCTGTCCTCCGTGCCCATCTGCTCTTGCAGCAGGCCCACGGAGATCCCGAGGAACTCGTAGATCGGGCCCATCCACTCCCGGTCGCGCCGCGCCAGGTAGTCGTTCACGGTGACCACGTGCACCCTGGCCACGAGGGCGTTCAGGTAGGCAGGTAGGGTGGCGACGAGGGTCTTCCCCTCTCCCGTCTGCATCTCCGCGATGCGCCGGTCATCCAGGGCGACCGCCCCGACGATCTGGACATCGAAGGGGCGCATGCCCACCGTGCGTTCCGCCGCTTCGCGCGCGACGGCAAACGCCTCGGCGCGAATCCCCAGCCTGGTCTCGCCGCGGGCAAGGCGATCCTTGAACTCCCGCGTCTTTGCGCGCAACGCATCGTCGGTGAGAGCCCGGGTCGGCTCGGCGAGAGCGTTCACCGCGTCGAGGTGGCGGCGGATGCGGCCAAGCTGCTGGTCGTTCGTCTGACCGACCACGTAGTCAAGCGCCTTCTTTACGGATTCAAGGGCCATGGGGATCGTCCGCCAGTATAGGCCGCGCGCAGAGCCCCCGCAAGGAAAGCTCAGGGAGACGAGACCTTCGCCAGGCCTGTCTCAGCGGCCTCCTTCTCCCGAGTCAACAGGTCGACCGCATCGCGCGCCGCGGTGTACTCCTCAACGCGGAGGGTGACGCCCGGCGCGAGCTTCGCCCTGGCCGTCGCAAGCTTGTCCCTGATCAAGGCAAGGGCCTCCCCGTAATGCTTCCGTGCCTCCGCTCCCAGCCCCCGCGCACGCTCCAGATCTCCCAGGGTGAGGTACGCCCGTTCGAAGTCCGGGTGGGCTTGGATGAGAGCCTCAAACTCACTGGATGCCCGGTCGTAGTCCCCTTCCTGGGTAGAGAGCAGGGCCCTCAGGTACTGCGCTTCAATCTCAAGCTCCGGATAGGGGCGCGTCGCCGAGAGGAGATCCAGGTTCCGCCGCGCTCCGGCCGTGTCCTTCAGGTTGTACGCGACGTTGGCCAGGTTGAGGTAGACGTTCTCTGTAGCAAAACGGGTCAGGCACTTCTCCAAGTCCGCCTTGGCCTCTTGATAGCGACCTTCCTTCGCCTCCAGGATGCCCAGCTGGTAGAACGCCTCCGAGGGCGAGAAGTCCAGGGCGACGCTCTTCCTCAGATCCCTCTCGGCGAGACGGGACTCTCCCCTCTGCAGTTCGCTCTTTCCGCGTCCGAGGAGGACGTCGCCCGAGAAGTCGCGCGCCGCGAGAATCGACACAATAAGCCCCAGGACAAACGTCGCCGCGACAGCCCCGACGAGCAGGCGCCCCTTGAGAGAGACTTCGAACTCGGCCCCCTGGCCGTAGGCCCTCGACGAGGCCAGCCCCAGGGTGAGGACGACGACCAGCGAGGCGGCGGGCAGGTGGCCGGGGAAACCGGCCAGAGCCACGACCAGGAACGAGACGACACCGCAGCCCAGGAGGATGAGATCCAGACGGTCGGACTCGTCGCGGCTGCGGCGCAGTCTCCTCCAGAATGTCACCGGGATCACCACGAGAAACGCCACGAGCGCGGCGATCCCGAATGCCCCAAGCTCGGAGGCGACTTGGATGTACTCGTTGTGCGCCTGTGCCGCGCGGGGAATGTAGAAGTCGTAGCCTGCCCCGCGCGGGGTGGTGAGGAACTTCGCCTTGTACGGCAGGAAGTCCACCTTGTAGTTGCCCAGCCCCACTCCAGCGACCGGGTGATCGCGGAGCATCTCCCACCCGATCCACCAGTCCCACGTGCGGGTCTTGGCCGAGCCCTCGCTCACGAGCTTCTCGAGAAACCAGGGCATCTCTGCCGACAGGCCGGCCACGGAGTTGAGAGGCCCGGACGGCGACTCGACGACGAAGGTCACGGCCAAGGTCGCCACGAGTGCCAGAAGCCAGATGCGATTCCGCTTGACCGGCTCGACCGGCCGGAAGATGACGAAGGCCACGAGGAACGCAAAGCTAGCCGCGATGAGGGCGAAGACGGCGCTAGCCTGTTGAACGAGCAGGACCGTGCCGAAGTCAAACGCGACCAGTGCGATCGCCGCGACCCGCAGCAGGCGCGACTTCAAGCGAACGACGAGGATCACGGCCGGGAAGAGGAGGGAGACAAGGAACTCCCCAAGGTAGTTCTTGTTTCCCATCGTGGAGATGATCTCTGGCAGTCCGCTCTGGCCGAACGCGCCCCGCACGACGCCCAGGTACTGCAGAAGGCCATAGAGCGAGCACAGGAAGGACGAGACGAGAAGCGAGTACAGGATCAGGTTGACATCGCGCTTCTCCTTCACGAACTCAACCACGATGAGATAGAAGAGAAAGAAGAAGAGGACCAAAGTCACGCTCTGGATCACCATGCGGCCGTTCGCGGCGTTGACCAGGGAGAGAAGCGAGGCGGCCACGAAGCCAAGGACTGGGACGCCAATCCAGGGAACGCGCATCCGCCATTCCTTCTTGAAGAGCGACCAGGAGGCCCACAACGCGAAGAGGACGGAGATCCCGATCAGGGCAAGGATAGACTTGGAGTACCCGTACTCCGTGCTCGTCGGCCAGATGAAGAGCGGCAGGGCGAACACGAACAGCGCGACGAGGCCCACCATCACACGCTCAAACGGGATCCCTCTCCTCGCCGGAAGTGGATGCCTCTTCTGTTTCTTTCCCCCTCTCGACACGGCGACCATTATAGGACCGGCCCTCTCTCAGGGACAACGAGAAGGTCGAGCCATTCCGGAGCGGGCCGCGAAAAAAGAGGCGCCAGGAGCGCCGCGAATCGAGGCCAGAGCTCCCGCCGCCGCAGGAACGCCCGCGCCAACTGGCTTGGGTAGTCTAGATCCCCTTCCAGAGCGACGACCTCGAGGACGGAGGGCTCGTCGAGAGCGAGGACGAGGGCATCGATCGCCTCGTCGGTGAGCGAGGTCCGCGCCTGATGGAGACTGAGTCCGAACCGGAGCTCCTCTCCGAGTACCTTTCGCCAGCGCCGGTCGTACTCCTCGAGCGTCTGGCGCGTCACCTGTCCGGTGAGCGCGGCGTAGCCCGCGATCTCCCCGGCAAGAGACGCGCACAGGGAGCCGGTGTAGATCCCGCCGCCCGAGCTTGGCTTCGCCTGCCCCGCGGCGTCGCCTACCAGGAGAACCCCGTCGCCAACGGTCAGGGCCGGGGCGCCGATGGGGATGAGCCCCCCGCCTCGCGCGATGACACGGCCGGGGAAGCGCCGCGCGAGCAGTCGAGCGAGAAACGGTTCGGGATCGGTCTCCGTGGCCACGGCGAGCCCGACGCGGAGCCTCCCCGCCTCCGCGGGGACGCTCCAGGCGAAGAAACCCGGGGCGACCTGGCTTCCCAGGAACACCTCAACGCCGTCCGGCTGTGCCCCTTCTCCTTCGACCACGGCCTGGCTCGCCCGGAGAAACTGGGCCGGCCGCGCGAGATCAAACCAGGACGCGACCGAACTCCTCGGACCGTCCGCGCCGATGACGACGGGAACCTCAATCGATTCCGCGCCACCCCCGGCCTCCACGCGCACGCTCCCACCACTCGCCCCGACCGCGCGAGCCGGGCATCGGATCTCAACGCCTGCCTCCAGGGCCTTCTCGAAGAGCTCACGCCGGAGCGCCGCCCGATCGAGGACGAGCCCTTTCGTCGTCTCTGAGGCGATCTCCAGGATCCGTCCCCCCGGGGCGTGGACCCGCGCGCGCCGGATCTCCCGCAGGATCGAGGTGTCTGTGAATCCCAGGATCTCCCGCGTGCGGGGACTGACCAGGCCCGTGCACCGGACATCCCCGCTCGTCCCGTCCTCTTGGTCGACGAGAAGCACCCTCGCCCCGGTCTCTGCGGCGCGACGGGCCGCCACCGTGCCTGCCGGCCCTCCACCGACGACCAGGACGTCGACGCGCTTCAAGCGGGTCTCCTAGGACCCTTCGCGCTTGGGAGAGCGGGTCATGATCTCGTCGACCAGGACGTGCGGATCGGCTCCCTCGTACAGGAGGCGATGAACGGCCGCGGTGATCGGCATGTCGATCCCTTCTTCGCTTGCCATCTCATGCACGACCCTCGTCGCGTAGACCCCCTCCGCGACCATGCGCATACTGGCGAGGATCGCCTCGAGCGTCTCCCCCTTTCCCAAGCGCGCGCCGACGGCGCGATTGCGGCTGTGCTCGCTCGTGCACGTGGCGACGAGATCTCCCACCCCGGAGAGGCCGAAGAAGGTCTCCTCCCTTGCCCCGAACGCCTTCCCGAAGCGGACCATCTCGGCCAGGCCCCGGGTGATCAGCGCGCCACGGCTGTTGTCGCCGTAGCCCAGGCCGTCCGAAGCCCCGGTCGAGAGCGCGATGATGTTCTTCACCGTGGAGCACAGCTCCACCCCACGTAGGTCATCAGACAGGTAGACGCGGAAGCGTGGGGTGGAGAAGGCGATCTGAAGCGCCTCACCCAACTTGCGGTCCTTTCCACCGAGGACCACCGCCGTGGGCACGTCGCGACCCACCTCCTCCGCGTGGCACGGGCCGGACAAGGTGAAGGCCGGCTCTCCGGGCATCGCGCGCAGGACGAGCTCAGACATCGTGCTTCGCGTTTTCTGATCGAGTCCCTTGGCCAGGTTGACGAAGACCTTCCTTGAGGTCACCAGGGGGGCAACACTGGCCAAGAGGTCGGCCATGGCGAATGACGGAACGGCCAGGACGATCGTCCCGGCGGTCATCGCCTCCGCAAGCGACGACGTGACTAGAAGACCCGTCCGCGGGAGAGGTACTCCGGGAAGGTAGGTCGCGTTCTCTCGCTTGAGGTCGATCGCCGCCGCGCGATCCGGATCGCGGGCCCACAGGACGACGGAGTGTCCCCTTCGCGCGAGCAACCGGGCGAAAGCGGTTCCCCAGCCGCCCGCGCCGATGACGGAGACGATCACGGGGTGGTGCCTACGATCGGCATCGGCATGCGCGTTCCCAGGTTCGCGTGGATCCAGGAGATCGCGACCTCCTTGGGATCGCCGTCGTCGGGGACCACGATGTCCGGCTCAAGTCCCACCCCGTGGACCACGTGCCCCAAGGGGGTGAAGAACTCGCCGACCGTGAGCTTCAAGGCGGCGCCGTCCCCAAATTCAAGCAGGGTCTGCATGACTCCCTTTCCGAAGCTCTTCTGGCCGATCAGGATCCCCATGTTGTTGTCGCGGATGGCCCCGGCCGTGATCTCCGAGGCGCTGGCCGTTCCCCCATTGATGAGGACGGCCAGGGGCAGGTTGGGGATCTGATTCCCCATCGAGGTGTAGGTCTGCGTGCCCACGAGCTTCCCCCGGCTCGAGTAGATCGTTCCGCTATCGACGAAGTGGCTCGACACGCGGATCGCCTCGCTCGTGTAGCCTCCGGGGTCGTTGCGCAGATCGAGGATGAAGCCGTCGAGCGCCTCCAGGTTGAAGGTTGAAAGGGCCCGGTCCAGCTCCGCCGAGGCGTTGCTGTCGAACCGCGACAGGCGGATGTAGCCGATCTTGCCATCGTCCACGAGCTCGCTTCGCACCGCGGCGACCGTGATCTGACTGCGCACGACGGGCACCTCTTCCTCCGTGCCATCCTTGTGGCGGATGTCGAGGACGACCGTCGTCCCTTCCGGTCCGCGGATCCTGGTCGAGGCCTGGGTGAGGGACATCCCGTCGGTTGAGGCCCCGTCGATCGTGAGGATCTGATCGCCGGACATTAGGCCGGCCTGCTCTGCCGGCGTCCCTTCCAGCGGCGCGATGATCGTCAGGATGTTGTCCTTGATCGTGATCTCGATCCCGATCCCACTGAACTGCCCCTCGAGGGCATCGTTCCACTGCGTGCGTTCCTGAGGGTCGAGGAACTCGCTGTAGGGATCGTTGAGCGTCTCGACCATCCCCTTCATCGCCCCGTAAGAGAGCGTCTGGGTCCCAACGCGGTCCGGCCAGTAGAAGTAACTCTGGATGTACTGATAGAGCTGCGTCACGGGGGAACACAGGTCGGGCGGCGTCTGCAGAGCCCCGCCGACTCCCAGGGCCACGACGAGGAGCATCGTGGGCAAAAGAGCCAATATCGCTTTCGTGGAGAACGATCGCTTCTTCAAAGGTCTCATCCCTCCTGGCGCGGATTCTACAATCTGGCGCGGCGAAAGGACAGGACGCTACGAGGACCCAAGGCCCAGGTAGTCGGCCTGCGCTCTGGAGAGGGCGTCGATCTTCACACCGAGCGTCTCAAGCTTCATCATAGCGACCGCCCGATCGATCGCTTCGGGCACGGCGTACACCGCGGGTGAAAGTCGAGGGCTCTTGACCACGTGGCACAGGGTGAGGGCCTGCAAGGCAAACGAGATGTCCATGATCTCGACGGGATGTCCGTCGCCCAGGGCCAGGTTCACCAACCGGCCCTCGCCCAAGAGGTAGAGCCGGCGTCCGTCCGCAAGCTCAAACTCCTCGATCCCCTCGCGCGCAGGCCGCCGTGCGACCGCAAGGGAGGAGAGGGCCACCTTATCGATCTCCACGTCGAAGTGCCCGGCGTTGGAGAGGAGGACCCCGTCCTTCGCGTTCTCGAGCGCCTCGCGGGTCACCACGTCGCGGCAGCCCGTCGTGGTGACGACCACGTCGGCGTCGCGCATCGCTTCCACCACCGGCGCCACACCGAACCCGTCCATCACCGCCTCGCAGGCGCGCACCGGATCGACCTCGCTCACCACGACCCGGCCTCCCAGCCCGCGCGCCCGCAAGGCCACGCCCCGGCCGCACCACCCGTATCCCACGACAAGGATCGTCTTTCCCGCGACCAGGAGGTTCGTCGAGCGCAGGATCGCGTCCCACACCGATTGGCCTGTTCCGTAGCGGTTGTCGAAGAGGTACTTCATCCGGGCGTCGTTCACCGCGAACATGGGAAAGCAGAGCTTCCCCGCCCGCTCGAGAGTTCGCAGCCGCGCCACGCCGGTCGTCGTCTCCTCGCACCCCCCGATCACGCGGCCCTCGACCTCCCCGTGCAGGAGAAAGACGAGGTCCCCCCCATCGTCGAGGATAAGATCGGGCGAGGCCGCGAGGACCTGTTTCAGATGGCCGGTGTACTCCCGTTCGTTCACCCCGTGCCGTGCATGCACGGCGATCCGTTCCTCGCCGGCGAGGGCCGCGACGATGTCGTCCTGGGTCGAGAGAGGATTTGACCCGGTCACGAACACCTCGGCCCCTCCGTCGCGCAACAGGATCGAAAGACACGCCGTCTTCGCCTCAAGATGAATGCTCATGCCCACGCGATGGCCGGAAAACGGCTTCTCCCGCTCGAACTCCTGGCGGATCAAATCAAGCAACGGCATGTGCGACCGTGCCCAGGCGATCTTCGTTTTTCCCCGCTCGACCGGATCAGGCGCCTTGCTCATTGGTTCCTCCCTCCGCCCGCAGGCTCAAGTAGATCCCGGCCAGTATCGCGGCCGCTCCGATCCCTTTCAATACCGAGATCCCCTCTCCCAGAAAGAGGTAGGCGAGCACGGTCGAGCCGATCGGCTCGCCCAGAACCAGGATCGCGACCGTCGAGGCGGACAGATACCGCAGCGCCCAGTTGAAGGTGGTGTGCCCCAAGAGCTGCGGGCCCAGGGCCATGAAGACGAGAAATAGATAGGTCATCCCGCCAAATCCGCCCAGCCTCTGCCCGCTCCAAAGACACGCCACCAAGAGGAGGACGGCCGCCGCCCCGTAGCTTGTGACCGTGTACGCCTCAAGCGGGGTCTTCCGCCGCACGCGCCTTCCAATCAGGAGGTAGGCGGCAAAGAGGATCCCCGACCCCAAAGCCAAGAGGTCCCCCGTGAGCGCGCCTTTCCCGGCCCCGAGATCCCCCCAGCCGATGAGAAGCCCTCCGCAGGCCGAGAGGCCGATTGCCACGAGGAGCTGGCGCGTGGGCCGCTCCTTCAGGATGAACACCGACCCCAGCCCCACGAAGAGCGGGTTCGTGGCAAAGAGGACGATCGAGCTTGCGACCGACGTCGCACGCACCGACGCGATCCAAAGGACAAAGTGAAGAGCCAGGAAGACCCCGCTCGCAAGAGAAAGCCAAAGCTCGGTCCGTCCCAAGTGCGAAAGCGCCCCGCTGCGCAGGGCAAAGGGAAGGAGAATCAACGTTGCCAGAGCGAGCCGCCACGCGGCGATCGTCAACACCGGCGCCTCCGTGGCGAGACGTATCAGGATCGCGGAGAAGGAGATGGCGACGCTCGCTGCAAAGAGCAGGCCGTACAAGGCCGGCCGGCGGATCATCGGGCCTCTCTCGGAAGGATCGGCCTCGTCACGGCGCGGAGAGGAGCTCGCGGATCCTCGGGATCGCGAGCCGCGTGGCCAGCGCTCCCGCCTCGATCCCGGAGCCTACGTTGCCGTAGCTCGGCGGGTCAGCCGAGAAATCCGGCTGGATGAAGACGTCCGGCGGGTGCAAAGAGAGCGAGAGGTCGCACACGCGCTTCTGGAAGATGGTCGACATCTGGAAGAGGACGGAAAAGACACTCGGATAGAACCGCCGGCCCCGTTCGAGCGCCAGCGCCGCATCGTCCGGCCCGCTGGCCGTGAGACCGAGCGTCCGATCGCGCCAGTCCGGGATCCCCGACAGGCGCACCTCCTCCGGCCTCACCAGGACATCCACCCCGATCACCACGTCGGCGCCCAGGCTCCGGGCCACGTCGACCGGGACAGGATTGGAGACCCCTCCGTCCACCAGGAGCCGGCCGTCGAGCCACACCGGCGTGAAGAGACCCGGAATGGAGAGGCTGGCCCGGATCGCCGTGGCGAGCGATCCTTTGGTGATCGGATGGGGAAGACCGCTCGAGAGGTCTGTGGCCACGGCGGCGAAGGGAAGGGGAAGATCCTCGATTTGGACGTCCCCCACCAGACGCCGCACGAAGCGCACGACCTCCGCTCCCGAGCTCCAACCGGCCCAGGGAATCGTGGGAAGGAGTGTCCGCATCACCCGCCCCACGTGCATCGTTCGCCAGAGCGCTTCGAGCTCCTCGACGCTCACGCCCGCGGCGTAGGCCCCGCCCACCTCGGCTCCCATGCTCGCTCCGGCGATGACGTCCGGCCGGATCCCGTTCTCTTCCAAGACGCGGAGCACCCCGACGTGAGCCGACCCACGCGCTCCGCCGCTCCCCAGGGCAAGGCCAAGCTTCTTCCCGTTCACGCCGACCATTGACCCATCCTAGCACGGCGCCTCATTCTGGACAACGGCGAGACCCGTGGGCCGCCAGAGACAGACGAGATGACAGGTCACTCGCGTGACAGGAGGCAGTCTCTGTGCGGTACGTTCCGGATGGCATCTGGCCAGTCCAGGTTAACGGATGGGGCGTGTTGTCTATCTTCCTCCTGACGCTACTCCTCGCCTCTGTGACTCGACAAGTGATATCGAGGAGATGGCTGAGCAAGGTCGGTATCGGAGAATGGATTACTCCGCGAGTGATCGGTGGCCCGCCGCCATGTTGTCTCCAGGCGTTTTCGGCCTTTCCTGACCGTTAGGTAGGAGTCCACATGCAGGACGGGACGGTCATCCAAGGCCCGATCGGATGGTGCTCAGATGAGCAGGGCATATTGGATCTCTTCGCCGGCAGAGAGGAGGCCGTCGCGAAGTACGGCAAGAAGGCCCTTGTCTGTTGTACCAAGCCGCCCTGAGAGAGCCAATACGGTTCTGGCCCTGGAGTACTCTTCACGAAGGACTCGCCGATCTCTTACATCGAGTTCCTTGACGGGGAGGAAACAACTGCCTCGGATCTCGGAATGACGAAACGCTCTCCCAGAAAGCCGAGCGCGGTGAAGAAGGGGGCAAGACCAGGGAAGACTCCGACCAAGCCCCCCCCCAAGTTCTCCCAAGAAGGCCTAGGCGATGAGTGTTGAGTAGCGCAGGTGAGGCCGCCCGCAGACGTCCAACAGGCTAGCAGCCTGTGTGAGAACTTGCCGCTAGAATATGCCAGGAATCGTTGTTCGTATCAGCGCAGAGGGGGAGACGATGAGACGGTTCAAGACATATGACACGCGGCAAAGCTACCTGTTCCCAC
>Ga0315278_10001501_pt1 | contig 20505 bp, 18 predicted proteins | sample YL17G06_0_MG_FD_203880 | JGI IMG/M metagenome (GOLD analysis project Ga0315278, IMG submission 203880) | Sediment microbial communities from Yellowstone Lake, YNP, Wyoming, USA - YL17G06_0 | ecosystem: Environmental > Aquatic > Freshwater > Lake > Sediment | place: USA: Wyoming | collected... | reverse complement strand
GCGGCAACACGCTCGCCCACGAGCTCGGGCACAACTTCGGCCGCAACCACGCGCCGAGCGACCGCGATGCACAGGGCCACGTGAGCAACGCGGACTGCGACGACCCAAGCAACGAGGACTCGGGCTACCCGCAGTACAGTTCCCCCGGCGGCGCCGACTATGCAAGGTCGTCGACTGGCACGTTCGGCGTGAACGTGCCGGCGACCGTCTACTGGCCCACCAATTCAACGATCGACCAGCTTCACGACCCCGCGGACACCTACGACGTGATGTCGTACTGCGACCCGCGGTGGATATCGCCGTATACCTACGACGCCATCATGGGCAAGATCTTCCCTGCCGTGCCTGCGGCGCGGGCGGCTTCTGCGCCGACCCCGCACCTGATCGCCGCCGGCCGCGTGAAGGCCGGTCAGATCGCGAAGCTACGACCGTTCTGGGTGGAGCCCCAGGCGCCGGAGGGCCACGCGGGACCTGGCGAGGGGCCGTACTCACTGGAGCTCCAGGACGCCGCCGGGACGGTTCTGTTCGTGCGCCACTTCGACCCGATGGACCGGTACCACGGCACCGACCCCGACAGCGGCAGCTTCCACGAGATTCTGCCGTACAACCCGGCAACCGCACGCGTCGTGTTCCGCCGCCAGGGCGAGATCATCCAACAGGTGGCGCTGTCGGCCCACGCCCCGTCGGTCACCGTACTGACGCCCAACGGCGGCGAGACCTGGAGCGGCGCGGGCCCGCACGTCGTCGCCTGGAGCGCCGCCGACGCCGACGGCGACCCGCTCACGGCCAAGGTCCTCTACTCGACGGACGACGGCGCCACGTGGCAGGCGGTGGCCGTGAACGTCAAGGAGCCGCAGTACGTCCTCGACGGCAGCTACCTGGGCGGCAGCGAGCATGCGCGCATCCAGGTGATGGTCAGCGACGGGCTGCGGACCGCCGCCGACTCCAGCGACGGCAGCATCCGCGTGACCGGCAAGCCGCCCGACGTGATGATCTACTCGCCGCGCGCCGATGCCGTGCTGTGGCCCGACGGCGCCCTGGCTCTCGAGGGGGCAGCCAGCGATCCCGAGGACGGCCCGCTTCCCGACAGCGCGCTGTCCTGGTCGTCCGACGTCGCGGGCCCCTTGGGAACGGGCAGCAGCGCGATCGTGCAAACGCCTGCGTGTGGCCGCCAGACGATCACGCTCTCGGCCACCGACAGCAGCGGCAACGTCGGTAGCGCCAGCGTCGCCGTCAGCCGCTGCTGCTTCAAGGTCGCCCCGGAAGGGGTTTCCTACGGGTTGCACGGCGGGAACGGCAGCTTGACAGTGGAATCGGGCTCGAGCGACTGTGCCTGGGAGACAGCGAGCGACGTGGGATGGATCGTGATCACCGGCGGTGGTCACGCAACCGGAGATGGCACGGTGACCTACAGCGTGCTGCCGTTCGCTGAGAGGGGCATGCGCCAGGGGCGGATCCGGGTCGGTGACCGCTCGCTGATCGTCACCCAGGCCGGATACGGTCCGCGCATCCAGCGTCGCCTCCACCACTAGGACCGTCGCAACGGCGGCAGTCGGCGCGCCGGCCGGCCTCAGGCGCCCACCACCGCGCGGCCGGAGGCGAAGGCGGTGCGGTTGAGCTCGAGGAACTTCTTCGGGACACGCTGCTCGAGGCACTGCAACCAGACGTGCTCGGGCAGCGGGAGCAGCCGCGAGACGGCGCCGAGGAGCACCACGTTGGCGGCCTTGACGTTGCCGGCCTCCTGCGCGAGCCGCTCGCCGGGTACCTTGACGACGTGCGCCGACACCGCGGCGAGGGCGGCATCGAGCTCGCCGTCCCGGGGGTACACGCCGGTGCCCGCCGAGACGGTGATCGGCACGATCGCCGTCTCGTTGACGACGGCAGTGCCGCCGACCTTGAGAAACTCGACGAAGCGCAGCGCCTCGAGCTTCTCGAACGAGAGCAAGATGTCGGCCTCGCCGAGGCCGACGAGCGGCGAGTGCACGGCCTCGGGGTGCCAGCGCACGTGCGACACGACACTGCCGCCACGCTGCGACATCCCGTGCACCTCGGACTTCTTGACGTCGAGGCCGGCCGCCAGGCCGATGTCCGCGAGGATGTTGGAGGCGAGCAGCGTGCCCTGGCCGCCGACGCCAACGAGCACGAAATTTGTCGCGCGGTCCATGATCAGCTCCTCCCCAACGTGGGCAGCGTGCACGCCTCGCCGCCGCCCTCCTCGCGCATTCGCACCTGGTCGCGGAAGGTGATCGCGTCGTGCGGGCAAAGCTGTGCGCAGATCTCGCAGCCGGTGCACAGGTCGCGGTCGATGAGCGCGAGCGGCTTGCCGGACTTCGCGTCGACCTCGTCGGCCTTGAGGATCGCCGGGCAGCCGATGCGGAAGCAGATGCCGCAGCCGGTGCACTTCTCCTCCATCACGTCCAGCGGGACGTACTGCTTGCGCATCTCGGGGAGCAGGGCGCAGGCATGGCGGGCGATCATCACCGCCGGCTCGTTGGTGGCCATCAGCTCCTTGAGCGCCCTCGCGGTGCTCGCGAGGTCGTACGAGTCCACGGTCGCCACGTGCCTGATGCCGAGCGCCCACACCAGCGGCTCGAGCGGGATCGCGTCGGTGGCCTGGCGCTGCAGCGTCTGCCCGGTGCCGGGGTTGGCCTGGTGACCGGTCATCGCCGTGGTGCGGTTGTCGAGAATGATCGTCAGGATGTTGGCCTTGTTGTAGGCGACGTTGGCGAGCGCCGGCAGACCGGTGTGGTAGAACGTCGAGTCGCCGATCACTGCCACCATGCGCTCCTGCAGGCCGGACTGGGCAGCTCCGTGCGCCACTGCGATCGACGCCCCCATGCAGCCGCAGAAATGCAGCGCCGACAGCGGCGGCAGGAACGCCAGCGTGTAGCAGCCGATGTCGCCGGAAACCGCCACCTTCTTCTTGTTGAGGAGCTGGAAGACGCCGCGGTGCGAGCACCCCGGGCAGAGCACCGGCGGGCGGGCCGGCAGCGCCGGCTTCGGCACCGCGGGCACCGCCACCGGCGCGTGGTCGACCGGCAGCCCGGCATGCGCCGCCACGGCGCGCACGACCGTCGGGTCGAGCTCGCCCATCAGCGGGAAGATCGACTTGCCCTCGCAGGCGATCCCCATGAGCCTGACGCCCTCCTCGATCACCGGGTCGAGCTCCTCGAGCACGATCAGGCGCTCGACGCCGGCCGCCAGCTCGCGGATCAGCGTGGCGGGAAGCGGGTGGACGAGCCCCAGCTTGAGAACCGATGCCTGCGGGAACACCTCGCGCGCGTACTGGTAGGCGACGCCCGCCGTGATGATCCCGAGCTGACGGTCGCGCCACTCGATGCGGTTGAGCGGGCAGGAGTCGGCCCAATCGGTGATGCGCCGCAGGCGCTCCTCGACGACGGGGTGGCGGGCGCGAGCGTTAGCCGGCACCATCACGTACTTCGCCGAGTCGCGCGGGAACTTCTTGCGCTCCGGCTCGATCTCGGTGCGCTCGCCCAGCTCGACCGGGGTCGACGAGTGGTTGATGCGGGTCGTGGTCCGCAGCATCACCGGCGTGTCGAAGCGCTCCGAGAGCTCGAAGGCAGCCACCGCGAAGTCCTTGCACTCCTGGGAGTCGGACGGGTCGAGGCACGGGATGCGCATGAACGCGGCGTAGCGCCGGTTGTCCTGCTCGTTCTGCGAAGAGTGCATCGCCGGGTCGTCGGCGGAGACGATGACCAAACCGGCCTCCGCGCCGGTGTAGGAGGTGTAGAACAGCGAGTCGGCGGCGACGTTGACGCCGACGTGCTTCATCGTCGCCAGGGCGCGCCGGCCGGCCATGGCGGCGCCCGCCGCGACGTCGACCGCGACCTTCTCGTTCGTCGACCACTCGCAGTAGACGCCGGGAGCCAGCGACAGCTCCTCGAGGATCTCGGTGGATGGGGTGCCGGGGTAGGCGGCTGCGACCCTGACGCCGGCCTCCCACACGCCGCGGGCGATCGCCTCGTTGCCGGAGAGGATGCGCTTCATCCGTCGACCTCCATGTGCCCAGTTTGCGAAACCAGGCCGGCTTTACAAAAGGCCCCCCGGAGGGGCGTTTGGGACCGGATGTCGGATGGCTTGGGGGGGAGATCCAACGGCGGTACCCTGCGGGGCGCCCCACCGGGGAGGTTCTTCTTTTTTCAGCCGGTCTTCCGCACCGTCCAAGACGGATTTCGTGAAGACCTTCACAAAAGCAACCTAGCACCGCTCTTCTCAAGATGCAAGGGGTCTCGGTCAGGCGCCGGGTCGGGAGGCACCGGATGTACGCGGCGCGGCGGCAGGGTGTTCGAGCTCTCTCCCGACGGCCGCCTCGCCCGCATCGTCGGCTTCTGGTCCCAGCCCCTCCTCACAGACCACTGACCACCGGCCACTGACCACGTCTCTCTCCGATGCGGGTACAATGCCTTGACGGAGAGAGCCATGCCGCGCACGATCGAAGGAACCCTCGATGCCGCCGGTGCCCGCTTCGGCCTGGTGGTCAGCCGCTTCAACGACCTGCTCACGGGCCGCCTGCTCGAAGGCGCCATCGACTGCCTGGTCCGCCACGGCGCCGCCGACGGCGACATCACCGTGGTCAAGGTGCCCGGCTCGTGGGAGATACCGTTTGTCGCCGAGCGCCTTGCGTCGTCGGGCAAGTACGACGCCGTCATCGGCCTCGGGGTGCTCATCCGCGGCGCCACGCCGCACTTCGACTACATCGCCGGCGAGGCGGCCAAGGGCCTTGCGCAGGCGGCGCTGTCGACCGGCGTTCCCGTCGCCTTCGGCATCCTGACCACCGACACGCTTGAGCAGGCGATTGAGCGCTCGGGCTCCAAGGCCGGAAACAAGGGTTGGCAGGCGGCGCAGGCAGCGATCGAGATGGTGCAGCTCTATCGCGCCCTCAAGGAGTAAGGCATGGGCGTACGGCGGCGCGGGCGCGAGCTCGCCCTGCAGATCCTCTACCAGCACGAGCTTGCCGGCACCCCCGTCGACGAGATCTTTCCCGCGTTCGAGGAGCTGCAGCAGGCCCCGGCCGCCGCCCGCGACTTTGCGATCGTTTTGGCGCAGGGGGTGATGGCGCGCCGGGGGGAGATCGACGGCCACCTCGGCGGCCAAGCGGATCACTGGCGGCTCGCGCGCATGGCCGCGGTCGACCGCAACATCCTGCGGCTCGCGCTGTTCGAGCTGCTGTTCGAGCAGGAGACGCCGCCCGCCGTGGTGATCGACGAGGCGGTCGAGATCGCCAAGCGTTTCGGCAGCGAGCGATCGAGCCAGTTCGTGAACGGCATCCTGGACGGTTTCCTCCATCGAGGCGCGGCGCCGGGAGGGTGAGCGTGCGGCTGCCGGCAGCGCTTGCAGTGATCGTGGCGCTTGCTGCGCAGGCGACTGCCGATGAGGCGCACATCCGCGTCAGCGCTGCGTTTGCGGCCCGGGTTGCGACCGGCGAGCACAGCGGCCTGACGATCGGTCTTGAGGTCGACGAGCGGGGGCCGCTGGTGACCGTGAGCCAGCTCGTCAGGCCGCTCGCCACCCTGCCGCCGTTCCCGTTGGTCTCCCCGGAAGCGTGCGGCGATCCCGATGCGCTCGGCGTCGCGCCGGCGTTTTCGCTGCCGGGCGAGGTGGCGAGGTCGGCCGCCACGACAAGGTCGGCTCTGGACGTTCTCGTCGGCGTGGTCTCGTACGTCTCACGCCGGATCGCTCTCGACGAGAACGGCAGGGAGCCGCAGGACGGGCTCTCGGTGCTGCGGCGGGGTCGGGGGCGTTGCTCCGGCCGCGCCAACCTGACGGTCGGGATGCTGCGGGCCGTCGGCATCCCCGCGCGTGTGGTGCATGGCGTCGTCTTCGACGGCAATCGAGCTCGTTGGCACCGCTGGGGAGAAGCATGGCTCGGTCCGCTCGGTTGGCTGCCGTTCGATCCCGGGACCGGCGCAGGCGTGGTCAGCGTCCGCTACCTGCCCTGCCGAGCGGTGGTGCCCGGGCTGCAGCCGCAAGGCATCTCTCTCGAGCGTATCGACGAGGGCTGCTTCCGCAGCCTGCCGCGCCGGGGCGGCCTCACGGTGCCGCTCATCCGCGGCGTGAGCCTTCGCTGCCAGGCGCCGGCAGGGATGAACGACATCACTGCGATCCTCGTCGGTCCCGACGGCATGCGCTGGATCAGGCGCGGCGACAGCGAGGTGGCGTTTGCGGACCTGCTTCCCGGCAGGTACTGGCTGACCTGGCGGACGGCCGAGATACTGGTGCCGCCGGTGCCGCTTGACCTGAGGCGGCAAGGCAACGTGAGCTTTGTGCTCACGGCGAGGGGCCTGCCGGAGAAGCCGGGCGGTCGCGCCGGGTTGCTTCCGCCGGCTGCTTGGAGGTCTGACTCATGAAGGCCATTCTCGGAAGGCTGTCGGACCTGGGAGTCAAGGAGCTCTTCAAGCTGCTTACGTCGGCGGGCGCCGCCGGCGAGCTCGAGGTCGAATCGGCGGGCGCGCGGACGACCTTGCAGGTCCGCCAGGGTTACGTCGCCGGCCAGCCGACGGCAGCGCTATTGCACGCCCTGGCAACGCGGACGGGCACGTTCTGTTTCCGGTCCGGCCCGGTCGACGAGGCGGGAAGCTGGTTCGGGATCGAGGAGTACCTGGCCCGGCTCGATGCTCTGATCGCTCAGAGCGACGTCGAGGGTGTCCCGTTTGCCCGGCCCGCGGCGCCGGACGGCGCCGCGGACCCACTTGCCGAGCTGCGGCACTCCCTCGCCGAGGTGCCTCTGCCGGGGGTCGGCCCGCGGATCCTGGTCGTCACCGCCGACCCGCGCCACTACCGCGTGCTGGAGCCCGAGTGGCGCCAGCGCGGGTGGGACATCTCGCTGCGGCACGATGTGACCTGGGCGGACGGGTACAACCCGAGCGCCGTCATCGTCCACCTGCCGACCTCGGCGACGCTCGCCGGGCAAGGGAATCTCTGGCTCGACCTGGTTCGCCGCGCAGCATCGCAGAGCCCGCCGGTGCCGGTGATCTGGGTCGGCGGGCTCGCGGATCCCTGGCTGCGACACCAGGCGATCCACGCCGGGGCGGAGTTCCTGCTGCCCGCCCCGGTCGGCGATGTCGGCGAGTCCGCACGCTGGTTCCGGGAGGACCTGACGTCGATAGCCGAGCGCGTGCTCGCCCGGCGTGAGTCCGGTGTCCAGCGCGAAGCGGCCGCATTTCGCGATTTCTTTCTCGCCCTTCACGCCGATGCCGCTCCGGGCGAGGTACGTGCCTCGCTGCTCCGCTTCGCCGGCAACTTTTTCGCCCGCGCCGCGCTTCTCGCAGTCCGCGACGGCGGCTTCGACTCGCTCGGCGGGTTCGGCCTCGCCGGTTCGATCCCGGGCCGCCTGGCGCGGGGCACGCCTGCTCTCGAGCACGTGGTCGTGGAGCGCAAGCCATTGCGGTCCATCGACCTGCCGGCCGGCGAGTACAGGGCTCTCACCGCCCCGTTCAAGCTCAGTGCGGGCGAGGGAGAGGCGGAGCTGTTCCCGTTGCTGCGGGGGAACGAGTGCGTTGCGATCCTGCTCGGCCACGGACCTTTGGCCGATGTGCTCGAGACGGCCAGCCTGGCGAGTCTTCTCGCCCGCAGCGGCAGCCTCCTCGGCCTCTAGGAACAGGCGCGCTGTTATCATCGCCACCCGGAGGCGTTGCGATGGCCGAGCCGTACGACCCACAGAAGATCGAGCCGTTGTGGCAGGACTACTGGGCCGAGCACGGGCTTGCGCGGGCCGACACCGCCGAGGCGAAGGATTTGTACATGCTGATGATGTTCCCGTACCCATCGGGCGACCTGCACGTCGGGCACGGACGCAACTACATCCTCGGCGACTGCCTGCTCCGGCTGTTCCTGATGCAGGGACGCCGGGTGCTCAACCCGATGGGCTGGGACGCGTTTGGCTTGCCTGCCGAGAACGCAGCAATCAAGCGCAACATCCATCCGCACGAGTGGACGGTGTCGAACATCGCGCGCATGAAGCGCCAGTTCAAGGTGTGGGGGATCCTCTACGACTGGGACAAGGAAATCGCCTCCTGCGAGCCGGCCTATTACCGCTGGAACCAGTGGCTGTTCAATCGGATGCTCGAGAAGGGGCTGGCCTATCGCGGCAAGGCGCCGGTCAACTGGTGCTCGTCCTGCAAGACCGTGCTCGCCAACGAACAGGTGGTCAACGGCGGCTGCGAACGGTGCGGCACAACCGTGATTCAGCGCGACCTCGAGCAGTGGTTCCTGCGCATCACCGCGTACGCCGACCGCCTTCTGGCCGGGCTCGACATGCTCGACTGGCCCGAAAAGGTCAAGGTGATGCAGCGCAACTGGATCGGCCGCTCGGAAGGGGCCGAGTTCACGATGAGGATCCAGGGGCGTGACGACCTGCCAGGGTTCCGAGTATTCACGACCCGACCGGACACCGCGTTCGGCATGACGTTCGCCGTCGTCGCTCCCGAGCACCCGCTGGTCGCCTCGCTGGCCGCGCCGGACCGCCGCGCCGAGGTCGGTGCCTTCGTCGAGCGGGTGCGTCGCAGCACGGAAATCGAGCGGCTGTCGACCGAGGGGCCGATCGAGAAGCGCGGCGTGTTCACCGGCAGCTACGCGGTCAACCCATTCAACGGACAGTCCGTGCCGATCTACCTCGCCGACTACGTGCTGATGTCGTACGGCACCGGCGCGATCATGGCGGTGCCCGGCCAGGACCAGCGCGACTGGGATTTCGCGAAGGCGTACGGTCTGCCGATCATCCGCACCGTGCAGCCGCCCGACGGCTGGACCGGCGAGGCGTACGCCGACGACGGCCCGGCGATCAACAGCGCCTGGCTCGATGGTCTGAACAAGGCCGGCGCTATCAAGAAGGCGACGGCCTGGCTCGAGGAGCAGGGGATCGGTGCTCGCAAGGTCAACTTCCGCTTGCGCGACTGGCTGATTTCGCGGCAGCGCTACTGGGGCACGCCGATCCCGGTGGTTTACTGCGAGAAAGACGGCATCGTGCCGGTCCCCAACGACCAGCTTCCGGTTCTGCTTCCCACCGACATCCAGTTCGGCGCGGTCGAGGGTAACCCGCTCGCGGCGAGCCCGAGCTTCGTGACGACCGCATGTCCACGCTGCGGCGGCGCGGCGCGGCGCGAGACGGACACGATGGACACCTTCGTGGACTCGTCGTGGTACTACCTGCGGTTTATCAACCCGCACGTCCACGATCGCATGATCGACGAGGGCCGCGCCCGGGCATGGATGCCGGTCGACCTCTACATCGGCGGCATCGAGCACGCGATCCTCCACCTCATGTACGCGCGCTTCTTCTACAAGGTGCTGCACGACTTCGGCATGGTGCCCGGCGAGGAGCCTTTCACCGTGCTGTTCAACCAGGGGATGATCACCGCAAGGTCGGCCGCCTCGGGCAAGCTCGAGAAGATGTCAAAGTCGAAGGGCAACGTCGTGGCTCCAGACACGCTCATCGCCCGCTACGGCGCCGATACCGAGCGCGTGTACACGCTGTTCATGGGGCCGCCCGAGAAGGAGTCGGAGTGGACCGACGACGGCGTTGCGGGCGCCCACCGCTTCCTGCAGCGGGTCTGGGGCCACCAGGATACGATCGCGGCGGCCGCCGGCCGCGCCGGCGATTCCGCCGCCGATGCGCGGCTGACCCTCAGGACGCACGAGGTGACCAAGCGCGTGCATGACGACCTCGGCCGCTACCATCCGAACACGGCGATCGCGGCGATGATGGAGCTGTGCAACGCTATCGGCGACGGCTCGGAGAGCGCCTCCGCGGCCGTGCTGCGGACGGCGTACGAGACCCTGCTGAAGTTGCTTCACCCGATCGCACCGCACGTCACCGAGGAGCTGTGGCGCGTGCTCGGCCACGACACCACGCTCCTGAGGTCGGGGTGGCCGACCTACGACGCCGAGCTGCTCGCGCGACAGCGTGTGACCGTCGCCGTTCAGGTGAACGGGAAGCTGCGCGCGACGCTGGAGGCCGAGCGCGGGATCGGCGCGGCCGCCGCGACGGATCTCGCGCGCGAGGCGGCGCAACGGTGGCTGGAGGGGAAGGAGATCGTCAAGACCGTTCACGTTCCCGATCGCATGGTGTCGTTCGTGGTGAAAGGATAGAAACGTGACCAGTGGCCCGTGGCCCGTGGCCCGAGAGGTTGGTCGGACTGAACGCTCCGCCAGCCGGGCACTTTGCACCGTCGTTCTCAGTCTCGCGTGTTGCGCGTTCATCGGGTGCGGGTACAAGCTGGTGGGGGCGGCAGGAGCGGGGGCCATCCCCGCCCGGTTGCAGAAGCTCCACATCGTCCCGTTCGTCAACCAGACGACCCGCGCCGAGCTCGGACAGCGTCTCACCGAGGAGATCACGCAGGAGTGGGTGCGCCGCGGCCGCTTCCAGCTCGTTCCCAACCCCGACCAGGCGGATGCCGTGCTCTCGGCCACGATCACAGCGGCGATTGTGGCGCCCGTGCGCTTCAACGAGCAGGGACGCGCCACCGAGTATCAGCTCAGCGTGGCCGCTGACGTCAAGTTCGTCGATCGGACGGGCGAGAAGCCGGTGCTGCTCTGGCGGGACCAGAAGTTCACGCGCGTGCTCTCGTACGAGGTCGATGCCTCCCTGACCAACTACTTCGACCGTGAGGTGCAGGCGATCGAGCAACTCTCCCGCGAATTTGCGCGCGGTCTGGTGGTGACGATCCTCGAGGGGTTCTGAGAGCCTGTCCGCGAATAGGAGTGGGTCCACTCCTATTCGCGGACAGGCTCTAAGCCGCGGTCCGGAAGTGACCGGCCTTACTGCATCCCCGAGGCGGCGTCCGTATGCTCTGCAGGCCGAGGCGCGGTCTCGCGGTGCCGTGCGTCGGGGAGGCTGGCGATGAGATACCTCGTTGTGTGCGGCCGCGCTGCGGCAACGGTGCTGGCCATGGCTGTCTTGGCGGCAGGCCTGTCCGCAGCCCAAATGACCGGGGAGAGGACGCTCTACGAGAGGCTCGGCGGCCTGGATGGCGTCGCGACGCTCGTCGATCAGCTCGTCGACAGGATGGCCGGCGACGAGACGCTGCAGGCGAACCCCTACGTGCACGAGGCGATGACCCGCGTTGCGCGGGCCGGGCTGAAGTACCGGCTGACGACAATGCTGTGCGCGCGTACCGGCGGCCCGCAGGCGTTTGCGGGGCGCTCGATGAAGGACGCCCACGCGCACCTGCGCATCACCGGCCGGGAGTGGCTCGCGTTCTCGAGGCTGCTGACGGCGACCCTGGATGGCCTCACTATCGCGGAGCCGGAACGCGCGGGAATCCGCGCCATCGTCGACCCGACGGCCAACGACATCGTCGTCGCGGGCGAGCTCGACGGCTGGAGCTTCGCCGGCGAGCGCGGCGGCAGCAAGGAATCGACGGGCGCCCCCGACGAGGTCGCCTTCGCCGACGGGCGCCTGAGCTCAAAGCTCGACGCCGCGCGGGGAGTCGTGGCGGGGATCTACGCCACGTCGGTCAAGGACCAGACGACGACGTTCGAGGCGGAGCTCGTCGGTCCCGACGGCGAGCAGGTCGTCTGGAAGGGCAAGGTCAAGGGTGGGACGCTCGAGGCGACGGTCGTCACCTCGAAGCCGGGCGGGACGGCCCGCACGAGCTCGTTCAGGGGCCGGGCGCGGGCGCAGCCCTAGCGCGCTGCGTCGTGCCGGGACGAGAACCACTCGGCGGTGCGTCGCAGCCCGGCGGCGAGCGGCGTGGCGATTCTCGCGCTCGTCTCGCGCTCCAGGCGGGCCGACGTGATGCAGGATCTGCGCTGCTCGCCGGCCTTGGCCTCGACGTGGCGCGGCGGCCGGTCGCTGCCGATCGCCGCGGCGATCTGGGCGTAAAGCTCGACGACGTTGGTCTCCTCGCCGGAGCCGACGTTGAGCACGTTGAATCCGCGCAGCTCCGTCGCCGCGAGGTTCGCGTTGACGATGTCGCCGACATAGACATAATCGCGGGTCTGCAGGCCGTCGCCGTTGATCACCGCCTCGCGCCCCTCCAGCAGGCGGTCGAGGAAGATCGCCACGACTCCCGCCTCGCCGTGAGGGCTCTGGCGCGGGCCGTAGACGTTGGCGTAGCGCAGGCAGGTGACGTCAAGGCCGTGGACGGCATGGAAGTAATAGAGATACCGCTCGGCCGCCAGCTTGGCCACCCCGTACGGCGAGATCGGCCGCGTCGGGTGCTCCTCGTCGGCGGGGAAGTAGTCCTGCTCGCCGTAGATGGCGCCGCCGGTGGAGGCGAGCACGATCTTGCGCAGCGAGCCCTGGCGCCCCGCCTCGACGAGGTTCAGCGTGCCGCCGATGTTGACGTCGGCGTCGAGCCGCGGATCGGCGACGGAGCGGCGCACGTCAATCTGGGCGGCGTGGTGAACGAGCGTGTCGACCCCGGACTCGCGGACCAACCGGGCGGCCTCGACCGAGCGGATGTCGAGCTGGTGAAACTCGATCCCGTCCGGCAGGTTCCCCTTGCTCCCGGACGACAGGTCGTCGACAATCAGAACCCGATGCCCGGCCCGAACCAGGGCCTCGGCGACGTGGGAGCCGATGAAGCCAGCCCCTCCGGTGACACAGACGATTCGCGAACTCATGGGATCCCTCCTTTCAAGCAGGGAGGTGCGCAGCCTGAGGGCGCTCGCGCGCGAATTCTACCAGCGCGACACCACTCTGGTCGCCCGCGACCTCCTCGGCAAGCTCCTGGTCCGCGACGGCCCCGGTGGGCTGACGGCGGCCCGCATCACCGAGGCCGAGGCGTATCTTGGCATCGCCGACCCGGCGGCGCACACGTACCGCGGGCGGCGGACGGCTCGCGTCGAGGCGATGTGGGGCGAGGCGGGCTGCCTCTACGTCTACTTCACCTACGGCATGCACCACTGCGCCAACGTCGTCACGCGCGAGCCCGGCGTGCCCGAGGCGGTGCTGCTGCGGGGAGCCGTCGCGGTGTGCGGGCTGGACCTCATCGCGGCACGCCGGAAGGGCCGGGACGGCCGCGACCTGCTGAATGGTCCGGCGAGGCTGTGTCAGGGGATGGCGGTCGACCGGGCGCTTTACGGCGCCGATCTCACGACCGGCGGCGCGGTCTGGCTGGCCGATGACGGGTTTCGCTGCCCTCTTGATGCGGTGACGGCGCTCCCCCGCGTGGGCGTCGCGTACGCAGGGGAGGCGGCCGCGTGGCCCCTCCGCTTTGCTGTCCTGCTGGCGGCGCCGGCGGCCTGTTGCCGTGTGTCCCGGCCTGGGCGCGGCGACGCAGCACCGTGACCACCGACGCCAGGTCGGCCGGAAGGGGGACGGTGAACTCGCGGCGGGCGCCGTCGGCCGGGTGCACGAGGCCGAGATGGACGGCGTGGAGCGCCATGCGCGGCACTGCGATGGCGTCCTCCTCGGGGTTGCCGTAGACCGGATCGCCGAGCACGGGATGGCGGAGATACGAGAGGTGGACGCGCACCTGGTGCGTCCGCCCGGTGCCGAGCTCGGCCTCGACGAGCGTCACCGCGCCGAAGCGCTGCAGCGGCTTGACCGCGGTCCGCGCCGCGCGCCCCCCCGTGCCGGGCGCCAGCGCTGCGCGTCGCGCACCGGGGCGGGGACGGCCGATGCTGCGATCGACATGGACCTCCGCGTCGAGGTCGCCGGCCACCAACGCCTGGTACCTCCGGGTCACGGTGTGCGCCCGGAACTGCCGCTGCAGATGCTCGGCAGCCGCATGGTTGCGCGCCAGCACCATCACGCCCGAGGTGTCGCGGTCGAGCCGGTGGACCACGTGAACACGGCCGGGTCGGCCGCAGCGCTTGCTCAGCTCCACCACGAGCCGGGCCAGGACGGTGTCCTGCTCACCCTCGACCGTCGGGTGGACGAGCACGCCGGAGGGCTTGTCGATGACGACGAGGTCGTCGTCGAGGTGGATGATCGTGATCCCCGGACCCTGCGGCTTTGGCCCGCGGCGGGGCAGGTCCGGCTGATGGGAGACGACGGCGTCGGGACGCAGACGATGGCCGGGATCGGTGACGACCTCGCCGTCGACGATCGCGTGGCCGATCAGCACCTCGCGCTTCGCACGGGAGAACGACGAGCCCAGGATCTCCTGCAGACGCCGGGCGAGGCGGGCCTCCGTCGACCTCTCGTTCATGGCGGAACCATAACACCTCTGTTGCGTCGGAAGCGGTGCTAGGCTGCCCTCCGATGGCGATCGCCGAACCCGATCCCGACGACGTCTCGACGTTGCTGCGGCGCGCCCGCTCGGCAGGGCTCGGCGCGGGATGGGCCGGCCTGGCCGGCCGTGACGGCCTCGATGGGCGGGTTTGGTGCAGCGGAGTCGCGGAGGTGGGAGGCGCGGCAGTCGCTCCCGACCTTCTCTGGGACCTGGCCTCGCTGACGAAGCCGCTGGCGGGGACGACGCTCCTGCTGCTCGCCCGCCGTGACGGCCTCGACCTCGAGATGCCGCTGCGGTTCTTGCTGCCCGAGCTGGGCGGGTCGGCGTGGGCCGACGTGTCGGTCCTCCACTGCGCCACCCACACCGCATCGTTCCCGGCCTGGGCGCCGCTCTACGCGCCCGGCGGCCCCTCCGCCGAGGCGTACCTCGAAGCGCTGTTTCGCGTCGCACCGGTCGCGCCGCCGGGAACGCGAGTCGTGTACTCCGACCTCGGCTTCATCGCCCTCGGGATCGCCCTCGAGCGCGCGGCGGGCGTCGATCTCGCCACGCTCTTCGCCGAGCTGGTGGCGGGGCCGCTCGGCCTGGAGGGCGAGCTCACGTTCGCTCCTCCTGCGAGCGCGCCTGCGGTGGCCGGCGACCGCCGCTTCTTGGTCGAGGAGCGCATGCTCGCCGACCGCGGGTTGTCCGGCTCGCCGCCGCCGGCGCTTTCGGGCATTCGCTCCTGCGATGACGGCAACGCCCGCGGGCTGGGCGGGATCGCCGCCAACGCCGGGCTGTTCGGCACCGCGGCCGCCGTGGCAAGGCTCGCCGGCGAGTACCTGCCGGGCGGCGGCGAGCTGATCGCGGCGGATGAGGCCGAGCTGGCGACACGCTGCTGGACGCCGGATTTCGAGCAGGCGCGTGGGCTCGGGTGGCAGCTCGCCGCGACCCCGGGGTGCTCCGCCGGACCCGCGCTGCCGCCAAGCGGGTTCGGCCACTCCGGGTTTACGGGCACCTCGGTGTGGGCTGACCCCGAGGAGCGGGCGGTGTACGTCCTGCTCGGCAACCGCCTGCATCCGGGCGGGCGCGTGGCCGACCTTCATCCGCTGCGGCGGCGCTTTCACTCCCTTGCCCGGCGCGCCTTGTCTTGACCGCGGCGTCTCGGTAGCATCAGCGGGCCATGAGAGGACTCCTCGGTCGCAAGGCAAAGCCTGCGCTGGCGCAGCCCCGAGCGGCAGCGCCCGGCAAGGACTCGGCGATGCCCGGCCGTCCGCCCGACGAGCTGGTCGTGCCGCCGCGGTCGACCGGGCGTTGCTGCCGGTGAGAACGCGGGTCCTCGCTGCCGCAATCCTGCTGGTCGCCGCTCGCGCCACCGCCCAGCAGGCAGCGCCGCCAGCCGAGCTCGTCGAGGTCCGCCGGCGGGTGGCGGCGCTCGAGGCCAGCCTGAAGCAGCTCGAGCAGCAGCAGGCGGCGGTTGGGCGGGAACGCGAGAAGGTCGAGACCGAGCTCGCCCTCGCGGCGATGCGGGTGAAGGAGAGCGAGGCCGATCTGGCGCAGCTCGCGACCTCAGAGAGCGCAGCCGCCCGGGCCGCCGCGGCCGCGCAGGACCGTTTGCGCGGTGCGGCCGACACTCTCAGGGTGCAGCTCGGGCTGCTCGCGGTTTTTGGCAGAGTCGGACTGCTCCCGATCGTTCTGCACGCGCTTGCAGCGGAGCAGGACCTGCAACTGCGGGTGACGGTCACCCTCGCGGTGGTCAAGGAGCACAAGCGGCGGCGGGACGAGGTCGCTCGTCTCGTGGATGGGCGTACCGCGGCGCTCAGCGAGCTCTCCAGGCGGCGCGAGGAGGCTGTCGCCGGCCGGCGGGTGCTCGATTCGCGGCGGCGCGAGCTCGAGGTCACCAAGTCGCGGGCGCTTGCGGAGCTGTCCCGTCTCGAACGCGAGCGGCGGACAGGAGCGCTGGCGCTCGCCGAGGCGCGCGAGGCGGAGGGTCGGCTCGAGCGTTTGTGGGGCAGCGTGTCGGCGACGCCCGACGCCGAGACCGCGGACGTGCGGTTGCTGCGCGGCGCCTTGCCGTGGCCGGTCAAGTGGGCACAAGTCGTTCGCGGGTTTGGCGCACAGCGCGATCCACGGTACGGGACGAAAACCGTCTCCAACGGCGTTATCCTGATGGTTATCGCCGGCGAGGAGATACACGCCATCGCCAAGGGCAAGGTGGTGTTCGCGCAGTTCTTCAAGGGCTATGGCAACCTGGTGATCGTGAACCACGGCAAGGAGGTCTACTCACTGTACGCGCAGCTTGCTAGCATGTTCGCCCGCACTGGTCAGCGGGTCGCGATGAGCGAGCCGGTGGGCATGGCGGGCAGGGGCGAAGGGCAAAGTGGGAACCTGTACCTCGAGATTCGCGTTGGCCAGCATCCGCAGGACCCGCTGGCGTGGCTCAAGCCTCTGAAGGGAGTGAGGTCAAGGTGAAGCAGCGAAAGATATTCGTGGTGTTGTCGCTGATAGCGGTGCTGGCGGTCGTGGCCGTTGCAGCCGGTGGCGCCGATGCGGTCGGTCGGGGCATGTACCGGCTCGTCGGCCTGGTAGGTCAGATCGTGGCGCTGGTGCGCTCGTCGTACGTCGAGGAGGTGCCGGTGGAGCGGCTCGAACTCGGTGCCATCGGCGGCCTCGTCGACGCGGCCGACCCGGGTGGCGCGTGGGTGCCCGAGGAGCACGCGGCGGCGTTCGCGGCGGCTTCCGGGCGACTCGTGCCGGCGTTCGGCATGGTCCTCGGGCGGCGCGCGTCGTACCCGTACGTTATCGAGGTGGTACCGGCCTCGCCGGCGGCTGCCGCCGGCCTTCAGCCGGGGGAGTACATCGAGCGGATCGGCTCTGAGCCTGTTCGGGCGCGCCCGCTGTGGCTGTCGATCGTCCTGCTCGACCGTGCAGCCGAGGCCGGTGAGAGCGTAACCATCGATGTCATCGACCGTGCCGTCGAGGACAAGCGGCAGGTGACGCTGAAGAGCGGCGGCGCCCCCTCTCTCGCTCCGGTGCTGGACACCCGGGGGGACATCCCGGTGCTGCGCGTGCCGGCACTAACGAAGATGACGGTCGCGCGCATCGACGCGGTGCTCCAGGCCCTGCCGGCGGGAGCCCTCGTCATCGACCTGCGCGGCACCGGCCTCGGCAACCCGGAGGCGGCGATCGAGGCCGCGGCGAAGATTGCCGGAGGCGAGATAGAGGCGCCGCGGCAGGCCCGCGCGGGCGACCTCAAGCCGCTGAAGGCGTCCGGCCAGGTGCGGCAGCGCCGGATCTTCGTCTGCGTCGACCCCACGACGGCGGGCGCTGCCGAGGTCTTGGCCGCCTCATTGAAGCGGCGGGGCGCCACGCTCGTCGGCGCCGAGACCTACGGCGATACCGGCGTGCGCCAGCCGCAGCACGTCGCCGGCGGCCAGTTGTGGCTGGCCAGCGAGTGGTTCCTCGGTCCGGACGGCAAGCCGCTGCTGGGTGCCGGGCTCAAGCCCGACGAGGCCGTGCGGATGCGCCGGGAGGGTGATCCCGTGCTCGATCGCGCCCTGGAGCTGGCTCATGGCCAAGCGCTCCCCAAGGCGGCCTAGCCGGCCGTCCAGGCAGCGTTCCCGGAAAGCGGGCGGAGGCGGCGGCTCGGGCCTCCGGGTCTTCTTCGCAATCGCCCTGCTCGCGGTGGCGGTCGCGGTCGTCCTGCTCCTCGCCCGGCGCCAGCAGCCGACCGTCGAGCCAGTACCCACGCCTTCCCCGGGCGAGGTGGTCCGCGAGGTGGCGTCGAGGCTGGGCTGCCCGCCGGGCCGGATCGTGGAGGAGCCTGCCGCCGGACCCGACGCCGCAACCACCGTCACGGTGCACGCGCCGCGCCGGTTCCCGGTGGACACTTTCGCGCAGAGGCTGCAGGCGGCGGCGCACAACTCGGGCGACCGACTCGATCCCAAGCCGGTTACCGAGGGGGGAGGATACGGGCTGGCGCGCCTGGACGGGACGCTGGCGGGCCGCAAGGTCAGGGTGGTGGTGATCGGTGAGGAGCCGCGGCCCACCCCCGCGCCGAGGGTCAGACCGCAGCCGACCGCGGATCTCGCGATCGTCCTTGACGACGCCGGCAACTCCTTGGCGGCCGTCAAAGAGCTGGAGGACCTGCCCGAGGCGGTGGCTGTCGCGGTGCTGCCGAACGCGCCGCAGTCCCGCGAGGTCGTGCGCGAGCTGCACCGCCAGGGACGCGAGGTGCTCCTGCACATGCCGATGGAACCGCTGCCCGGCAATGGGCCTGGTCCCGGCGACGGCGCCGTGCTCGTCGGTCAGACTCCGGCTGAGGTGGCGGCGCGGTTGGAGCGCGCCCTCGAGATCGTGAGCACGGCGCGCGGCATCAACAACCACATGGGCTCGCGGGCCACCGCCGATCTTTCGACGATGAATGCGGTCATGTCGTTCCTCAGGGGCAAGGGACTCTACTTTCTCGACTCGCGCACCACGCCTGACACTGTCGCGGAGCGGGCCGCGCGTGAGGCGGGCGTGCCCGTGTTGCGTCGCGAGGTGTTCCTGGACAACGTGGACGAGCCCGACGACGTGCGGCGCCGCCTGAACGAGGCGGTCTCGCGCGCCAGCGCGGACGGCAGCGCCGTGGCGATCGGCCACGTGCATCCGGTGACCGTAACGGTGCTGGCGGCGGAGCTCGGGTCGCTCCCGAGCGGCGTCCGCCTGGTCCGCCCGTCACGGCTCCTGAACTGACCGGCGGCGCCGGCAGCGGGGCACGCCGGCCCTGAGCTCTCAGGTTTCGCTGATCTCGACCGTGTTGGTGATGGCGCAGTCAGGCCGAAGCGAGGCGACCGCGGAGCAGTAGGTGGAGTGGGACAGCTCGACGGCGCGCTCCACCTTCTCGCGGTTCAGGCCGTGACCGCGAAGTCGATAGGTAATCTCTATGGCGGTGAAGTACTTGGGGTGTTTCTCGGCGCGCGTGCCGACGATCTCCACCTGAAGCGCGACGGCCGGCTCGCGCATCTTCTCAAGGATCGAAACGACGTCGATCGCCGTGCAGCCCGCGATGGCTACGAGCAGCAGCTCCATGGGGCTCGCGGCCAGGTGGCCGGCTCGTCCCACCGACTCCGTGATCACCGCGTGTCCGGATCCTGAGCGTGCCTCGAAGCGATGCTCTCCCTGCCACGTCAGCGTGGCGCTCGTGTGCTCGGCCATCGTCACCCCCGCAGGAGTGTAGAGCCTGTCCGGGCATTGGGGACGAGTCGAGAGTCGCGTCAGCGGATCAGGCCGGCGATCAGCAGGAGGAGGAGCAAGCCGATGGCGAGCAGCTCGAGGCCACCGGCGCGAGCATTGGCTGCTGTGTAGTCCTGGGTCAACACCGTCCACCTCCTCGGCTGGTCTGCTGGGCCTTGCGCATCTCGCCCAATACTACGGATCGCCGTCCTGAGATGTTTATAGAGCAAAAGAATTATGCTGTCAAGACATATTTGGGTTGACACCCCCGCCCCTGGTGAGAGGTCTCGCTCGGAGATGGGGGGCTCGTTCGTTCGGCTGCGCGGGGCTCGGTCGCAGTCAGGCGATGGCGGTGATCGCGCCGCAGTAGAACCCCGGATAGAGCTGGACACACGTCGACAACGCGGTGGGCAACAGGTTCACCCGCGAGAAGCCGGCGGCCATGAGCGCGCGCTGCCATCCCTCGGCGGCAAGGAAGCCCGGCCGCGGACGGATGTTCGGAATCAGCGGGGCTTTGCGATACGCCTCGAGGAGAGTGAACGGCAGCTCGATGTGCACGCCGCCGGCCGCTTGCGGGCGAACGAGCTCACCGAGCACCAGCGCACCACCCGGGCGCAGGAGAGTGCGGAGGTGGCCGAGGACGGACACGAGATCGCGGCCGAGGTGGACGGTGTTGACGGCAAGGATGGCGTCGAGATCGCGATCCATCATGCTCTGCGCGGCCGGGGCTCCGTCGATGTCGTAGCGCATCGTGGTGACGATGCACCCCGCGGGAGCGGCCGCCTGTACCGCGCGCGTGCCGCGTCGCAGGAACGCGGGGTGCAGCTCGGTGAACGTGTAGCTTGCCGGCGGCTTGCCAGCCTCGACCAATGCGGCCAGGGCCGCGGTCGCGGCGCTGCCACCGCCGCCGCCGACCTCGAGGAGGCGGGACCTCGGCCTGACCGCGCGGCTCAGTGCCGTGGCGGCAAGGGTGTTGTTGAGGGCGTAGTGCGGATTGTCGTTGGAGAAATACTCGAACCACAGGCCGAGTGTCGAGGGGGAGAATAGGACATCCTCGCCGCGCGCCTCGCCGCGCAGCACGCCGCCGAGAGCGCCCGCACAGAGATCGAACAGGCGAAACGTCGGCGCGGTCTGCGGAGCAGCGAGGACGGCTTCCTCGCGCAGCGTCGCC
>Ga0315278_10001500_pt1 | contig 20505 bp, 17 predicted proteins | sample YL17G06_0_MG_FD_203880 | JGI IMG/M metagenome (GOLD analysis project Ga0315278, IMG submission 203880) | Sediment microbial communities from Yellowstone Lake, YNP, Wyoming, USA - YL17G06_0 | ecosystem: Environmental > Aquatic > Freshwater > Lake > Sediment | place: USA: Wyoming | collected... | reverse complement strand
TCCGCGAAGTGCGCGAGCACCCGGTTGGTGAGGCCCGGGTGCGCGTTCTGCTCGAGGAGAACGATCGGGATTCGGCGCGACCGGCCGGCCACCACGACCGGTCCCGAAGCATAGCCACCAACCCCGACCAGCAGGTCGGGTCGGATCTCGCCGAGCAGGCGCCAGGCCGAGACCAGGCTCGCCGGCAGCCGGAGCGCCGAACTCGCGAACCCGAGGAGCCCCTGGCCGCGCAGGGCGCGAACGGGCAGGGTCCGCAGGGGATAGCCGCGCTTGGCGACCACGCGCGTCTCGATGCCGCGCGAGCTGCCGACGAAGACGATACGGGACGGCCTTCGCCGGCCGAAAGCGTCTGCGACCGCGAGCCCGGGGAAGAGATGGCCCCCCGTACCGCCGCCCGCGACGATCACGCGTAGAATCCCTTGATCATTGGCTTCGTTCATTTTCCAGGGCAATCGACTCTCGGCCGCCGGCTCTTGGTCCACCCCACCACCGCTCAACGACTTGCCGTAAGCCGACGGCCGATTGCCGATTGCCGAAAGAGTCTTTCATGCCGCCTCGCGCGCTACGCTCAAGAGAATTCCGATCTCCAGCATGTTCGCGACCAATGCCGATCCTCCATAACTGAGAAACGGCAACGCGAGCCCCTTGGTGGGCAGTAGCCCGACGGTGACGGCCATGTTCACGCCGGCCTGGACAACGATCATCGACGTGAGCCCGAGAGCCAGATTCGCCGCGTAAGGATCGACGTGCCGCGCGGCGAGCCGGAGGCCCGCGACGGCGAGCAAGCCGAAGGTCGCCAGAACGGACAGTGTGCCGACCAATCCGAGCTCCTCGCCGATGACCGCGAAGACGAAGTCCGTATGCGCCTCGGGCAGGTAGAACATCTTCTGACGCCCGGCACCGAGCCCGACGCCGAAGGGGCCGCCCGCGCCGAAGGCGAGGAGCGATTGAACCAGCTGAAACCCGCTTCGCTGCGCGTCGCGCCACGGGTCGAGGAAGCTCGTCAGCCGCTGCCAGCGATAGCTCGCGGTCACGGCTCCGAAGATCGCGAACGGCGCGACCAGCGAAGCGGTCAAGACGAGGTGCGCCCAGCGAGCGCCATTGGCGATCAGCATGACGAACAGAACGATGGCGAGCAGCACCGCGGTCCCGAAGTCGGGCTCGGCGACCACCAGCCCCGCGACGAGGCCGACGAGCACGAGGTGCGGCAGATAGCCGAGCCAGAGCGATTCCACCCGCTCGCCTTTCTTGGTGAGCGAATGGGCGAGATAGAGGACTGCCGACAGCTTGCCGATCTCCGATGGCTGCAGCGTCAGCAGGCCGAGCTTCAGCCAGCGGCGAGCGCCGCCCCGTACGACCCCGATGCCGGGCACGAGCACGGCCGTGAGCGCCAAGATCGAGAACAACAGCAGAGGATAGGTGGCGCGCCGCAGCGTGTGGGTCGGAATCCGCCAGCAGACGAGCATGGCGAGAGCGCCGAGCGCCATCGCCGCCAGGTGCTTGCGGGCGAAGAGATACGGATCGCCGAAGCGTTCTTGGGCGTAGAAATAACTCGTGTTGAGCACCATCACGAAGCCGAGCGCGACGAGCCAAGCGGCGCCGAGCCAGAACACCAGGCCGCCGTTGCCCGGCTGCAGCACGACCGGCGCGCGACGCGCTTCGGCGTTCCATGCTCGGACCGCGCCGGCCACCCGCATCGTGCTCACAGCGCCTCCACGAGCGCCCGGAAGCGCTCGCCGCGATCGGCGTAATCGCGAAACATGTCGAAGCTCGCGCAGGCAGGCGACAGCAGCACCGTGTCGCCGGGGCGGGCGCTCTCCGAGGCGCTCGCCACGGCGTCCTCGAGGCTCGACACGACCACCGTATCGGTTTCTGGGCCGAGGACCTCGCGGATGGTTTCGCGGGCCTCGCCGAAGACGATGAGTCGCTTGACTCGGTCGCGGACGAGCACGCGCAGCGGCTCGTAGCTCCCGCCTTTGTCCACGCCACCGGCGAGGAGGATGACCGGCCCCGAGATCGAGGCCAGCGACTTGACCACCGCCCCGACGTTCGTGCCTTTCGAATCGTCGACGTAGCTGACCCCCTGCCTCTGACGCACGAGCTGCAGCCGATGCGGCAGACCGCGAAATTCGCCGATGATCGCCTGCACCGCTCGGGGCTCCGCGCCGGCGAGTAGCGCGGCCGTGGTGGCCGCCATCACGTTTTCGAGGTTGTGGACGCCGCGGAGCCGGGTCCGCGCCATGCGGAAGCTGAGCTCCCGCTCCTGGCGCCGGCCCTCTGGAAGCCGGACGACGATCGTCCCGTCGCGCGGGAAGGTGCCGTACTCGACGGTGTCGAAGCCGAAGGAAATCACCCGCCCCCGCAACCGGTGCCGGAGGTCCCACACCCAGCGATCCTCGCGGGACAGCACCACCCAATCATCCGAGGTCTGAGCGCGGAACAGCGCCGCCTTGGCTTCGCCGTACTCGTCGAGGGACCGGTAGCGGTCGAGATGGTCGTCGGTCAGGTTCAGGAAGACGCCGATCGCCGGGCGGAGCTCCTCGACCCACTCGAGCTGAAAGCTCGAAACCTCGGCAACCGCACAATCGATCGGCAGCCCGACGGCGTCGACGAGCGGCGTCCCGAGATTTCCGCCGACGAACGCGTGAATCCCCGAGCGGCGCAGCATCCGCGCGAGCAGCTCGGTCGTCGTGCTCTTGCCGTTCGTGCCGGTGATCGCGTAGAGCGGAGCGGCAAGCGAGCGATAGGCGAGCTCGATCTCGGCGAGAATCGGCAGGCCGCGCATTGCGGCGGCCTGCAGCAAGGGGTGGCTCTTCGGCACTCCGGGGCTCGGGATCACCAAGTCTACGCCTTGGAGAAGCTGCGTGTCCTCGCGACCGAGACACCACTCGATGGCGAGCCCGCCAAGCAGCGCCCGTTCGTCGTCGAACCCGGTGCTCGCTCGATCCGAGAGCAGCACCTCGGCTCCTTGGCGCGCCAAGTAGCGGGCCACCGCGGCGCCGGTGCGCCGCGCGCCGATGACCAGGGCCTTTCTGCCGGAGAGCGCGAGCTTCATCATCGGAGCTTCAGGGTGGAGAGCGCCAACAGCGCGCAAAGAATCGAGAGGATCCAGAACCGGACGATGATCTGCGGCTCGGGCCAGCCGAGCAGCTCGAAATGATGGTGAATCGGCGCCATGCGGAAGATGCGCCGGCGGCGGAGCTTGTACGACGCCACCTGCAGGATCACCGACAGCGCCTCGGCGACGAACACCCCGCCCGCGATCACCAGCACGAGCTCCTGCCTGGAGATCAGCGCCAGCGCTCCGAGCGCCGCGCCCAGAGAGAGCGAGCCGACGTCTCCCATGAACATCTGCGCCGGGTACGCGTTGAACCAGAGAAAGCCCAGGCCGGCCGCGAACAGCGCGCCACAGAACACGGCGACCTCGCCGGCGCCCGGAACGTGCGGCACCTGGAGGTATTCCGCGAGCTTCACGTTGCCCGCCACGTAACAGAACGTCATGTAGACGAGCGCGACCATCATCACCGGCCCGATCGCCAGCCCATCGAGCCCATCGGTGAGGTTCACCGCATTCGACGAGCCGACGATGACCAGCGCCGCGAAGGGCACGTAGCACCATCCGAGATCCGGGCGGACGTTCTTGAGGAACGGCGTGGTCAGGGTCGAGTCGAAGCCGTTCTTCCAGAGCAGCAGGCCGCCCACCACGAGCGCCAGAGCGAACTGCGCGGCGAGCTTTTCCCGTCCCGTGAGGCCGAGCGACTGCCGGCGGCGAAGCTTTCGCCAATCGTCGACGAAGCCGATCGCGCCGTAGCCGACCGTGACCGCGAGCAAGAGCCAAACGTAGGCATTGGTCAGATCGGCGAGCAGAAGGGTCGAGAGGACGAGCGAAAAGAGGATCAGCGTTCCCCCCATCGTCGGCGTCCCTGCCTTGGTTTGATGGTGTGCCGGACCGTCGGCACGGATCTGCTGGCCGACCTGCAGCGCCAGAAGCTTGCGGATCAGCGAGGGTCCGAACAAGAAGGCGAGCAGGAATGCCAGAATCGCAGCCAGCAGCGTCCGGAACGTGATGTACTTCATCACGTTGAAGGCCGAGTAGGTGCCGTGGAGCGAGTAGAGGAGCGCGTAGAGCATTCAGTTCTGCCCCCGCAGCCGCGCGACGATCTCTTCCATCTTCGCTCCTCGCGAGCCCTTGACGAGCACGACGTCGCCGTCGGCGAGGCGCGCCCCGAGCCGCGTGGCGGCGTCGGCGACCGATTCGCAGCACTCCACGAGCGCTCGCGGTAGGCCCGCCTCGACGGCTCCGGCAGCCATCTCGGCGCCGTAACGCCCGACCGCCAGTAACCCGTCGACGCGCGCGCGCGCCGCGGCGGCGCCCACTTCCCGATGGTAGCGCGCGGCTTCGGCGCCGAGCTCCCACATCTCGCCGAGGACGGCTAGCTTTCGGCGGCCTGGCTCCGCCGCGAGCGCGGCGACCGCCGCCTCCATCGAAGCGGGATTGGCGTTGTAGGCGTCGTTCAGAATCCGCGCTCCCTGCGGAGTCACGACGATCTCGAGGCGCATCGGTGGCGGCGTGAACGTGGCGAGCCCTTCGAGAGCGGCTTCGAGATCGAGGCCAAGCGCCAGTCCCGCCGCGATGGCGAGCAGAGCGTTGTCGACGTTGTGGCTACCCCGAATACCGAGCTCGACCGAAGCGCGTCGGCCCTCGACCTCGATCTCGATCTTCTGGCCTTTGGCGGTAGGCAACGAGGAGAGCGCCCGCAGTGGCTGTTCGCCCCCGACGAGAATCTTCCGGCCGGCGAAGCGCCCGGCGATCGCCACGACTCGCGGATCCTTGGCGTTCACGACCAGGATGCCCGCCGGAGCGAGCCCCAGCGCAAGCTCCTCCTTGGCGGCGGCGACGTTGGCGAGCGAGCCGAGACCTTCGAGGTGAGCGGGGGCTACGTTGGTGATCACACCGACGTCCGCTCGGGCGATCTGCGCCAGCCGCCAGATTTCGCCAGGATGATTCATGCCCATTTCGAGCACGGCGAAATCCTCCTCGCCGGTGAGCCGAAGAAGCGTATGCGGAAGCCCGACGAGGTTGTTCTCCGTTCCCCGGCTCTTCGCCACCTCGGCCCCGCGGGCGGAAAGCACCGCGGCGATCATCTCCTTGGTGGTGGTCTTGCCGTTGCTGCCGGTTACGCCGACCACGCGCAGAGGCAGCGTCCGGCGCCGAGCGGCGGCGAGATCGCCGAGCGCGAGCAAGCCATCGCCGACGCGAATACCGGCCGCGCCGTTCCGCAGGGAGACGTCCTCGTCGACGACGACGGCGGTCGCTCCTCGCTCGAGCGCGGCAGCGACGAACTCGTGGCCGTCGAAGCGCGGGCCGCGCAGCGCGACGAACGCCTCGCCCGCGCTCGTCTGGCGGGTATCGGTTGAGAAGCCACGGAATGGCCCCGGGCCCCACCGCAGAAGCTCGCCGCCGGTCGCGGCGAGAATTTCAGGCAACGTCCAGCTCACGATCCACGCACCCGGAGGCTTTGCCGAGCCTCCTCGCGGTCGTCGAAGGGATGCCGCTCGGCGCCGACGATCTGATAGGCCTCGTGCCCCTTGCCGGCGATCAACACGACGTCGGACGGCCTCGCGATCTCGATTGCGAAGTGGATCGCCCGACGCCGGTCCGGAATCACCAGATATCCGCTCGCGCCCTCACGCCCCGCCGCGCTTTCCTGTATGGGATCGAGCCCTGCCTCGACGATGCCCCGCTCGATCTCGTGAAGAATCTTCAATGGGTCCTCGCTCCGCGGGTTGTCGGAGGTGGCGATGACGATGTCGGCGATGCGCCCCGTCGCCTCCCCCATCAGTGGTCGCTTGCCGCGATCGCGGTCTCCGCCGCAGCCGAAGACGACGATGAGCCGGCCTTGCGCGACGCTGCGCAAGACTCGCACCGCGCGCTCGAGCGCGTCCGGCGTATGCGCATAGTCGACGAGCACCGCGAACGCGGCGCCTTCGTCGACGCGTTCCATGCGGCCAGGGATGCCAGGACATTGCTGAATCCCCTCGGCGATCGCGGCCAGCGGAATCCCCTGCGCCCACGCCGCCGCGGCCGCGGCGAGGATGTTCTCGAGATGCGCGTCGCCGACGAGAGCGGAAGAGATGGGGATCCGCTCGTCACGGATCCGGATCTCGCCTTTGAGCCCGGCGAGCGATCGCTCGACTTGCACCGGGGCGACGTCCGCCTCGTCGCCATGACCGAAGGTCACGACGCGGTTTCGCGTCGCGCCGATGAGCCGTCGGCCGTAGGGATCATCGCCGTTCACGACCGCGAAGCGATCGCTCTTTTCGGAGCGCGGCAGGAGCTCGGTGAATAGCCTCTGCTTGGCCGCGAAGTAGCTCTCCATGTCGGGGTGGAAGTCGAGGTGATCGCGCGTGAGGTTGGTGAAGAGAGCGCCGTCCCACTCGCACTCGGAAACCCGCTCGAGCGCGAGCGCATGCGAAGAGACTTCCATGACCACGTGCGTGGCTCCCGCCTCGGCCATCTCGGCGAGCAATCGCTGCAGCTCGACTGCCTGAGGCGTGGTGAACGGCGCCGGCCAGGTTTGCTCGCCGAAACGATAGTAGATCGTGCCGATGAGCCCGGGACGGAACCCGGCGCGCTTCCAGATCGCTTCCAGAAGATGCGTCACGGTCGTCTTGCCGTTCGTGCCGGTCACGCCGAGCAGGACGAGCTTGCGGCTCGGGTAATCGTAGAACCGTGCGGCGATTTCGCCGAGCGAACGTTGAATCGAAGGCAAGGCGAGGCGTGCGACACCCGAGGGAGCTTCCACGAGGTCGGGCGCAGCGAGCGCCACCGCTCCCCGCTCGAGCGCTTCCGAGACGAAGCGGCGACCGTCGGTCCGTGCACCGGGCAGCGCGAAGAAGAGCGCGCCCGGCTGAACGGATCGCGAGTCCGTGGCGAGCGAGGTGACGTCGACGTGGAGGTCACCCTCCGCCGCGCTCGGCGGCTCGCGGAGGCCGGTGAGTAGCTCTCGAAGAATCACCCCGGGGGCTCTCCGCTGGGCTCGAGCTCGAGACGGATCGGACGCCCCGCCGCGAGCGAAGGCCCGGGAGGCGGATCCTGTCGCACCACGTACCCGCTGCCGACTACGTCAACCGTCAAACCTTCGGCGCTCGCTCGCTCGAGAGCCTCGCGAAGGGAGAGCCCGACGAAGCTCGTCGGTGCGTTTGGTCGCGCCTCTCGGCTCCTGCCGTCCGGTCCCTGGGCTGCGATCGAGTCCTCCCCAGCAGACGTGTCGGGTTGCACGCCGAGGCGTTCGGCTGCGGCGACGGCGATCGCGCGAAACGCGGGGGCGGCCGCGGTGCCTCCCCAGATTGTCGTCTGCGGCTCGTCGATGATGACCAGCATGACGAGCTGCGGATCGTCGGCCGGAAAGTAGCCGACGAACGAGGCGATGCGGCCGCGCGAGTAACCGCCGCGAGCGAAATCCACTTTCTGCGCCGTGCCCGTCTTACCCGCGATCCTCAAGCCTGGCACTGCCGCGAGTGGCGCCGTACCCTTGGCCGCGATCACGCCCTCGAGGATCTTCGTCACTTGCTCGGCGGTGGCCTCGCTGACGACGCGGCGCACGACGGTCGGCTGGTTTGCGACGAGCTCCTCGCCATTCTCGTCGACGATCCGCTTGACGATGTAGGGGCGCATGAGGATGCCGCCGTTGGCGAGCGCGGCGTATGCCGCCGCGAGTTGGAGGGGCGTCACTGCCACACCTTGACCGAAGCTCGCCGTCGCCAGATCGATTGGCTTCCACGCCAGAAGCGGACGGAGGATGCCCGCCTGCTCACCCGCGAGATCGACGCCCGTTGGCGCGCCGACCCCGAATGCGCGGAGCGTCTGGTAGTAGGCCTTCGCTCCCAGACGCTCCGCTACCTTGGTCGCGCCGATGTTGCTCGACACCTGCAGGATCTCGGGGAACGTGAGCCACCCGTATCCGTGATGATCGTGGATCGTGTGTCCAGCGAAGCCGTAGCGGCCGTTTTCGCAGAAGAAGCGATCGGCGACCGTGACGGAGCGGTGCTCGAGCGCCGCCGCGGCAAGGAGCCCCTTCATGGTCGAGCCGGGCTCGTAGGCGTCGGCGACCGCGCGGTTGCGCCGGAGCTCGGGGGCGATGCCGATGCGGCGGTTGGGATCGAACGCGGGGTTCTGCGCAAGCGCGAGAATCTCTCCACGGCGCGGGTCGAGCATGAGCACGAGGCCGCCCTTCGCGCGGGTCTCGGCAACCCGCCGGTCGAGCTCGCGCTCCGCAACGTACTGCAGCGACGAATCGAGCGTGAGCGTCACGTTGGCGCCTTGCCGAGGCATCTCTCCGTGGAGCCCGGCGGCGAGAAACTTCCGCCCGCGGGCGTCGCGCTCGACGCTCATCTCCGCGGTGGGCCCACGGAGATAGCTGTCATAGGCGAGCTCGATTCCTTCGAGCCCTTGCGAGTCGATGCCGGCGAAGCCGATGACCGGGGCCGCCATCCGTCCGTGCGGGTAGAAGCGTCGGAGCTCCGACACCGTGCCGATGCCGCGGACGTTCAGCTCGCGCAGCCGCTCGAGCTCGACCGGGCTCGCTTGGCGCTTGACCCAGGCAAACGGCGAAGTGGTCGAGACCGTCTGCAGCCATTGGCCGTGCGGGATCCGCAGCGCACGGGCCACCGCCGCACCGGAGCCGTCGTCGGGCAAGTCCGCGGGGCGCACGAAGACCGAGTCGGCGCGAATCGACATGGCGAGCGGTTCGCCGAAGCGATCGAGAATCGCCCCGCGAAGCGAGGTGACTTGCTCGGTTTCGGAATGTTGACGGTGCGCGAGGCTCGCCAAGCGCTCCCCGTCGAAGATTGCCAGCTGACAGAGCCGTACCGCGACGCCGACGAGCACCGCGCCGATCATCGCGCAGGCGGTCGCGAGCCGAACCGGACGTCGTTGCCTGGCCTGCGTGCCACTCATGGCATACCCACGATCTGACCGTCGCGCGGAGGCTTGAGACCGAGCCGCGTCTTGGCGACGGCATCCAGCGATCCCGGTGAGGTCAGCGTGGCGAGCTCGACCTCGAGCTCGCTCTTTTCACCGGCGAGCCGGCCGATGACTCGTTGCAACGCGCTCAGCTGATAACCGACTTCCGTGGTTTGGAGATGCAGCCAGACTTGGAGCGCGCCGGCGGCGGTGAGCAGAGCGACCCAGATGACGACGGCCCGCGACGGTCGAACGAGCCTCCAGGGGCGGATCTTCATGCGGCGAGCCTCTCCACCGCGCGCAGGCGGGCGCTGCGCGCACGCGGATTGCGCTGCACTTCGGCGGCGGTCGGCCGCAGTGGCCGCGGTGTCAGCACCGTCGCCTTCTTCGACCATCCACATCGACACACGGGCATCGACCGCGGGCAGAGACACGAGCGGGCCCAGAGACGAAAGGCTTGCTTGACGAGACGGTCCTCGAGCGAGTGGTAGGCGAGCACCACCAGGCGACCGCCGGGTCGCAGCCAGCGATACGCTTCGGCGAGAAAGCGCTCGAGGATCTCGAGCTCCCCGTTCACCGCGATCCGCAGAGCCTGGAACGTCCGCGTGGCGGGATGATGGCCGGCGCCGCGCCCGACGGCTCGAGCGACGACCGAGGCGAGCGCGGTCGTGTCGACGAGCGCGCCGCGACTCTCGGCGGCGAGAATCGAGCGCGCGACGCGGCGCGCCCGTGGCTCCTCGCCATACTGGCGAAGCACGCGCACGAGCTCCTTCTCGCTCACGTCGTGAAGCCACTCGGCGAGCGGCCGCAGACCGCTCCGATCCATTCGCATGTCGAGCGGTCCCGAGCGCGAAAAGCTGAAGCCGCGCTCGGCGACGTCCAGCTGGAATGACGAGACTCCTAGGTCGACGACGATGCCGTCGGCACCGTCCCAACCGAGCCGCTCCAAGCAGTCGCCAATCTCATCGAACGTCGCCGCGGCGACGTGCAGGCGCGCTGCGAAGCGCGCGAGGCGCGCGCTCGCGCGGCCGCGCGCATCTTCGTCCCAGTCGATGCCGAGCAAATTGCCGTCAGGGGCGGACGCTTCGAGAATCGCCTCGGCATGACCGCCACCGCCGAGAGTCCCATCGACGTAGCGCCCGCCGGAGCGCGGACTCAGCAGCTCCAACATCTCGCGCAGCATCACGGGAACGTGGGTCACGCTCGCGGACGTCTCGTGGTAAGCCTCGGCGGGGGACATGGCTACAGATTCAGTCGGCTGAGCAGCTCGGGGTTGGCCTTGAACGCGGCCTCGGCATCACCACGCGCCTGCTCCCACGCTTGGCGATCGAAGACACGAAATCGGTCCGCCGCGCCGCTGAACACGACGTCCTTCGTCAAGCTCGCCCACTCGCGCAGCGGCGGTGGGATGAGAATGCGCCCCTGCCCGTCAATCTCACAGCGATGCGCAGAGCCGATGAAGAAATTCTCGAGTTTGAGCACGTTCGGATCGAAGCGGTTGAGCTTGAGCAGCTTCTCCTTGAACTCCAGCCACGCGGGGACGGGATACGCCTCGAGAAACCGCGGCGGGCTCAATGGGTGCGGCGTCAGGAACACCGCGGAGTTTCCCGACATCTGGACCAAGTCACGAAACGAAGAGGGTACGCTGACTCTTCCTTTCGGATCGACCACGTGGTGATAGTTTCCGCTAAACACGACCCTAATCCCACTTTACTCCATTTTATACCACCGCAACGCGCTTATAGGACTCGGCAAGCGCGCAAGTCAAGGAAAAATGCTTTTATATTTTAGGTGCGAAGACCTGAAGCGAGCGTAATTTCGGTATCTCGAGTGACGTCACCCGTACGGCAAACAAAAGGCGAAAACTCAATCTGCGCAACGGAACAGAACGGCGTGCCATCGCATCTCGGGAGCGGCGACTGGATTGGCGGAGGGGATCGGTAAGCCGGATTCTGTTCCCCCAGTCAACGTCCGGGGGCAACGACCATTCCTCTTGTCCCGTCGTTGCCGGCGGGATCGTGCGACCTTACCCGAGGATTCTACCGGGAAGGACTACCCGGCCCCAAGACGACGAGAGCCGCCGAGAGGAGAACCCTCCTATTTGGTCTTGCTCCGGATGGGGTTTGTCCGCACCGTGGCTCACGCCCCGGTGGAGCGAGATCTTACCTCGCCTTTTCACCCTTGCCACCATTCGGCCGAAGCCGGTGGCGGCGGTCTTTTTTCTGTGGCACTTTCCCCCGATCACTCGGGGCCGCCGTTAGCGGCCATCCTGTCCTTCGGAGTCCGGACTTTCCTCTCTCCGTTTCCGGAAAGCGGTCGTTTGATCCCCTCCGCCGAATCGAAGCTGTAGCGACTCCCGAGTGAGGAGTCCAGAGGCTAGCTCGGTAGGATGTCGCATCCCCTTTGATCGTGCCCGTCGGGCGCGATCCGTGACGCACCCTCCTAGCCCGGCAGGCTGCCTGGCCGGAGCCGGTTCGCGACCAGCGGGACCAATCTGTGGCGCAGTCTGCTACTGCGCGACCTCTCTCATCTGCTCGATGCGCCTTTTCTGCTGTTCCTCAAAGTTCTGCGCCTGCTTTTTCGCCGCGTCGAGCGCGCTGCCCGCCGGGCCGCCCTTCGCACCGCCCGGCGTGTAGGTACGCAGGTACAGAACGATCAGCACGAAGACGATGAGCATCCCGACCACGAGGGAGGCGAGGGAGGCGAACCCGTCGGGTCCGCGCTTTGGCGTCACTCGGCCTGTACCTTCAGCCGCTCGAGCAGCGCGCTTTTCAGGTGGCTGACGATGGTCTCGCTTTCCCCGGAGAAGTCGCTGCCGATGAACCTCTGAACCAGCGCTCCCGCCAACGCGCACATGATGAGCGAGGCTTCGCTCGCCGGATTGATGTCCGAGCGGAAGACACCCTTATGCCGACCGCTTTCGAGGATGTCGTTCAAGAGATTGCGAAAGATGCGAAAGAGCTCCGCCACGCGAGCGACGGGATCGTCAGGCTGCTTTTCTTCGCGCAAGATGAGGCTCAGCACGAAGCGGATCGACTGCATGTGATCGCGAACGAAATCGTAGAAGAGGTCGATCAGCTTGTGGATCTGCGCCGCTTCGTCGAGTCCCTCCACTTGGCCGACGACGTTGACAAAGTAGGGCTCGAGCGAGCGTTGGAGTGCGCTCTGGAAGAGCCGCTCCTTGTTTTCGAAGTGCCAGAAGATGAGGGCCTTGCTGACACTCGCTTCCTTGGCAACTTGCGAGAGCGAGGTGCTTCCGTAGCCTTGCGTCGAGAAAAGCCGGGTCGCGGTCTCTAAGATCTTGTCCCTGGCGTCCACGTTCTAAAAATCGAGTATTCCGTTTTGCCTCTTGAAACACCAGCGAAGAAGTGGTCTATTCGCGGTCGGCCGAGAGCGGATCATGAAGTTGCTGTCTAGGATCACCGCCCTCACGGTTCTCTTGTCTCCTGCTGTGTTAGGTCAGCTCGTGGACCGTGGTGGCTCCACTTCTCCGGAGTTCCCATTCCTTCGCCCAGTCACACCGGAGGATCTCCGCGAGAAGGGCGCTCTCCGCTTCTCGATCAGCCGAGACTCCTCGCGAAACTCCCCTGGATCGCTGGGTTCCTCGGATTTGGATTATGACCTCCTGAACCGCTTCGCAAGCGATCTCGGTGTCTCGCTGAGCGAACGGCCGGCGGTCAGCGACGAGGAGGCGGTACAGCGGCTGCGCTCGGGGATGGTGGACGTGGTGATGCTCTCGACTGCTTTCGCAGCCGCTCCCGACGTTCTGCTCGCGGATCCCTGCCTCGACGAGGGGCGCGCGGGGTCGCCGAGGCGACTCTCTCCGTTTCTCCGAACGGACAGCGCGGAGTTGGCAGCACTTCTCGCGGGAGCCGCCCGGCGGATTGCGGATGCGGAGAAAAGCGAGGCTCTTTACCAGGCCTACTGTCGTTACGAATCGCCCGAGGAGGCGCCCGAGCCCGCGCTGCCGCTTGCCGGACAGATCTCGCGCTACGCCGGCGTGATCGCCAAGTACGCCGGCGCGGCGGGCCTCGACTGGCGCCTGGTGGCAGCCCTCATTTTCGAGGAGTCCAGCTTCGAAGAAAAGGCTGTTAGCGCCGCCGGCGCCAAAGGCCTCATGCAGCTCATGCCGTGGATTCCGGCGGAGGTTGGAGTCAACAACGTTTCCGCGCCGGAGGCGAACATTCGGGCGGGCGTCCTCTATCTACGGCGGCTCTCCGAGCAGTTCCCGGACGCCCATGCGAAGGACCGCCTGGCGATGGTGCTTGCCGCCTACATGCTCGGACCCGGTCACGTCGTCGATGCACAAGACTTGGCCCGAGAGCTCGGTCTCGAACCCCAATCGTGGCAGCGGGGGCTCGAGCAGACGCTACCACTCCTCGAAGACGAGCGCTTCAACGGTCACTGTCGGCTCGGCTCCGCGCACGGACGGCAGGCGGTAAACTACGTCAACCGGATTCTCGAGCGCTACGAGACCTACCGGCGCCACCTCGATCGCTATCCGGACGTCGCCAGCTATCGCCTGCGTGGCGACGCGTAGCTGCCCTCGTCAAGCGGCCTGCGCGAGTGGCGCGATCTCGAAGGACAGCGCGCCGCCGCTAGCTCCGACCGATACCCGGGAGTTGTCGGGCAGCTCTCCAGACAGGATCTTTCGCGCGAGCACGGTCTCGACCGCGCGTTGGAGAAGCCGCTTCAGCGGTCGCGCGCCGTACGTCGGGTCGTAGCCTGCCGCTGCCAGGTGATCCTTCGCCGCATCGGAGAGCGCGAGCTCGATGTGATGCTCGGCAAGCCGCTTGCGCAGGCGCTCGAGCTGGATCTCGACGATGCGCCGTAGGTCTTCGCGGCCCAGGCCGCGGAACACCACGGTCTCGTCGACACGGTTCAAGAACTCCGGCCGGAACTGCGTGCGCAGCGCCTCCATCACCTCCAGCTTCATCTGCTCGTAAGCATCGGGGTCCGCGCCGCCTCGATAGCCGAGGATCGTCTGGCTACCGATGTTCGACGTCATGATTACGATCGTGTTCTTGAAGTCGACGGTTCGGCCATGTCCATCCGTCAGTCGACCGTCGTCGAGGATCTGCAGGAGCACGTTGAAGACGTCGTGATGCGCCTTCTCGACCTCGTCGAAGAGGATCACGCAGTAGGGCTTGCGGCGCACCGCTTCGGTGAGCTGTCCACCCTCGTCGTAACCGACGTATCCCGGCGGCGCGCCGATCAAGCGGGAGACCGTGTGCTTCTCCATGTATTCCGACATGTCGATGCGCACCATGCTCGCCTCGTTGTCGAAGAGCGCTTCGGCGAGCGCGCGTGCGACCTCGGTCTTTCCCACCCCCGTTGGGCCGAGAAAGATGAACGATCCGATCGGCCGGTTCGGATCCTTGAGGCCCGAGCGGGCTCGGATCACCGCATCCGCCACGGCTTCGATCGCTTCCTCCTGGCCGACGACGCGCTCGTGCAGCCGTTCGCCGAGGCCGAGCAGCTTGTGCTTTTCACCTTCGAGGAGCCTCGACACAGGAATCCCGGTCCAGCGACCGACGACTCCCGCGATGTCCTGCTCGGCGACTTCTTCCTGGAGGAGCGCCGTTCCCTGCTCGTGAAGACGCGCTTCCGCTTCGCGGAGTCGCTTCTCGAGCTCGACGATCCGGCCGTACTTGATCTCCGCCACGCGGTTGAGGTCGTAGGCGCGCTCGGCCTTCTCCATCTCGACCTTCTGCTCCTCGATCTGACGGCGCACCTCGCGGATCTGCGACACGAGGCCCTTCTCGCTCTCCCACTTGGCGCGCAGCCGCTGCGATTCGTCCTTCAGGCCGGCGAGCTCCTTCTCGAGCTTCGCCAGACGCTCCTTGGAGGCTTGATCGGTCTCCTTGCGCAACGCCTCGCGCTCGATCTCGAGCTGCATGACCTTCCGCGAGGCCTCGTCGAGCTCGGACGGCATCGAATCCATCTCCGTGCGGAGCTTCGCCGCGGCCTCGTCGACGAGATCGATCGCCTTGTCTGGCAAGAAGCGGTCACTGATGTAGCGGTTCGAAAGTACCGCGGCCGAGACCAGCGCGGCGTCCTTGATGCGCACGCCGTGGTGGACTTCGTAGCGCTCGCGGAGCCCGCGCAGGATCGAGATCGTTTCCTCCACGCTCGGCTGATCGACGATCACGGGCTGAAAACGCCGCTCGAGCGCCGCATCCTTCTCGATGCGCTTGCGATACTCGCCGAGCGTGGTGGCGCCGATGCAGTGGAGCTCACCGCGCGCGAGCATCGGCTTCAGGAGATTGCCGGCGTCCATCGCACCCTCGGCGGCCCCCGCGCCGACCACGGTGTGCAGCTCGTCGATGAAGAGGATGATCTCCCCCGCCGACTCGACGACTTCCTTCAGTACCGCCTTCAACCGCTCCTCGAACTCGCCCCGGAACTTTGCGCCCGCGATCAGCGCTCCCATGTCGAGCGTGACCACGCGCTTGCCCTTCAGGCCCTCGGGCACGTCGCCCCGCACGATGCGATGGGCAAGTCCCTCGACGATGGCGGTCTTGCCGACGCCGGGCTCGCCGATCAGCACGGGGTTGTTCTTGGTGCGCCGGGACAGAACCTGGATCACCCGGCGAATCTCCTCGTCTCGGCCAATGACCGGATCGACTTTGCCTTGCGAGGCGAGCTTGGTCAGATCGCGCCCGTAACGCTCGAGCGCCTGGTACGTTCCCTCGGGGTTCTGGCTCGTCACGCGCTGGTGCCCGCGCACCTTGCGCAACGCCTCCATGAGCTTCTCGCGCCGGACACCGGCGGCGCGGAGCGCCTTGCCGGTGGCGCCGGAGTCCTCGAGCATCGCGAACAGAAGGTGCTCGACGCTCGTGTACTCGTCCTTGAGGCCTTTGGCTTCGTCTTCGGCCTGGCGCAGAACCTTGCCCAGCCGCGGGGTCAGGTATGTCTGGCCTGCTCCCGTCGGGCTCGACACCTGGGGCAGGTTTTCGAGCTCTCGTTCGATCGCTTGACGGGGATTGGCGACCGATACGCCAGCCGCGGACAGAATCGCCGTCGCCAGCCCGTCGGGCTCGGCAAGCAATGCGGCCGCAAGGTGCTCGACGTCGACGCCTTGGTGGCCACGTCGCTCGGCAAGCGCTTGCGCCCCCTGCAGCGCCTCCTGCGATTTTTCCGTGAACCGGTTGATGTTCATGGCGCGAACCTCTTTCTCGGGCACGGGTTCATCCGCCCGCCACGAGAGCCAAGGTAAGCACGTTTCGCCGTGCCGCAAGGCGGGAAGCTGACGAACGAAGGATGGCTACCGGCTACCGGCTACCGGTGAAGAATTCATGGTGTCTTTACGCGGTAGCCGCTGGTGGGTCGCCGTTTTCAGCTTCGTTCTGGATCTTCTTGGCTTCTTCCGCCTCGCCAATGAGATCGCTGTGACAGGCGTGGCGCTCCCCGACCTTCGGCAGCAGAGCCGCACGCCGGGTGAGCAGCTCGCGCCCTTCCGTTCCGATTCCAGGGCTTCGCGCGGCGTGCCGCACGGGTTGAAAGCTAGGATCCTTGCCGCTCGCGAACTCCTGAATCTCCTTGGAGATCCGCATGCTGCACCAGTCGTGGCCGCACATCGCGCAGAAATCGGTGTCGACCTCGAGATCCTCGTCGTGCAGCGCCCTCGCCGTCTCGCCGTCGAAGGCAAGCTCGAACTGCTTCGGCCAGTTGAGCGCTGCACGGGCGCGGGAGAGCGCGTCGTCCCACTCGCGGGCGCCGGCCACGCCGCGGGCGATGTCGCCGGCATGCGCGGCGATCTTGTAGGCAATGCAGCCCGCCTTCACGTCTTCGGCCTTGGGCAAACCGACGTGCTCCTTCGGCGTGACGTAGCAAAGCATCGCGGCACCGTGCCGCGCCGCCTCGGTGGCTCCGATCGCGCTCGTGATGTGGTCGTAACCCGGGAACACGTCCGTAACGAGGGGGCCGAGCACGTAGAAGGGCGCATCGTCGCACCACTGTTGCTCGAGCTTCATGTTGAAGCCGATCTGGTCGAGCGGCACGTGCCCGGGCCCTTCGACCATCGCCTGGACCCCGGCGTCGCGCGCCCGCTGCACGAGCTCGCCGAGCGTTCGGAGCTCGGCAAGCTGCGCGGCGTCTGAAGCGTCGGCAAGACAGCCGGGGCGGAGCCCGTCGCCGAGTGAATACGTCACGTCGTACTGGCGCATGATCGCGCTGATCTCGTCGAACAGCTCGTACATCGGGTTTTGCTTGCGATGGTGGAGCATCCACTTGGCGAGCAGCGAGCCGCCGCGCGAGACGATGCCGGTGACGCGGCCGCCGACGAGCGGCAGATGCTCGCGCAGCAAGCCGGCGTGAATCGTGAAGTAGTCGACACCCTGCTCGGCCTGTCGCTCGATCTCCTTGAGGATCACGTCGTAGGTGAGATCTTCGATCCGCTGGCCGATGATCATGCTGTAGATCGGCACCGTGCCGATCGGGATCGTCGCGTGATCGATGATCGCTTGCCGGCACTCGCGCAGATTGCCGCCCGTCGAAAGATCCATCAGCGTATCGGCGCCGTATTTCTGGGCCCAGAGAAGCTTTTCGATCTCGGCAGCCGTGCCGCTCGTCACCGGTGACGCGCCGATGTTCGCGTTCACCTTGGTAGTGATCATCCGTCCGATGCCCATCGGGTCGAGCCGCTTCGGTGCGCGCTCGCCGCGAAGCACCTCGGGATTCTGGATCTCGCCGAGCCGCTCTGCGACCGTCTGATTCACCCAATGGCGTGCCGACGACACCGCCGCATGACCGTTGCCAGCGTGCACCTCCTCTTTCGGCGGCTCGCCGCCGCTGCCGGCAAGGTGGCGCTTGTTGGCGGGAATCACCATTCGGCCCCGGGCGACTTCTTCACCGACGAACTCGGCGGTCACGCGCTCGCGCTCGGCGACGCGACGCATCTCACGGGTGACCACGCCACGGCGCGCGGCTTCAAACTGGGTGAGTGACTCGGACATTTCGCTTCCCTCCGCCGGTATTGCCCGGATCAGGTTTTGGGAGCTATGACAACATTACGACGGTTTCGGTCCGTCGCTCCCGCTGGTCGCGACGTCGGCTCCGATCCCGCATCCTGCTCAAATAGCTCCGCGGGGTCGGTAGATCGACTTCCTACGCTCTCAGCCGAATTCATTCGGCTCCCCCAGCTAACCTCTCATCGTTAGCGCCGGATGCGGCAAAGAGTCAATCCGCCCAGACACGAGGTGCGGGAGCTCGTCGCGGCGCGAGGAGAAGCCCGCCGATCGCCCCTGCGGAGAAGCCGCCCACGTGCGCCCACCACGCGACGCCTCCCGTCTGGGGACCCGCGAGCGCCATCATGCCGTAGACGACCTGCATGGCAAACCACAGGAACAGGAACACGACGGCCGGCACCTGAACGAAATCCCAAAACAGGAAGATCGGCACGAGCGTCAGGATGCGCGCGCGTGGGTAGAACACGAAGTAGGCACCCGTCACTCCCGCGATCGCCCCGCTGGCTCCCACCATCGGCAGCCTCGAGTGTCCCAGCATGTTGACCTGCACGAGCGCGGCGATCATTCCGCAGCCGAGATAGAATACGAGGAAGCGAAGATGCCCGAGACGGTCCTCCACGTTGTCTCCGAAGATGTGCAGGAAGAGCATGTTGCCGACCAAGTGCATCAGGCCTGCGTGCAAGAACATGCTCGTGAAGATCGGCAAGAAGCGCGACACGGGGTCGTGCGCCGCGTGGAATCGGATCGGCACCAGACCGAAGGTCTCGAGAAAGCCATCCGCTCGGTGGCCAAGCTGGATTTCGTGCAAGAACACGACGACGTTCAAGGCGATGATCCCATAGGTCACCGCCGGGAACCGCTGCGATGGGATGTTGTCGCGCAGCGGGATCATCGCGGATTCTGGACACGGGGGCTCGAGAAGCTTAGATTCCGCATAGAATTAAGCCGGGACGTCGGTTCGGATAACATGCACGAGAAGGACCCCTTTGGCGACAAGCTGCGGGACAAGGAACGCGCCGACGAAGACCAGTACTTCGCCAAGCGCAACCGTCAGCTGCTCGAGAAGATGCGCGCCCAGACCGAGCCGGCAGACGAAACGACGGCACGAGAGACCGCGCGGGGACGTTGCCCGAAATGCGGCAAGCGGCTCGACAGCCGCAGGTTCGACAACATCGTGCTCGAGGAATGTCCTTCCTGCCGCGGAATCTGGCTCGCCCGTGACGAGATCGCGAACCTCTCGCGGCGCGAGAGCGAAAGCTTCCTCGGCCGCTTCTTTCGCCAGACCCTCGTGCGCATCCACTGAGTGTCCGCAAGGTGTTCTCCGGGATCGTCGAGGCCGTCGGTCGAGTTCGTGAAGCGAGTGCGAGTCCGGCCGGTAAGCGTCTTTCGATCGAGGCCCCGTTCGATCGATTGGCGATCGGCGAGAGTGTCTGCGTGAGCGGTGTGTGCTTGACGGTGACCGCTACCTCACCCGGCTTCTTCGATGCCGACGTTTCCCCCGAGACCCTACGGCGTTCGACGCTCGGGCGCCTAGGCGCTGGCAGCGAGGTGAATCTGGAGCGAAGCCTGCGGCTCGGCGACCGGCTGAGCGGACATCTTGTGTTTGGGCATGTCGATGGGATCGGCCGGCTGATTGCGCTGCGGCTGGAGGGCGCGTCGTCGCTCTACGAGTTCGAGGCTGCGGAGTCGGTTTCCCGGTACCTCGTCGAAAAGGGATCGGTCGCGGTGGACGGGGTCAGTCTAACGGTGTTCGGGTGTGAGGATCGCCGCTTCGCGGTCGCGGTCATTCCGTATACGGCTCAGGTTACCACGCTCGGGAAACTCGAGCCCGGCGCCGCCGTCAACCTCGAGAGCGACATGATCGCGAAGTACATCGAGAAGCTCGCCGCCCCCTACCGAAAATAAGAAGCCTCGAAAACCACGCGCAATCTTTTCGAATATTTGCTATTCACCTGGAGCGCGCCTATACTTTTTAGGTGGCTTCAGGCGCTGAAATCGGGTTGGCGGGAAACCGCAACAAGCGCCTCGGGGGCATCGCTCTCGGAATGCTGACGGCCTATTTGGTCGCTACGGCGCTTGGCGGAGCGTATCGTGAAAGCGAGATGCTCGACGTCCTGCTGAGCCTCATTCTCCCACCCCTGGTTTTATTTTTTGTCTACCAAGGGTCGGAGAAAAGGTTCGTTTTCTGCGTCGCGTCACTGCTCTTGGCCGGGCTTTGCTTCAACGTTAGCCCGGCGCTCGGCATTCCGCGGGCGGGGCTCAGCCTCGTACTCATGACGATCGGCTCGATGGCTGCGCCTCTGATCGTCGACCTCCTCGTCATTGACATGGGCCGTCAGATCCACGTGGGACCGCTTCTCGCTCGGATGGCCCAGGTCGCTTTTCTGTTAGCGCTGATCCCGCTCGCGAGCTGGAAGCTCGTGCGCGCGCACGAAACGATTCTCAAGGAAGATGGCCGTCTCGTCGGCGAATTGGCCAGTCACGTCTGGGCCGAGGGGAACACTCTCGTCGTCGACCCGCTAGACCGCAAGACCGCGGATCGGGCGCTGCGGCGCTTGGCGATTCGGACGA
>Ga0315278_10001498_pt1 | contig 20520 bp, 15 predicted proteins | sample YL17G06_0_MG_FD_203880 | JGI IMG/M metagenome (GOLD analysis project Ga0315278, IMG submission 203880) | Sediment microbial communities from Yellowstone Lake, YNP, Wyoming, USA - YL17G06_0 | ecosystem: Environmental > Aquatic > Freshwater > Lake > Sediment | place: USA: Wyoming | collected... | reverse complement strand
GCAAAATAAATATGCTCTACTCGCTCAGATCAAGTGGCCTAATGACATTTTACTTGACCAGCTAAAGGCTGGCGGCGTGTTGGTCGAGGCGCGTTGGAGTGGAGAGATTCTAAAAGCGGTCATCATTGGGATTGGCATTAACATTGCACCTGAATCCGTAAGTGCGGTCAACCTTCCACCAACGGGATTGAATTTCCCTCCTACATGTATTGAAAATGCACTGGGAAGCCCGGTCGACCGCCTGGAATTATTACATGCCATACTTCAAGAATTCCTATCCTGGCTGCCTCGCCTTTCTCTACCGGATTTCATCCATGAATGGGAAACCAGCCTGGCATTTCGTGACCAGTGGGTGGTTCTGTCATCTGGAGAACACTTACCAGCCACTCAAAAAAAGAATGTTCTCTCCCCTTACGAGGTAGGTAAAGTGATCGGCCTTACCCAGGATGGTTCATTAAAATTATTCACCAGAACTGGCGCGTTGGTCACAGTTACCGTCGGGGAGCTTCACCTCCGGCCTGCCACTTTTAACCAACCCTTCCCGCCTTTGGATTGATTTGGAGGAAAAACACCATGTTCGAAGATTTCCGTAAGCAAGCTGAAGAAGCTGACTTCTCCGATGATGATCAAGAAGCAGAGCTGCGAGTAAAAACCTCACGTAACAACAATGGGCGTTTTTTGGGAATAACCCCCGTGCAGCGGTTCATCATTGCTCTTATGTTGCTTTTCATGATCATCATCCTGGGGGTATTATTCCTGATGGTCACCTCAAAGATAGTATTGCCATTTTTTGGTTAAATAAAGATCCAGCAGGATATAGAACACAGAACCATTGAAAACGGTAAATCTTAGTTTCATTCCCCCGCTTTCACCCCTGCAAGCAATAAATCGGTAGTTGAAATTCTGGCAAGAGATGCAACATAATCTTCCCCTTCAAGGGATATCAATAAATCACCCTTGGCTATCCTTCCACCATGTTTCACGTCCTTCACTCGCGTTCGCAATACCACGCCGCCCGCTGAGATGATCGTCAACTCATCCATCGGTTGCACCACTCTGGCCGCTGCGATTTTTCCATTGCTCTTCAAGCTCTTCTGGTCAACTGTCTGCACACCCCCAGTGGCACGCCCCTTGGGAGGATATTCTGAGAGCGGGGTGCTTTTACCAAAACCAGCTGTAGTGACCACCAGAAGCTCCCCAGCTTCTTCCACCACTTCCATGCTGGCAACATGATCCCCTTGAGCTAACCCAATTCCATTCACACCACCGGCTGCCCGTCCCATGGAGCGCACAGATGCCTCGCTAAAGCGCAATGCCTGCCCGTGTTCAGTCACTAGGATGATCTCATCCTCCCCATCTGTAAGTCGAGCCCAACCCAGCTCGTCTCCCTCTTCCAGGGTGATGGCAATGAGTCCTGAAGGTCGTACCGAGCTGAACTCAGCCAGCTCCACCCGTTTGACCTTTCCATTACGAGTTGCCATCGTGCAATATTCGGCAGCTACAAAATCCGGCGCTGCCACTGCTGCTGTAATCGATTCCCCTGCGCCCATTGATAACACATTAACGATTGGGATACCCTTGGCTGCCCGATCAGCATCAGGGATTTGGTATGCCTTTTCGGAATAAACCTTGCCTTTATCCGAGAAGAACAATATGGTATCCAGGGTACGAGCCGGGAAAAGGTATAACACTTCATCCTCCCCTTTGGTGGTATGCCCGGTTACACCCCTACCACCGCGGGTCGAAAGTTTAAAGCTTTTCGCTGCCACCCGTTTGATATAGCCGCGCTGGGTCAGGCTGATCAGGACAGCTTCATCGACTACCAAGTCTTCCTCCCTGAACTCCTCCCTGGCTTCATGGGCAATACGTGTACGTCGTGGATCACTATACTTCTTTACCAAATCCCCCAGGTCAGCCTTGATTATTTCAAATACCTTTTGTTGGCTGGTAAGCAGGTCTTCCAGATATTTAATCCGCTCCAAAGTCTGCCGCTGCTCATCCTCGATTTTTTGTCGTTCCAAGGCTGCCAGCCGGCGAAGTTGCAGATCTAGGATCGCTTGGGCTTGTAGTTCGCTCAGCTTGAAGCGGGTCATCAGCCGTTCTCTTGCAACCTCAGCATCGGGTGATTGACGGATAATCTGGATCACTTCATCCAGATTCTCCAGTGCAACCAGGAGTCCTTCAAGAATGTGAGCCCTGGCACGGGCTTTATCCAGCTCAAAGCGTGACCGTCGGATGATCACATCCCGCCGGTGATCGATATACACCTGAAACATACGCTTGAGGGAAAGCAACTTGGGTTCGCCATCCACCAATGCCAGCATCTGCACACCGAATGTGGATTGTAATGGCGTGTACTTATATAATTGATTTAATACCTTGCCAGGTTGTGCCCCGCGACGCAGCTCAATGATAATGCTCATACCCCGCCGGTCCGATTCATCCCGTAAGTCCGAGATATCGTTTAGTTTGCCTTCCCTTGCCAGCTCGGCAATCCGCTCAATCAGGCTGGACTTGTTTAGCAGGTAAGGGATTTCGGTGATGACGATTCGCTGCCTACCGGCACTCATATCCTCAATATGGGCCAAACCCCGCAGAACAATACGTCCCCGCCCGGTACTATATGCTTGAATGATGCCCTCACTGCCAACGATCACGCCACCGGTGGGGAAATCGGGTCCGGGGACGAACCTGAGCAGCTCATCAGCGGAAACATCATCCACCCGCTCATAGTGATCAATAAGGTAAGAAATTGCTCCTGCAAGTTCACCAAGATTATGGGGAGGGATATTGGTTGCCATACCAACCGCGATACCAGACGAGCCATTCAGCAGCAGGTTGGGGAGACGGGCTGGGAGCATAACAGGTTCTCTGAGCGTCCCATCGAAATTATCAACAAAGTCCACTGTATCCTGGTCGATATCTGCCAACATCTCCCCTGCCATCTGGGAAAGACGGGCTTCCGTATAACGCATCGCTGCGGGTGCATCTCCGTCCACTGAGCCAAAGTTCCCCTGACCATCGATCAAAAGATAGCGCATAGAAAAATCCTGCGCCATTCGAGCCATGGATTCATAAACGGCAGCATCCCCGTGTGGGTGGTACTTCCCCAGCACTTCACCCACAATGCGTGCTGATTTCTTGTAGGCAGTCGTAGCACCAATCCCCAAATCATGCATGGCATACAGGATGCGACGGTGCACAGGCTTTAATCCGTCGCGCGCATCTGGTAAAGCGCGCGCCACAATCACGCTCATGGCATAATCCAGGTACGCTGCCCGCATCTGTTGGTCAATATCTACTTGCTCTACTTTTCCAATATCCATTAAAACCTCGTTCCATACGAACACGTATTCTGACTGACATCATTAAATTCATGCCAGTATTTCAATGCTAAGCTTGGGTAGTTTTCTACTGGCGACATCGAATACAAAAAAGATGTGTCCGCCCGTTGGCGCACACATCCGAATTATAAGCGATGATTACGGTCTTTTTACCATCCCAGATACCGGTCTATAGAAGCCGCAGCTTTCCGACCTGCCACCATGGCTGTCACCACCAGGTGTGGTCCAGTAACCATATCTCCTCCGCCAAAGATCCCACGCCGATGTGTGGCACCTGTATTTTCATCGGTCATCAACAAGCCGGAATCATGTGTCTGTATACCCGGGGTAGTATCACGGATAACAGGGTCGGGTTTGTATCCAATTGCCATGACTGCGGTATCAGCTTCAATGATGAAGTCTGAGCCTTCAACGATCATGAATTTACGTCTTCCGTTTTCATCTGGTTCACCAAGCTGAGTACGGACACACTCAATCTGTGCCAGGCGTCCGTCCGCTCCAGCGATGAACCGCACCGGTTGGGTAAGGAAGTGAAATTTAGCTCCCTCTTCAACTGCCATCTTGCGATCTTTATATCCCCCAGGCATCTCAGCTTCGCTCCGCCGATATAAGCAGACTACCTCATCGGCATTCATGCGCAAGGCTGTCCTCAGGCAATCTGACGAAGTATCTCCACCTCCAATCACAACTACCTTCTTGCCTACCTCCGGGCGTGCGCACATCTCATGCGGTAAAAGGTCCATATCCACGTTCGCACGGATCAAAAAATCCGTTGCCTTGTAAATCCCTGGAAGTTGCTCTCCCGGGATGTTCATGGAAGAATCCACTGTTGTGCCCACACCCAAAAATACTGCGTTATACCCACCAGAAAATAGTTTATCCACGGTTATCTTAGGTCCTATATATGTGTTACACACGAAAGTCACCCCAGCTTTTAACAGGTCATCCCAGATGTCAAACACAACTTTCTTGGGTAGCTTAAAATTAGGTATGCCATAGATCAGCAGTCCTCCCGGAGCTGGTCGGGCATCAAATATGGTTACCCAGTGCCCACACCCTACCAACTGCTTGGCACACGCCAGTCCTGCTGGACCTGCACCGATGATAGCTACCTTTTTTCCCGTAAATTTGCCAACCGGTAATGTGACCCCAATTTTTCGACGTTCATAATGTGTTGCAAATGCTTCCAGGACACCTGTTGGGACAGGGATTTCACCCCGCTTGCCTCGCACACATGCCCCCTCACATAATCTTTCTTGAGGACAAATCCGCCCGCACACCTCTGGCAGTGAGCTGGTCTGACGATAAACACTGGCTGCCTGCAGGAACTCACCCTGCTCAATCAACCACATAGCATACGATATATCATTAATCGCCGGGCAGGCTTTTTGGCATGGTGCAGGGTCTGGGCAATGAATACAGCGAGATGATTCCATCTTCGCCCATTCTTCATCGATGCGAATGATGGCTTCATCCCAATCTTTTACCCGTTCTTCAGCAGGGCGGAGCAGCAGACCACGCGATGGAATGGCCATGCGTGCCTTGCGATCTACACTTGAAAAATCCCTTGGGATCTCCATCAATATCACACCTCAATATTTTAATCTTACCCTCTTTACTACTCAAGGCAAGAGTCGGGAATAAGCCTATCCCAAATATGCATCGATGGTATAAGCGGCTTTTCGCCCAGCCACCATGGCTGTCACCACCGTATCCGGACCTGTTACCACATCACCGCCTGTAAATACACCAAACCGGCTGGTGGCACCAGTCTCGCGATCTGCGATGATCATACCCCATTTCTGCGTTTTCAAGCCTGGGGTTGTAGCAGTGATGATGGGGTCTGGATAATATCCCATTGCAATGATAGCAGTATCAACATCGATAATAAAATTGGAATCTTCCACAGGGGCAGGGTACCGTTGGCCTGTTTCATCTGGTTCCCCTACTACGATCTTGACGCAATCAATCCACGCCACTTCACCATCAGGACCAGGGATCAACCGAACTGGTTGAGTCTGGTATTCAAACTTTGCTCCCTCTTCAATCGCCAGGATCCTATCTCTTGCCCTGCCCGGGATTTCATTTTCGGTATAACGGTATAGGCATGTGACTTCTTCTGCTCCCAGGCGTAACGCAGTACGGGCACAATCTGTAGCTGGGTCACCACCTCCAATGACCACCACCCTGCGTCCAACCTCTGGGTCAATACGCATCCGTGGTGGCAGATAACCTTTTTCTGTATTTGCCCGGATCAGGAACTCAGTTGCTTTATAAACACCAGGCAGGCTCTCACCAGAGATCTCTAGGGGAGCGTCGATGCCACTCCCCACACCCAAAAAAATTGCCTCGTATCCTTCTTCGAACAAGTCATTGACGGTTTTCTTCTTTTTCCCTACGTAGGTGTTCCCCACAAAATTTACTCCAGCCTGGTTTAGGCATTTCCATATATCATCGATCAATATATGGGGTAATTTAAAATTAGGGAACCCGTAAGTGAGTGCACCTCCAGGGTGCGAACGAGCATCATAAATAGTCACCCAGTGACCCATCCGCACCAGAATATCTGCACATGCCAACCCGGCTGGTCCTGCACCAACGATGGCGACTTTTCTCCCACTCCCCTCCCCTGGTTGGATGGGTACCCCTTTTACTCGGCGTTCATACTCACAAGTAAATGATTCCAATACACCCACAAGCACTGGGGTACCGATTCGTCGCAACACACAAGCCCCCTCGCATAACCTTTCCTGTGGGCATACCCGCCCGCAGATCTCAGGCAGAAAATTGGTTTTTCGAAAGACACTGGCCGCTTCTAGAAAGTTGCCTCGCTCAATCAAGTACAATGCCTGAGAGATATCATTCCCGGCTGGACAGGCACGCCTACAGGCAGCTATTTCATGGCAATGGATACAGCGGGAAGCCTCGTACTTTGCCCAATCTTCTTTCAGGGGTGCACGGGCTTCTTGAAAATCCTTCACCCGTTCTATGGCTGTTCGGGTGGGTAATCCACTTGAAGGCAGATGGATACGGGATTTTCGGTCAATCGATGAAAATTCCGTCTGCAGATCCGTATCGATCCTCACTTGCTCTGCAGATATTTATCAATGGAAACCGCAGCCTTACGCCCGGCAACCATTGCGGTCACCACCAAGTCTGGTCCTGTGACACCATCACCACCAGCAAATACACCTTGGCGGGTCGTTGTACCCGATTCGTGGTCGGCAACGATCAGACCATACTTCTGGGTCTGCAGATTTGGTGTGGTTTCGCCAATAATCGGATCTGGCCAATACCCGAGTGCTAGGATGGCTGTATCCGCTTCTACAATAAAGTTGGAACCTTCAATCGGGACGGGTCGACGTCGACCCTTAGCATCCGGCTCACCAAGCTGCATTTTGATACATTCTATCTGGGCCAGATGTCCTTGTTCATCAGCGATGAATTTAACTGGCTGGGTCAGGAATTGATAATGCGCGCCTTCTTCCAATGCCAGCTCTCGGTCTTTTACTCCACCAGGCATTTCTTTGATTGTACGGCGGTATAAGCAGGAAACTTCATCCGCACCCAGGCGTAAAGCTGTGCGTAGACAGTCAGAGGCAGTATCACCACCACCAATAACTACCACCTTTTTTCCTACCTCTGGTCGCGAACGCCACTCTTTCGGTAAAAGTTCCATATCCACATTACTACGCGCAAGAAACTCCGATGCTTTGTAAACTCCCGGTAAATCTTCTCCAGGCACTTCCATCGGTGCATCCACATTGGAACCTACCCCGATAAATACCGCCTCAAAACCTTGTTCAAGCAGGTCGTCTATCGTAATGTCTTTCCCGACCATGGTATTAAAGGAAAACTTTGCTCCAGCTTCCTCCAGATCTCCCACCCGGCAGAAGACAATTTCCTTGGGGATTTTAAAGGGAGGGATTCCGTACACTAACAACCCACCTGGAGCGGGTTTGGATTCAATCAAAGTAACTTCATGGCCTTTTTGTAGAAGCTGTTCTGCGCATGCAAGCCCTGCTGGCCCGGTACCAATGATCGCTACTTTCCTGCCGGTTGATTTTCCAATCGAGACTTTCACACCCACCGTCCTTCGCTCATAGCAAGTGACATAGGCTTCAAGAGGTCCAGTTAATACCGACGCGTGTGATTTGATATGCGAGCACGAACCCTGGCACAACTGCTCTTGCGGGCACACTCTTCCACAGATTTCAGGCATGCTGCTCGTCTGGCGATAAAGCTTGGCTGCTTCGAGAAATTCTCCCTGTTCGATCAACCACATCGCGGAAGGGATATCATTATGGGCGGGGCAAGCCTCAACACATGGTGCTGGATCAGGGCAGTGTACACAACGCGAAGCCTCAAACATCGCTTCTTCTGGTGTCAATGGGATGCAGATATCATCAAAATCGCATACGCGTTGTGTTACAACACGGTGACTGATATCAAGGCTGGGCATACGTGCGCGTGCCTTTCGGTCAATAGCTAATGAGTCACCCGAAATTTTTTCCATCCAACACCTCCTACATTCGATCCTAAATTCATATTATCGGGGTTAAAGGTAAAATTTTAGTCCCTATTGTCATATAATTTTGTGACGGTTGTCACATGCTGAATGGTTGGAATCTTGCACATAAATACCAAGTGCATATCCATTCTTACACGAATCTTACATAATTAAGGTATGATAGCGTTCTTATTAAGACCCATATTCCTTATCAAATCATTACCTCTTGAGGTTATTGCCGTAAGAGGAGGGAAAAACAATGCGTAAAATTCTCATCACAATAGTTGTTCTACTCGGTCTAGGTATCATTGGATATTTCGGTTATCAGGCTCTTCAGACCAGACGTCAGGCAAATTCGATCAGTAACCTGCAGACAGTTAGCGCCGCTCAGGGCAGCCTGACTGCTACGATTGGTGCCACTGGCACCGTTCGTCCGGATCAAACTGGCTTGCTTGCCTGGAAAACTACAGGGAATGTCAACCAGGTGTTTGTTGAGGTGGGGCAGGTCATCAACGCCGGTCAGACGCTTGCCACTCTCGCCCAATCATCATTACCTCAAAATATCATCCTGGCACAATCGGATTTGATTACCGCTCGTAACGCCGTGACTCAGCTTACCAATCCGGACCTATCCACCATCTCCAATGCTGAGAAAGCTCTGGCAGCTGCATATACGGCCTATCAACAAGCCCAAACCAGCCTGACCAACGCCATCATTACCAACCAGAACGCCAACGAATTGTCCCTATATAACGACTGGTTTAATACAAAAACCGCCCTGGACGTTGCCAGGAACAACCTACCACTGGCAAACGCTTCCATCGACGTTCAGGCTTACTACCAGGCGGTGCGGAGAACTAATCAGTTACAGGATGCACTCACAGTGGCGCAGGATAACGCCAGCGCGCATCCGGAAGACACTCCTCTGGCTCAGAAAGTAGCCGACCTGCAGGTTGCCGTTCAAGATAGTTTAACCAAGCAAGCGAACCTGCAATCAGGGCTTCCTTCTGATACGATCGACCTGGTCAGCACCTTATCGGATAAATTATCTGCCTATGAAGCTTCCACAAATGACTTCATTGGCTCAGTCATTACCGACACGACAAATACCAGCGTCGATCTGGCTCAGATCCAGGCTGACCTTGCTCAAAAACAATCGAATTTGATCACTTCTCAAACCTCACTCACCGACCTCACCAATAAACGTCAGGGGATGAGTGGAAAACGCTGTGATGATGATACGATTGCTGACTATCAGAAAGCCTATGATCAGGCACTGAATGCATACAATTTCACAGGACATATCGCAAACAGCCGTGAATATCAATTGTTACAATCCGCTGCAGCGAACTTGAATTGGTGCACAGCTGTTTGGAGTGAATCTGACATCGTAGCTCAGGAGGCAAAAATCGCCTCAGCACAAGCCCAAATCCAATTACTGCAAGCGCAGATTACCGCCGATCAAACCCTAATTACCGACTCAACCAGTTCGGTATATGGTCTCGCCATTCTTTTAAACACTGTTTGGACAGCTTATCAGGATGCCAATCAGCAATTGAGCAACGTAGTCACTTCCCTATATGAACTTGAACGATCTCCAAATCCGGACGATTTGGCAGCCGCCCAGGCACGTTTACAAGCCATCCAAGCGACTGTAGACAGTCAGTCATTGACTGCGCCATTTGCAGGTACCATCACCGAAGTGGACATCAAACCCGGTGATCAGGTCTCTCCGAGCAGCATTGGCTTCCGGCTGGACAAGCTGGATCGTTTATTGGTGGATGTGCAGGTCTCAGAAGTGGATATCAACAATATTCAGGTCGGTCAGCCGGTTACGCTGAGTTTTGATGCTATCCCCGATAAGCAATATAACGGAGTTGTCACTCAGGTTCCCGAAGTGGGAGACATTATCCAGGGAGTCGTGGAATTCAGTGTATTGGTTGAACTGAAGGATGCTGATCAAAATGTAAAGCCCGGCATGACCGCAGCAGTAAATATCGTGGTCGAATCGATTACAAGCGCCTTGTTGGTCCCCAATAGTGCTGTGCGTGTGGTGGATGGTCAGCGTGTGGTTTACATCCTGGAGGATAACCAGCTCCAACCAATAGAGATAACATTAGGTGCTTCCTCTGATACTCAAAGCGAGGTGTTGGATGGCAATTTACAGGTCGGCGACTTGATTGTGCTCAATCCTCCCCAGGATATCTTCGGGTCCAATGGTGGTAATCCCTTCGGTATGGGAAGGTGAGCATGAACACTGGCAACATCCAGACCGGCCGAGTAGAGATTGCTTCTAACGGTTGGGTCATCCAGGCTGAAAACCTGACCAAAGTATATAAAATGGGTCAAGTGGAAGTGTATGCCCTAAATGGTCTCTCACTGAAGATATTGCGCGGTGAGGTCGTTGCCATTATGGGACCTTCCGGATCAGGCAAATCGACCTTGATGAACATTATCGGTTGCCTTGATCGGCCCACTTCCGGTGAGTATATCCTGGATGGTGAACCGGTTGCCAGGCTGACCGATGACCAGCTTGCTACCATCCGCAATCGCAAGGTAGGCTTCGTTTTCCAAAGCTTCAATCTGCTTTCACGTGCCACTGCCCTTGCGAATGTCGAGTTACCAATGCGCTATTCAGGTATTGCGCGCGGGGGAAGGGAAAAAGCCAGGGCTGCTCTCGATTCGGTCGGATTGTCAGACCGCATTTATCATCGTTCCAATGAATTATCGGGGGGGCAGCAACAGCGGGTTGCCATTGCCCGCGCCCTGGTAAATGATCCAGCCATCATCCTGGCAGACGAACCAACGGGCAACCTGGATACCAAATCGGGCAATGAGATCATGGAATTGCTGCTTAACTTAAACCGGGATCATGGTACCACGCTCATCCTTGTGACCCATGCCCCTGATATCGCAGCACAATCCCAGCGGATCATCCGTATCCGGGATGGTATTGTGGAGGAGGCCGTATGAACGTCTGGCAAGCCGTCCTGGAAGCGTTTGAAAGTCTCTCAGCCAACAAACTGCGTGCTGGCCTCACCATATTAGGGATCGTGATTGGAGTTGCGGCTGTCATTGCGATGGTCTCCATAGGGCGTGGCGCTCAGGCAACCATCACTGATTCCATCAACGGCATTGGTACCAATCTCATCTTTGTGTTTCGTGGTGGTTCTGAAGATGTGCGCAACCCCAAACCACTCACCTTGAGTGATGCAGAAGCCATTGACGACCCTAATCAAGCGCCCTCCGTTGTATCGGTCGCACCTGTCATTCAGGATAGCGGAAAGGTCACCTTCGGGCGTGAAAGCACAACTACCAGCATTACCGGTGTGACTCCCGAATATAGCAGTGTACGCAATTATCAGGTTACCGAGGGTGAGTTCATTAATCAGGAACAGATGCTGGGGCGGTCATCCGTGGTGCTGCTGGGTTCGGAAGTGGCAGATAAGCTCTTCGGTCGTCGGGAAGGTCTGGTTGGTGAAACAGTACGCATAGAAGGGCAGCCCTTCCGTGTGATTGGGGTTTTGCAATCCAAAGGTGGCTCGGGTTTCTCCAATGCAGATAACCAGGTCCTGGTCCCCTTCTCAACCGCTCAAACCCGCCTCATCCGTCGGGCTGTCAATGACCGGGTGGATTTACTGCTGGTTGAAGCCACCAACCCTGGAGCCGTACCTGCCGCCAGCAATGAAGTTGCACAGATCTTGCGCAACCGCCACCGCACTGACATTGGCGCAGATGATTTCACCATTCTCACCCAGCAGGATTTCCTTTCAACTGCCAGCACCATCACCAATGTACTCACTATTTTCCTGGGAGGTGTAGCTGCGATCTCCCTTCTCGTGGGTGGCATCGGTATTATGAACATCATGCTGGTGTCGGTCACTGAGCGCACACGTGAGATTGGATTGCGGAAAGCTGTTGGTGCCCATAAAGCGGATATCATGATCCAGTTCTTGGCTGAATCGTCTGTTCTCAGCCTATTTGGTGGGATTATTGGCATCATCCTTGGGTACGCAATCGCCTTCGCGGTGGGGCAGGTCGCCAAAGCCAATAATGCAATAATCTCCCCATCCTTTGGCATCGATATCATCCTCATCGCCACCCTGTTCTCCACTGCTGTGGGTTTGTTCTTCGGGATATACCCTGCTAACCGCGCCGCCAGTCTTGAGCCGGTTGAAGCCTTGCGATACGAATGATCTAATCTAATCCGGTATCATCTGTAGCGCCACTTTCATCCTTTCCAACGCCTGGGTCAAAATATCCCTGGTACATGCAAAGTTTAACCGCACGAAACCCTCTCCACCTTTACCGAAGGATGCCCCATCATTGAGGGCAACGCCTGCCTCTTTGATAAAGAACTCACATGGGTTACCCTGTATGCCTGTCTTGCGGCAGTCCAGCCACGCCAGGTAGGTACCCTCAGGCTTCACGATCTGCAGCTGCGACAGGTTTGCCTGCACATACTCATACACGAAGTCACGGTTGCCTTCTAGATACTGCAGCACCTGGCCCAACCATTCCTGCCCATCCCGGTACGCTGCAAGCGTAGCAGTTAACCCAATCAGATTTTCCCACATCACCAGTCCTTTCTTGGATTGCTCCAGCTTCAGGCGTATTTCCTTATCCTGCACAATGGCGAACGAGCATTGTAAGCCGGCGATGTTGAAGGTCTTGGTGGGTGCCATCAGGGTAACTGTATTCCGGGCGATCTCCATATCCAATGATGCAATGGGGATGTGTTTTTGCCCTTCGAACAGGAGATCACAGTGGATCTCATCCGAGCAGATCACCACACCCTTGCGCAGGCAGGTTTCTGCCATACGTTCCAGCTCATCTATACGGAAGACCCTCCCCACAGGGTTGTGTGGGTTACACAGAATGAAGACCCTGGTCTGCTCAGTAAACCCTGCTTCAAACGCCTGCCAATCAACCTCGTAGTGCCCATCAGGCCCTCGCCTCAGCATGGCATCCTGGCGTTGCATGCCCGCTTGCCCCGCTAGAGCCAAAAAGGGCTTGTAGACCGGGGTCTGTACCAGCACCTTACCGCCCATTATTGCACTCGCTTGGCAGGTCAGGTTCAACCCTACGATCACCCCAGGCAGGAAGACCAGCTCTTCGGGCGCAACCTGCCAGTTGTAAAGCCGCTCCATACGATCCACCAAAACCTGTTGCAGATCTGATACGACATGTGGCCTTGGATGTGTGTCCGGATAGCCGAAAATCCCATGGTCTATGCGGGTTCGCAGAGCTTGCAGGATGGGTTCAGCAACCGGAAAATCCATATCTGCCACCCACAAGGGCAGCACATCCGCATCATACATGTTCCACTTCGTACTGTCCGTTGGTCGGCGGTCTGGAACGTGATCAAAGTCGTATCTCATTCAAGCATCTCCTGTATTCTTGATCATTACTTTCCTGTATATTATACTCATCGATTCCTCGCGCTTCTTCATGTTTACCCATGACAAATATCCTCTCACGCTTTCACCAGCTTTTAGCGCACCCTTTTGGTGTAAAATTGATTTACCGGATTACTCACAGGACCAAATACAAAAATGGAGGACGCAATGACAAGCTGGAAAGTTCTTATCACCGATGGCCTTTCGGATAAGGGCATCGCCATCTTAAGCTCAGCCGCCCAGGTGGATAACAAGCCGGACATCTCCGCGGATGACCTACTGAAAGTTGCAGCTGATTATGACGCCATGGTCGTGCGTGGACGCACCAAGGTCACTCCGGCAGTCTTCGATGCCGCCATACGGCTCAAAGTGGTTGGGCGCGCCGGTGTGGGTGTTGACAACATCGACCTGACAGCCGCCCGCAGCCATGGGGTGACGGTGGTGAATGCTCCCAAATCCACCTCCCTGGCAGTGGCTGAGCTGGCTGTCGCCATGATGTTCGCCCTGGCTCGCATGCTCCCCAAAGCAGACGCCACCATGAAGCAAGGCCAGTGGATCAAAAAGCAGCTCGAAGGCATTGAGCTGAACGGCAAGACCCTCGGCATCGTTGGTATGGGTAATATTGGAACCGCACTCGCTCAGCGCGCCTCTGCCCTGGGGATGAAAGTCATTAGTTTTGATACTCTCATCGCTCCTGATGAGATCAAGAAACGCGGGGCGGAACCAGACGGACTGTCTGAGCTGTACGGCAAAGCCGACTTCATCTCCTTCCACCTGCCACTCACACCCGAATCGAAGGGCATGGTCAACGGACAGGTCTTTGCGCAGATGAAACACGGCGTGCGCATCGTCGATGCCGCCCGTGGTGGGATCATCGATGAGACTGCCCTGCTGGCAGCACTCGAATCGGGCCAGGTGGCTGCTGCTGCCCTGGATGTATTTGCTACCGAGCCGCCTGGTCTGACTCCTTTGGTGGCTCATCCCAACGTGGTCGCAACCCCGCACATCGGCGCACAGACTGAAGAAGCCCAGGACAGGGCGGCTGAAGACATTGCCTCCGAAGTGCTTACCGCACTGCGCGGTGAGCCTCTGCGTTGGAAGATCGTCTAACTCACGCATTAAAGGACTATCATGGAATCTGAGCATAAACTCCAACAACTCAAAACCCTGCTGGCCGAGATTGCAGACCTGAACCAGATCACTGCCCTGCTCGACTGGGACCAGCAAACCTACATGCCCCCTGGTGGGGCTGAAAACCGCGGCTATCAGCTCGCCACCCTGCAGCAGATCGCCCACACAAAAGCCATTTCCGACGAGATTGGCAAGCTGCTGGACGACCTACAGCTCTACGCATCCCAGCTTGACCCCGACTCGTTCGATGCCTGCCTGGTAAGGGTCGCCCGGCGCAACTACGAAAATGAAACCAAGGTGCCCACCGAGTGGGTGGTTAAATTCGCCATGACCACTACTGCTGCCCATGAAGCCTGGGCAAAAGCCCGTGCCGAAAATGATTTCCACCACTTCCAGCCTCACCTGGAGCGAATACTCGACCTGGCGCATCGGTTTGCCGGGTTCTTTGCACCCTACGAACACGTCTATGACCCGCTACTGGATATCTTTGAGCCCGGCATGAAGACCACCGATGTGAAAGCAATCTTCAACCTCCTGCGACCCCAGCAGGTGAAGCTGCTCGAGCAGATCGCCAGCTGCCCACAGGTGGATAATTCCTTCATGTCTCTCACCTACGACGAGCAGAAGCAATGGTCCTTTGGGGTGGAAGCCATCACCAAAATGGGCTTCGAATGGGACCGCAGCCGCCAGGATAAGACTCTGCACCCATTCACCACCAGTTTCGGCTGGGGAGATGTGCGCATCACCACCCGCGTGTTCCCCAATTATTTAGCTTCCGCCCTGTTCGGCACACTGCACGAAGCCGGACATGCCATGTATGCCATGGGTTCGGACAAATCCTTCGACCGCACCCCTCTCTTTGGAGGGGCATCGGCTGGAATACACGAATCCCAATCCCGCATGTGGGAAAACCTGATCGGCCGCTCCTACCCCTTCTGGCAGCACTTTTACCCCCGTCTGCAGGAGCTCTTCCCCTCCCAGCTCGGTAACGTCGCACTGGAGACCTTCTACAAAGGCATCAACAAGGTCCAGCCTTCCTTCATCCGGGTCGAAGCCGATGAAGCCACTTACAATCTGCACATCATGCTGCGTATGGAGCTTGAGATCGCCCTAATGGAAAACCAGCTGCAGGTGAAGGACCTGCCTGAGGCCTGGAATTCGCGCTTCCAGGAGTACTTAGGTGTCACACCTCCCGATTATTCCAATGGTGTGCTGCAGGATGTTCACTGGTCGGGTGGTCTGATCGGTTACTTCCCCAGTTATGCCTTGGGCAACCTGATCGCCGCGCAATTGTGGGAGCGCATTTCCGCTGATATCCCCGATCTACCCGATCAGATCCGCCAGGGTGAGTTTGTTGCCTGGCTCGCCTGGCTGCGTGAAAAGGTCCATAGCCATGGTAACAAGTTTGAGCCAAAGCAGCTCATCCAGCATGTGACTAGCTCCAAGATTGACCCGGCACCCTACATGCGCTACCTTGAGCAGAAATACCGGGCAATTTACAATTTCTGACATACACGGTGAGAGAGAACAAGCCTATCCACACTTTGCTGGTTCCATGATGAGAAGAGCCTGTCTTGTTCTCTCCACCATTCTATTCGTCTTACTCGGGGTAGGCTGTTCCAACCTGGTCTACACTCCCGTACCTACACCATACCCGGTTGATTACATCCCCACCATCATCGCCCTCACCGTCCAGGCTGGACAGGAAGCGCTGATCACCCCGTCGCAGGTAGTAGTCCCAGACGATACACAGGTCCCTTCCCCCACACCATCCGTTGAAGTCATTAAAACCACCTCCAGACCCAGCCCCACCTCGCTGGCAATTATTACCACCTCTACCGCCAGCCTCGCCCCGAGTGCGACACACACCCCGGACCTGCATGCCAGCCCAACCCGTCGCCCAACCCGCACGCCCACCATCACCCCCACACCCCTCATCCCGCGTGCAGGTGTGCAGATATCGGACCCTGGACCCATGTCGAGGGTGACTTCGCCACTCGAATTGACGGCTAACCTGCGCAGCATGCCCTCTGGCAGTTACCACACGGAGATCTGGATAGAGCCTCTCCAACCAGGTGGTGACCCTCGTAAGCTCTACCGGGAGGTTAAAAAGGTAATAAGCAATCCTGTCGATTGGATCTACTTGGAGCAGGAAATCCCGTTCGAGCTAAGCAGGGTGTCGGAATTCGGGCAGCTCAGGATAGGCACGTACGACCAGTTCGGCCGACCCGTCTCGGTCAGCTCGGTCGACCTGATCCTGCTCTCTATGGGGCCGAGTGATATCACACCCACAGGCGACCTCGAGGATCCTATCGTGATCCGCGAGCCAACCCCCAACCATCTCATCCAGGGTGGGGTGGTGATCGTCAGTGGTCTCGCTAAGCCCAGCGAGGAGTTCATGCTGGCGGAGCTGGTGAGTTCCGACGGGACCGTGGTCGGCTACCAACAGGTGTTCGTCACACCGGCGTCCGATGGCTCGTATGTGCCGTTTGCAGTCGAGGTGCCCTACCAGGTTAGCAAAGGCACCTGGGTGAGGCTGCAGATCAGCGAGAGCGGCGTGCGCATCCCAGGCATCGAACACCTGTCCAGTGTAGAAGTCTACCTGAGCCCATAAGCCTGTATTTTCGTAGGGCGGTAAAACCATTTCAACACAAAGGTCACAAAGTACCCAAAGGTTATCTAATATTTAACCTATGGAGGTGGGCATGCTGCGACCTTTTTTTGGTTGCGCGTGACCCGCTCATTGTACTTCCGGACACATAACGCCCTCCACATCGCTCCTAAAGTACACTCTCGATGCTGCGGGTAAAGAACACCCTTGCCTCGCTCGCAGTAACCCCTCGCGATGTTCGGGCAAAGAATGCCCTCACAATTGTCATTTCCTCCAATTCAGGATATACTCCTCCTACTTTTGGAGGACCCTACCTCAAGCAGGAGCATACCCATATGTCCAAATACCCCTTCGCATCCAAGCGAGCGCCCATCTATAAAGACGTCCCAGATGAAAACTGGAACAACTGGCGCTGGCAGCTCAGCCACCGCCTCAACACCGCCGAAGAGATCGGCAATGTACTCACCCTTACCGAAGATGAGAAAAATGCCCTCTCAGCTGCGCACCTCTTCCGTGTGGAGATTACCCCCTACTTCATCTCGCTGATCGACCCTGAAGACCCCGATGACCCGATCCGCAAGCAGGTCATCCCCAACGATTGCGAGATGGTCCCCTTTACTGCCGAGATGGCAGATTCACTCTCGGAGGACGCTCATTCACCCGTCCCCGGCCTGGTCCACCGCTACCCTGACCGGGTGCTGATGCTGGTGACTACGCAGTGCGCCTCCTATTGCCGCTACTGCACACGTTCGCGCATCGTGGGTGACCCGTCGGCCACCTTCTCGCGCCACGAGTTCGAGATGCAGCTGGAGTACCTGCGCAACACCCCCCAGGTGCGCGATGTGCTGCTCTCGGGTGGCGACCCGCTCGTCCTGGCTCCGAAAATTCTGGAAGAGATCCTCACCCGCCTGCGTGAGATTCCACATGTCGAGATTGTGCGTATTGGCTCGCGCGTGCCAGTGTTCATGCCCATGCGCATCACTGATGAGCTGTGTGACATGCTGCAGAAGTTCCACCCACTGTGGCTTAACATCCACGTCAACCATTCCAAAGAGATCTCCGCCGAGCTGGAGCAAGCGGCAGATAAACTCACCCGCGCCGGCATCCCACTCGGTAACCAATCCGTATTACTTGCAGGGGTCAATGATAACGTGCACATCCAGCGCCAGCTCGTGCAGGATCTGGTACGTATCCGTGTGCGCCCCTATTACATATACCAGTGTGACTTGGTGCACGGTGCGGGACACTTCCGCACCCCGGTGGCCAAGGGTATCGAGATCATGGAGGGCTTGCGCGGGCATACTTCCGGTTATGCCGTGCCCACCTACATGATCGATGCTCCCGGTGGTGGTGGCAAGATCCCGGTCATGCCCAATTACCTGCTCAGCATGTCGGACCACAAGATCATCCTGCGCAACTTCGAAGGCTACATTACCACCTACGAGGAGCCAACCGATTACCTGCCCGAGAAGGCAGCCAAGTTCAAGGGCGAGAAGCGTTTCGAACCCGGGCAGGAGGGTCTCACCGCCCTGCTGGACGGCGAGAAGATGTTCATCAAACCGGAGGGATTTGATAAGCTCCATGAGCGTGGTGGCACCCAACACCGCCTGAAAGACCCAAAGAAGTGGCAGCCGTTGGGCATCGGCTCTGGTGAGCAGCCCGAATCCTCTGAGCCGCCCAAGTAACCTGAATTTTCATGAAAAATGGATCCACGGATAGTCATTTACCCGTGGATCCCAGCAGGAACATCTGGGCAACCATTAACCCCCCGCCTTTTTTAGCGCAGCCAAACCCGAGTAGGTGCTCTCTTTTTCTGAACAACACATGGGGGGATGACAAATGGAACCAGTATCAAGTGGGTTTTTCAGAGGTTAACCGTCCTGCATGCCTAATTAGCCTGTGATTCAACCATCAAGCGATCTGATCTTTCCATTTCCTTGACACTCTTCTGGTTCTTGTTACTGCTCGCATCATTGGTTTATTTGATCAGAACACCCTGATGCCTACCTATTAATGAGATAATTCCTGTGATACTATTCGAAAATCTCCGTCTTTACTTGTGATATGAGCCTGGTAATGCCTTTTCGCAAAGCTGAAGCCACAGCCGCCCTGGATTGGGACGCCCTGTACACTGATCACGTCGGGCGTGTCTACAACTTCTTTCGCTACCGGGTGGAAGACGCAGCCATGGCTGAAGATCTGACTGCTGCTACCTTCGAAAAAGCCTGGAGCAAGCGCAACCAGTTCCGCGGCAACGCTGAAAGCTTTACGGCCTGGCTATACACCATTGCTCGCAACGTTGCGAATGACTATTTTCGGAAAAGTCCACAGCTGGTGGCGCTGGAGTCGGCCAGTCACCTGGCCTCCCCGGAGAACATCGCCGAACAACTTGAACAGGCTGGGGAGTTTGCTGGCCTAGTGGCTGCCATCAACCGGTTGCCGGGACGCGAACGCGACCTCATCACGCTGAAATATGGCGCCGACTTGAACAACCGCCAGATCGCCCAGCAACTGCAGCTCAGTGAATCCAATGTCGGTACGATCCTGAACCGCACGCTTCAAAAGCTGCGTCTTGAACTGGAGGCACACGATGCATGATGATTTTATCAAACGCCACAGGCAGCGCCCTGACCCGAAATTCGTCGAGCGGCTCTATCACCAACTCAATTCCACACCTACCCCACAAAGGAGCTTTTCGATGTCAAAACGTATTCTCCGTCCTGCACTGCTGGTCACCCTGGCCTTGATGCTGGCTGCCGCACTGACCCTCACCTTCTCACCCGCTGCCCGCGCCGCCATTCAGGGTTTCTTCACCTTCAATGGCGTCACTGTCGGCGTTGACGATCAAACTGGTAAGCTGGTCACCAGCGGAAACACAAACGCTATTATCGAGCAAACCGATCACGAAGTCTCCATCCAGGGTGAAAAGGGTGAAATCGCCGTCGCTGGCGTCGCCCAGGTCGTGATGGATGGCGAGATGGTGGACGTTACCGACCTACTCAGCCGCTACCCCGACCTGACCATGCCTGTCGTACCCTCCGACTACACCCTGCAGCCCCAAGGCCAGCTTATGCCTGATGGCAGCCTGGTGTTCACCTGGACCGATCCCGCCGGGCATGTAATCACCTACCAGCGTAGCCCCAACTCGCTCCAATCACTCAGCCCTGTGAGGTCGTTAGGATCGGTTGATGGGACGACCACCCTACCCGCTGACGGTCAGACGACCTCATCCACTGTGGTGCTAGGCGCGCCCAGCTATGGTTCTTCAGGGGCTGAACCTGAAAGCGGCACAATCATCGTGTCCTCACAGGGCGGTCAACTACTGCCAAGCGCACAGTCCACCCCTCCGGTGACCTACAACTGGGAAGCTGGCGGCTACAATCACATGCTCCTTGCAACCAACACTAGCTTGAGCGAAGCCGATCTACAGGCAATGCAACCCTAAACCAAATATCAATACCCCCATATCCTATACGGATGAGGCGGACCTAAACAAAGCGGAGCTGCAAAAAAACAGCTCCGCTT
>Ga0315278_10001496_pt1 | contig 20521 bp, 20 predicted proteins | sample YL17G06_0_MG_FD_203880 | JGI IMG/M metagenome (GOLD analysis project Ga0315278, IMG submission 203880) | Sediment microbial communities from Yellowstone Lake, YNP, Wyoming, USA - YL17G06_0 | ecosystem: Environmental > Aquatic > Freshwater > Lake > Sediment | place: USA: Wyoming | collected... | reverse complement strand
AGGGGGTGAGTTCATGGGAAATAGAGAGATGTAGAAAAACCATAGTTTAGCACTCAATGCTATACTTCCTGATTTCCCCCTCTTTGCGAAGCAGAAAGAGCCTGTCCCGCTTTAGCGGGAGGGATTAAGGGGGTGAGTTCATGGGGAATAGAGAGATGAAAAAAAACGATTTCAGCAGAAAAAAATGATGGATTAAAAACAAGTATGACTAACTTTTTTTAGTAATAAATATTTTAGGGTGTTGCAACGCTGAAAACAGGAGTTAATATTTATACTTAGCCGGTAAAAGTGAAAATTTTACTGTCACGTACCTCCTCTTCAGGAAAGTTATTTTATTTATATGCTACCCGGTGCAAACGACAGTCCATTTTGTTTATAACTCATTGTTTATTTTGCTACTTTAGCAGTGAATAAATATATTCCACATAAGCTATAAAATCAGAATATGGATGTTAAAATTGAGACAACCTGGAAGTTAAAACTGAAGGATGAATTTGAAAAGGAATACTTCTTTAAACTGTCAGAATTTGTTAAGAATGAATACAAACTTAATACTATTTATCCTCCCGGAAGCCTTATTTTCAATGCATTCAATCTCTGTTCATTCCAAGAGGTTAAAGCTGTTATCATCGGACAGGACCCGTATCACGGGCCCGGACAGGCACATGGATTATGTTTTTCAGTAAAGAATGGAATTGATTTTCCTCCAAGTTTAGTCAACATCTTTAAAGAAATTGAATTAGATATGGGGTTTGGCAGCCCGGAATCAGGAAACCTGGAAAGCTGGGCTGCTCAGGGTGTCTTGCTTCTCAACGCTACACTTACTGTACGGGCACATCAGGCAGGATCGCATCAGAAAAAGGGTTGGGAACAGTTTACCGATAGTGTCATAAAAATAATTAATACAGAAAAGCAGAATATTGTTTTTTTCCTTTGGGGTGCATACGCCCAGAAAAAAGGTGAATCAATTGACAGATCAAAACATCTTGTCCTGGAATCTGTTCACCCATCTCCTCTCTCAGCTTCGCGGGGATTCTTCGGGAATAAGCACTTCAGCAGATGCAATGAATATCTGAAAAAGAATGGTATTGCGCCGATAAGTTGGCAAAAGCAGAAGGTATTATAACCCTTCTGCCCGCAAGCGGGCATCTCCCCTGAAGAGGAGAATTAAACTGCCCAAAAGATGAATTTTATTATTGGGATACCTTAACTAAAGCTGTAGATATTGTAGATTCCAGTTCACTATAGTCTTCGAAACCTACTGACAATCTTATCATTCCTGGCTCCGGATATTTAGCACCCCACACTGCTTCAACGGGCATCAGAATAGTATGAGGATCGCCTAAAGTTGGAATCAGCTTTATTTTTTCTGATACCAGTTTAATGAATTTATCTCGCCGACCCCTTTTTTCATTATCACCTTTCCCATCAAAATCAAATGTTATCATTGATCCAAATCCTTTACCCCCAAAAAGCTTTTCCGCAATGATGTGAGTGGAATGGCTTTTCAATCCAGGAAACAAGACATTTTTAATAACAGGAACTTTAACAAGGTGTTCCGCCAGCTTTGATGCGTTATCACATTGGCGCGAAAACCGGAGTTCAAATGATTGGATCTGTGTCTGTAATCTGTATGCATCATCGGGTGAGAGCATGTGTCCGACAAGTTTCCTGTACTCAATAGCAGATTGCATAATTCTTTTGTCATTTCCGCAAATTACGCCGGCAGTCAGGTTACCATGCCCTGAAAAATACTTTGTTGCACTGTGAATAACAATATCAACACCTTCGCCCAGCGGTCTATAAAGCCATGGTGTTGCAAATGTATTATCAATAATAACCTTCGATCCGTATTTTTTTGCTGTTCTGGTTATTTCCGTTACATCAGCAACTATCAGCATTGGGTTAGAAATCGATTCAATATATACAAATTCGGGTTTCAACCGGGATAATATTCTATTGAATTTATTGAGGTCATATTTCCCATCACCCGGAGTGAAATAGTGAATATCAAGTCCTCTTCGCATTTTGAGAACCGACTCGATAAATGAAATAGTTCCGCCATAGATTTCTGTAAAGAATAACCATGGTTTTGTCTCTTTACCCTGCTGAAATATCGAGAGTGCAGTATCAATGGCTGACATCCCCGATTGGGTAAGCAGAGCCCAGCCACAACCTTCCAGCCTCATTATCTCCTCTTCTGCTGAAACAACAGTTGGATTGCGGTAACGGGAATATATATAATTATCAGGTTCTCTTTCATGTTCAGTTTCCTTTTTAAAAGCACCTGCTGTAGTAACGGCATCATAAAGTTCAAAACCTGAATCACGGTAAACAGGTATACGTGAACTGTTAACCTCTCTTTTTTTCATTTCTATCTATATTTATTTGCTTAATTTATTAATATATAGACTATAAGCAGATGAAAAAGAGATATTATTCCTGCAGCGATAATTATTGAAATGAAAAGTATTTTTTTTGGATATATCCCATTAATAAGAGAAGAAATTATCGTTGCAACAGATAGTGTTATTAAAAAGCTGAATGCGAACAGACTCCTTTTGCCGGTTATGCCCTCTCCTTCGCATCTGATTTTGGCACTTCAGTTTCAAAGAACTCTTCGATTTAATCCAATGGAGCATCCAGAGTGCAATCATTGATCTCCAGCTTTTTATTATTAAAGTCTGAAATATATACCTTATAACTGATCTTTGCCTGACCAATATAGGTCATTCCATTATAATTTACAGCTCCTGTTGAGAATATCTGCCCGTTAACTTTGGCTGTTATCTCGGCTTTTGGAAATGCCTTATCGAAACGGAAGTATTCAGAAACGCCTCCGGTGGCACTGATATTGCCCAAAGTATCAATCCCTCCCGAAGTATTTACTATAACTTCTAAAAAAGGAAGGTCAGATGCATTTATAACCCGCACATCGGTAGGTCCTTCGGGTGAGAATTTTGTCTTTTTGCAGGCAATAACAGACAAGATTATTATCGAAATAAGAATAAGTTTCTTCATAACCGGAAAGCATAAATAATACCAACATTATCTGACCTGAAATATAGCAAATAAGATACAAACTGGTCATATTAAATTTAGACTATTTACAGGTACCCATCCCTTATTTCCATCCGTGAGTCTTATTTCAAACCACTCTCCCACTTCATCTTCAATAGAAACTTTGGTACCTTCATGCAGTATAAACAGATCGGTTCCGCTACTATCAGGAGAGCTCTTTCCGCTCACCAACGGGCTTGATATGATTGCTTTATGACTATCGTAAACCAGTGATTTATTTCTTACAGTGAAAGCAAGAGATGCAAGTGTAAGTATAAAAAAGAAAACAGCTAACCAGAATCCAATAACCTTATGACGATACCTCGATGTATAGATATAAAGAGACAATAATAAAAGACAAAGAATAAATGATCCAATACTGATTTTTGCCCAAATGTTTGTAGATAAAAATAGTGAAATGAAATTATACCATCTGACAAAGAAGAGTTCAGGAATCTCCTGAAACCGATCTACAATGAGTGTTCTGGCAATCTGAAGATTATAATTGATATTTTCATCAGCCGGTTTAAGCAGGTATGCACGTTCGTAGAACAAAATAGCATCAGGGATATCATTGAGTTTAAAATATGTATTTCCGATATTATAATTCAGACTTGCTGAACGGTAACCTGTTTTATAAATATCGGTCCATACCTTCAATGCCTCTTTGAAACTTCCTGAATTAAAGTAAGTAACTCCCTGGTTAAATTTTTGTGTAGTTGTCTCCTGTGAAACTGCTACACGTGCAAAAACAGAGATAAAAACAAGGGTTAATATATATCGTATCATTGAGTTCATTTTCTAGCCTATTGAATTTTCAACTGACTTAATAAATTGAGATGCTCCCTCATAAATTGTTGCTGCTTCTGTCCCTGATGCTGATGGTGAGAATCTCACATATTCGCATGCATCAAGAATACTATTCAGATTATTGATTCTATCTTCATCTATCCCTCTTTCTGACAAGGATGTGACTGCATTATTTCGTGTAAGATCGGAAACTGGAATATTCAGCTTGTCGCTCAGATAACCCCATATCGCTTTAAGAATCTCCTCATAGAAATTATCGATCTGTTCATTCTTCAGACATATTGATGCAGTACGCAGCCTTTTGACGGCAACTTTTCCGGCTTTCCTGTTCTTTACAATTGAGAGGTCAGAATTACGCCTGATATGTTCCCTTCTCAAAAATAATATTACCAGAAAAACGAAAAGAACAAATGCATAAGCGCTGTAAAATGAACGCTTTGATGAAATGACATCTGTTGTTTTTGTGAGTCTCCCGGCATTTGATTTAATGAATCTGATATCTTTCCCCAGGTATTTAACATCTTCTTTTGAGATACCACCGTAAACGGTGATCCCAGTATTTTGTTCACTACCTTTCCGGGCGTAAAAATGGAACTCTTCAGTTGTCAGTTTTTCATACCTGCCTGTGGAAGTATTAAAATATGAATAAGTTATAGCTGGTATAGTAAAATCGCCATAATGGCGCGGTATCAGCAAATATTCAAAACTTTTTTGCCCTGATGTTCCGTTGAGTCCATTCTTAATATCATCCGATATTTTCGGATCGTAGGCTTCAATATCGGGAGATAATTTAAGTACCGGTGTTGTTGCAATTTTAAGGTTTCCGCTTCCTGAGATAGTTATTTTGAAAATTACAGCATCATTCACATTTACAGAATCTTTGTTCAATACTGCCTTAAGATCAAGTTTTCCCACCACTCCCGAATAATCATCTGTTTGAATCCCGGGTAATGGTTTAACCTTAACTTTAACTATCTGGCTTGCAACTGCTCTGGGTATTGTTTGATATGATGCAAAGAAGTCACCAAAAAAAGGATCAGCCTGACTTGATTTTTGCTGTATGAGAACGGATAACTGAACCGGATCTATACTGATTTCTCCGGTTATCTGAGGATAAAGCAGAAACTGCTGAACCACACCTGTTCCATAAACTTTACCATTAACGTTTTCCTGCTTCAGTGATGTGAGAGGTGGAGTAACAAGGTCTGATTTCAGGAATCCGTTAAACGGAGGGAATTTTATTTCGTTAATACCTGAAAGACTAACCCGTGTATAAAGTTTAACTGTTGCCACAATATGCTCACCAAGAAAGACCTCTTTGCGATTAAGCGACAGGTTAACGAAAATATCATTACCTGAAGATTCAACCTCTGTATTTTTGCCGGTTGCATTGGCATCTGCAGGAGTAATTTGTTTTTGGTTGGAATTACCAACAACTTCGATGTACAGCGAATCGGATACAAAAGTTTTGTTTTTCAGGGTAAAAGTAGCCGGAGGAATTATATATTTTCCCACATTAATAGCCTGAAGAAAATAAACATAGGTGTAAGATATCTGACGAGACATTTTCCCGTTAATAATTTGCGTGCTGGAGCTGTATGATGTTTGCGGGCCCATCAGTTTATAGAATCCTGTAAATGATGGAGCTGAAAACTCTCCTCCTCCGGAGTTAACTGTCCACATCAGATTAAATTGCTGTCCGGCTGTTACAACCGAGGGGTATTCAACTTTTAATGAAACATCTTGTCCTGCAACAGAGAATGATATAAAGAAGATGAACTGATATATTAATGCCTTTTTCATTTTTATTTCATTCAGATTACCAGTTTTTTACTGTTCTGACTTTTGTCTTTGCAGCTTTTGCAAGTTTAACCTTTTCCTGGACATTTTTTTCATCATTAGCCAGAGCATTCAACAATCGCTGTGCATCGTCTTTCGAAATACCTTGCTGTTGCTTCTGCTGATCTTGATTTTTGTTCTGGTCATCTTGCTGGTCTTTATTCTTATCGTTTGGATCTTTCTGATCTTTCTTATTTTTTTTCTGATCTTCCTTTTTATTGTCTTTGTTCTGATCCTGCTTGTTTTTTTCTTGTTGCTTTTGCTGCTGTTCCTGTTGTTGCTTTATCAAATCCTGTGCATAAGCAAGATTATATTTGGTTTCATTATTTTCAGGACGTAGTTTAAGAGAACCCTTATATGCTTCGATACTCTCCTGAAACTTATTTGCTTTCAGCAGGGAATTTCCAAGATTATACAAACCTGCCGCCTTCTTATTCTTGTCCTCATTCATATTAATATTCTCGATGAATTGTTTGCCTGCATCTTCATATTTGTTCTGCCTGTAAAGTGCATCTCCAACATTAAAAACAGCATCAGGCAATTCCTTATTCTTATCAATAGCCTTACGGTACGAAATTTCAGAATCTGAAAACTTATTCTTTTCGTATTCGCTGTTACCCTTCCTGATGAATTTTTTATCGGATTGTGCATTTATCGCGACAGACAATATCATAAACGTACAGATTAACAAGCTATTGATTAATCCCCGGTTCGATATGTTAATTATTCTGAACATCTCGTTTACAATAATTGATTAAACTTTAAATTTAAACAATCTGATATTAGCTAATCTTCTGTTTTTTCTTTCCATAATAATAAAGTCAACCAATAACAGGAATAAAGCAATGGCAGCAAATATCTGAAACTGATCGTTATATTCTGTGTACATTGTGCTTTCCAGTTCCTGCTTTTTCATTTTTCTGATCTCACTGAAGATTTCATCCAGACCAATATTTGAATTACTTGCTCTCACATAATTTCCATTTGTGCTTATCGCAATTTTTTTAAGAATATCTTCATCAAGTTTTGTGATTACAGTATTGCCGTCAATATCTTTAAGATAATCTTTTTTACCATTAATAATTACAGGAACCGGAACTCCTTCAGTTGAACCTATCCCGATGGTATGTATAATTATCCCCGCTTTTGAGGCTTCTTCTGCATTTGTAATCGGGTCATCCTCATGATTTTCTCCATCGGTAATTATTATCATTGCCTTACTTTTTCCCTCACCCGGGCTGAAAGATCTTATTCCCAGACTTATTGCAGCACCAATTGCTGTTCCCTGTTTTGGTACCATGTCGGGTCTGATTGTTGAAAGAAACATTTTTGCGGAGACATAATCAGTTGTGACAGGGATTTGGGTATATGCATCCCCGGCAAAGACAATTAACCCTATTTTATCATTATCAAGGTTATCAACCAGACGGGATATTGCCTGTTTCGCCCTCGTAAGTCTGTCAGGTTGAATATCTTCTGCCAGCATTGAGTTGCTGACATCGAGCGCAATTATTACCTCCACACCCTGTTTTTTCACATCTTCGATCTTTGATCCAAACTGTGGTCTGGAAAGCATAATTATACCTGCAGTAACTGCTATCAACTGCAAAAAGAATTTAACAACTGGTCGTATTTTCGACAACTCGGGAATGAGGCTCCCTACAAGTTTAATATCTCCTAATCGCTGTAGTGCCCACTTCTTTCTTATCTCATTAATAATATATAGTAGTATCAATACAGGTAGCAGAAGCAAAAAGTATAAATAATCGGGATTTGCAAATCTGAACAATTGCATATTATCTCCTTCGTTTAAGTTAGGTTTCTGAATATCGTGTTTCTTAGGAGTATCTCAAGCACAAGCAGGCAAAAAGCAATCAGAGCAGGAAGAAAATATTTTTCATCCTTCCGGCTGAATTGTCTGACATCAATTTTTGACTTCTCGAGCTTGTCAATTTCATTGTAAACCTGAACAAGTTTGTCATTATCTGTTGCCCTGAAATACTTACCTCCTGTTGTTTGGGCAATCTCCCTGAGAATTGCTTCATCTATTTCAACCTGCATATCCTGATATTGCATTCCGTAAGGTGTCTGTACAGGATATGGTGCCATTCCCTGTGTCCCGACACCAATTGTATAAACTCTTATGCCATAAGTCTTTGCTATTCCTGCAGCTGTGGCAGGAGCAATTTCTCCCCTGTTATTAACCCCATCGGTAAGAAGAATAATTACCTTACTCTTAGCTTCCGAATCTTTAATCCTGTTAACAGCAGTTGCCAGTCCCATGCCTATTGCAGTTCCATCTTCAATCATTCCGCTTTGAATTTCCCGAAGCAGATTTATCAGAACTGCGTGATCTGTTGTCAGTGGGCATTGAGTAAAGCTCTCACCACTGAAAACTACCAGCCCCATTCGGTCGTATGGTCTTCCGGAGATAAACTCTGTAGCTACATTTTTTGATGCTTCGAGCCTGTCGGGTCTGAAATCGCGGGCAAGCATGCTTCCGGAAATATCCAAAGTCAATACAATATCAATACCTTCGGTCGTCATATCCTGAAATTTATTTGTCGTCTGTGGACGAGCAAGCACAATTATCAGAAGAGTTACTGCAAGAGTGTGAAAAGCAAAAAGAACATATCTGAGATAGTGTCGAAAAGTCGTCCCTGCCTCTGCAAAAGGCTGAAGCCCGGGCATTCTTAAAGACGCAGTTGCCTTATGTTGCTTAAGGATATAAAACGCAATCATTGCAGGTATCGCTATAAGCAGATATAGAAAGAGAGGTTCCGCAAATGTTATACCGTTCATATACTTCCCTCCAAAGCCTTACCTTTTTCATCAACTGTCACGATAATCACTTCATTCTCTTTTGTAGCAAGAACAAAATCCCAGGAATTCTGAAAATGTGATTCATTCTCTGATGGTTCAGGACTATATTTTGCAAACTTTACCAGATCGGCACCATTAAGGACTGTTTTAAGTTGATTATATGATACATCTTTTTTGAAACCAACTTTAAGAAGAGCCATAAGTGTCTCAGATGTAGTTAGTTCAAGAGAAAACACTCTGAACCTGTTTTCCAGATACTGACGTAATATCTCTGTCAGCTTTGTATAGTAATTCTTAATCTCGCCCTTCTGCCAGAGTTTTTCTTCCCTGAGTTTTTCCAGTTCTCGGAAAGCAATTACATGTGCCGGATCAGGATCAATAACAGCTTCAACCGCTGTTTTGGACTTTTTAAGTTTGCGAATAAATCTTATAGCTGCCCAGGCAAGAGCAATAATAAGTGCAACAATAAGTACCCATGGAAGTACTTCGCCAAGAGTTACAGGTGCCCTGTATGGTTTAATAATATCATATATTTTTAATGTTGTATCTGCAGGCGCAATTTTGACTCTCATGACCTCAAGCTGGGAGTAATCAGAATAAAATCTTTTCAGTCCATTCTCATTTTTCATCTCAGCAAAAACAGGAGGAACTTGATAATAACCTGAATCAAATGATGTTATAAGATATCTCTCAACGATCTTAATTCTTCCATTCTGAATAGATGAGCTATCAACAACCGGACCTGAAAGAATTTCGATATTTTTACACAGAGTATCCTTAAAGAAGGGAAGTCTAAGCCTGAGGTCGGAAGGCTGATCAACTGTAATAATAAATTTTATCTGATCACCAATAAATATTCTGGAAGAATCAAAGGATGAAGTTACATTTACATTTTGCCCGTTTATTGCAGAAATTATCGCAAACAACAGAAATATGGGAATAATCAATCTCTTCATAATTGTCATCTGTTCTCAAACAACTTTATAAGTGGTTTAACATAATCAAGATCTGTTCTTAACTCTGCTGAATCCACTCCACATCTTTTGAATATATTTTTTATAAGTTCTATATGACCAATCCACCATTTTTCATAAGCAATTCTGGTTGCCCCCGATGAAGTATCTATCCATTTCTCAGAACCGGATTCAGAGTCTGAAACTTTTATCAGACCGATGTTTGGAATTGCCTTTTCAACGGGATCAAACACTTTTAATGCAACAATATCATGTTTGTTTGATGCTATTCTCAGTGATCCTTCAAAATCAGGAACAATAAAATCAGAAATAATAAAGGCTGTGCATCTTTTTTTAATGGCATTTGTCAGGAATCGTAAGGGTTCATCCAAATTGGTTTTCTGGCTCTGTGATTTAAAGTCAAGAAGTTCCCTGATAATCCTGAGTATATGTTTCCTGCCCTTTTGTGGCGGGATGAATTTCTCAACTTTGTCGGAAAAGAATATTACACCAATCTTATCATTATTAAAGATAGCGGAGAATGAAAGAACTGCAGCTACCTCGGTCATAATATCTCTTTTAAATCTGACAGTTGTCCCGAAATTACCTGAACCGCTTACATCAATAAGAAGCATTACTGTGAGTTCCCTCTCTTCCTCAAACACCTTTATATATGGATGGTTAAAACGGGCAGTTACATTCCAGTCGATACTTCTGATATCATCACCATACTGGTATTCCCTCACCTCGCTGAAAGCGATCCCTCGTCCTTTAAATGCACTATGATATTCACCGGCAAATATATGTCTGCTCAACCCCCTGGTCTTAATCTCAATTCTCCGGACTTTTTTTAATAATTCAGTTGCTTCCACGTTACAACAGATTATTTATCAGGTTGTATAGTAATAATGCAAGACCACGTCTCGTCCCTGATCTGAATGAGGTAATCTTTGCCATCACGCTTATCAATCCATCTGTTTTCACTGCTTTTATTATAGATGGAATCGAACTCTTTCACCTTTTCTGGTTTTACACTAAGGTCGCAAATCAATCTTACACTCTTGCAGATAGAATCATTAGTAATAAAGAATAACAAGGTCTGGCTATCTGAATTATTGGAGTATTTAAGATACTTAAATCTGGAATTTGCAACTTTTTCAGAATTAAAATCCCTATTGTTCTCCTTCATATATTTCTGAATTTCTTTGCCATTATAACCTACAAGATTCTGTCCGTAAGAAAGAATACAGGTCAAGATCAGAATTGCAGATAGTGTAAAGATTCTCATACTCTATTACCTATGGAACTTCAACAATATTAAGTATTTCTGAGATTATATGATCCTGGTTTATGTTTTCAGCTTCAGCTTCATACGTAAGACCCATCCTGTGGCGCATAACATCGGGGCATATAGTTCTGATATCTTCAGGAATAACATATCCCCTTCTTTTTATAAATGCAAATGCTTTTGCTGCCAGTGAGAGGTTTATTGAAGCTCTGGGCGATGCTCCATATGAAATCATATTGGTAAATGACGGGAGGCCATATTTTTCAGGATTACGGCTTGCAAAGACAATGTTCAGAATGTAGTTTTCTATTTTTTCATCCATATAAACCTCCCTGACAATATTCCGTGCCCTGATGATATCCTCAGTTTTCAGAACGGTATTTGCTTTTGGAAAATCTTTGGCAAGATTCTCTCTGATAATCAGTTTTTCTTCGTCCATAGAAGGATAATCAATAATGACTTTCATCATGAATCTATCAATTTGCGCCTCAGGAAGCGGATATGTTCCTTCTTGTTCAATCGGGTTTTGGGTGGCAAGAACCAGGAATGGTTCATCGAGTTTAAAAGTCGATCCACCGATTGTGATCTGCCTCTCCTGCATAGCTTCGAGCAGAGCACTCTGAACTTTTGCAGGCGACCTGTTTATTTCATCAGCCAGAATAAAATTAGCGAATACAGGTCCTTTTTTTACGACGAACTCCTCCTTCTTCTGACTGTAGATCATGGTACCAATCAGGTCAGCAGGAAGAAGATCGGGAGTAAATTGTATTCTGCTGAACTTTGCATCAATTATTGACGCAAGCGATTTTATCGCAAGTGTTTTAGCAAGACCGGGAACCCCCTCGAGAAGTATGTGACCATTGGCAAGAAGGCCTATCATAAGGCTATCAGTCAGGTGTTTCTGTCCTATGATAACTTTATTCATCTCCATTCTGATAATGTCGACAAAGGCACTCTCCTTTTCAATTTTTTCATTTAAAATCCTGATGTCAGCAGTTTGCTCCATGGCTTAAAAATTTAAGTAGCAAATATAATAAAACGAGTATAAAAAAACATCCTTGAATTCTTTTAGAAAATCAGTTCACAAAAGAAGCCTGAGAATTTCTAAAATGGTGTTAAGGAGTGTTAAACTTTTGTTAAAGGTTATGTTACCCCCATCCCTTAAGGCCTTTTTACCCCCCAACTCCCCAAAAGGAGGGTTTATAGAATGTATAATATTGATATATAAGTATTTAGCGTAATGAAAGCGGGTTCCATTCAAAACCGGCTCTGACAGAACTCCTTATTAAAAGAATTAGTACTAGTGGGAAAAAGGCAGTATTAAATTCCTGAGGTAAAAACAGTTGGATAACCAGAAAAGCTCCGGAGATAAAAAACGCAATCCTGAACCAGACTGATGCTGTCCTGTTCATGATCAGTGCAATTAAGCAGATTATTATAACAGGATTCAGCCAGATTATATTCAGGTTCCATTTCATCTGTTGATGATCGGTGAAAAAATTAAAAAAGATCATCAGCAAAGCAAGGATCGAAAAAACTGAATAAATGAAAATATCAGTTAAGTTGTTTATCTTCTTACTTTTAAATAATGCAGAAAAGATAATTACAATTATTAAAAGAAGAGTAAAGACAAATACAGGTGATATAAAAAACTTTTGCCGTATTACCGGAGGATCAAAATCAAGAATAAATTCAGGATCCTGAAGAAGTGGGATCATTTTACTATTCCTGTTTATAACTGTTTCTGATAATTCATTTTTCAAATCGATCGGAAGAAACATCCTGTCCCTGGATGAGGCATTTATATCACTATAAGATCCCATTATCAGATCAACGCCGAATTTTAACCATGGATAAGGATTTTGATATTTGCCAACCATATCTCTGAAAGTCGGGGTTTCTCCTGATTCAACAGGTGGATATAAAAGTTTTTCTCCAATAGATTTTTCAAGAAGATCCCTTATCCTGGTAGAACAATCGTCATAAAAAAAATCATACCTGTAATTGATGTTCTCCGGCTTAAGGTTCTCATTAATAAGAGTCATTAAATGTTCTGTTTCATTGGCATCAAGGTTGATTCTCTGAGAATAAACAAATCTCTGCTCAAACAGGTAAATTTGCAGAAAGCTCTGAAGAGATCCTGCTCCTATCATATAATCTAATCGTCCCTTTGCAAATTTCCATGCAAAATTGGGAGTACTGAAATCGAAAACTCCCCAATTGTAGACGATGTCTGCGCTTTTCTCAGGGATTACAATCCTAATAGCGCTGTGACCATATATTGAATATGTTTCAGTTCCGGGACCGCATGTTAAAAGGTACACTTCTGTATCAGTCCCTGACTGTGAAAAAATTCCCTGATAGTATATTAAGAAAAGAAAGGAGATTATTGAAAGCATCTTTTTCATAGCTATTTCTCTTTTTGTAAACGTAAGAGATTTTTAGCAGAAATGAAAGATTGATAAAGTATGATTCGTCTAACCGGATATAAAGTATTATGAGAATAGTAATATTTGAGGTTTTTCTCTATGCAATTTATATTAACTGAGGGCTTTTTATTTTTAATCTTACTCCCTTGCCTCCTTTTGAAAGGACCTGTCTGAATTTTTATCAGTTAAGAAGGTTCCCTGCTTTGTATGAAGGATTATTTAAATGCGGTTATCGATAGAGACGAATAGTCTGAATGGCTGATAGCTTGATTGTCAAATAATGATCGTAGATTATCAGTTATAAGTTTCTACGGATTTTATGAAATGAGGAAGAGATTTATTATCTTGCAAGAAGTTCAACCAGAAATAGTCGTTTTCCATCTATTGAACATAAAAATTGATAAGATGAAACAAAATTGGAGAAGAAAATTATTAAGAGGATTGAGTCTTACCTCTGCGTTATTTGTCTTTCAGGCCTGCTATGGTACGCCACACGATTTTGGACTGGATATTTTTATTGAAGGACAAGTAAAATCTTTAATGACCGACAGACCTATAGAGGGAATAAAAGTTTCAATTGCAGACAAGATGCAATATGAATATACCAATGAAGAAGGCAAATTTTCATTATATACTGAAATTGCTGATAGCTATAAAATTAAATTCGAAGATATAGACTCAATTCAAAACGGTATTTTTGTTGATAGAGATACACTTCTTACAAATATTAATGAAAAAGTTTTTTTGGATATTGTATTGGAAGAGAAATAGATGTTTCGAATATTCAGAAAAAAATCCTTTCAAAGATTTAAAAAATTTGAAACAAAAATTCATGAATTGAATTATTTGTTTTGGGAATGTACATCACGATGTAATCTGAGTTGTTTGCATTGCGGCAGTGATTGCTCAAAAGATAGTTCTTTCGAAGACATGCCTTTAACAGACTTCTTATCAGCACTTGATACAATAGAATCAAAACCATACAATTTTACGGTAGTATTATCGGGTGGTGAACCACTTTTACGTAATGATATTGAATTATGTGGCAGAGAAATTAGAAAACGGGGAGTGCGATGGAGCATGGTTTCAAATGGATATTTGTATGACCGGCAAAAACATATTTCATTACTAAATGCCGGATTAGGCGCTTTGACAATAAGTCTTGATGGTTTGGAAGAGACTCACAATTGGTTGCGTAATATAAATAATAGCTTTTCAAAAGTTGATATTGCAATTAATTTAGCTGCAAGTTCATCAAGGCTGAATTTTGATATAGTTACCTGTGTAAATAAAAGAAATATACATGAATTGCCGTCTATTTATGGTTATTTGATTAGAAAAGGAGTAAAGGCATGGCGATTGTTTACAATAGTTCCAATAGGGCGGGCAAAAAATAATCCGGATTTGTTATTAGCAGATTATCAATTTAAAGAATTATTGGACTTTATAAGTCTTAAAAGAAAACAGAAATCAATTGATATAAAATTCAGTTGTGAAGGATATGTTGGTCAATATGAATTAAAGGTTAGAGATAGTTTCTTTTTTTGTAGAGCAGGGATTAATATTGGTTCTATTTTGATAGATGGTTCAATATCTGCCTGCCCTAATATTGACAGAGCTTTTTCGCAAGGAAACATATACCAGGACAATTTTTATGAAATATGGGAAACGAGATACCAATCTTTTAGAGATAGAAGTTGGACAAAAATCGGGCAATGTGAAAAATGTTTAGATTATTCATTTTGTCAGGGAAAAGGATTGCACTATTGGCATAAAAACAAAGAAAATGTATTAATTTGCCACAATGAAAAAATAGAAAAAGCTGCGAAATACGAACATCGCATATAGTCTATAACGTTAATAACTTAATAATAACAACATGAAAAGAATCTCTCTTATAATCTTTGGGCTATTATCATTTTCATTATTCAGCTGCCGGAATAATAGCACTTTCCCCATCACTGATCTGCATATACATTTAAAAGGTGACTTTAATATTGAAGACGCCGTCTTGAAATCAAAAAAAGAAAATATCAGGTATGGCATTGTAACAAATTGTGGTTTAGGATTCCCGGTTCACAATGACAGCCAGATAGATTCAATATTACTCACTTTGAAAGATTATCCTCAGTTCTTTGTAGGTCTGCAGGCTGAAGGTAGAGAATGGGTGAATATATTCTCCAAAGAATCGATGGATAAGTTTGATTATGTATTCACTGATGGTATGACCTTCACTGATGCTAAAGGAAGAAGAAACCGTATATGGATCAATACGGAGACCTGGATCGATAATGAGGAGGAATTCATGGATTACCTGGTTAACACCATTGTTAAAATTTTAAACAATGAACCAATTGACATTTATGTTAATCCTACATTTTTACCGGCACAGATAAATGACAGATACGATACTTTCTGGACAGATGAGCGGATGGACAAAGTGATTAAGGCCGCAAAAGATAATAATATTGCTATTGAAATAAACAACAGATACAGGATACCTTCGGTCAAATTTATAACAAAAGCTAAAGAAGCAGGGGTTAAATTCACAGTTGGAACAAACAATGCAAATAAAAATTTTTCCGGTGCAGATTATGCTCTTGAAGTAATTAAAAAATGTAAGCTGACTCAGAATGATTTCTTCGAACCTGTTAATAAGAGACAGGATGGTAAGCTTTGATTTAGCGCGACATTAAAAATCTCTTCCGGCATAATTCTCTCGCAGAGTGCTCGTGCCTGGTGGACTGTTATGAAGTCTTAATTAAGAATCGGATTATGAAGCAAACAATATTTTCAGCCTTAAAAGTCTCAGGAGAAACGCTATTAGAGCATTTTGGACAATCAGTTGACTTCAAGATCAAGGAGTCACAAAGCAGCATCGTTACGAAAGCCGATCTTAAAAGCGATTCTCAGATAGTCAAACCGATAACAAAACGTTTCCCTTCACATAACATAATCTCGGAAGAGAGTGGATATAGTAATAACCATTCAAAATATACATGGGTGATTGATCCTCTGGACGGAACATCAAATTTTGCATCAGCAATTCCATGGTTTGGAATACTGATCGCCCTTTTTGAGAACAATACACCAATAATGGGTGGAGCATACCTGCCGGTTCAGGATATTCTCTATTTTGCCGAGAAGGGTAAAGGTGCATTTAAAAACGGAAAACCTTTCACGATGGAAAGAAACAGAGAACTGAAGAATTCATTGTTTTCATTTTCAGTTGATTTTACAGATAATGAAATTGTTCTTAATGAAAGTATCAGCATATACAAGAATCTCGTAAAAGCCTCCAGGAACATACGATCCACCAATTCACTGGTTGATTTTCTGTATGTTGCAGAAGGAAAATTTGGAGGATGCGTTAATCTTTTTACCCGGATATGGGATATTTCAGGACTTGGTTTAATAATTTCTGAAGCAGGAGGCGTTATCAGGGATATAAATGGTGACGACTTACAATTTTCATTAAATGAGAAAATTGCAGAGAAAAACTTTGCAGTTATGGCCGGCTCTGAAGAAATACTCAGGGAGCTTAGAAAAGTAGTATTATAAACTTATGGATTTACCTGATATACAGCGGATACTAAAATTATTGCCTGGCATTATACTGGGGCTGACCGTTCATGAATACAGTCATGCATTAGTTGCCAAGTTATGTGGTGATATGACATCAAGTGACCAGGGCAGAGTGACGTTAAATCCACTGAAACATATTGATGCCTTTGGTTTTATAATGCTTCTAGTTGCAGGTTTCGGCTGGGCAAAGCCGGTACAGTTTAATGAACAGAACCTGCGAAATCCTAAAACGGATGTGATAAAAATTGCTTTAGCAGGGCCATTATCTAATGCAGTAACTGCAATGATTCTATCTGTTTTATTTTCAATCTTCTCATCGGTTGTACCTGTTTATCATAGTTCCGGGATGCAGATAGTATCAGATGTTTTTCTTTATGCCATTTACATTAACTGGGGGCTTTTTATTTTTAATCTCATTCCCCTCCCTCCTCTTGATGGATCACATCTTTTATTCCATCAGTTAAAAAGGTTCCCGGTTCTCTACAATGGATTATATAAATACGGTTCACTTCTTTTATTCGGACTTCTTATTGCAACCACCCTGACTAAAATAAATTTTCTGCCCATCTGGCCTCTTATTCAATTTCTTGGAGAAGGATTTCTTTCTTTGGTTGGTTACAGGTAGAAGCATAACGGCATAACAGCATAACAGCATAACGGCATAACGGTGTAATGGCTTAATGTTTAGCAGCGTCCTGATATTATCAGTTAAAAGTCTTACCGAATCATTTGAAATAAGGTTATAATTTATTATCTTGCATGAAATAAGCGCATTGTGAACTTTGATATAATTATATTAAGTTTAACCATATTGGGAAATAATTTTCTACAGGTTGACAAGTACCATGCAGAAAGAATCAACATGGTAAAGAGCCAGATCACAGATCGTGGAATATCTAATACTGCTACAATAAACGCAATGAGGAAGGTTCCACGTCATCTTTTTGTTCCAATGGAATATGTAAATGATGCGTATGGGGATTATCCCCTTCCAATTGGATTCGGGCAGACCATATCTCAACCTTACATTGTGGCTTATATGACGGAAGTTGTCAAACCAACTGAAAAGAAAAAAGCACTTGAAATTGGTACCGGGTCAGGTTATCAGGCTGCAGTTCTTGCAGAGATAGTAGACACAGTATTTACAATCGAAATTATTCCTGAGTTAGCAAATGAGTCAGCTGCAAGGTTTAAGCAGTTGGGGTATAATAATATTATAGGAAAGTCAGGTGATGGATACAATGGATGGCCCGGGCATTCTCCATTTGATATAATTATTGTTACAGCAGCGGCAAATGCGATTCCAAAACCACTTATCGATCAGCTTGCTGAAAACGGACGGTTAGTGATTCCGGTAGGTGAGCCTGGTGCAATTCAGGAGCTGATGCTGCTTGTAAAGAAGAATGGTAAAATAGAAACAAACCGTCTTACGTTTGTCAGGTTTGTTCCGTTCAAGAGATCGAAAAGTTGAATGACCAATCTGAAGGCATGATCCAGATTATTGTCTTCTAGATCATATCTTCATAAAGGAGTTCTTCGCTAAGGTCAGCGGTGACAATTTTGAGAAGTTTAAACTGGGCATAAAAGTTTGGATTCAGTTTATGAATCAGATTGGTTTTTAAGTATCAAGAAAGCTAATGTTATAAGTCAACGATATCAGGTCTTGTTGTAAGTAAATTGAGTCTTTGGTCAAATATAGAATTGAAATACAATTGTATTTCTCCTAAGAAAGTTATAAATTTGATTTTGGTTGGAATTCTGAAAACAAACTGTCAAAATTTTTGTTATAATTGTGTATAATCCAACATATGAAGGTTTAAAAGTGAATTTAGCTTAATCATCCAGGTTAAGAAAAAGTCTAAAAGAACATTAGGATAATGGAAAGAGTTCATCGATCATAATTGAAAACTGAAAAAAATCTAAAAGTGAAGACCAACGACAACTCAATAACATTGCAAAACCGAAAAGCCAAACGAGGAATAAATTTAAAAATAAAATTATGAAAAACGAAATTCAGATTATTTTTACGAATAGAAATATTATTATCAGTAGATTTTCTATTCTAATTCTGTGCCTGGTCCTGAGCATAAATTTATCCGGACAAAATATTCAAACATTACTTGGCCAAAAATGGACAAGTGGAAACTGGGTGGACGATTCCAAGCAAACATCTACTTATGATGTAAATGGTCATTTAACTAATAGTCTTTCTCAGACCTGGAACGGACTCTCCTGGGAAACAAAAGGCCAAATTAATTACACAATTAATCCTGATGGAACTACGAACCAGATGGTCATGCAGTTATGGGACGGAAGTCTATGGACCGATTTCCTAAGATCAACTTACACATACAATTCATCTAAACAGATTCTGACCACAGTTTCAGAAATGTTGATTTTGAGCTCTACTACGAAGCAGACAAATATTTACGATGGAAGTGGTTACTTAACTAATACTCTATCTCAAACTTTGAACGGGCTTTCCTGGGATGATAATACTCGATCTACTTACACAAATAATTCTGATGGAAATCCAACCCTGCAAATCGTGCAATCATGGGACGGAAGTCAATGGAACAATTTACAACAATCAACTTCCACATATAATCCGGCTAAAAAAATTCTGACGGAAGTTACTGACGATTGGACAATTGGGATCTGGGTGCCACATTTTAAGGAATCATATCTATATGACGGTAGTGGCTATTTAACTAATAATCTGTCTCAACTTTGGGATGCAGGTTTACCCGGCTGGAAAAATGACACTCAATCAAATTTTGCAAATAATCCAGATGGAACTGCGCATCAGATCACAAATCAAGAATGGACCGGAGTATGGAACAATACTGATAGATTTACTATTACATATTCTTCACCTACAGGCAGCGCTGATTTAAGAAATGAAGAAAATTTTACTATCTACCCAAATCCGGCATCTGATAATATTACAATAAAAGCAAACATTAGCATTTTTGGTTCAACTTATTCCTTCACCGACCAAACAGGTAAACTGATATTAACAGGTAAATTAACTGATGAAACTACCGTCTTAGATATTTCCAGGTTAGCTAATGGTATTTATTTTCTTCAACTTGGAGAAAAAAGTCAACATTCTTTTAAAGTAATAAAGAAATAAATAAAATTAAGGAGTAATATATTTCAACAGCCATAACCTATTTCGTTATGTCAAAGCTTCGAATGAATAAGATATAATCTTCATACATTTTTTAATTTGGTGACCACATTATGACCAAAAGATAGAAAACGTACTATTAAAATCAGGTTTATCCAATTTGTTAGTAACAGTATTTACAAATCTTAACCCTTATTTCCCATTTATCATATACTATTGACTGTCGATAATATAACATTTTTAAATAATTCATTTAAGGTCATTACTAGCCATTCTAAGCCACTTTCTATACCCCTATATCTGCATCAACGAAACGTTAAAATGCCTTAAGCAGCTCAATAACAGCTATTTAGGAGATTTATTGCAGTTCCACAGATTCTATATACTTATATCAACACATTACAAATGCAACAGCTAAGCCTGGGACTTTAGGACCGGGCCTTCTCATTTCTATTTAATCATTGATAAAACTATTATGAAAACACCCTGTTTTACGCACTTTTAATAAATAGGTTCTGAAACCCTCAGTTAATGGGGTTTGATTTTTGAATTTGGGTGTTGCAAAAGTATTTTTCAGAACACTTACTCAACCATTTCCAGT
>Ga0315278_10001494_pt1 | contig 20536 bp, 16 predicted proteins | sample YL17G06_0_MG_FD_203880 | JGI IMG/M metagenome (GOLD analysis project Ga0315278, IMG submission 203880) | Sediment microbial communities from Yellowstone Lake, YNP, Wyoming, USA - YL17G06_0 | ecosystem: Environmental > Aquatic > Freshwater > Lake > Sediment | place: USA: Wyoming | collected... | reverse complement strand
CGGGCCGTTTTTGGAGGCGCGACAGGTATCTAGGAAGAAGCTCGTGGCGGCCAAGTCGGGTGCGGGCTCGGCACGCTCTACGCGTCCAAGTATTTTCGCATCGAGGCTAGGTTTGTCAAATGCCGGCACATATGCGCAAATGTCGGCTCTGGCCAGTTGGCTATTTGATCGCGCTTCATGAAATGATGTAACGGCTTGCGGTGGATGCGGCCATAAAGAGGAGAACAGTGCATGCCTAGAAAGCAACGAAGACAAAGACAAGCGACCGGCGGCGCGCTGACAATCGTGCGGCAGGCTCGCGCTGCGGCGAAGAGCGCTCTCGATTCTCTCCGGAGCGAAATCCGCCTGACGACCGCGAGGCTAGCCAAGCTAGTCAGCGAGGAGCGGATCTTCAAGTCCGAGCTCTTCGGCGCGGCGCCGGTCCGCAAGCGCCGCGGGCCCGGGCGGCCGCGCAAGGCTGGCCGGCCCGGTAAACCCACGCGTGCGCGAGCGCGGCGTCGGGGCACTCCCCAGGCCGAGAAGTATTTCCAGAAGCTCGGCAAGACCTTCACGTTGGAAGACGTGAGGAAGCTTGCGGGTCAACGTGCCGGCATCAGTCTTGCGCAGTGGAGCCGAGCGAAGCGGATTCGCAAGGTCGGCGACGGTTACCAGAAGATCGCGGCCTGACGGACGACCCGCGGAGCGGGACCGTCCTCGCTGGCGTAGGTCTCTTCCAGTTCGTCGCCGAGCGGCGCGTCACGGGAAGGGCGACCAGTGAAGAAGGTCCCCGCTACGCGGCAGCGCGCCGCGCAATCGCGACGGCCGCCAAGAAGGAGAGCGCGGCGAATCCCGCGGTAACCGCGAGCGACAAGACCAAGCCGGGCAGCGCGCTCACCGCGCCTGGATTGCCCGAATACAGTGAACGACGAAGCGCCGCCATGCCATAAGTGAGCGGATTCGCCTGCATCACCCAGCTCAGCACGCGGGGCACTCCGGAGACCGGGAATACCGCGCCGGAGAGGAACCAGATCGGCATCAGGATCAGATTCATGACCGCGTGAAATCCCTGCGTGGACTCCATCTTCCAAGCGATCACCAACCCCAGGCTGGTGAGCGCGAACGAAACCAAGAACATCACGAAGACCGCTCCGACGACGGCGCCGACGCCGAGGCGGATTCCGACAAATGGGGCCAAGACGAGAAAGAGCGTGCCCTGGACGAGCGCGAGCGTGGTGCCGCCGAGCGCCTGGCCCAGCACGATTTGCGCGCGCGAGATCGGCGCCACGAGCACCCCCTGCAGGAATCCTTCGCGGCGATCCTCGACCGTCGAGATGGTCGCGAAGATCGCGGTGAACAGCAACACCATGACCATGACGCCAGGATAGAAGTACTCGACGTAGCTCGTGCCTCCGGCGCCTGCCGCGGGCCGAAACGACGCGTTCATTCCGCCACCGAGCAACAGCCAGAAGACCAACGGCTGCGCGAAGGCGCCGAAGAGCCGGCTCCGCTGGCGCACGAAGCGGATGACTTCGCGCCACAATAGGGTCATGACCGGACGCCAATAGCGGGTCACGACTGCGGTCCCCCGTTGGCCTCCGAGAAGCGCCGACCGGTGACGTGGACGAACACGTCTTCGAGCGTCGGCCGCCCGAACGTAACGGATCGAACCTCGCCGGGAAACGCCTCGACGACGTCGCGCACGAACTCGTGACCGCGGGATCTCTCCACCCGCAGCGTGCCGTCGACGAGCTGCGCTTCGAGGCCGAAGCGCGCCCGGACCTTGTCGCGCAGATCCTGCGGCGACACGGCTTCGATCACGACGACGTCACCGCCGACGCTGCGCTTGAGCTCATCCGGCGTACCCAGCGCTACCAGCGAGCCCTCGTGCAGCACGGCGACCCGATCGGCACGCTCGGCCTCCTCCATGTAATGAGTGGTCAGCACGACGGTCACGCCGTCACGGTCACGCAAGGCTCGCAGGTGCTGCGCGAAATCGCGGCGTGCCCCCGGATCGAGCCCGGTGCTCGGCTCGTCGAGCAACAGCAGCTCCGGCGCGTGGAGCAATCCACGCGCCAGCTCCGTTCGTCGCGCGAGGCCTCCGGAGAGGGTCTCCACGAGATCGTCGGCCCGGTCCGAGAGGTCCAGGTCGGCGAGCATGGCCTTCACGCGCTCGCGCAGCGCGGCGCCTCCCAGACCATACAAATGTCCGTGATGCACGAGGTTCTCCGCCACGGTCAGCTTCGGATCCAAACCGGGATTCTGAAACACCACCCCGATGCGCGGCCGCACGCGCTCGGCCTCGCGGCGCAGATCGTGACCGAGCACCCGCACGCCGCCCTCCCCCGCGCGCATCAGTGTGGAGAGGATCTTGAAGAGCGTCGTCTTGCCGCCGCCGTTCGGACCGAGCAGCGCGAAGATCTCGCCGCGCTCGATCGTCAGGCTGACGCCGCGGAGTGCCTCGCGCTCCCCGTAGCGGTGACGAAGATCCGAGATTTCGATCGCCGCGGCCACTGTCGAACACGAGTGAATCTCACGATCCCGGAGGAGAGACAAGATGGTCTCGGACGAGCGCTCTCGCGGCCTGCGTCCCGACGCGCACGGCGTAGTTCGTGCCCCGATCCTCCGGATAGACCTGCGACATGGTGGCGGCGTAGAGGCCCGGCAACGGGCCCGCCACCGGCAGCAATCGCCGATGGTAACCGACGTCGACGATCGGCTGTGCATGGTCGTCGCGAAACTGCATCTGCCGCTCGACCCAGGTCTCGTCGAATCCCGGACGCACGCGTTCGAGGCCGGGACGATAATGCGCAAAGAGCTCCTGCGATTCGAATCGATAGACGGGCTCGTCGGCATAGCAATAGTGCGAGATGTAGAGGATCCGCTGGCCGCCGTAGCGCTCGCGTGGAATGAAATTCGTGTGCTCGATCAGCCCTCCGAAGGGAATCTCACGATCGCTGATGTTCATCCAGTAGATCGGCGAGAGCTGATGCCGCAGCAAGAGCATCGTGCAGAGGATCGCGGAATGCTCGAACGCCTCGAGGCGCCGCCGATAATCGGTAGGGAGATCCGGAGCGAGACGGGCGAGGAGCGGCGGTGCGACCGTGGAGATCACCGCCGCGAAGCGCTCCGCGCGGCGTGACGTCGTGATTTCGAATCGCTCCGCGGGGTGGCTCTCGGGCGGCAGAGCGGAGATCCGTAGCACGGGCTCGCTGACGTTCACGGCGCCGCCGCCTCGGACGATGGCTTCCCCGAGAGCGCGCGCAACGACTCCGAAGCCGCCATCGAGATAGCCGAGGCTCTCCTTGTTGCCGCCTTGCGTCCGCGACGTACCCCGCAAGCGCATCTTCGACCAGATCCACGCCATCGAGATCGACTCCGCGTTGCGGCCGAACTTGGCGCGGAGGAGCGGCCCCCAGACGGTGTCGTAGACCTCGCGGCCGGCGTAGCGCCGGAGCCAGCTCGCGGCGGTCACTCCTTCGAACGGCTCCTTCCGCGGGTAGCGCTGCAGGAACAGCGTCACGACCCCGAAGCGCACCTTGGCCGCCAAGCTGAGCGGGCGAAAGCGCAGGAGATCCATCGGCGACGTGAAGCGGTAGATCTGGCCGCGACAAAACATACCCATCACCGGCGAGATCCAGCGCAGTCGGCTCTCGAGCCCGAGCTCGCCGATAACCTCGAGAACGTCGCGATCCGAGGTGAACCAATGATGATAGTACTTCTCGATCTCGGTGTCCCCGAGCGGGAACGCCATGGCGAGGCCGCCGAGCTGCGCGCTGCGCTCGAAGAGCGATACGCGGATTCCGGCGCGGGCGAGGCGGTACCCGGCCGCCAAGCCCGCGAAGCCGCCCCCGATCACGGCGACGTTCGGCGGTGCGGAGCCTCGAGCGGTCACACTCCGTGACTTAGCAGTCCGGACGGCGCAGTTCGAGGTGCCGCGCGTTGCAAATCGACTCCGCGAACATTAGGAGTGCTCCGCACGTGATTCTCGACCTGCTTCTTTGGTGGGCTCTGCTGGCGGTCCTCGGACTGGGATTTCTACCCGTCGCGGACCGGATCTTTCCGGCGAGCTTCCCCGACCGAGGTCGCGCATTCGCCAAGCCGCTCGCGCTGATCGCGCTCACCTACGCCTCGTGGCTGCTCGCGAGCGCCGGAGTTCCGTACCGCGCCGCGCTCGCCATCGCCGCGATCGCGCTCGCGGTGATCGGCGTCGTCGCCTGGAGGCGGTTCGCGGGCGAATGGCGATCGCCATGGCTGCGTGACGAGGCGATCTTCTTCGCCGTGCTCTCGCTGTTCGCGGGCATTCGCTCGCTCCAGCCGGACGTGTTCGGCGCCGAGAAGTACATGGACTTCGCCTTCTTCAACACGCTGATTCGAACCGATCACCTGCCTCCGCAGGATCCGTGGATGAGCGGCGTGCCGATCAACTACTACTATTTCGGCTACCTGTCGCTCGCCAGCCTCGCGCGACTGACGGGCATCGCTCCGGCCGTCGCCTACAATCTCTCGCTCGCCACCGTTGGCGCGGTGATCTTCGCCGGGGCGGTCTCGATCGGCGCGTGCCTTTCGCGACGGGTCTGGGGCGGAGCGCTCGGAGGCATCGCGCTGGTCTTCATCGGCAACCTCGACGCCGCGCGCCAATTGCTGATCGAGCGGAAGGCTCTCTCCGCGTTCGACTACTGGCGCCCGAGCCGCGTCGTCCCGAACACGATCAACGAGTTCCCCTTCTTCAGCCTGTATCACGGCGATCTCCACCCGCACGTGATCGCCTTGATCATCAACGTGACCTTGATCGGCGTCGCGCTGGCGACGTCCTTGGCGGCGAGCGAGGGGCGCCCGCTCCGCTCGAACCTGCCGAACCTCGGCCTCCTGACCTTGCTGCTCGCCGCGCTGGCGCTCACGAACCCCTGGGACGTTCCCGTCTATTTCACGCTGATCGGATGTCTCTCACTGCACCGGCTCTGGGACGCGAGCCACCCCTTCCGCGCGGTGCTGACCGCCGTCGCGCTCGTCGTCGCGCTCGCCGTCGGGATGACGCTTCTCTCCCTGCCGTTCACCCTGAGGTTCCAGGCTCAGTATCACGGCGTCGGCCGGGTTCACGCGCGCACGGCGGTCGGACCCTTCCTCACCGTTTTCGGGTTCTTGCTCTTGCCGGCCGTCGCCCGCCTCGGACGCGAGAGCGTCGCGGAGCTCGCCGACGATCCGCCCGTTCGCGATCTCGTCTTCGCCTGCGCAGGCTTCAGCGCGGTGGCGCTCTACGTCGCCACGCAGAGCGCGGTGCTGATCTTCATGGCGGCTCTGCTGATCGTCTGCCTGCTCACGCTGCTCGGTCCGATTCGCCAGACGCCGATCGCGCTGGCGGTCGCGCTGCTCGCGACCGCGGCCACCGCTCTCGGCGCCTGCGAAGTCGTGTTCCTGCGCGATCCATACGGCGGCGACCTCCACCGCATGAACACGGTGTTCAAGCTCTACTTCCAGGCGTGGGTGCTTCTCGCGCTCGCCTTCCCGGCGTTCGTCGTCGACCTGCTCGACCGGCCCGGCCGCTGGATGCGCACCGCCACGATCCTCGTTCTGCTGATCGGGATCACCGCATCGCTCTGCTATCCGATGGCGGCGATTCATCTGCGGTGGGGAGCCCGCGCGCCCTCCCTCGACGGCCTCGCCTATCTCGACCGCGATCACCCGTCGGACGCCGCGGCCATTCGTTGGCTGGCAAGCACCGCCCGCGACCAGCCGGTCGTTCTCGAAGCGTCCGGCGATCCGTATTCGTACTACGCCCGAGCCTCGTCGAACACGGGGCTGCCGACCGTCCTCGGCTGGGGCAACCACGAGAACGTGTGGCGCGGCAACGATCCGCGGATCACGGAGCGCAAGCGCGACGTGGATCGAATCTACAGCGAGACCGACGTTGACGCGATTCGTCCGTTGCTCGCACGCTATCGCGTCGCCTACGTCTTCATCGGCGATCTCGAGCGCGAGCGCTTCGCGCCCGCTTCACTCGACAAGTTTCGTCTGCACCCCGAGATCTTCGAAGCGGTCGTTCACTTCGGTACGACCGAAGTCTTCGCCGTCCGCGCCACGAACGCTCGCGAGTGACTGCCTGCGTCGTTGACCGCCGCTACGGTTCCCAAACCCACGTTCATCGGCACCGAGGACAACTCGCCGCCAGCAGCCAGCGGACGAGCGCGCTGAGTGAGCTCCCGTCCTTCGCAGGGACGGCCGTTCTCACCGCATCGGACTCCGGAAGGGGAATGTCGGCAGGACGCATCCGGCGATAGAGCTCCGAAGCCCTGCGCGGCGGCACGTGTATGGTCCCGAGCGGGACGGCGCCAAGCAGCTCCTCCACGTGCTTGCGCGAGAACGCTTCGGTCTTCTTGAAGAGCAGCACGTGTGGATGGTCGTAGACCGTAAAGGCTTCCTCGGCATCGTCGTCGGCGATCTCCAGCGGCCCGAGACGCGGATAGGACGTGAACGACCGTTCGAGCCGGAAGCCGAGCGCACCCGAGAAGAGCAGCTCGTAGTAGCGGCGCGTCAGCGGATAGCGCCAAGGCGTGCGCGGGATCGAGCGATAGAGACGGTTGCTCGAGATCGCGATGTAGTCCGCCGAGGCCAGCTGATCGACGAGCTCGCGACGCTTGCTCTCGGTGTCGTCGTCGTAGAGCCGGAGCTCGATCGAACGGTAGGAAACGGCAGCGACGTCCGAAAGCTTGAGTGGCAAGCCGTCGTCCCAATGCTCGGTGGCGATCACCGATCCGGCCGGGACGTTTCGGTAGATCCAATGCGACGCCTCGACGCGGGTCGCTTCCCGGCGGTAGATCGCGGTGAAGGCAATCGCCCAGAGGGCCGTCAGCGCCACCAACAGCCACGCGAGCGCGGTCCTTAAGCGGCCAGACTCGGCGGCGAGCGGCCATGCCGCGAACACCGCGAGCACGGGGACGATCGGCAGGAAGTATCGCCCCGTCGCCGTGAACTGCGCCGCGTGATAGCCGAAGAGCACCGCCGCCCAGAGGAGCGCGATGCCGCCGCGGAGTCTTTCCCTGCGAAGCAGCCACCAGAGCACCCCGCCGACCGCGGCGAGCCCCCACGCCGGACCGATCCCCCAGAGCAGCAAATTCTTCCCCGCGAAGACGATCGGCGTGCGGCCGACCCACTGGACCGCCGGCGGATAGTCGGCAGCGCCGGTGGCGAGGATTCGGATCTCCCGCATGCTCCACACGAAGTTGTTCGCGGGCGCGACGTCGAAGAATCCGGGTCCGGCAAAGGCGTACGGCTGGACGACGCGAAACACCAAGGCTGCGGTGAGCCCAGCCGCAATCGCCCCACCGGCGAGCCGGGCGAAGCCGGCCCGCCGGGTCTGCCAGGCGCACACCCACGCGAGCGGATAGACGACGCCGAGCAACGCCAGATTGATGCGACAGCCGAGAGTCGCCCCGAACATCGCCCCGAAGAGGAGCTGCGCGCGGAGCGAAGCCGTTTCGGCGAGCGCGACGAGCGCGCAGAGAGCCGCCGTCGCAAAGAACGCGGCGGCGCTGTCGACCGTGAAGAAGTGCGCATTTTGAATGGATGTCACGCTGAGCGCGACGAGCGCGCAGGCGAAGAGTCCGACGCGGCGGCCGGCGAGCCTCGTGCCCAGCCACCCCGCCAGCGAGACGGTGCCGAGATCGTAAAGCGCCGAGAGCACGCGGCCGACGAGGTGGATGTGAGCGTAGTCCGTCTTGCCGAGCCATTGGCCGAGCCATCGGACGACGAACAGCGGCAGCGTTCCGTAGACGAAGAACGTCTGGTGGCGGTTTGCGGGATTCAACGGCGAGCGGCCGGTGTCGAAGTACTCGGAGAGCGAACGCGGCGGCGCAATCGCGGTCGCGACCATGGTGAGAAATCGCTCGTCGGGGTGGAGATGCTGGCCGTCGTCCCAGTCGAGCCCCTGGAGCCGGAGCCAGGCGGCAAGCACCAGAATTGCGGCGATCCAGGTTAGCGACCGATCGGTCGGGGTTCTCGCGGTCATCGCCAGGCGCTCAGGACAAGGGCTTCCGCGCCTTGACGAGGACGTTGACGAAGGTTTGCTTGCGCGCCGTCTCGGGTCGCTCGTTCAACCGGTCGATCCGGCGAAACACCGCGCGCGCCCAGTTGATCGGGTCGAGGCGGCTACCCGAGTTACGCTCGCCGGCAAAGCGGTCCGCGCTGCGGCGGAGCGGGCTCGGCAAGAGCCCGCGCTCGAAGAGCGGCTTGCCGATTCCATAGACGAGAAAGTGCTCGAGCGGAAACGAGTAATGAGTCGCCTCGTCGAGCCGCTCGATCGCGAACCCGGCTTCGACGACTCTGCCCGCGAGATCGTCCGGCCAGTAGAGGCGGCGGTGGCCGGTCCAGATCCCGACCAGCGGGCCGCGGCGAATGGGCCTCCCGCCGAGACCGGTCCACAGCCGTCCGAGCGGGTCCCAGAGCAGCGGATAGTTGGCGTGCGGCACCGAGATCGCCACCACCCCGCCCGGCTCGAGGATGCGATGCACCTCTCGCAGAGCCGCGCGGTCGTCCCGCAGATGCTCGAGAACTTCGGACATCAGCACCTTTGCAACCGATGCCGAGCGCAGCGGCAGGCACTCGATGTCTCCCTGAACGAGGGCGGCGGGAGCCGCTGCACGCGATGCCCAGCGCAGCCGCTCCCGGCTCTCGTCCAGACCGACGAGCCGCAAGCGGCGAAGCTTGGCCATCGCCATGAGATAGAACCCCATGCCACAGCCGCAGTCGAAGACGCGCTCGCCGTCGGCCAGATCGAGGTACTCGAGGAGCATGCGGGCCCGGCGCCGAAACGCCATGTCCACTTCGTTCCGCAACTGGCGATCGACGACACGGTCGTCGGCTTCGGCAAGCGAAGGCAGGCTTCCGTTCGACGGCGGCCGGGGCGACGCAGCCGGCGAGTCGCGCTGGCGTCCCATCGCACCCGTGAACAAGCTTTCGTACTCGTCGAGCGTTCGCTCGATCGAGAAGCGCGCGCGGATCTCCTGCGGATTTCGTCTGTATCGCAACGGCTCACGCAAGACCGCGATCAGACCGTCGGCGAGGGCTTCGGGATCGTGCGGCGCGACGAGCTGGCCCATGCCGGTGAGCCGGACCGGCTCGCGGGCGCCGGGGATGTCCGGTGCGACGACCGGCGTTCCGCAGAGCATGGCCTCGATCTGAACGAGGCCCAAGCAGTCGGTTCGGCTGGGCAGCGCGAAGGCGTCGCACATCGCGTAAAAGCTCGCCAGTCGATCGCGATCGCGCACCAGGCCGAGGAGGGAAACGCGATCGGCATGGGCGTCCAGCAGCGGACGGCAGCGGTCGTAGAACCGCTCGTAAACGACGTGGTGATCGCCGGCGTAGACGAGGTGCGCCGCCGGCTCGGCGGCAACCAGGCGAGGGATCGAGCGCAGTAGAAAGTCGAAGCCCTTCTCTTCGACGAACCTGCCGGCGAAGCCCACCAGTCTCTTGCCCTCGAGGCCGAGCTCGCGGCGCCAGCGCGCGGCCGCATCTCGATCCGGCTCCGGAATGTCGACCGGCGGATAGATGTACGACAGCTTCGGATAGAGGGCGGAGAGAAAGTCGGAGTTCTCCGCGTAATCGCGGCTATAGGCGGTGACCCGATCGGCGAGTCGCGCCGCCTGGCTCATGAATGCCGAGACCGCGCGCTCGATCATTCGATTCCCGGCGCCCGCGGGCATCACGAGATCGCCGTGATGCGTCAGCACGAGCGGTCGGCGGGCACGCCGACAGAGAAGCGCGACCAGCAGCGACTCCAGGAGCGGGGTGTGGATTTGGACGACGTCGTGTGCGGCGATCAAGCGCACGGCGACGGCGGGAAACGTCGGCGCGATCATGCCCCGGCTGACGCGCGCAATCGGTTTCACGCGAACGATGCGCACGCCGTTCACCGTCTCTTCCGGGCGGAGCGAAGGCTCGTGTTGCAGCGCGAGCACCGTCACCCGGTGGCCGCGAGCCGCCATGCCCTCGGCCACCCGCTGCGCGTGCGCGGTAAGCCCCGTCCAGTGCGGGTGATAGTAGGAGAGGATCACCAGCAGATTCATTTTCGGAATCCGAGGCGCCCGAATGTGCTCAGCTCGGCGTTGCCAGCCGAAGCCGCATGCGCATGAGGTCGCTGGCCATGCGCAGCGCGTCAGGGAACAGCCGCACCTTGCTTCCTCTCGCGTCGCTCCAATCGACCGGCACCTCGGCGATGCGGAGCCCGGCACGCTCGGCACGGGCCAGCAGCTCGACGTCGAAGGCGAATCCCGTGGTCTCGATCGCGCGCAGAATCGGCTCGACGGTCGCGCGCCGCAGCAGCTTGAAGCCGCACTGCGTATCGTGGAGAGAGCTCAGCCCGAGGCCGCGAACGAGCGAGCGGAACACCAGCCCCGAAACTCGCCGAAGGGTCGGCTGCGGCGTCAAGATGCGGGCGCCCGCGACCACGCGACTCGCCACCACGACGTCGAAGCCCTCGACCGCCTTGGCCTCGAGCTTGCTGAGCTCCTCGATCGGCGTCGAAAGATCGGCATCGCTGAAGAGCGCGAGCTCGCCCCGACTGGCAAAGACACCTTCGCGCACGGCGAAGCCCTTGCCGTGGTTCGTCTCGTAACGCAGCACTCGAACCGCGGCCAAGGCGGCGAAGCGGGCGCGGACGACCTCGCTCGTGCGGTCCCGGCTGCCATCGTCGACGACGACGATCTCCCAGCGCGCGCCACGACCCTCGAGAAAGCCAACGGCGCGCTCGAGGGTCGGCAAAATTCTTGCTTCCTCGTTGAAACAGGGAAAAACGACCGAGGTCATGATTGGGTAGTGGGTCATTCGGGCAATCGATGCCGCGCCGAAGGGGGACGGCGCCGCTTCACCGGAATCGCTCCCGTCGCTTCGGAATCATCCGCGGAGGAACGATCGGCACAGGGCCGCAACGCCTCCGTCGCGAGGTCCGGGAACGATCCACTGCGCGCAGAATTGACTCGCCGGTGGGCACCATCTAAGAACCGGCGACCCCCGAATGCAGAACCATTTCGATCTCGATCGGCCGATCTTCTGGCGTCTGCGACTCGAGCACCTGCTCTATTTTTCGCTGCTGGTCCTCGTCGGCGTGCTGCGCCTTCTCTGGCTCGGCCACCGTCCGCTCCATCACGACGAGTCGATCCACGCGTACTATTCCTGGCGAATCTTCACCATCGGGCCCTCGGATTACCGTTACGATCCCGTCTATCACGGTCCGGCTCTCTACTACCTGACGGCGCCCTTCGAATGGTTGTTCGGCCAATCGGAAGCCTCGACGCGGTTGCTGCCGGCCGCGTGCGGGCTCGGGCTCGTGGCGCTGGCCTGGCCGCTGCGCACGCTGATCGGGCGACGCGAAGCACTGTTCTATGCGACGCTCGTGACCCTCTCTCCCACCTTCGGCTACTACTCCCGCTCTCTACGCCATGACGTCCCGATCGCCTTCTTCACGTTCGCCGGGCTGGTCGCCTTCCTGTATTTCATCCGTAGCGGCCTTCGCCGTCACGCCTACCTCGCGAGCATCGCGATCGGCTTCGCCGCGGCGACCAAGGAGGACATTTATCTGAGCGCCTTCATCTTTGCCAACGCGCTCTGGCTCGTCGGCATCGGCCCGATCCGCGGCTCCCGTTCGACGCTCGGCGCCCGTGCGGTCGCATGGGCGCGCGACGTGCTCGCCTGGACCAAGCGGTCGTGGATTCCCGTGGCCACGGCGGTGCTGATCGCGCTGACGATCGCGCTGGTGCTGTACACCTCGCTGCTCACGCGCCCGGACGAATGGAACGCGCCCGCGCGCGCCCTACGCTACTGGTGGGGGATGCACGAGAAACCACGCATCGGCGGCCCCTGGTGGTACTACCTGCCGCTCGAGCTCGGCTACGAAGCGCTGATCTTCTTTCCGGCGCTCGCCACGATCGTCGCGTGGGTGCGCCGCGGCGCCGCGACGCGAGTGGACGTGCTGTTTCTCGCGTGGACGGTGCTCGCCTTCGCGCTCTACGCCTGGGCGCAGGAGAAGGTGCCCTGGCTGCTCGTGCCCGTGCTGCTGCCGCAGACCGTGCTCGCGGCTCACTTCTTCGCGCGGCAGAAGCTCGGCCGGCTTCTCTGGTGGTCGCCGCTCGCCGCCTTCACCGTCTGGTCGCTGGTCGCGTCGAACTTCCTCTACGACGCCCTGCGCATGACGGAGCCGCCGGCCGAGGCGCATTTTGAGCCGCTCGTCTACGTGCAATCGACGTACGACATCACGAAGATCATGGCCAAGATCGAGGAGGTCGGCCGCACGCTCGGCACGGGGAAAGAAACGCCGATGGTCGTCGTCGGCGATGCCACCTGGCCGCTCAGCTGGTATCTGCGCGGCTATCCGGTGTGGTGGAATTCGCTGCCCAAGGAAACCAGCGCGCCGATCCTGATCGTCGATCCGGGCGATGCGACGCGGCTGGAGAAGGACCTCGGCGGCCGCTACACGGCGACGCGCTTCGCCGTGCGCGGCTGGTGGGTGGTCGACTGGGAGAAGATGACGCCGCAGGTCTTGCTTCGCTTCCTGCTCGCGCGTCGGGTGTGGAATCCCCCCGGCACGACCGACGCCGTCATGTTCGTCGCCAACGATCTCGCGCCTCACAAGGTCTTGCCGCCCGTCACGCTCCGCCCGGCACCGGCCGCCCGCGAGTACGCCGCGAGCGCCGCGCAGACCGGCGGGCGCGTGATCGGCGCTCCTGGCGCGTCTCCCGGGCAGTTCGCCGCGCCCCGCGGCCTGTCCTTCGATCGCGACGGAAACCTGCTCGTCGCCGACACCCAGAACAACCGCATCCAGAAGCTCGCGCCTGACGGTCGAGTGCTCGCCGTCTGGGGAGGCCCGGGCCCCGGCGACGGGCCCGGCCAGTTCCGCCAGCCCTGCGGAGTGGCCGCGGCATCCGACGGATCCATCTACGTCGCCGACACGTGGAACCACCGCATCGAGAAGCTCGACGCGGACGGGCGCTTCGTTCTCGATTGGCACGAAGAGAATCCCGGATTCTGGGGTCCGCGGTCGGTCGCCGTGGCCCCGAACGGCGCGATCTTCGTCGCCGATACCGGCAACAAACGCATCCTCGCCTACGACCCCGGCGGCCAAAAGCTCCTCATCTTCGGCGGCGAAGGAAGCGAACCCGGTAAGTTCATCGAGCCGGTGGGGCTTGCGGTCGATCCGCAGACGAAGATTCTCTATGTCGCCGACACCGGCAACCATCGCGTGCAGTCGTTCGATCTCGACGGAAAATTCCGGGGCGCCTGGACCGTGTTCGGATGGCAGGAGTTCTATACGGAGCCGTATCTCGCCGTGCATGCCGGCACCCTTTGGGTGACCGACTCGTTCAACCACCGCGTGAACGCCTACGACCCGCTCGGCACGCTCAAGAAGTCGATCGACGGCGCCGTCGGATCGGTCACTCTCGGCCGCCCGACCGGGATCGCGGTCGCATCCGACGGCCGGGTCTTCGTGTCGGATCTCACGGCCGGCCAACTCGTCGTGCTCGACGCCTCGACCCTCGCCCAGTAGCCTGCACGGGCCGGAGCCGGGATCGCGACCAACGGAAGCGATCCGTGACGCATGCTCCTTGCTCCCTGAGCTACGCGTGCGACCGTGGGTTGAATTGTCTCCGCCGTCCTCTACAATTCGGCTCGAAGTGAGAGGTCCTCGTTGATCGTCGAATGCCCGCGCTGCCGGGCTCGCTACCGGGTGGAGACGGGAGTTCTCGAGCGCGATCAGACGTTCAAGTGCTCGCGCTGCAGCCACATCTTCGCCTACGAGGCGGAGAGCACGAGCGAAGTGCCGGGGCCCCTCGAACCCGCGCAGGCGGCGCCTCCTCCCGCCTCCGAGCCGCAACCGCTGGAGCTGCCTCGGGTGGAGCCGCGCAAGCCGGCCGAGCGCCGCGACGTCGATTCGTTATCGTTCTCGTTTCCACGGTCGAGCCCTACGGGGAGCAAAGAGAGCGAGAGCGACGAGGAGCCGCAGCGTGCCTTCTCTTCGCAAACGCCGCCAGCGGATCGCAACTTTTCCTTCGCCGAAGACGATGAGCAGGACGACTCCTCCGACGCGTTCGATGACGAGCGCCACGTCGCAGACGATGAGCCTCGCTTCGTGCGCGGCGAGGAGCCACTGCGCGGGGAGGAGGAGAGCGGACGCGACCCTGGCCGGCCGTATCTTCTGTACCTCGCGATTCTGGTCATCCTCTACGCGATCCTCGCGCTCGATCTGCTCAACCATCCGGCCCAGGCCACGAAGCTGCTCGCGAGCGTGCCGATCGTCGGCAACATGCTGGCCGAGGATCACCTGCTGCAGACCCGCGTGCAGCTGCAAGACGTCGAGGGCGCCTATCAGCAGATCAAGGACGACCGTTTCGTGTTCATCGTCTCCGGGCGCGCAGTCAACACTTCGGCCGAGTCGCTGAAGGGCGTGCAGATCGAGAGCGCCATCTACGACCAGAACGGTAAGGCGGTCGAGACCAAGAGCATCTACTGTGGCAACGCGATGTCGCTGAAGATCGTCAAAGATCTGTCGACGAAGGAGATCTCGCTTCTCCAGCGCCTCGAGCCGCCCAAACGATTCGAAATCCGCCCGGGCGAGTCGGCGGGGTTCAGCGTCGTGTTCCTGAATGCGCCGCGCGGCTTGAAGGAGTTCACGACGAGGGTGGCGGCGGCGCAGGCATCGACGTCCTGACCGTAAGCCCCGCGCTACTTCTTCTCCGCCTCTTCCTCTTTCGCTTCGCCGCCCTTCGGCGTCACGTCGATCGCTTCCGGTTCGTTGACAGCCTTGCGAAAATTGCGAATGGCTCGCCCGAGATCACCGCCGACGTCGCTGAGCTTTCCGGCGCCGAACACCACGACGACGATCAACAAGATGACCATCAGCTCGCCAAAACCGAGTCCGAACATGCTTCGCCCTCGCCTTGGACAGTAGCCGCAACCCGGGCAGCCCGCAAGGCGGCGGACAGGGCTGCCTAGCCACCGCCTAGCCAGTGTAGGCGCTTTTGGTTAGACTTGCCCGGACATGGCGAACACGGCCGACGTCTCGCTGGATCGCCAGGGGAGCTTGTTTCTCCCGCTCGCGCTGTCGATCCTCATTCACGCGCTCCTCGTCCTGATGTTCGCCGTTCGCGCGCTGCGCTCGGTCGAGCCGGCGTCCCCCCCCTTCGAGGTCGCGCTGCTGCAACCGCAGGAGAGCGCATCGGCAAAGGCGCAGGCGCAGGCCAAGACCGCCGAGAAGGCTCCGCCGGCACCGGCCGAGGAAGCCGTACCGCCGCCGAAGAACCAGATCGTCAGCCCGCCCGACAGTCCGGAACAGACACCCGAGAAGGCCCGTCTCTTCAGTGACCGAGACAGCAAGGCGATCGAGGAGATGATCAAGCGCGGCGAGCCCGCGCCTCCCGCCAAGCCGCCGCAACAACCTGCCAAGCTCGACAACGCAAAGCCTTCGGCAGCGGACAAGCAACCGGCTACCAAGAGCAAGGGAGACGCGCAAGGCAAGGAGCGAGGCTCGGCGCTCGCCAAGACCGAGCCGCAGCCCTCCTCTCCTTCGACCCACACCGCCCCGACGGTTGGCCTCAGCGATCTCTTCGTCCGTCCCTCGGAGCTGGCTCGCGACCCGGCGCTGCGCAAGGGGGAGTCGGGAGACGATCAGAAGACGGCCGAAGGCGGAAAGCGGGATCTCGCCTCCCTCGCCCGTCCCGAGCTCTGGGCAGATCCTGGCCAACGCGGCACGCCCGACTATTTGCCCGATATCCGCGAGGGCAACTTCACTCTCCTCAACACCAAGGCCGACCGCTTCGCTCCGTTCGTACGTCGGGTCGGTCTGCGCGTGTTCCAGTCCTTCAGCATGGAGTTCAAGGAGCAGATCTTCGCCGGCAACGTGCCGCAGGGCCGCGACAACGTGGAGGTCGAAGCGGTGATGACCCCGGACGGCCGGCGCGTCGAGGTCTACCTCAAGCAGCGCTCGGGAAATCTATCGAGCGACCGCGTGCTCCTCGGCACGCTGAACGACAGTATCTTTTTCGACCAAAATCCTCCGGCACAAGCCGTCGCCGAAGACGGTCGCATTCACTTCGTGTTCGCGCTCAACGCCTCGGTCTGGTACGGCCGCGACGAGAATGGGCGACTCCAGCCCGGAGCCCACTGGATCTTCGGGGCGGGGCTGCTTTAGGAGCGGTGCACCGCTTGCACCGCTCGCGGAAGGAGAAGGCGGTTCGCACTTTGGCAGCGGCAATTCCTAGACCGCGGCCCCAACGAGAGGGAGAACGCACCCATGCCTAGTACCCGAGAGACCGTTCAGAAGTGGTTCGACCTTATCGCAAAGGGCGACGCGCAAAGCGCCTTTGCCCTGTTCACGGACGACATCGTCTACACCTTGAAGGGAACCACCCCCGTGTCGGGCGTCTACCGCGGCCTGCGACAGATCGTGGAGGACTTCTTCACGCCCTGGCGCAAGCAGATCGTGGGCGACATCGTCCTCACCGTAGAGGAGCTCATCGGTGACGGCGAGCGTGTGGTCGCGCTCGCGCGCGGGAAGGCCAAGACCATTCACGGCCGCCCCTACGACAACGACTATGCATTCGTGTTCCGTCTCCGCGACGGCAAAATCTCGGAAGTCATCGAGTACCTCGACACCGCCCTGGTCGAGACCGCGGCCTATAACAAAACGTTCGCCTGACGGCGTTGCTCGGCGAAGCGGCCGCACGGTCGACAGCCAGTCGTGATCGTTCGCGCCGACTCGAATGACTGCGGCGAGCAACGCCGCACCCTGCTTCTTGGAAGCCCGCGCCACCGCGCCCCGGCGAGCGTGGAGGCAGGACAGGCTACGGGCTGCTCGTCGGGAAGACCGCCGACGCGTGGCGCAACGTGTCCTCGCTCACCTCGGTCGTCGCGCCGGCACGGATCTCCACCTGCATGCGTCGATAGACGGTTCCGTACATCGAGGCCACGACGTAGCGACCGGGAGGGAGACGGATCTTTTCCGGCTCCTCTCCCTGTCGCCACCCTTGGTTCTGAATCCGAGCGACGAACTGTCCGTCGCTCCCATGGATCTCGTAGGGTCGGCGGATGCCGTAGTAGTAGTTGCTGCCGATCTGCGTCTGGTCTCTGTCGGTCGCGACGATCAAGACGCCGTCGCCGCTCCCGTCCGGCGGCGATTCCGCAGGCGCTACGACGGGCGCTTCCGCGCGCCATGAGACGGCGCTCGGGGATACGTGGGAGCTGCACGCCGCCGCACCGGCGAAAACCAACGCCGAGAGACACCACGCGCGCCCAGGGTTCATTCGATGCTCGCTTTCCGCCAGCGCAGCTTCGGCTGACGCGCGGCGCGCACCTCATCGAGACGAGAGACGCGCGTCCGGTGCGGCGCGCTCTTCACCCGCTCGGGGTGCTCGCGAGCCTCGCCGACGATCGCCTCCACGGCGGCGATGAACTCGTCGAGCGTCTCGCGGGTCTCCGACTCCGTCGGCTCGATCATGATCGCGCCGCTGACGATCAGCGGAAAATAGATCGTCGGCGCGTAGAAGCCGTAATCGAGGAGTCGCTTGGCGAGATCCAATGTCTCGATACCGAGCGGCTCGAGCTTCGAGTCTGAGAATACGCATTCGTGGAGGCACGGGCCATCGTAGGCGAGCTCGAGCACGCCTTCGAGACGCTTGCGCACGTAATTGGCGTTGAGGATCGCCATCTGCGTCGCCCATCGCATGCCGTCGCCGCCGAGCGAGATCATGTACGCGTAGGCGCGGACCAGCATGCCGAAGTTACCGAAGAACGCTCGGATCCGGCCGATCGACTTCGGGAAGTCGTCGCTCAGGTGGTAGCCAGCATCCCCGCGAACGACGCGCGGCACCGGTAAGTAGTCGGCCAGTACCCGCTTCACCGCCACGGGTCCGGCGCCCGGTCCGCCTCCACCGTGCGGCGTCGAGAACGTCTTGTGCAAGTTGAATTGCAGGACGTCCGCGCCCATGTGTCCCGGCTTGGCTACCCCGAGGAGCGCATTCATGTTCGCGCCGTCGAAATAGACGAGGCCCCCCTTCTCGTGAACCGCACCGGCGATGCGCACGATGTCCTTCTCGAAGAGCCCGAGCGTGTTCGGGTTGGTGACCATGATTGCCGCCGTCTCGGCATCGACCAGGGGCGCGACGGCCGCGGGATCGATCATCCCCTCGTCGTTCGAGGCAACGGGCACGACCCCATAACCGCAGAGCGCCGAGCTCGCGGGATTCGTGCCGTGGGCGCTCTGCGGAATCAAGACCTTCCGCCGCGGGCTTCCGCGGCTCACGTGGTGCGCGCGGATCATCTTCATGCCCGCGAGCTCCCCGTGGGCTCCCGCGGCGGGCTGCAGGCTCACCGCGTCCATGCCGCTCACCTCGGCGAGCAGCGCTTCGAGCCTCGCCATCAGCTCGAGCGCTCCTTGCGCCGCCGGCGTCGGCGTCAGCGGATGGAGCTCGGCGAAGCCCGACAGACGCGCGATCTTCTCGTTCAGCACCGGGTTGTACTTCATCGTGCAGGAGCCCAGCGGATAGAAGTTCGTCGCGGCGCTGAAGTTCCACTGCGACAAGCGAAGGAAGTGGCGCAGCACCTCCATCTCGGAGAGCTCGGGGAAGTCGTCGAGATCATCGCGGCAAAGCTCCGCGGGAAGCGACTCGGCGTCGCGCTCACGCTCGGCAAGCAAAGGCAGCGTGTAACCGCGCCGGCCGCCCGATCCGCGCTCGAAGAGGGGCAACTCGTCGAGCGAAAGGCCTCGGGATTCGTCCGCCCCGCTCATTCAACCAGCGCTTCCGCCAAGCGGTCGATGTCGTCCGCCGAATGCACTTCGGTCGCGCAGACGAGGAGCGCATCCTCGAGCGCCGGGAACCACTGGCCGAGCGGCACGCCGGCGAGCACGCCGCGCTCGAAAGCCCGCTCGTAGCGGACGCGGGCGTTCGGCAGACAAACCGCGAACTCGTTGAAGAACGGTGCCGAGAACACGAGCTCCGCTCCGGCCCGCTCGCGGAGGCAACGCAGCGCATGGCGAGCCTTGCGTGCATTGCGCTCCGCGAGCTCGCGCAGCCCGCGGCGGCCAGCGAGCGCCAGGAACACGGTCGCCGCCAGCGCACACAGACTCTGGTTCGTGCAGATGTTCGACGTCGCCCGCTCGCGCCGGATGTGCTGCTCGCGCGTGGCGAGTGTGAGCACGTAGCCGCGGCGCCCCTGCTCGTCCACGGTCTCACCGACGAGCCTCCCGGGCATGCTGCGCACGAAGCGCTCACGAGTGGCGAAGAGGCCGAGGTAGGGCCCGCCGAACGACAGCGGGATGCCGAAGCTCTGGCCTTCTCCCACCGCGATGTCGGCGCCGAGCGCGCCGGGAGGACGGAGCAGCCCGAGCGCCATCGCTTCGGGCGTCACGGTGACCAGCAGCGTGCCGGCGGCTGTCGTCTTTGCGGCGATCGCCTGCAGGTCCTCGATCACGCCGAAGAAGTTGGGGTAGCCGACGACAACGGCCGCGGGCGCGGGAGTCAGCCGTCGCTCGAGCGCCGCGAGGTCGACCCGGCCGTCGGCGCCGAACGGGACTTCCTCGGACTCGAGGCCGCCGAGCCCCTCGAGATAGGTGCGGACGACTTCGCGGTACTGCGGCGGCAGCGAGGCCGCGACGAGAACGCGCCCGGCCTTCGGGGCGAGCCGCTTCGCCATCAGCACGGCTTCGGCCGTCGCCGTCGAGCCGTCGTACATGCTCGCGTTGGCCACTTCGAGACCGCAGAGTGACGCGATGAGCGTCTGGAATTCGAACGTCGCCTGCAGCGTGCCCTGACTGACCTCGGGCTGGTACGGGGTGTAGGCGGTCGAGAACTCGCTGCGGAGGATCACGTGGTCGACGACCGACGGAATGAAGTGCGGGTAGGCGCCTGCCCCGGCGAAGCAGAGAAGGCTCGGCGCCACGCGGTTCTTCGCGGCGAGCGCCGCGAGACGTGCCGTGACGTCGGCTTCGCCGAGCCCGTTCGGAACGTCGAGCGTGGCCTGCCGGCGCAGAGCAGCCGGAATGTGAGCGACGAGGTCGTCTAGGGATCGCAGGCCGATCGCGCCGAGCATCGCGGCGACGTCGGCCTCGGTGTGCGGGATGTAGCGCATCGCGATCGACGCGGACTATTCCTCATCCTCGTCTTCATCGTCGTCGATCTCTTCGTCTTCTGTCTCTTCCGCTTCCTCCGCCTCGCCTTCCTCCTCCACGTAGTCCTTGTAATCCTGTGCCGTCATCAGGTGCTCGAGCTCGGAAGGGTCGCTCATCTCCACGCGAATCAGCCACGCGTCGCCATACGGGTCGTCGTTGATCAGCTCTGGGCTCGAAACCAGGTCGTCGTTGCTTTCGGTGACCTCCCCGGAGACCGGCGCATAGACGTCGGAGGCCGCCTTCACGGACTCGACGACGCCGAACGGCTCGTCCTTGGTGACCGAATCGCCGACCTTGGGCAGCTCGACGTAGACAACCTCGCCGAGCTCGTGCTGCGCGAAGTCCGTGATGCCAACCGTCGCCAGGTTGCCCTCGATCAGCACCCATTCGTGCTCTCGGGTATAGCGGAGC
>Ga0315278_10001493_pt1 | contig 20545 bp, 17 predicted proteins | sample YL17G06_0_MG_FD_203880 | JGI IMG/M metagenome (GOLD analysis project Ga0315278, IMG submission 203880) | Sediment microbial communities from Yellowstone Lake, YNP, Wyoming, USA - YL17G06_0 | ecosystem: Environmental > Aquatic > Freshwater > Lake > Sediment | place: USA: Wyoming | collected... | reverse complement strand
GGCGTGTCGTTCTCGCTCGGCGCCGGCGAATCGGCGATGGTGACGGGCTGGCTCGCCTGCGGCTCGACGCCGGAGGAGGCCCGCGCCCTCGACGCGGCGTTCCGCCGAGACGGGCTCGCCTCCTCGCTCGCCCGGACCAGAGGCCACTGGAATCTCTGGTCGAGCGAGGGGGCGCGCGATTTCGCCGACCTGCCGGAGCTGATCGGATCGGTCTACGCCTCGAGCCTCCTCGCGCTCCGGCTCCATCAGACGCCGCAGGGGGCGATCGTATCGGGCGACGGCGACACCCGCTGGTGCTGGATCGCCGACGCGGCGATCGCGGCCGATTCCCTCGGGCGCGCGGGTTATCACGGCGCGGCCAGGCGCCACTTCGAATTCGTCGCCGACGCGGCGCGGCGCGCGGGCCGGCTCACGGCAGCGTACGAGCCCTCGGGGGAAGCCGTCACGATGCCGGCAGAGCCCGAGGCAGCGGTGATCGGCACCGCGCTCCATCTCTGGGCCGTCGCGCGGCACCTCGAGCGCGACCGCGACGTGGAGTTCCTGGCGCCGATGTGGGAGTCCCTGCTCGTCCCGGCGGCCGAGCGTCTGGCCGGGTCGCTCGACGCGGGAGCCGCGTGCCTCCCACGCTCTCTCGACTGGTGGAACGAGCGGCCGGGATTTCACGCCGCGGCGGCCGGCGCGGTTCGTGGCGGGCTTCGTGCCGCGGCCCGCATGGCGGCGCTCCTCGGCGAAACGACGCGGGCCCGTGCGTGGTCGGCCGCGGGCGACCGCGTCGGGCGCGCCATGGGGGTCCTATTGGCAAGGGGCGCCTCGGGAGCCTTTCATCGCGGGCTCGCCGCGCTCCCGCCGGAAGAACGAGGAACCGACGCGTGGCGGACGGACGAGACCTCGGACGCGTCGCTCCTTCTCCTGGGCCTCCTCGACGACTTCGAGCCCGAGGATCCGCGCGTCCGCGCGACGGTGGCGAACGCCCGCGAGCGGCTCTGGGTGCGGACGGGAACCGGCGGCCTCGCGCGATACGAGGGCGATCTGGTCGGAAACGTGGGAGGTGGCGTCACGGCAGGAAGCGACATCCCGGGAAGCCCGAACGTCGCGGCGACACTCTGGCTCGCGCTCCACGCGACACGCGCGGCGCGCCGGGTCCAGGAGCTGGAACCGGCGAGAACGCTTCTCTTCTGGGCCGCGGCCCGGGCCGAGGGGATCGGCCTCCTGCCGGAGCGGCTCCATCCCTACCGAGGGCGGAACACCGGGCCCCTGCCCTCGATCGCGGCGCATGCGTGGTTCGTGCAGGCCGCCATCGATTACTGGGAGCGGTCGCGGCTCCTCACGCGCTGCGATCGCTGCGGCGAGCCGGCGCCCGCGCGCCGCGAACGCCGCCGGCACGGGGCGAGCGCGTCCGGGCCGGCGAACCGCGCCACGTCACTTCCAGGTGTCGTCGGCGACCTGTAGCGTGAGCGCCGCGCGGATGAAGCGTTCGCTAACGCCGAGCGCCTCTTTGTCGCCGCGCTTCCCCGCCTCGATGGTGAAGTCCAGCCCGCCGCCCTTGTCCTGAGTCACAATCCCCGTTCCGAGCGAGAAGGTGAGCTCGTTCACGCCCGCGGTACCGCCGGCGATGGTCGGCTGTCGGTCGAGCGGCATGAGATCGGGCCACTCGAGGTAGCTCACGCCGAGCCGAATCGGAAGACCGCTTGCCCCGGACCCGGCGTTCCCGGCGCCGCCCGTGCGTTCGATGCCGAAGGAGAGGCGCGTCATGGGGCGGAAGTCGACGAGGTCGCTCGGAAGCGACTCCCGGTTCCAGTTGGCGCGGCGGTACTGCGTGGCCACGTGAAGGTGCGACGTGACCGACCCGCTCAACCCCACCGCCCAGCCGTCCGGAATCGTCAGCGAGCGCCCCGCCGTCGTGACCGTCGATCCGGCACTCTTCTGCGTGATGGTCAGCGGAAGCTCCCGCTTCATCTCGTAGACGGCGCCGAGCGTCCAGCGGCCCAGCGACTGCTGGCCGCCGAAACGCCAGTGGCCGAGGCGATCGTAACGAACCTCGATGGTGTCGCGCATGGTCGAGAGCGCGGCATCGGCAAAGGTTCGCGTCCACTCTTCGTGATAGGAGCCGGCCACGATCTCGTAGTCGACGCCGAGGCGGGTGGAACGCAGGATCGATTTCGCGAGGGAGAGCCGGATGAACTGAAGTCCGCCCGTGCCGTCGATGCGAAGCGTGGAGAGCGTTCCCGAGCTCTCGGGCCGGTCGGCGCGGAATTTCGCGTCGGTCCCGATGGCGTAGGCCCCCCCCAGGACGATTCCGGCCGGGAAACGCACCGCCGCTCGGAACGTGGGAACGAGCGTCTCCGAGACCCCCTCCGACGTGGCGTTCTTGCCGTCGATCTTCCGGTACGAAGGGAGAATGGTCGCCTGGAGGAGAAGATTCCGGATCTCCGTCGTCGAGGCCGGATTGACGAGGGAGTACTGGGTCGCCCCGTGTTCGGCGACACCGGCCCCGCCAAGGGCGCGGATGCGGGCCCCTTCCTCGAGCGAGGGTTCGCCGAGACCGCCCGGTCCGTAGACCGTGCTGGCCATGCCGGGACAAATCGTCACGGAGAGCCAGACGAAGGCGGCCAGGACCGCCGCCACGCCGAGACGGCAACGACTCGTGCGCGCACCCATCAGAACCTCGCCGGTGGCGGGCTGGTGTAACTGACCCGCAGCTCGACGGGAAGGGACGACTCGCGCGAGCGCACGTTGATCGGGAACGCGTAGTAGGGCTTCCGGATCTGGATCAGGATGCCGTTGTTCGAGGCCGAGGACCCGCTCCACTCCCGGATGATTCTCGGCGGAAACGCCAGGGTCACGACGCTGTCGCTGGCCGCCACGGTGACCTTCGAGCGGATCCCGAGCGTAGTCAGATCGTACGTGAGGGCGTCGCGCAGCGTGACGCTCTCCGCCCAGTCCGACTTGACTCCCAACGCCACGATCTCGACCTCGTCCCCCGTATTGAACGGCTTCGTCGAAGGGTCGAGACGAAGGCGCAGCGTCGCCTCGTTCACGGTAGAGCCGTCAGGCACCAAGAGGGGCGGAAAGTGAAGCAGGAGCGCGGCGTCGTAGTTGCCACCGAGGACGAGCGTCGTGTCGGAGCCCGTGGGCGCCGGCGAGATCGGCGAGCGTCTCCCGTAGTGCCGCTTGAGAGGCGTAATCCTCGTGAGGGCGGTGTCGCTGGGGGTGGCGCGATTCAAGTAGGTGATGCGCATGAAGGCCGCGTTGGCGTCGAGGACGCTCAGCTCGTTCCCGGAAATACCGATGAAGGCGAGACCCTGGAATGAGTCGGGGCGCGCGGCCCAGCGCTGGATATCCGGATACTTCGCCGGGGGAAGGGCGAACCTGAGCGGCGCGGAAAGATGCGCGTCGGATTGCGCCAGCGTGAGCCCCGGCTGCCCGCCGAGCGGATCGCCCCATGTCTTCGAGGAATCGAACGGACCGGCGTTTTCCGACATGGCGACGATCATCGAAGCCGTCGGCGTGTCGGAGAGCGGGTCGACGCCGATCTGAACCTCGATCGCGACGATGCTGTCCTGCGGGACGGTCGCCGGCGGAAGGAGCCAGATCGAGGAGGTGAAGAAGGCCTCGGCCAAGAGCGATCCGTCGGTCCCCACGAGCACTGGCGAGTCGAGGATCGACTTCTCGGTCCCGACGTAGGTATCGCGGTCGGGAGTGAGGATCAGGCTGGTCGTGGTCCCCAGGCCCCCCTCGCCGCGCAGGAGACGCCGGTTGGAGAAGATCTTGTCCTGCTCGTTGGAACAGCCCGATCCGGCGAGAACCGCCGCCAGGAGAATAATGGGGAGCAAGGGGGGGGCCGGGCGCATGGCCATGGATGATAATCCCTTGTGGCTGCGTCCGCTAGAGAAAGGCATTTTCCTCTAGAACCGACCCCATCGCTCTCCAGTTCCACCCCCCGCCTGCCGATATCTACTTACGCGCACAAAGACCTATCGGGGGGAGCACCATGGCCCGCAGGCCGAACGCCAAGAAGTCCAAATCGATTTCCTTGCCTTCGGCCGCCGAGAGCCGCGAGCAGCTTCGCGATTCCCTGGCTCGACGCTACGTGTTCGGGGTCGCCTTACTCATGGCGGTCCTCGGCTACACGGCATATCAGCTCACCCCAGGCGCGGCGCTCGGCGTCCCCGAGGAGGTACGCGGACCCGCGAGGATCGCGCTCGGAACGCTCGTGGTGGCCGCGACCGCGCTCCTCGGCTTCTTCGCCTTCCGTCGTCGATTCTCGGAGTTGGAACGCGTCCGAAACCTCCGCGCTCAACTGACCATCTACCGCGTCGGGGAAACGCTGGAGCGCCTCGACCGCGAGGACGAGCTGGTCCGCTGCGCGCTCGACGTGATCGCCGAGGGGACGGGGCTCGCCCACTGGGCGATCTACCGGAAGGACGAGAGGGACGGCGTCTTTCGCCTGGCCGCGACGCGCGGCCTTGCCGAGTTGGCGCTCCGGGAGCTGGCCCCCGAGCCGATCGGCCCGGACGCGAAGTCGCCCGCGTCGCGCGCGGCCTGGCTTGTCGAGACGATCGTCTCGCGCGACCTAGGCTCGACGCCGGAGTACTCGTTCGCGGCGTCGACCGAAGGGCTCGACGCGCGCCCGATCGTCGTGTCGGTTCCGCTCACCGATCGCGGCGAAGCGGTCGGCGTGCTTCAGTGCTTCGTTCCACGCCGGCGCGGGTTCGAGACCGATCAGCTGGCTCTGGTCCGCTGGACAGCCTCGCAGCTCGCGGTGGGGCTCAAGCGGCTCAAGATGGAACGCCGCGATCGGATGCTCGCTTCCTACCTTCGCGGGAGCAGCGAGATCGTTCTCGTCCTGGACGGCGACAACCGCGTCGTCGACGCGAACGAATCCGCGGAACGAACGCTGGGCGCCGCCCCGGGAGCTCTCCGGGGGCGGGCCGTGGCCGACTTCCTGACCGAAGAGGGTTCGGGACAGCCGTACACGACGCGCCACGCCGGACCGGAGAGCGGCTCGACGCGGGCGTCCCTCCGCCTCCGCGCGGGCGACGGTCGCCACTTCCCCTGCGACGCGACGATCGCCCCGATCTCGCACCCCGAGACGGGCGAGACGGCTTCGCTCGTGATCGCGCGCGACGTCACCGACCGCCGGGAGCGCGAGGAAGCCCTCCGCCAGACGCACGAGGCGCAGCGCCGTCTGAACGCGGAGCTTCGCGGGGCGAACGCGCGGCTCGAGGAGGCGCGGCATCTCCAGCAGCAGTTCCTCGCCAACACCTCTCACGAGCTCCGGACGCCGCTCAACAGCGTCATCGGCTTCGCCACGCTCCTCGAGCACGGCTCCGCGGAATCGCCCGAGGAAGTGGCTTCGTTCGCCCGCTCCATTCACCAGGGGGCCGATCATCTCCTCGAGCTCCTGAACGACATTCTCGACCTCGCGAAGATGGAGGCCGGCCGCCTCGACCTCCAGATCTCTCCCGTCGATGGCCGGGAGGCTCTCTACGCGGCGGTGGAGGCTCTGGGCCCCGTGGCGGACGAGAAGGGATTGGCGCTCCGCGTCGAGATCTCCCCGAAAACGCTCTCGTTCCCGCACGACTCGGGGCGGTTCCGGCAGGTGATGCTGAACCTCGTCGGAAACGCGGTGAAGTTCACCGATCAGGGAGAGGTGACCGTTCGGGCGTGGCACGACGAGGCGGAGGGCGAGATCCGCGTGGTGGTGACCGACACGGGGATCGGCATCGCGCCGGAGCGGCAGCAGGACCTCTTCATCAAGTTCGCGTCGTACGACGGCTCCTACGCGCGGCGCAGGCCCGGCACCGGGCTCGGGCTCGCGATTTCGAAGGGGCTCGTCGAGCGGATGGGCGGATCGATCACGGTGGAGAGCGAGGGGGTGAATCGCGGGACGAGCGTCCGCCTCGCCTTCCCCGCCGAAGCGGCGGCGGAATCGCGGCCGCCGGCCGAGCCGACGGTGGAATCGCAAGCCTGACCGGGAGGCAACCGAATGAAGTCGAGAATTCTCGTCGTCGAGGACGATCCGATGAACGCGAAACTCTTCCAGCTGATCCTCGCCCGGAAGGCCGACTTCGACGTCGTGGTGACCGAGGATCCGGCGTACGTGCTCGAGGAGACGCGCGCGGGGCGAGCGGCGCTCGTGATCATGGACGTTTCCCTCTCGCGGAGCCAGTACCAGGGAAAGCCGGTGGACGGGCTGGCCATCACGAGACTCCTGAAGAACGACCCTTTGGCGCGCCAGGTGCCCGTCCTCCTCGCGACGGCTCACGCCATGAAGGGCTCGCGGGAGAAGTTCCTCGCCGAGTCGGGCGCCGACGACTACGTTTCGAAGCCGATTCTGAGCGCGGACGACTTGATCGCGCGGGTTCGCACACTCTTGCGGAAGGGAAGCCATGCCGTATCGCCTGCTGCTCGTCGATGACGAGCCACACCACCGTAAACTCCTGCGCATGATCCTTCGCAAGGGGGAATACGAATTCGTCGAGGCGGAGGACGGCAACGAAGCCCTGCGTCTCCTCGCCATGGAGGCGATCGACCTCGTCGTGCTCGACCTCATGATGCCGAACCCGAACGGCTTCGACGTACTGACGGCCCTGCGCCGCGAGGAGCGGTACCGCGATCTGCCGGTCATCGTCGCGAGCGCCTCCACCTCCCCCGAGGACGTGGAGCGGAGCCTGGAGCTCGGCGCGGTGGACTACTTCATGAAGCCGCTCACCGAGTGGGACATCCGCTTCCAGCTCCCCATCAAGGTGAGGAACGCCATCGCGCTCCACCAGGCGTCCGACGTGCGGCTCCGCACCGAGCGAATGAAGGCGGTCTCGGCCATGGCCGTCGCGCTGAATCACGAGATCAACAACCCTCTGCAAGTCATTCAGGGGAACGCGCAGCTCCTCCACGTGCTCCCGAACCTGGCCCCCGAGGTGCGGGACAAGGTGCAGCGCATCCGGGCCGCCACGGAGACGATCGCGAACCTGACGCACCGGATCGCGGCGCTCCGCGACGTGGTGACGACCGACTATCCGGCGGGCAACAAGATGACGGTGCCGATGGTGAACTTGAAGGCGTCGTCGGAGCGGGACGCGAGCGACGCGGAGGCCGCGGCGCCCGAGGCGGACGGCGAAGGGCCGGTGTCGAGGGGCGGACCTACTGCAGACCGATCGTCGGGTAGATCCAGTTCAGAATGAGGAAGTTGAGCCGCCCGATCAGGAGCGCCACGCGGCCCATGACCGTGAACCCAAAGGCGGCGCCGAAGGAGATCATCAGGAACCAGATCCCGAGCCGGGCCAGCGGCTTCGTGACGGCGTTCTGCTCCTTCGAGAAGAAGAAGTAGACCAGCACGCTGTAGACGCCGACGATGAAGATGAGCGAGACGAGCGTCGTCGCCTGGAGCGACGAGAGCGGCAGCATCGTCCGGGCGATCTGAGGCAGGACCTCACCCTGGATTCTCCGCGTGAAGTCCACCCCGATGTAATAGGCGACGAAGATCGCCAGCGCATAGCGCGAAACCCACCCGATCTTCGGGACCGCCCGCACGTAGAGCATCAGCCCCAGGAGCCCCGGCACGACCAGGTCCCAGTTGTGTCCGAAATCCTGCACCATCGGGTCGACGAGGTTCGGCAGGAGCGTCTGATTGAGCGTGATGCCGACGTAATAACCTAGCGACACTCCCGCGAAGAGGCTCTCCGCGAATCGGAAGAAGGGGTTGTCCTTGTAGAGGAACGAGAACGCGAAGAGCGTGAGGAGCGCCGCGAGCCACGTTCCGAATCCGACGAAGTGCATGGCTGTTACGCCCTCGCCTTCTTCGCGCGTTCCTGGAAGAACGCGATGTTGCCGAGAACGATGAAGAGGAGGATGAAGCCGTGCAGGACCGTCTGCCCGTCCATCCCCTTCGTGGCGGTGAAGCCCTTGGTGCTCCTGTATAGGGATGCAAGTTCGGGATGCCCACGGGACAGGAGCAACTCGTACTCCGCCGCCCCCTTCATGCCGCCCAGCATCCCGACCAACTGCCCCGAGTTGATGAACGCGTAGTACTTCGGTGCGCTGACCGCGGTGGGGCCGATGATCACCGGCGTGCCGATCTGCGAGTGGACCTGCGTGATCCAATATTCGCCGATCAACCCAGTGGCCGCCGTGAAGACGAGCTTCACGTCGCGGATGCTCTTCAGCCCGCGCATGATGGGGAACTCCGAGAGAGGGCGCCCGCTCACGTCGGTCGGAAACGCCGCCGAGATGTCGTCGCCGAGCCGGCGCATGACGGCCGTGGCGCCGTCCTTGTATCCGAGGTTGATGTAGTCGACGCCGTACTTGGCGTCCGGATATTCGGCCGTGATCCTCGCGAGACACTGGTTGGCGAGTCCAAGCCCGCCGAGCGGGTATAGCGCGGTCACGACGACGCGGACCTTCTTCAGCAGGCACTGGCGGAGGAACGCCTCCGCCATCGGGTCGTTCTCAGGCGCCGACGACGGACCGTAGTCGAACGAGAGCCAGACGATGTCGCCGGGCTTGAGCGCCTCGATGTAATCGAACGATTTCTGGGTCGATTCCGTGACCGTCACCGGAAGGCCGACCGGGAAGATGATGGGGCCCGCGACGCTCAGGAGGACGAGGAGGAAAATCCAGCGCCGATCGAGGGCGAGGAATCGGTGAAGGAGCCCAGGCATCCTAGTCTCCCTTCCCCAGCCCGAGGTAGCCGCGCTCGATCCCGAGGATCACGCGAATCGCCATCGAGGCCCCCCCGAGGGCGGCGCCGATGATGATCCCCGACTGGGCGGCTCCGTTCGGGATGTTCATGATCCACTCGGTCGCCTTCCCCAGGCCCTGGCTCGCCGCGGCCGCAGACGGCTGAAGCGGGGGGAACGGCGCCGCGAGGAACTCGAGGAGCGGAACGCGGCCCGCCATCACGATCCCGCCGGCGATGAGGAGAATCGTCGCCTCGGTGTTCCGGGCTCGGAAGGCGCGCACGGCGGCGCTCGCCATGAAGAATGCCAGAAGCGCGAAGATCGTCGATTGGAGCGACTGGAAGACGTACACGGTGATCCAGTTGAAAGGCGTGGAGGAACCGTCGGGAAGGAGCCCGATTCCCTGCTTCGAGATCGCGCCGTAGATTCCGAGGCCCCCCGTCACCAGGAGGCCGGTGAGCAGGACCACGGCGTAGGGCCACCCCGGCTCGCGACGGTTGATCTTCCGGTTGTTCACCGAGAGGACGTTCGTGATTCCGAGGAGGAGCGCGAACGCCGCGACGATGATGAGCCACTGATCGAGGCGCGGGCTCATGCCGCTGTCGCCCGACATGAAGTCCTTCGGGATGTAGAGCGAAACGATCGGAATCAACCCCGCGAAGAAGGCGACGAGGACCGGAATCTTGCTGCGGAGCGCGGGGGCGCGCATCCCCAAGGCGATCCCCACGATGGGAACGATCGCGAAGAGAGCGACGAGGGTTACGCGTCCGAGGTCGAAGTTCATTGGGTCTGGACGATCTTCAGGAACCAGGTCGCGCCCAGGCTCACGGCGACGATGCCGGTGATGCCGACGACCATGAGGAGCGCCTTCGCGAAGTCCTGCCCGCGCATGGAGCCGAGGAGGACCGGCTCCCGCGAGAGGTAGGCGCCGGCCGCGTAGAGCTCCTCGCCGATCAGCGTGTAGTCGCAGGTGGCCACGAAGAACGGCAACTGGGTCGGATCGGCCTGCCCGGCGATCTGGATCGCACCCGTCGATTGCCCCGTTTCGGCCAGGATCAGCGATTCCGCGAAGAAGTAGCCGACCAGGAAGATCGCCGCCGGTTTCTCACGGATCATGCGCGCGGAGACGGTGGCCGTGAAGGCGAACTGGTCGTAGGTGACGTAGTTGACCATGTCCTCGCGATAGAGATCGGGCCGCCCCTCGGCGAGGTACGCCGCCTTCACGGCCTCGCGCGCGGAGACGAAGGTGAGAGGATCCTTGTTCGGCACGTCGAGGTCGGTGCCGTATCGGGCCGTGGCGCGGGCCACGTGCCCGAGAATCGCAACCGACGCGATGGTCTGGATATCGTCCATGCTCTGGATTCCGGGAACATAGAGCACCTTCTTGCCGAGCTCGGTCGCGCGGCCGATCGCCTCGTCGACGGCGTTCAAGCCGGCGATCCGCCGGATGAAGATCGGCTTCCCGGAGCGCGCCGCCGCGATCGACGAGAGGATGAGCGTGATGAAGATGAGGTTCGCGATGAGCGAATTCGTGCGCTCCGGCCGGAACCAGTTGTCGTGCGACGAGACCGGATCGCTCACGAGCGCGGGCCCGACGGCCCCCGCGATCCCGAGCGAATCGGGCGTCTCCATGCCGCGCACGCGAAGCTCGTAGCGGTACGTCTTCCCGTCCTCGGCTTTCGAGTCGATGAAGCGCTCCGTCCCCGGCTTCACCATCTTGAGAGTCATGAACTCGTCGGCAGGCGGCTCCGCGCGGCGCACCTCGATCATCGCGCCCTCGGGGAGCGTCGCGGGATCCTTCCACGTGAGCAGAATCGCCTTTCCGCTGTCGCCGGGGCGGTCCACGGCCTTGAAGTCGGATGCCGCGGGAAGCTCGGGAGGCGGTGGCGGTGTGGTTTGCGGCGCCGAGGCCGCGGCAGGCGCCGCGGTCAGGAGAAGCGTCAGGAGCAGGAATATCGACGCTGTGGCTCGCACGGAGGGCAGACTAGGCTGCCGCCCGGAGAGGTGTCAACGGGCTTTTCGGCCCCGGAGCCTCATGATCGGCCAGAGATAGACCGAGAGGACGGGCCAGCGCGAGCAGAAGAAGCGAAGCGTGTCCTTCACGACCTGCCGCGGATGAACCTCGATCCCGCGAGAGAAGAAGGCGGGGAGGAGTTCGGGCTCCAGGCGCGCCTCGCGGAACTTCTCCATCATCCAGAAGGGGTTCAGTTCCCGTTCTGGGTACTGCCCGTCGCGCGGATCGCGGTAGAGGAACTCGGGCTTCCGCTCCAGGCTTCCGCTCTTCAGGAATTCCCGGACTCCTTCCGCCACCTGGTCGCCCCAGAGACCGCGCGTTTGGCGCACGGCCTCCAGGAGTTGATTCGCGCTCAGGCCCGGGAAGTGCTCGCCGATCATGGCTCGCCGCGCCGCGAAGAATGGCCCGCTCGGTTCCCGCTCCATGTCCTGCCATCCCTTCCGCCGTCGGCCGCGCGCGGGGAGGTAGAGGGAGTTGTTCTCGTCGCTCAGGAAGAATATCCCGCCCGGGCGGAGGAGCCGGTGGGTCTCGCGCAGGAACCCCTCGAGGTCCCGCACGTGGGAGATGACGCAATTCGCCATGACCCCGTCGAAGGAGCCGCTCGGGAATTCCATGGCGATGCCGTCGCCGAATCGAGATTCGAAGTTCTCGACCGGCGGGTCGATCTTCCGCGCCAGGTAGGTCCCGACCGCGACCATGTCGCGATCGATCTCGGTGGCGATCACCCTCTTCGCGCCGTGGATCGCCACGAGGAGCGCCTCGATCCCCCAGCCCGCGCCGAGGTCGAGGATATCCTTCCCGTCGGCCTCGAGGTAGGCGTGCATCTCCCGGCCCTTCTGGATGATGTGCTCGATCCGCGCGGGATTGCGCAGGATGTTCAGGTGCTTGTAGTAGGTGAGGAAGTACTCGGGGAGCTGCGCGCGCAACTCAGCGTCGCTCTGCATGAGAATGGCGCGGAGCGAGGCGAGGCGTTGTTCGGCCGGTCCGGTCACGCCCCTGCGGATTCGTTCAGGGTCCGCGAGCGGCGGATCCCGTGGAAGTTCATTCGATTGTGCAGATGCTGGCGGCTCACGCCGAGCGCCCGCGCGGAGCGCGAAACGTTCGACTCGCAGTGGCGCAGAGCCTCGCGGATGGTCTCGGCCTCCACGGCCTCCATCGTCTGGCGCAGCGTGTGCTGGCCGTCCCACCGGCGCGCCACCGAGGCGCCGAGGCCGAAGAGGTGCGGCTCGAGCGGCACGCCCTCGTCGGAGAGCGCGATCGCCCGTTCCATCGCGTTCTCCAGCTCGCGGACGTTTCCGGGCCACGGGTGCCGCATGAGGATCTCCCTCGCGTCGGGCGTGAGGCCCGGGATCTCCTTCCGCTGGCGCTTGGCCGAGGCTTCGAGGAAGTGCTGCGAGAGGAGGAGGATGTCGTCGCCGCGCTCGCGAAGAGGCGGGAGCGTGATCGGCACCACGTTCAGCCGGTAGAAAAGATCCTGGCGGAACCGCCCGGCGTCCACTTCCGCCCGCAGATCGCGATTCGTCGCCGCGATGAGGCGGATGTCGACCTTGCGGGTGACCGGATCGCCGACGCGCCGGATGTGGCTGTCTTGGAGCACGCGGAGAAGTTTCACCTGGAGGCTCGCCGGCATCTCGCCGACCTCGTCGAGGAAAAGCGTCCCCTTGTCGGCAGCCTCGAAGACGCCGACGCGGTCCTCGTTCGCCCCCGTGAACGCGCCCTTCTTGTAGCCGAAGAGCTCGCTCTCGAGAAGGGACTCGGGGACGGCGCCGCAGTTCACGGCGATGAAGTTCTCGTCCTTCCGCGGTCCGTTCAGATGAATGGCCCGCGCCACGACCTCCTTGCCGGTTCCCGTCTCGCCGTTGATGAGCACTGTGACTTGCGTCGGAATGACGCGCTCGATCCGCTCGATGACCGCGCCCATGGCGGGGCTTCGTCCGACGAGAAGTCCGTAGCGGACGTCTTCTTTGAGTGCGCGCCGCAGATTCAGGTTCTCGAGCTCGAGACGGTTCTTCGAGTCGCGCAGCGACTCGTGGACGCGCGCGTTCTCGAGCGCGATGGCCACCTGTGCCGCGAAGCCCTCGAGGAGCGCGATGTCCTCGGGCGTGAATTCGTGCGTGATGGAATGGGAGTCGATGTAGAGGACGCCGAGGACGCGACCCGTATTCAAGATTGGAATGGCCACGACCGTGCGGAGCGACAGCGCCTTCACGCTCTTTCGGTCCTGGAAGAGCGACGAGCCTACCGCGTCGGGGACCCAGACCGTCTCGCGGCGATGCGCCGCTTCCTCGGCGATCCCCGACGAGATCTGGAACTCGCTCGGCGGGAGCGTCGTCTCGTCCTTGCTCCGCGCGATCTCGAATTGGAGGCGCCCGTCCTCGTGCATGAGCATGAGGAATCCGCGGTCGGCGCCGGCGATGCGAATCACCGCGTCGACGACGCGAAGGAGGAGTTCGTTCGGGTCGAGCGTGCCCGTCACCGAGCGGCTCGCGTCGAGGAGGTCCTTGTAGCGTCCGAGGTGGGGGGTCCGCGGCCGCGACTGCGCCACGGGTTCGGCGAGGAGCTCGCGCTCCCACTGCGATAGGCCGTCGTTCAGCCGGTCAAGGGGGTCTCGTTCGGCCCGCTCGCTGCCGGAGTCAGCTTCTCGAATGGGTTCGCCAAATGGCTCGGGTGTTGGCGACATCGCGTCCTTGCCTCGCTCGTTCACGCCCGGCAGGTGATGCCGTGATCTATGTTTCGGAATCTTAAGATACATCTGTAAAAACTGTTTGTCAAGTGTCGAACACTTGGGTGAGACGAGAGCGTCCCAGCCAGTGGCCAAAAATGGCGTATCCAAGCCCCAAACTGGCGACTACAGCGACCGCGACCGCGTCGTTATTCACCCCCCAAACCCAAACTCCGAGCGCCGCCCCGACAGCTGTCGCGCAGGCGATGACCGCCAGCGTCCCCCACCGTCCACAGATCCGACCAAGGCGGTGGGTCGAATGGTCCACCCCGCCGATATGGATCGCCCGTCCCCCCACGAGTCTGGTGGTCACGACGAAGATAACGTCGAAGAGAGGGTAGGACACCAGCGCCGTGACGGCGGCCACGTGCGGCAGCGTGAACGAACTGTTGATAGCCTGGAGCGAGAGCGCCGCCAGCACGAAGCCGATCAGGTGGCTCCCCGCGTCGCCGAGGAAGATGCGGGCCGGGGGCGCGTTGTAGACGAGGAAGCCGGCGGCGGCGCCGACCGTGGCCCAGGCGAGCGGGAGATCGACGTGGGCGCCGTGCACGAGGACGAGCGCCACGAAGCCGAGCCCCGTGATCGGCGTGACCGTGCTCACGATGCCGTCCATGGCATCGAGGAAATTCACCGCGTTCAGGAGCGCGACGGCGCCGACGACCGCGACCGCGGCCAGGAGCGGCTGGTTCGCGAGGAACCCGCTCGCGCCGCCCCACGTCACCAGGCAGAGGGAGGCCCCGATCTGCCCCATCAGTTTTCCGAGCGGCTGCATCGGGCGCCGGTCGTCGACCAGTCCGAGAAGGAGCGAGAGGGACGCGCCGAGCACGACGCCGACCGCGGGGGCGGGAATGGGCGCGGCCGCGCGCAGAAACGCCGCCGAGAGGAGCGGGCCGATCACCATCGCGCCGAAGACCGCGACGCCGCCCAGGAGGGGCGTCGGCTCGGGATGCGGCTTTCGCTCGTCGGGATGGTCGAGATATCCGGTCGCGCGAGCCAGCGAGCGCACGAGCGGGGTGAGGACGAGCGCTGCCGCGAAGGAGAACGGCGCGATCTCGAGGAACGGCGGCGCGCCTATCAAGCGCTTGCGACGGGGAGCCGCGCCGCGCGGGAGGCGCGCGCCGCGAGCTCGTGAGCCGGCGCGAGCCGCTCGAACGCTTCGAGCGATTCGCGCCAGCTGAACCGGCCGCTCGCCCACGCACGCCCGCGCCGGCCGAGCGCCGCCGCCTCGACCGGATCGCGCAGGAGCGCCACGATCTCGGCCGCGATCGAGGCGGCGTCCGAGCCGACTCGAACGATATCGTCGGGCGCCGGCGCGAGACCCTGAAGGACGACGGGCGTCGTCACGATGGGGACGCCCGCGCCGAGAGCTTGGAGAACCTTCGTCTGCACGCCCGCCGCGAACCGATGGGGCGCGACGAAGAGCGACGCGCGGCTCAGCTCGCGGTCCAGGTCGGGCACGAATCCGAGCACGCGAACGCCGGGACGGCGCGCGAGCGATTCGACGACGTTCGAGTTCTTTCCGGCGATGTCGAGCGTCGCCTCCGGAACCGACTCGCGGACGATCGGAAGGACTTCCGTCGCGAGGAAACGCGCCGCGTCCACGTTGTGGAGCACGTCGTGGTTCCCGAAGAAGAGGAGCCGGGTCCGCTCGCGCGCGATGGTGGTCACGCCGCGCTCCGGCTCGAACCCGATCGGCACCACGCGAACGCTCGCCCGGGGGGCGAGGCGCGTGAGCGCGCGCGCTTCCGCCTCGCTGATGACCCAGCACTCGTCGAAGCGAGGGGCGATCCGCGATTCGTAGCTCGCGATGCGGCCCCCCTCCACGTGATAGAGCCACCGCTGGAAGCCTCGGCGGAACGGAAGCGAACGGGCGATGCCGGCGGAGATGACGTCGGTGAGGTCGAGGATCCAGCGCGCGTCGCGCCGGGTCTGCTCCGCGAGCGCGTAGGGCGCCATGCGGAAGAGGTGCGTGTAGACGGCGTCGGGCGAGGCCTCGTCGAACGCGCGCGCAACGCGGCGGCTCATCTCGTCCGAGCGGTAGTAGGCCGCCTGAAGCGGCACGCGGCTCGGAAGGGCCCGCGCCGCCATCCACCACGACGCGAACTTCGGCATGGTCACGACTTCGAGGCTCGAGGTCAGGCGTCGGAGCGGCTCGAGCGCGCCGGCGTCGCTACGGCCATCGTCGAACGTCACGAGGTCGATCCGATGTCCCGCCTCGGCCGCCGTGCGGAGGATGTGATAGACGCGGTGCCGGTCGCCCCCCACCGGCGGAGACGGCATGCGAGAGGTCAGAAAGAGGATGCGCATCGCGCGCGAGTCTAGCACGAACCGTCACGTCACTTCCCCGGCGCTCTCTCCCTAATCGTTGCGCCCCGTGAGGGCGCCGCGCTCGCGCCGAGAGCCTCTTCGTATAGCGCCGCGTAGTCGCGCACCATGCGATCGACGCCATACATTGACTCGGCCCGTGTCCGGGCGCGCCGTCCCAGCTCCTGGGCGCGGTCGGGACGTTCCGCGAGCCACGCGATTCCGGCGGCGAGATCGTCCGCGCGGAAGGGCTCGGCCAGGTAGCCCGTGTCGCCGTGAACGATCAGTTCCGGAAGCCCCGTGGTCCGAAACGCCACGGCGGGCCGGCCGCACGCCATGGCCTCGACGACGAGGTTCGGCTGATTCTCCTGGCGCGAAGGAAGCGCCAGCGCGTCCGCGGCGGCGAAGTGAAGCGCCAACTCGGCCTCACCGTCCAATCGGCCGACGAAGCGGATCGGGACCGCCGATCGGGGTGGATTGCGCGGCGCATCGAGACCGATCACGAGAAGGAGGAGGCGATCCGCGAGGCCCTGCGCCGCCAGTCGAGCGAGCGCCTCCTGCAGCGAGGCGTACCCCTTGTTCTCGTCGCCGAGCCCCTCGAGCGCGCTAAACAGAATCACGAACCGGTCCGTATCCAGCCCTATTCGACGGCGGGCGTCGTCGCGATCGATCGGGCGGAACGTCTCGAGATCCACGCCGTTCGGGACGACGACGATCTCCGAGTCATGGAAGAGCGCGCTCGATCGCGCGGCTTCCGCGAGCCAGCGGCTCGGTGAGACAACCGTGAACGCGCGGCCGCGCCATGCCCGGCGCTTCCGTTCGAATACGCGCCGCGAGAGATCGATCTCCGCGCGCGAGCCCAGCGCCGGACAGGCGCCGCACGAATCCCGGTATCTCACGCACGTCCCCGGAAGATGGCACCCGCCGGTGAAGGCCCACGAATCATGAAGCGTCCAGAGCGTGGGGCGCGCGATCGCGGCGAGCGTTTCGGGGCGAAGGAATCCGAAACCGACCCAGTGGACATGCAGAACGTCGGGCGCGACGGCGGCGAGCCGAGACCTCAGACCGTCCGGCAGGAACGACCCGGAGAAGAGCGCTTGGCCACGGCGAGGGTAGAAGCGAACGGGGATCGACTCGAGCCGCGGACGCATCCAGGCGAGGGCGCCGGCCACTCCTCCGTGGGGCCCCTCGACGCCCGGCTCGTGGCCGAAGCGCCGCTGGACCAGAAGTCGGCTGTCAATGCCCTGCGCGCGGAGCCCCCGATGGAGCCTGAGCGCCGCCCGAGCGGCCCCGCCCCGTTCGTCGAACGCGTTCAGGAGCGCGACGCGGAGATCCCGTTTCACGAGATCTTGAAGTCGTCGAGCCTGCGCTCGAACTCGGAGGCGTCCCAGTCGCGCACGACGAAGCGCGGGACGCGCCGCGGATCGCCGCCGCGGCGCACCTGCCCCGGCTGGTTGAGCGCCACGACCGCGAAGCCGGCCGCCGCAGCCTCGTCCGCCGCTCCGCGCGGCACGTCGGAGCGCTCGCCGAATGGATACGCGAACGCGGTGACGGCGCGCCCCGTCCAGCGCTCGAGCGCGGCTTTCGACGCGGCGAGCTCCGCGCGTCGGCCCGCGGGATCGAGCGCGGCGAACGACGTGTGGCTGACGCCGTGGGAGCCGATCGTCACGAGCGGACAAGCCGCGAGCCGCGCGAGCTCCTCAAGGGTGAGTTGGCGGTACGCGGGGCGATAGCTCCGGCCGCGCCCCGACCAGGCGGCGAGCGCGTCGAGAAGCGCCTCGCGCGGCGCGGGAGGGAGACGCCGCAGCGCTTTCTGCAGCCGCGAACGAAGCGCCACCCGCTCGGCCGCGGTGCGGGTCGGGGCCGGGGCCCGAGCCAGGCCGCCCTTCGTCGACGGCGTCGGCGGCGGCGGCGTGAAAGTCTCGGGGAGCGGGCCGTCCGCCGGGAGCAACGCCTCGAGCTCGTCCCACCAGAACTCCCGCGCCCCCCCGACGTAGCCTGACGCGACAAAGAAGCAGGCGGGGACGCCGGTCGCCTCGAGGATCGGGAGGGCCTCGGTCCAGTTGTCGGCGTAGCCGTCGTCGAACGTGACCGCCACGGCGGGCCCGCGCGCCTCCATACCGATCGTCTCGAAGCGGACGGTCCGCGATCGCGCGGCGAGGAGCCGCATCTGCTCGCGGAACCGCTCGGGGCGGACCGCGAGGCCGAGCGGATCCAGCTCGAGCGTCGTGACGCGGTGATAGACGAGGACGACGATGGGGGGATCGAGCGGGTTCATCGCCGCGTGGGCCAGCCGCCGCGCCGCGCCGCGGATCGATCGCGCGATCGTCTTCACGCGCCCGCCGCGCGCGTTGCGACCGCCGCGAGGATCACCGGATAGTCGGCATCCGCTTCATCGAGAAGGTCCGGCTTCGGGAGATCTTCCACCGCCACGCCGTTCAGAAACGCCGTCGCGGCCAGGGCGTTCCCATAGGTCTCGATGGCGTGCGCCCCCGGGAAGAGGGGCTCGAGGAGCCGCTCGAGCGACTGGTCGGTGAATCCCCAGAACATCCCCCACCGATCGGCGTCGAAGCGGCTGACCTGGCTGATCCCGCCGACAGTCAGGAGAAGGACGCCCCCAGGCTTCAGAACATGCCGCGCACCGAGAAGCGCCCGCGAGGGATCGAAGACGAAGTTGAGGGTCTGCGTGCAGATGAAACAGTCGTACGAGCTCTCGGGGAGCGTGTCTGGACGGGTCAGGTCGCCGATGACGGTGGCGCCCGGCGTCCCGGCGACCGGATGGAGAACGTCGGACGCGACGACGCGAGCGCCGCCGAAGTGCTCCGTGTAGCTCCGATCGCCGACCTCGAGCACGCGTCCCCGGATGACCCCGGCGCGCGCGGCCAGGAAGCGCTCGATGTAGTAGCGGTCGATGGGGCGCCCACGGTCGAGGCCGAAGACGCGGCTCACGGGGCCGGCGCTCGACCACGCCCCAAGGTCGATGGGGCTCCGCCACCGCGCGAGCGCGCGCCGGAGCCGTCCCAGGCCGAGCCGGCTCGCGAGGGTCAACGCCGCACTCCGTAGAGGTGGAGGAGGTGATCGTAGGGCTCCGTGGCCGGCTCTTCGAGGAAGGGATGCGCGCGGGCCCGCACGGAGTGGACGTGCACCTCGAGCCCCGCCTCCTCCATCAGCCCGATGAGCGACGCGAGCGAGCCGCGATCGCCCGGCCCCGCGTGGTATTCGACGAAGAGGTAGCGGACCGAGCCGAGACGCCCGCCGAACGCGGGAAGGACGACCCGTTCCGCCCCTTCGATGTCGATCTTCACGACGTCATAGGGGCCCTCGTCGAAGAGCGCGGCGACGTCTCGCGACGGAACCTCCACATCGCCCGCCGCGGACGGCGAGGCGGGCGTCGCCGCCGGCGCACCCTCTCCCGAGATCGCGTGGCCGCCGTCCGCGCCGTCCGATCGGAAGCGAATCATCCCGTCGCGGGACCACGCCGCGCACTGGAGCAGCCGAACGCGCGCGCCGCCGTTCCCGCGGACGTTTCGATCGAGGACGCGGAAGAGGCCCGGATCGGGCTCGAGCGCGGTGATGTTCGCCTCGGGATGATCGCGCAGGAAGGCGAGCACGCTCAGCCCGATGTTCGCGCCCAGGTCGAGAATGCGCGGCGGCGTTCCCCACGGCGGAAACGCGAGCGAGCGGTCGACGAAGATCTCCCGGAAAGCGCCGAGAAACGAGGCCGCGTCGGGCACCTCGAGCCGCAAGCCTCGTACCTCGATGCGCCGCGTCTCGCGGCGCGGCGCGCGCCCCAGGCGGCGCTCGAGATCGCGCCACGCGCGATAGTCGGGATCGCGCGCGAGGCGCCAGAGATGCTTGGCCGGTTCCGCGAAGAGCGGACGGACGATTCCCCCCATCAGAGGATCGAGCGGATGTAACGGTCGAGTGTCGGCGCGCGGTGGGCGAACGTGTGGGCCGCCAGCGTCCGGCGCCGGCCGGCCGCGCCGATCGCCGCGGCGTCGGCGGGATGGTCCGCCAGCCAGGCGAGCTTCGCCGCGCATTCGTCCGCCGTTCGATAGAGGACGACCTCCCGATCGGGTTCGAAGAGCGAGTCCATGTTCTCCTTCCAGTCGGTGACGAGGCAGGTCCCGACGCCCGTGGCCTCGAAGAGACGCATGTTCGAGGCGAATCGCGGCGACGAGTCGGCGTGGACGTTCAGCGTCGCGTGCGAATCGCGCAGGACCTGGTACATCGCGAGCCCATAGACGCCGTCGTGCGCGCCGCGCAGGAGATCGCGCGCCGGCGGACGGAGCCCCCGCCCCGCGAGGAGGCGCCGAAGCGCCGCCCGCCAGGGCCGCGGCTCTCTCGGCACGAAGAGCGTCACCCCCGCGGGGACGGCCACGCGCCGCAGTAGCCGAGCGCGGCCCCCGTGGAAACCCTCCGCCTCGAGGAGCTGACCGATGAACGAGATGCGCCAGCGCTTCGATCCCTCGGCCGTGCGATCGAAGACCCGCGCATCGAACGCGTGCTCGAGGACCGCCGATCGCAGCCCCTCGCGAGCGCACTGTTCGGCCGCCTCCGGCGAGCAGGTAAGCATGAGATCGATCGCGCGCCACGCGCCGGTGCCGCCGATGGCGCTCCCCGTCCAGCCGAGGACGGCCTTCACGCTCGGGACCTCGGCGCGGATAGCGTCGAGAAACGCCACATCGTCGTGATCGTACCAGAGGACGTCCGGACGGAACCACTTGGCCTGGCGGAGCGCAATCGAGAGAGATGAGGCGCGCTCGGGTGCGCGGCCCGCCGGATTCTCCCTCGCCCAGGCCCGGAGCAACTCGACGGCGTTCAGCG